>Ga0101944_10004044_pt1 | contig 18998 bp, 10 predicted proteins | sample DewCreD2012metaG_FD_75245 | JGI IMG/M metagenome (GOLD analysis project Ga0101944, IMG submission 75245) | Hot spring sediment bacterial and archeal communities from British Columbia, Canada, to study Microbial Dark Matter (Phase II) - Dewar... ... | reverse complement strand
TTGTCCATGAGCAGCCGCGACTCACTGAACCAGACAGGTTGCTCAGCGCGCGGGCGGAATTCCCCCACAGCGATATAAGCGGGACGCCGGTTGCTCTTTGGTCCCCCGCTGTTCCCCGGATCCACGCCGTTAAATTCGGGATGATGGATCAGCAAATAGCGGCCATCGGAGAGCGGATAAACCGGACAGCAGAAGATGGGTTGGAGAATCGGCTTTCCGTGGTCCTGCCGGAGCAGCGGCCGGGGAGCGCACCACGTCTCTCCTCCGTCGCTTGACAAGCTGTACCAAATGTAGCCCGTCATGGTTCGCATGGTGCAGAACATCCGGCGGTCCGGCAGCACGACAAGGCTCGGTTCCTGGCAGATGCTGAGGGACGGGTTCAGATAGTGCCCTACCCTCAACGCGCGATCTCCAAACGCGAACCAACTGATGCGAATTTTCTCCGGAGGCGGGCTGTCGTCGATGTTCTCAAAGCGCATGAATTCCGTCACGGACTCGTCCGTCCACCGAGCCTTTTGGACCGGTTCGGTTCTGACAGCCCGGCTCACCCAGCGGGTGAAGCCCGTGTACCACCTCCCCTTGGGGTCACGGATGGGGCGTTGCCAGACAATCCAGTTGGACGGGTACTTGGGATCCGGATGATCATATGGGCTGCGTCTCATGGGGATGGTTGCCGGCTTTGACCATGTCCGCCCGGAGTCGTCGCTGAACACGCAATCCATCGTCCCCGTCACTTGGTGGTGATAATCGGCAATGCCCTGATACTGGTTGTAAATGACGTAAATCCGCCCTTTGCGCGAGATCACTGGAAAGCCCCAACTCGCTTGGAGGCCCTCGCCTTTCTTCGGCGACCCGGCGAGAAGCATCGGTTGGGACCAGGCAATCCCGTCATCCCCACTCTTAGAGAACATGATTCGGTGGTCGCCCGCGCCCTCGGCCGTGCTTTGAGTCCAAACCGCCATCAATGTACGATCAGGCCCCTCGAACACCAGAAAATGTTCGTTGCCATTGTCCCCCGTCGAACCATCGACGCTCCGCGGGACATACACCACGTAGTCTGGAGCGCTGCGGGCCAATTCGCTTTTGAGTACCGCCTGCAAGTCCTCAGCGGGCTGTTCGCCTCCCCTCAAAGCGATGGCAGTCCCGCCCAGCAGTTCTCTGCGCGTCATCTTCCGCGTTCCTCCGGTCAAAAGCTGAACCGGAGAGCTAACTGCATCAGCCGCTCGCCGGTAGCCGAATCAATTACGCCGAAATTTGTGCTCCCGAGGTTCTGGCCGGGCCTGTAAAAGTACGGCGTATTCGACACATTGAACGAATCTGCGCGGAACGAGAAGGACTTGCCTTCGGCCACCCGGAAGGACTTCTGAAGCGTAAGGTTATAGGCGTAGCGCGACGGTCCCCGGACATCAGGCAGAGTCCGGGTCACGTTGCCGAAGGTGTACGTTTCGGGCACCGTAAACTGCGCGATGTCGAAGTACCGGCGCAGGCGGTCCTGCACCCTTCCGGTCAAATTCGCCGACTTGCCGGTGCTATTCGGCCGCAACACCGCTCCGCCCACGCCGCTGTTGCCGATCGAGGTAAGCGCGAGCGGGAAGCCCTTCTGCCACGACAAGACTCCGTTTACACCCCAGCCGCCCACGATGTAGTTCCAGGCGGGCGGCGCCGATCTCCAGATTCTCCTGCCCCGGCCGAAAGGAAGCTCGATCGTGTGGTTGACGGCGACCCGTTGTGAAACGTCGCCTTCCGAAATGCTGCGCTCAGCCGAAAGGTCATAAGCGTTCTGTACGGGGGGCACAAACGCCGTCTCCCCGAATATTCGTCCCGAGCCGTCGTCGATCAGCTTCGAGTTGGTGTAAGTCGCCGAAACGTTGTAGCCCCTGCCGAAACGCTTCTGGAGCCGCACTTGAAAAGCGTGATAGATGGAAGATCCGATGTTCTGCGCGATAGAGGGGTTGTTGTTGTAAACCCCCGTGTACTGCGGATAGGGTCTTAACATCTGAAGCGTCGAAACCGTCCGCAGGGAGAGCGTGCCCGAAGGCACCAGCCCGTAAAACGGATTCGTGACCGTGCGGTTCAACTGCGGCCCCAGCGCTTGGTACTGAGGATGCACCTGATTCCACTGCACGGAAACCGGCAAGCGAGTGCCCTTGTTCCCCGCATAGCCGGCCTCGATCAACGCGGTCTTGGAAAGTTGCCTCTGAATGCTGAAATTCCACTGCTGGTTGTAAGGGGCGGTCTTGTTGCCCCGATCCGGAACGGTGAGCGATTGCCCTAGCTGCACCAAGTCCGCCAAGTCCCCTGGTCTTTGCAGCAAGCCGGTGGGGAAAGGATTGTCGAAGGGGTTGAGAAGCACTTGATCGTCCAAGGATGAAACCCAAGGCGTGGTCACCGCATAACCGGGCGTGCCGAAGCCCTGCCCGCTCGTGGTGCCAAGCCGCGGCGCGAAGAAGATGCCATAGCCGATACGCGCCACCAGTCTCGGGCTCACGCGGTAGGCGATCCCGAAGCGCGGCCCAAAGTTCCGGTAATACGGGTCGAATTGACCCCGGGGATAACCGTCTTGACCGGAGAACCGGAGCACGCCTTTGAGAGGAGGCGCGCCCGGGGGCTGAATCGGGAACGCGGCGTTGAAGTCGAAAAACCCAAACCGGTTGTAGCGTTCCGTCCGCGGGCGCTCATGTTCCCAGCGGAGCCCCATGTTCAAGGTCAGCCGCCCCAGTTTGAGGTCATCGTTGATGTACAACCCGTAATACATGTTGCGAATGGCGAGAGCAGGCACCCTGCCGATTGAACCGCTCCCGAAGCCCAAAAGGTACGATGCCAGCGCTTCGCCTGATGTGAGCGTGGCTACGTTGGGATTCGGCCCGCGCGTCTGAGCGGGGCTAAAACTATAGGTACCCGAAGACGCGCCGGCTTGGTAAGGCGTCTGATCGTAGAGCCGCGTGTCGATTCCGTACACGAACGTGTGGCGTCCGCGGATGTAAGTCTGCTCCAGCACCACTGTGTAGACGGTGTTCCCCCGGCGGATCCGGTCGCCTGTCGGCGGTCCCATCTGTGCGAAGTTCTGGATGGTGACAGTCGGAAACACCTGCTCATCCACCGCCGGCGCAATATTCGGAGCAAATCCCAACGCCGTGAGATCCACCTTGCCTGCCGAGAGCGGCACCCGCCCTTCGAACCGCCGGGTCGCGCCGAAACGGACATTCAACATCCAACGCGGCGTCAAGACGTCGGTCATGTTCACCATGGCGCTCAAAACGCGGTTTTGAATCGCTCCAAGAACGTTGTCCGCTACGTTATTGAATGGACCGTTGTTCCCCTGGTTGCCCGTATTCCGCGTCACCCGCCCGAACAGACTGAACTTTTCGGAGAAACGGTGATCGGCGCGCACGCTCCACTGGTCGCTGTTCAAGAACTGCTTCCTGCTCCAAACGTAATTGTTGATGCCTGCGGGACCCTCTCCCGGGCGGTTGGGCAAGCCCATGTACTTAATCAGATTTCGCGCGAGGGGGCTGTGGCGGGTGATGGGGATGATGTTGCCGGGAAATGGAGCCCGGACGGCCACCCCTTGCGCATCCCGCGTGTAGTTCCCAGGGTCATAGATCGTAATGGGTTGTCCGGTGGCGTTCACCCGCCTGGAAAAATCGCCCTGCCTTTCGGCTTCGGTAGGCACAGTGAGAACCCCTGAACCGCCGGTGATCAACTGCCGGTGACCCTGGTACTCCGCAAAGAAGAAAGTCCGGTCCCGCTTGATGGGACCGCCCAGCGCGGCGCCGAACTGGTTGAAGTGAAAAGCCCCGCGCGGCAATCGCCGTGCGTTGCTGAAAAAGTTGTTCGCCTTCAGCCGCTCGTTGCGGAAGAACTCGTACAAAGCTCCGTGGAGTTGATTCGTGCCGCCCCGCGTCACCACATTTACCACACCGCCGCCGCTGCGCCCATATTGCGCTCCGAAGCTGTTCGTGAGCACCTTGAACTCCTGCGTCCCGTTCGGCGTCGGCGAGAAAGCGAAGTTGTTGTTCTCCGGAAGCATGATGGAGATGCCGTCCACCAGGTATTCATTGGTCCGGTACCGCCCGCCGTTGATCGATATATCGGACTGCACGAACAGCGGCGCGTCGTTGTCACCGGTCGAGGCTACCGCGCCTTCGGCTCTCGGGTTCACGACTACCCCCGCCGCCAGTCCGACCAGGTCGAAAATGTTCCGCCCCAGCGTCGGCAGCTCTTCCAATGAACGCGTCGACACCACCTGCCCGAGACTCGCGTTCTCGCTTTCAATCAACGGCGCCTCCGCCGTCACCACCACGCTCGTCGATGTATCGCCCACCTCCAGCCGGAAGTCCAGGCGAACGCGGTCCTCCACCCGCACCTCGATCCCTTCCCGCGTGGCGCGTTTGAATCCTTCTTTACTGACGCTGACCCGGTATGCGCCGGGGCGCAGGTATGGAACCTCGTAGATCCCAATGGCGTTCGACTGAGCCTTGGTGACCTGATTTGTACCTACATGCACGACTTCGATGGCGGCGCCCGGCAGGGCCGCGCCGCTCGGGTCCGTCACGTTGCCCAAAATCGTGCCTGTGATGTTCTGCGCCGCGGCGAACTGCGCCACGAGCGCGATGAGGATGCCAACAGCGAACAAAGTCCGCCTCATAGTCACGCCTCCTGAATCTTCAGGACAGCCCACGCGCCGAGCCGAGGCACGGACACACGCAAGCCGTAGCCCCATCTTTGGAAACCCAAAGCTTCCACCTTAGAACCCGGGGCAAGCCACTCAATGCGGTTGACCTTACCCCAAAACTCCTGCTGCAACAGCCGGATCCCGAAGTGCTCAAGCGGCATGATCCTTCCGGCTTCATCGAAATCCCGGTTCACCAGATGTATGACGGCGCTCCGCTCCCCTCCGGCGCCGCGGGCGCGCACCACCGCCAGCACATGGGGCGCTTCCACTTCGAGCACCGTAAGCCGCCGCAGGTCTTCCGCGGTCAACTCGGCGCGCAAAAAGCGGGCGTTGGGGAAGCGCGCGCGGACGTCCGTCCGTCCGGATAAGTCGATCACGAACGGAAGCCGTTCGCGCCACTCTGCGTCAAGCGGCGCGGCGTAGTGGTCTCCACCCAGCGGCGCCAGCGCGAACGGGACGTTCTCATAGGCTAGCCTCTCTACCAAAGACCTCAGGCGGCTATCCTGGGCCTTTGCTGCGTCCACGGCAATGGCCACCGCCGCTACCGTCTCATAGCCCTCGAACAAGTCAGCATGGGCGCGCATAAACTCAAACAAGTCGACATAGTCCGCCGGCGCGCCGAAGTATCGCGGCACATCGCTCGTGTACATCCAGATGTCGTACGGAACCAGGCAGAGCTGCCCCAGCGCATACCGCAAAGCGATGGTGGACCGGGCGGTGTCCACCTCGAAGGGGAAAGGCGACAGCACGCTGATCTTCCCAAGCGCTTCCGAAACCTTCGAGTACATGAAAATCCCGGCCACGCTTTCGTCGGTCCCCTCGAAAACCGCGTAGTCCGGCAGATCCGCCGCCGCCCCTTGAATGGATTGTTGTGAAGGAGACAACAGACCGGCATTCACCGCCAAAGTGGGCTTCATGCCGTCGCGGGTGCGCCGCGCCTTCAACTCCTTCTGGAGAGCGCCGAGCATATCGCGCACAGAAGAGATTTGAAAACGGTAGTACGCCGACCGCAGCGGATCCGGCGGCGATTTTCGGACGAACGCCATGTAATCCGCTTGCGATTTCACGCCGCGCTGCTGAGCAAGAAACACGCGATAGTTGAAATCGTCCACACTCGCCACCCCCCACGCCGCCAGTTCCTCGGCGCGGTGGTGGCTCGCCAAGTACGCGCGGAATTTCGCCACGCAATGCTCGCAGAGGCAGTCGCCAATCACGCCCGTTACATAAACGTTGGACCCCCAGTCGTCGTACTGAATCCCGTCGGCGCCATTGGCGAGCGCGGCTTCGACGGTGGCGAATTGCTGCTTCTGGAATCCCGGATTATTCACGCAGCCGGCGCCAGGAGGCAGTCCGTCGGCTTGCTTCCAAGTGATCATGTGCGGGTAGACCGCGAAGTTCCCGTCGAAATCGCGTATGGAGAGGGGACGCCCGGCGGCGGCGTCGTTGCCGTTAATGGTGGAAATCCAACGCAAGCCGCGCTCTTTCACCGCTTGAATCCGGCTGGCGGTAGTGTCGTAAATCCACTCCAGGCGCGTGGCGCGAAAGGCGACTAAATCCCTCAGCGTGTCGTGGGGATCGGTCCGGTCCCGGGGATGCCACCAGCGGGAAGACATACAAACGTCCGATCTTGACGGCAGCGCGGCTTCTTTGTCGCGCGGGACGATGAATACCAAGTCCGGCGCCGCCGGCAGCCCCACTTCGCGCAGCGACGGCGGATAGTCCGCCAAAATCCGGCGCAGGTCCGCTTCCGGCAGCGCGCGCGGCCACAAAACAATGTTGTCGAGATACCCGTACAGCTTCTCCCCCGAGACATTGCCGCCGATGTCCAGAATCTGCCGCGAGCGGTCGGTCGCCGGTCCGAGCGCGTCGGCCAAAAGTTGAAAGGCGCCTGCCGAGATCGGAGAATCCGCGCCCTCCCTCTGGAATACGAAATACAGTTTCCCCGCGCTGCGATCCGCCGAAAGCGCCAACTGATACCACACGCCGGGCTGCCGCACCGCTCCCACAGTGAGACTCTGCGCAGCGGCAGGCGAGTAGTACACCTGCACAGTCAGGAAATCAGAGGTCGACAGGTAAATGCGCCATTGAGACAGACGCATCAACAAGGTGCATAGCGAACCTGAGCGCAGCGGTTGAAACGCCAACGCCACGGAAAAGGATTCCAGCGATCGCAGGTTCGGCGTCTCGTACAACAAACGTCCGCCTTGAACTTGAAACCAATCGCTGGTAAGGTCCGCCACGCCGATCCCGCCGCGAACCGCCACCAGCGGCTCGGCGGCGGTTGGTCCGAACGCGCGAATGGCGCCGCCCCATTCGCCTTCGTTCCGGAGATCCCGGTCGAAAGGAAAGTGGATGGCGGCGCCTTCTGCCGAGCTCGCCAGCCGGGGCGCAAGCGCCGCCCCCGCAGCCGCCACAAGGAATTCACGGCGCGTGCTCACGCGTTGGCTCCTTCACTGCCCCGCCCGGAAGTTGCCGATAGCTTCTGATGTGCGCAGATAACGGTTATAAATTCGCAGCCGCAGCAATTCTCCGTCCAGGTTCTGCCCGATCCGCAATTCTTTGTCTCCTTGCAGCGAACGCAAGTTCGGGCTGAACCTCCCCCAACCGAACTGGCGGTGATCGCCGCCGTCGCACAGTTTGCCGTCCACCACAAAACTGATGATCTTCGGTCCCCCGTCCACAATCACGGCCACGTGATGCAGTTGGCCGGCAATCAGCACACCCGGATCGGTGTCCCAACGGTTTTCCGTCCGCCCGTCGTTCATCACCATCTCGATCACGCCTCCCGGCGCAGTGCGAACTACAAAGCCCTTACCCTCCCGGGTGCGATTGTCGGCGATCATCTGCCCCGGCTTCAGCGAACGCAAGCGAAGCCAAAAATCGATCGAAAACCCTGCCCGAAGGTCCTCCGTACCGTAATCGCTGCGCCGCGAGCGCGCGAGAAGCATCGGCAGGTTGGGCGCCGGCGCGGAATTCGGCATGACGCCATCCTTGGCCGGCAAATCGAGGATCAGCCCCTTGCGCGCTGCCGTCTTGACTCGAAACTGATTCCAAAGCCCCTCGATCAGGCTCTTGTCCGCCTCATGCACCCGCGCAATGTCCTTCTGGGTTTCTGTGAAAAAGTACTTGCCGCCGTCCTCCACCAAGTCCGGGTAACTCATGCGGATGTAGGGATCATCGTCGTATAGCAGAATCTCGGGCTGACTCCACCGGATGACCTTGCCTTGAGGAGTATCGGCCTCTTCACCGCCCACCAGCCACACCGGGTTGCGGTCCTCATAAGCGATGGTGCGCCGCTGCGGGTGCTCCCGGATGAACCGCCCGCCATGATTGTGGAACCAGTACAAAAACTTGCCGTTTTCGCAACGCCAGGCGAAATTCGCCGCCCGCGGATGCTTCATCAAGCGCCCGTCGGCGTAGCGCATGTATTGCGGAGTCTCCCATGTGCGCCCGGCATTGCGGCTATAACTGAATGCCGCATGCCCGTCGATGGTGCGGAAGACGGTGAAGAACGAACCGTCGCTCAGCACCGAAAAACTGTGCTCTTCAGCCACTGGGCCGCCGCCCGGCGGCGTGCGGATTCCAATGTCGCCCTCCGGAAGAGTCGCCCAACGGATCTTCTCCGGATCGCGCTCGGTCAAGATGTTGTCGCTGTGCAGCAGAACGCTTTCCGAGGAAGTAAAGAACCCTTCGCCGATCCCGCCCACCTTGTGCAGCGGCACATAGCCGGCGCCTTGATGGGCGAACGGTCTGCCGACGTTCCAGAAAAAGCGGATCTTGCCCTGGTAAGGATTCTGGCGATCGATCTCGAATTCCCGGACAGGGATGGTATAGCGCTTGGCGGACCAACTGCGCCCGTGGTCGTCGCTGTACTTGAATACGAAGTAACCGAGGCTGTCCACCCTCCGGCAGACGCCCCCCTTATAGGGCGGATCGTCCGCCTTCACCTCCCGTAAGTTGTCGGTGTTGTGGTTGTAAAAGATGTAGATCCTGCCTGAAGGGACCTTCAGCATCACCGCGTACGAGGCTTCCGGACCAGCCGGCGGTTCAACCTCCACCGGAGCCGACCACGTCCGCCCCTGGTCCGTGCTCCGTGCAGTGATGACGTGCTGTCCGGGTTGTCCTTCGTGCCCCGCGCCAGTGGTCAGGCACACCAACCATGCGCCGTCGTCCGTCTTTACGATGTATGGCTGGTCGGAATAGGTCTTATCCGGTATCTCAAACCCCGCGCGGATGTCCCGCCAGTCCCTCGGCGCGGCGGGCGGCGCGGCCGCCCATCCCGCGGCGCAAAGTCCCAACAAAATAAGGGGCTTGTGCATAGGCCCTCGCAAGTCATAAATTGGTACACCAGTTTAGTCCAAGAAGATTGTATGCCCCTGCAAGGCGGATGTCAATGCGCAAAACGCACACATCGCAACAGTTCTGAAACCCAGCCCGGAAACTCGCCGCCGCCGAAGAACCCGGCTCCGGAAGGTGCTTCCGGCACGGCTTCGGAGGTGGCAGAAAGTGGTACTCCAGTTTTAGCTTGCAATCGTATCTTCGGCCATTTACAATGTCAACGGAAATTGGAAAACTGGCACGACAGTTCAACTCGCCGGTCCCTGTGAATATGAGCGGAACACAAGCGCCATCGAAACAATGCCTTGCGGACCTTGCGTACCAGAGGATTCGCGACGGCATCTTGAACGGATTCCTGCCCCCGGGGTCGCCGCTATCCCGCCGCCGCCTGGCTGAAGAACTGGGCATGAGTTCCGTTCCTGTGGGCGAGGCGTTAACTCGCCTGGAAACCGAAGGAGTGGTGGAAAGCCGCCCGCGCGCCGGCACCCGTGTCAAGATTCCTTCGCCCGAAGAGATCCATGGCCAATACGTCGTGCGGGAGGCTCTGGAAACTCACGCTGCGCGTCTGTTCGCCGAATTGGCCAAGCCCCGCGACCGGCGCGCCCTCGCCGCGGCGGCGCGAAAACTGGACCGCGGATACTCGTCCGCCGGCCGCATCCGGAACGGCGAAGACCGGGCCGCCGTCGAGCGGCTCCACTTCGACTTCCACATGTTCATCACGCGCGCCACCGGCTGCAAAGAGCTTCTTTCGGCCATCGAGCGCAGCCGCGTTTTGCTTTCCAACTGGCTGTTCTCGATCACCACCGGATCCCCCGCGCTGCCAGACCGCTGGCACCGCGACCTGGCCGAGATCCTGAACACAGGAACCCCGGAGCAAGCCGCGGAAGCCATGCGCGTTCACGTGCGCTACCGCCAGCAGGAAGTGATCGAGGCATTCCGCAAGATGCGCGAGCAGATGCACTACCATGACAGCCGGGTGATCCGCGGGCCGCAGCGGCGCACCCTCCAGAGGTTGAACGCCGGAGCATAGGTTTTCCGTCATGCGAATCACGGCCGCGAAAGTCTGGCTTGTCGAAGGAATCAAATATAACTGGACCCTGCTGAAGCTGGAGACCGAAGACGGACTCACCGGCATCGGCGAGGCGACCAATTGGCCCGGCAGCCCGCTCACCGCTGCGGCTACGCGCCACATAGCGGAGTCGTTTATCGGCCAGGACTCGCGGCGCATCGACTATCTTTGGACCAAGGCATACCGCGACTTCCATTGGATGGGCCAAGGCGGCCCTGTGCTATCCGCCATCAGCGCCCTCGACATCGCGCTGTGGGACATCCAAGGCAAGCGCGCCGGAATGCCTCTGTACCAGCTCCTCGGCGGCGCTTACCGAACCGAGATTCCGCTTTACGCCAATTATTGGTTCATCGCCCAAGGCGGATCGCCGGAGGACTATTACGAGCAGGCTAAGGCTATGGCCGCACAAGGCTTCCAGGCCTGCAAACTCGATCCCTTCCAGCACACGTCATACTTGTACGGAGACCATCTTCCTGCCAACCTTGGCTTGACCGAAGAGCAAAAGAAGCTGGCCATTGAGCGGCTGAAAGCCGTTCAGGCGGCGGCTGGTCCCGATTTCCCCATCGCCATCGAAACCCATGCCATGCTGAACGGTCCCACCGCCATGGAAATGGCGCGCCGCATCCATGCCGCGGGCATTCGCTGCATGTGGTACGAAGAGCCCGCAGGACCGGAGCACCCGGACGCTATCGCCGCCATCCGGCGCCAGATTCCGATTCCGGTGTGCGCGGGCGAGCGCGTCCACTCGCGCTTCCAGGCGCTGCCTCTGCTTGAGAAGCAGGCGGTCGACTATTTGATGCCCGACATCACCCGCTGCGGCGGAGTCAGTGAGATGCGAAAGATCGCCTCCCTGGCCGAAGCCTTCAACGTCCCCATCGCGCCGCACAATCCCAATGGTCCGATTTCGACCATAGCGTCGGCGCACGTCATGGCATCCATCCCCAATTTTTTCTTGCAGGAATTCATGCTACAGGACGTGCCTTGGCGGGACGCCGTCCTCGACCGTCCGCTGCCGGTGCGCAACGGGGCATATCATCTCGACAGCCGTCCCGGCTTGGGCTTCGACATGGACATCGAAGAGGCCGAAAAACACCCAGGCGTTTTGTCGCCGCGGCCGGGCTTTTACGTATGAAAAGAAAGCTCGTCATCTACGATCCTCAGTGGTCCGCGTATGCCGGGCTGTTCAGCCGGCGCCTGGGCGATGATTGGGAGGTTGTGTCCGATTTGAACGGCATCCCAGACCTGCTGCGCGAGTTGCCCGGCGCGGATGCGTTGCTGGCTCTGGCCTTGCCCCTGCAAGCGCGCGCCGCCGCGCGCAATCTCAAGGTCTTCGTTTACCCCGGCGCCGGCATCGCGCGGACCGACCCGCAGGAATATCCCGCCGGCTGCGCTGTCGTCAATGTGTATGAGCACGGTTCCGCCATCGCCGAGTACGTGATGGCCGTCATCCTGCTCCATGTCACTCAAATCCAGCGCTATGCGGCATCGTTCCGCGCAGGTTCCTGGGAGGGCAGCGGGCGCACAGGCGGCGCTACGCATGAAGAGGCTTCCGGCAAGACACTCGGGCTGATCGGCTACGGTAATATCGGCCAAGCCGTAGCGCGGCGGGCTGTGGCTTTCGACATGCGCGTAATCGCCGTGAGTGAAGATCTGGCCCTGCCCCCGGACGCGCCCCGCCCACATTATTTCGGATTGCCGGACGCTCTGCCAACAATCCTCGGAGAGAGCGACTTCCTGGTGGTCGCTTGCCCGCTCACTCCGCGAACCCGCAATATGCTGGGAGCGCCGGAACTGGCCTGCCTGAAGCCGTCGGCCTACCTCATCAACGTGTCTCGCGCCGAGATCATCGACGAGACCGCCCTGTTTGAGGCTCTGCGGGACCGCCGCATCGCCGGCGCCGCGCTCGACGTGTGGTACCGCTACCCGCACAAAACCGGAATGAAAATGACGGGATCACGCCTTCCTTTTCACGAATTGCCCAACGTCCTGGCCACGCCCCACATGGCCGGCTGGACCTCCGCCATGGTGGAACGGCGCATCGCCCGCATCGCCGAGAATCTGAAGCGGCTGGAATACGGTGAACCGTTCGAGCGAGTCGTGTTCACCGGCGCTTGGCGTCCGCGTGACGAGGCGCAATGACGCGCGTCCGCTACCGCGTCGTGGCTTTCGCTGTAGCGCTGGCTGCGGTTACATATCTGGATCGGGTATGCATCGCCACGCTCGCGCCCGATATCATGCGCGAACTCAGGCTCAGCCGCGTTCAGATGAGCTACGTATTCAGCGCTTTCACGCTCGCCTATGCCATCTTTGAAATCCCTACGGCGTGGTGGGGCGAAAAGATCGGCGCTCGCCGCGTCCTGACCCGGATCGTCGTCTGGTGGAGCAGTTTCACCATTCTCACCGCCGCGGCATGGAACTTTTGGGTCCTGGCCACGATCCGCTTTCTCTTCGGCGCGGGAGAAGCCGGCGCGTGGCCCAATGCAGCCAAAACCTTCTCGAATTGGATCCCGGCGCACGAACGCGGCCGCGTGCAGGGTATCTTCTTCATGGGCGCACACCTTGCGGGAGGCATTACCCCCGCGCTCGTTTCGGCTTTGCTCCCTCTTCTCGGCTGGCGCGGCGTCTTCGTCGCGTTCGGTCTTCTCGGCTTCGTATGGGCGGCCTATTGGCGCCGCTGGTATCGCGATGACCCCGCTCAGCATCCTTCGGTCAGCCCGGAAGAGGTGAAGCTGATTCACTCCGGGAGGCTACAGGAGGCGTCCCATTCCGGGCGCTCTCTGTGGCGTATGCTTCCCACCAACTCAAACCTCATCTTTCTCTGCATCACTTACTTTGCCAACGGCTACGGCTTCTATTTCCTCATCACCTGGCTGCCCACCTACCTCGAACAGCAGCATGGCTTCTCGAAAGCCGGATTGTCGCTGTTCGCCGGATTGCCTCTGCTCGTCAGCGTGCTGGGCGACCTATTCGGCGGGATCACCACCGACTACCTTGTCAAGCGCTTCGGGCTGCGCTTCGGCCGCGTCAGCGTGGGCGCCTCCGCCTATTTCATCGCGGCTATCGCCATCCTGGCTTCGGCGTTCACCGCCAACGCAGTCGCCGCCGCCGCGCTGATAGCCGCCGCCGCCGCGGCATCCATGTTTACGCTGGCTGCAAGTTGGGCGTGCTGCATTGACATCGGCGGCAAGCATTCGGGCGTCGTGTCCGCGGCGATGAACACCTCCGGACAGGTGGGCGGCATCTTGAGCCCGATCGTCCTCGCCTATCTCGTCGAATGGTTCGCCGATTGGCGCCTGCCTCTGATTGCGATGTGCCTGTTTTACAGTTGCTCTGCGGCCGCATGGCTGTTCGTAAATCCCAACAAACGCCTGGCTTGACCTTTGCTACGCTGGTTCTTCGGAACATGGCAGACAAGCCCCTTCAGGTCATTCCGCTCGGAGGCATGGGCGAGTTCGGCATGAACTCCATGGCCCTCCGTTATGGCGACGACATCCTGGTGATCGACGCCGGCATGATGTTTCCAGACGCCGAGTTGCTCGGCGTGGACATCGTCATACCGGATTTCACCTACCTTGAGGAGAACCGCGAGCATGTCCGCGCCATCATCCTGACGCACGGGCATGAGGACCACATTGGCGCCGTGCCGTTCCTGCTCTCGCAGATCAACGCGCCCGTTTATGGCACCGCCTTCACGCTGGCGCTGGTCGAGCGACGCCTGGAAGAGCATGAAATGCTCGAAGACGTGCGGTTGAACACGGTGGAGCCGGGCGACCGGATCGAGATCGGTCCCTTCCAAATCGAATTCATCCGGGTCACACATTCCATCGTCAGCGCCGTGGCGCTGGCCATCACCACGCCGCTCGGCGTCGTCATTCACACCGGCGACTTCAAGTTCGATCCCACGCCCACCGATAACGAACTGTTCGACCTACATACTTTGGCTGATTACGGCAAACGCGGCGTTCTGCTCTTGCTTTCCGACTCAACCAACGTCGACCGCCCAGGACACACCGAAAGCGAGCGCGCCGTGATCCCGCGCCTTGAGGAGATCCTGCGCCGCGCCGACAGGCGCGTGGCGGTGGCCTGTTTTGCTTCCTCCATCCACCGCTTGCAACTGGTGATCGATCTCGCGCGCGAGTTCGGCAAGCGAGTGGCCTTCCTCGGCCGCAGCATGCTCACCATGACCGAGATCGCCCATGATCTCGGCCTGCTTCACATACCCGACGGCATCCTGCTCCGCCCCCAGGACATCATGCTCGCGCAGCCGGACCGCACCGTGGTGCTCATCTCCGGCACGCAAGGCGAGCCGATGTCGGCTCTATCCCGGGTGGCGGTCGACGACCACCGTCATTTCCGGCTCGAGCCGGGCGATACGGTTGTCCTCAGCGCCCGCATCATCCCCGGAAACGAAAAAGCCATCTACCGGATGATCAACCATATCAGCCGCCGGAGGGCGGACGTCATCTACGGCTCCATGAACCCGCCCGTCCACGTCTCCGGGCACGGCAGCGCCGAAGAGTTGAAGCTGATTCTCAACCTGGTGCGGCCGCGCTATTTTGTTCCCATGCACGGGGAGTACCGCCAACTCGCAAAACATTGCTTCCTGGCGGCGCCGCTGAAGCATCAGGGGCTGGAGGAAAGCTTCATCCTTGAAACCGGCGAGATCCTCGAGATCGACCGGCAGGGCGCCCGCAAAGCCGGCACAGTCACCGTCGGGCGCGTGTGCATCGATTCCGGTTCGCTTGACGACGTCGTGGAGGACCTCGTCATCCGCGACCGCCGCCATCTTTCCGAAGACGGATTTGTTCTCCCCATCATCGCCATAAACAAAAACACAGGAAAGTGCGAGGGCCTGCCCGAAATCGTAAGCCGCGGCTTCGTTTCCCTCGAAGACAGCGAACTGTTGCAACAGGCGCGCAATGTCGTCGCCCGCACTCTTGAAAACTCCAACCCCGAGGAACGAGCCGATTGGGGCGTGATGCAGGAAAAGATCCGCTCGGACCTGAAGCGTTTTATCACCAAGCAGACTTCGCGCCGCCCGCTCATCATGCCGGTGATTCTGGAAGTCTAACCTAAAAGCGGAGACGAGTGGTGGTTCCGCACTTCCAAGGCGCTTGGCGTTCTATTGTGCCCGGCTTGACCGCCCTGACGCTTCTGGCCCAAAGCGATATCGACGAACGGTACTGGCGCGCGCTGAACCAGGGGCGCGACACCCAAAGGTTCGAGAGGATCGCTGAAAAATTGACCTTCCCGGCCTTGGGCTTCGCCCGGGACACCCTTCTCGATCGGGAGGCTCATATGGCGCTCGACGAGATCGAAAAGCTGCCGCCGCTTCCAGCGAAGACCAACACCGCGGTGGCCCCGGAGCCGGCGCACCTCGGCACGGACTGGCCGTCGATCGGCGGAAGCCCGTCACATTCCGGGTTCACACGCGATCCCGGTCCCGTGCGCGGCGAGCAGTTGTGGCGTTATCCCATCGGGTGGGACTGGACAGCTCCACCCGCGGTTCACAATGGCAAGGTGTATGCAGCATCCCCGGGCACATACGGCGTCATGCGTTGTTTTGATCGACGCACGGGCAGGCTTCTGTGGACGGCGCAAAGGAGACCGGCGGGAGCGGGCTACCGTTTGATAGCAGCGTCGGCTGTCACTGTCCTGCCTGACAACCGGGCAGCCGTGCTGCTCTACGGACCGGCGGGCGAGGTGCAAGAACTGGTGGTGGTGGACACCGCTCAAGGAAACATCCTGCGCCGGCTTCCGGCAGCCCCGGCTGAAAGGACATTCGATGCTCCCGCCGCGGACGCCGGACCGTGGCTGGCCTACCGCGATCCGCAGCGTCCGGGTGTCGCAGTGAAGAAACTACAGAGCGGCAGGACGTGGTGGCGGTTCCCGCTGGCGCGGCTGTGCAGCGAGCCGGTCGCAAGCCAGGGCATGATCTATGCCGCCGCCGATGACGGCACGATATGGGCCCTCCATGCCGAAGGCGAGAACCGTGTGGCTTGGTCCTACCGCACCGGTTCACCCGTGCACGCAGCGCTGGCTGTGGCCGATGGCGTTGTTTTTGCCGGGGCGAATGACGGTAGGGTGCACGCCTTGGACGCTGGTTCAGGAGCATTGCGGTGGAACGTCAAGGTTTCGGCCGGGGAACCGCGAGCGCGCCGGTTGTTCTCCACGCCGGCGGTCAGCGAGGGGCGAGTGTACTTGGGCGCCGCCGACGGTAACCTCTATGCGCTGCGCGCCGGGGATGGCAAGCTGCTGTGGCGCGCCGCGGCTGGAGACTGGATCCGCGCCCGTCCCTTCGTCTATCGTTCCACCGTCACGGTGTGCACCGTCGGCGGGGAAGCGATCGCCTGGCGGGAATCCGGGGATGCAGCACACTTGCTTTGGCGAACGCGGGTGACTGAGCACCCGGTGCTCGCCGACCTTGCCGGCGACGACGACCGGCCTTGGCACGGAACCCTGGAGACATCGAGGAGGTCATCCGACATGGGCCGCGATTTCCGGCAGATCACGTGGGGAAGCGAATTGGAGGAAATCGTCCGCGGTCTGGCGACCTCGGCGAAGGCGGAGGATCTGTGTTCCGAGGGGGACGTCACGTCCGATGCGTTGATCGATCCCCAGGCCGAGGGAACTGCTCGCATGGTGCTGCGAGAGGAGGCGGTGGCGGCCGGATTGGAGGCCGTACCGATTTGGCTCGCCGCCTACCCTGGGGAATTGCGGTGGCAAGCGGCCGCTCGTGACGGCGAAAGACTCTCCGCCGGTTCGACGCTGGGAGCATTATCCGGCCGGGTCGTGAGCATATTGCAGGCCGAACGCTCGCTCTTGAATTTCCTTTCCCATCTGTTCGGTATAGCGACGATGACGGCTCGCTTCGTGGCCGCCGCGGCGGGAACCCGCGCTCGAATCTACGATACGCGCAAGACGACGCCCGGCTGGCGGCTGGTCGAAAAATATGCCGTACGGTGCGGCGGCGGCTGGAATCACCGGATGAGTCTGTCGGATGCGGTGCTGATCAAGGACAATCACATCGCTTGGTTGGCGGAACGTTTGGGACTTTCACCCTCGGCCGCCGCGAAAGAGGCCGCCGCTCGCGTCAAAGCCCGATATGCCCCGCCGCCCTCCGACGAGGCTCGCCTCCCGGCACCGGTCTCGCCTCTCATCGAAGTGGAAGTCGATACCCTCGAACAATTGCAGGCGGTGCTGCCCGAGCGACCGGATGTCGTTCTCTTGGACAACATGACGACGGAACAACTCGCCCAGGCCGTCCGATTGCGAGACGGCATCGCTCCCGAGGTAGAACTCGAGGCGTCCGGCGGAGTGCGATTGGCGACTATCCGCGCGATCGCGGAAACGGGAGTCGATCGCATCAGCGTAGGAGCACTGACGCAAGGCGTGCCTGCCGTCGACATTGGTTTGGATTGGGGGTAGCGTCAGGGGGCGGATGCCCCGGCGCCGGTGCCGGCCGGCTCGATCCACACCGTCACAGCACGCCCTTGGTGCTGGGGATGCCCGGCGCGCGGGGGTCGCGTTCCACTGCCTGCCGAATCGCTCTCGCAGCGGCCTTGAAAATGGACTCCGCGATATGGTGACCGTTCTTTCCATAGTGGAGTCTGAGATGAATGTTGGCGGCCGCGTTGTTGGCGAAGGCTTGCCAAAACTCGGCAACCAATTCGGCATCGAAGTCGCCGATCTTGGCATGGGGAAAATCGGCTTGGAAAACCAGCATCGGCCGACCGCCGAAATCGACCGCCGCCGTGGCGAGGCTCTCTTCCATGGGTAGGGTCCAGTGCCCGTAGCGGCGAATGCCCATCTTGTCCCCCAATGCCGCGGCAAAGGCCCGCCCCAAGACGATGCCGACGTCCTCCACCGTGTGGTGCGCGTCGACGTCCAGATCGCCCTCGGCCTCGACGACGAGATCCAGGCAGGCGTGCTTGGCGAATAAGGTCAGCATATGATCGAAGAAGCCGACCCCCGTCCGGATCGAGGATTCACCCTTCCCGTCCAGATTGAGTTCCAGCTTGACGCGGGTTTCCTGCGTATTGCGCTCGATACGGGCCTTGCGTTCCATACCAGTTTCTCCGGCCGCCTGGTTGTGCTGCTGCGCGCGGAGGCCGCGGCTCGGCCGTCCGCCGGCCCCCCGCCGACTCGTACACAGCCGGCGCTTACACAAGCGGCTTCAGCTCTCGAAGCAGGGCGTCGATCTCGGCATCGGTGCCCACCGTGATCCTCAGGCCGTCACCCCATTGCGGGTAAGCCATGTACCGAACCAATATCTTTCGCCGCTTCAGTTCCCAGAACAGGTCTCTGGCCTTGCGCTCACGATGGGTGCACCACACGAAATTCGCCTGCGAATCCAAGACGTTGAATCCCAACCCGGCGAGCCCCTCGGCAAGCTGTTTCCGCGTGGCCAAGATCTTGGCGCGATTCTCCCGCAACCATGCTTGATCCTCGACGGCCGCCGTCGCCGCCGCGATGGAGAGCGCGTCGCAATTGTAGGAATCCTTGACTTTGCGGAGCTGTCGAATGATATCGGGATGGGCGATCAAGAAGCCGAAACGCAATCCCGCCAAAGCATACGATTTGCTCAACGTGCGCGAGACGAGAACCCGCTTGCATCGTCGGACAAGCTCCAGGCAGTTAGACTCGGCAAAATCGGCATAGGCCTCATCCACCAGCAGCGGGCAGGGTAGCCGTTCCGCCGCCGCTTCCACGGCTTGGGGGGCAATCATCGTTCCGGACGGGCTGTTGGGATTGGGCAGATAGCACAATCGCAGTTCATCCCGCGGCAAAACGAATGCCTCGGGCAGGCTCCAGTCGGGCCGGAACATCACCTCTTCGACGGTCGCTTCCTGCAACCTTCCCAACACGCCGTAAAGGAGATAGCTGGGATACGGATATCGGACTCGGTGGCCCGCC
>Ga0101944_10004043_pt1 | contig 19002 bp, 7 predicted proteins | sample DewCreD2012metaG_FD_75245 | JGI IMG/M metagenome (GOLD analysis project Ga0101944, IMG submission 75245) | Hot spring sediment bacterial and archeal communities from British Columbia, Canada, to study Microbial Dark Matter (Phase II) - Dewar... ... | reverse complement strand
AGTTGGCGGTGCTGATCGCGCTGGTGCTGGTATGGCGTCGCAGCGGGCCGGCGGAGCTGGGGAGCCTGGCCCAGCATGTGCAAACCCAGACGCAGCTTCAGGAGCGGATGGAGCGGGCCTTCCGCGAGGAGCTGGCCCGCGGACGGGAGGAAGCGCAGCGCTCGGCCGACCGGCTGCGGGAGCAGCTCGACGCAGCACTGAAGAATCTGGGCGACAGCCTCGACAAGCGGCTGCACCTGACGCAAGCCAGGCTGGACGAGCAGCTCGCCACGACCCGGCAGACGGTCGAGCAGCGGCTGACAGCCATCCAGACCGACAGCGGCCAGCGACTGGACCAGATCCGCCAGCAGTCGGAGGCGGGGGTGAAAGGAGCGCGGCAGGAGGTCGAAACGGCGCTGAAGCAGTTCGATGAATCGCTGGCCCGGCACCTCAGCCAGCTTATCGACAGCCAGCGGGCGCAGACCGGCCAGCTTCTGACGCAGCTCAAAGAACTGGTGGAGCTGTACGACCGGCGGCTCTCCGAAGTGCGGCAAACGGTCGAGCAGAAGCTGACCAACCTGCAGGAGGACAACCAGCGCAGCCTCGAGCAGATCCGGCTGACGGTGGACGAGAAGCTGCAAGGGACGCTGGAAAAGCGGCTGGGCGACTCGTTCAAACTGGTCAGCGAGCGGCTGGAGCAGGTGCACAAAGGGCTCGGGGAGATGCAGTCGCTGGCCAGCGGCGTGGGAGACCTCAAGCGGATGCTGACGAACGTGCGGGTGCGGGGCACGTGGGGGGAAGTGCAGCTCGAACGGATGCTCGAACAGATTTTTGCGCCCTCGGAGTATGACAAGAACGTGGCGACCAAAGGCGGCACCGAGCGGGTGGAGTTCGCGCTGCGTCTGCCGGGGCGCGGAGACGACGGGCAGGAGTTCGTCTGGCTGCCGATCGATGCCAAATTCCCGCTGGAGGCCTACCAGCGGCTGCAAGAGGCGCAGGAGCAGGGGGACGTGGCGGCGGTGGAGGAGGCGGCCCGCCAGCTCGAACAGCGGCTGATCACCTGTGCGGCCGACATCCGCAACAAATATGTCGCCCCGCCGCAGACCACCGACTTTGCGATCCTGTTTCTGCCCACCGAGGGGCTGTATGCTGAGGCGCTGCGCCGCAGCGGTCTTCAGGAACGGCTGCAGCGGGACTACGGCGTGGTCATCGCCGGCCCGACCACGCTGTATGCGATCCTGGTCAGTTTCCAGGTCGGCTTCCGGACGCTGGCGATCCAGAAGCGTTCCAGCGAGGTGTGGAAGCTGCTGGGGGCGATCAAGACCGAGTTTGGCAAGTACGGCGAGCTGTTGGACAAAGTCCGCAAGAAGCTGAGCGAAGCGACGAACACGATCGACGATGCCGGCCGCCGCACCCGGGCCATCGAGCAGAAGCTGCGCAGCGTCGAGCAGCTTCCCCTGGCAGAGTCGAGCCAGCTTTTGAACCTGCCCTCCCGCGACGGAGACGGAGACTGAAGCGCCCCCTGCCGGCCTTCTGATCCGTGGCCGGGTGCCGGCCGCCGCGGATTGGCAGACCGGATGCGCGGGTGTCACAATGGAGCGGGTCGGCCGGCCCCGGTGGCCAGCGCCGCCTGTCTCCCCACGGCAGGGAGCGACCCGTCGTGTCCAGCGAGCGTCCGCCATCGCCTGCACCGCAGCCCCAGGAGCCTCATCCCGCACCGACGGGCGACGCTCCCGGAAACGAACGGCCTCCAGGCTGGGAGAGCCCGCTTTCGGCTCCGAGGGGCGACATCCAGACCCAGGCCCCCCCGCGGCTGCCGCCTCCGGCGTCGCCCGCGGCCTCGCGCGACGTGGTGGATGCGATCGTCGTGGATTCGCCAGCGCCGTCGCACGGCCTGCCGACGCGCCGCCCCGCCCCCAGCGTCCACTCCGGGGCGGCGCCGGCACTAGCGATGGGCGGCGACTGGATGCGCTGGCTGGAAGCGCAACCGGCCCAGTACATGGTGCCGCAGCGCTTCGGCATGTCGGCCATTCTGGGGATGATGACCGCGCTGGCCCTGCTGTTTGCCCTGCTGCGGGCGCTGGACGCACATCGCGCAATCTATCTGTTCTTCGGGTCGCTCGGGCTGGTGATCAGCATCGCCCAGATGCTGAACAATGCCCGGCCGCGCGTGGCATCGGTCGTGGCCGGGGCGATCCTCGTGCCGCTGATGTGGGCGGTGCTGCTGGCAACGGAGCCACGTACGCCGCCGGCGGCGGAGCTGGCGTGCGCCGCCATTTTTTTCGCGCCGGTCGGGGCCTTTCTGGGCTATGCGGTCGGAACGGTTGCGGCCGGCGTGTTTCTCGTGATGGACCGGCTGGAACGCTGGTGGACCCGCCGGCTGAGCGTAGCGCTGCCGGCAGCGGAGGGGGCCGCGCGCATGGAGGCCCCCCAGGGGAAGGCCTCTTAGCGCATGGCGAGGCTTTTCCGCGGGCGGAGGCTGGCCAGGTGCTCGCGCAAGAAGCCGGCCAGGTCGCCGCGGGCCAGGTCTTCGGAAGTGACAAACGACAGCTTGACCACGTCGCGGTCGGGCCGGCTGTCGTCCAGCTCCGGATCGACGCCCAGCTCCAGCAGCCGCCCCAGCCCGAACTGCCCCTTGGGGCCATTGAGGTGCAGCACCAGGGCGTGCGGTTTTTTCGTGTGCAGCGTGGCCCACGGCTCGCGCTGCTGCGGGACCAGAAAGTGCACCAGCTCTTTGTTGTTCCACAAGAACTGGCCGTCCGGGGCGACTTCCTCCAGCACGGCGCACAGCTCCTGGAGCACTTCGGGCTTCCAGGCCACCGCCTTGCCGGGCGGGAACCCTTTGCGGAGCAAATGCCACTGGGCGCCGAGCACCTTCCAGGGCATGAGGTCTTCGGGATGGGCGGCCGCCTGCTGCGTGTAGCGTAAAAAGCCGCGGACCGCCTCCTCGAGGAACCGCCAGAAGCTGGGCGTGTCGATCTCTTCCAGGCTATAGGCGCGGATCTCGACTTCCTGCCAGGGGCCGGGCAAGGTCTTGAGCTTGACCCGCGGCTCATTGCCATACACCGGCAGGTCGGGCATTTCGTTCAGCGTCTTCAGCGGCAGCCGGCGGAGCAGCTCCTCGCGGCGGAACGTCCCCTTCGCGACGCGGAACTTGAGCTTCAAGAGCCACGTCTCGCCGGTGATCGCGTGGAAGAACCAGCCGTCGCTTTTCTTCGCCCCGCAAATCTCCACCACGCTTCGCTGGCTCCAATCGGTCGGCGAGAAGGTGCCCAGCTCGTGAATGCGGTCCACCACCTTTTCCAGGACCCGACCATCCCAGTGGCACTTCTCGCCGGTGCGGCCGACCCGGTCGCGCGTGTGCCACCGCCGGCCGTCGATCTCCCACGGCATTTTCACCGACTGGCCCACCTCCTGGATTTCCAGGTCTCCTTCCTGGCGGGCCAGCGCCTGCGCGGGATCGTAGGGCGTGCGGTGGGCATAGGGCCCCGCTCGCAGCACCTCGACCAGCGCCTCGCCGGTGTACGACCGCAGGGGCTGGCCGTCCGCGGCGCACGCCGCCTGCGGATCGACCTGGCCAGCCGACGCCCTCGATCGGCCATTGCTCGCGGCAGCGACTGCCGCCCGCTGGGCGTAGGCCGCCACGTCCTCCGGCGTGCCGCAGACCACCACCCTTCCGCCCCCCTGACCCGCCTCCGGCCCCAGGTCGATGATCCAGTCGCAGCATTTGATCACATCGAGGTTGTGTTCGATCACCACCACCGTATTTCCCAGATCGACCAGCCGCTGGAGCACTTCCAGCAGGCGCGCCAGATCATCGAAGTGCAGCCCAGTGGTCGGCTCATCGAGGAGGTACAAGGTGCGGCCGGTGTCAGGACGCGCCAGCTCTGCGGCCAGCTTGACCCGCTGCGCCTCCCCGCCCGAGAGCGTCGGGGCCGGCTGACCTAGCGTGAGGTAGTCCAGCCCCACGTCGCACAGGGTCCTCAGGATCCGCCGGATCGGCGGGATGTTGCCAAACAGCCGCAAGGCGTCGGCACACGTCAGGTTCAATACGTCGCTGATCGAATGCCCATGGTAGGTCACTTCCAGCGTCTGGGCGTTGTACCGCCGCCCCCGGCACGTCTCGCACTCCACCCACACATCGGGCAGGAAGTGCATTTCGATCCGCCGCTGGCCGTTCCCCTCGCACGCTTCGCACCGCCCCCCCGGCACATTGAAACTGAACCGCCGCGCTGAATACCCGCGCACCTTCGCCTCTGGAAGCTGGGCGAAAAGCTGCCGGATCAGATCGAAACAGCCAGTGTAGGTCGCCGGGTTGCTGGTCGGTGCGTTGCCCAGTGGCTGCTGGTCGACGCGGATCACCTTGTTGATCTGTTCCAGCCCCTCGATCGCGTCATGCTTGCCCGGTGTCAGCGATGCCCGGTGCAGCTTCCGCGCCACCGCCGCATACAAAATGTCGTCCACCAGCGTGCTCTTGCCGCTGCCGCTGACGCCCGTGATCGCCGTGAGCGTTCCCAGCGGGATCCGCACGTCGATGTTCTTCAGGTTGTGCTGCCGTGCCCCGCGGATCACGATCGCCGGTTCGTCGGCCAGATCGCGCCCGGTAAGCCGCCGGTTCGTCGGCACCGGGATCGCCTTCTTCCCCGACAGATACGGCCCGGTCACCGACCGCCGGCTGGCGGCCAGCCGCGGCGGCGTCCCCTGCGCCACGACCTGCCCGCCCAGCCGGCCCGCCCCCGGTCCGAAATCGAGCACCTGGTCGGCCGCCGCGATCACCTCTTTGTCATGCTCGACCACCACCAGCGTGTTGCCCAGATCGCGCAGCTTCTTCAAAGCACCCAGTAGCCGCAGATTATCGCGCGGGTGCAGGCCGATGGTCGGCTCGTCCAGGACGTACAGCACGCCGACCAGCCCGCTGCCGAGCTGGCTGGCCAGACGGATGCGCTGGGCTTCGCCATTGGAGAGGGTCGCGGCGGGGCGGGCCAGCGTGAGATAGTCCAGCCCCACGTCAAGGAGGAATTGCACGCGGTTGGCGATTTCGCGGACCAGTTCGCCGGCCACCTTCTGTTCGCTGGCGGAGAGCGACCAGTCGGCCAGGGCACGGGCCAGTTCGCCCAGCGGGAGCCGGCACCACTGGTCGATGGTGCGTCCGCGAAAGCGAACAGCCGCCGCGTCGTCGCGGAGCCGGCTGCCGTCGCAGGTGCTGCACTCGACTTCCCCCACCAGATGTTCGAGCTGGCTGCGGAGGCTGGGGGCCAGCCGGCTGGCTTCTTCGAGTGCGGGGAAGAGGCCCTTGTACTGGAAGCGGAACAGGACGCGGCGCGGGTCCTCGCTGCCGGATGGCGTCGCAGGCAGCACGGCCGCCAAGGCCGCAGAGGCGTTGGGGGACGGCAGGTCCTGGGCTTCGACCGTGAACCAGGCATCGCCGGTGCCGTGCAGGAGCATCCGGCGGTGCCGCGGCGCCAGGTCGTCCAGCGGCACGTCCAGCGGGATGCCGCTGCCACGGGAGAGGGCTTTGAGCATGGCCTGGGCCAGCGGCCGGTCGGCGGTGGGCCACAGCTCCAAAGCGCCCTGGGCCAGCGAGAGCTTGCCGTCGCGTACCAGGGCCTGGGGGTTGGCGCCGACCTGCACGCCGAGTCCCTGGCAGGCTGGGCACCAACCCAGAGGGCTGTTGAACGAGAAATGGTGCGGGCTGAGCGGCTCGAAGCTGCGGCCGCACTTGTGACAGGCCAGATGCTGGCTGTGGACCGTCACTTCCCATTGCGGCTCGGCCAGATGCTCGGCGACCTGGGCCACATGCACCACGCCTCGCCCCAGGGCTAGGGCGTTCTCGATCGTTCCGGCGATCCGCGCCCGGGCATCGGGCCGCACCACGACCCGGTCGATGACCACCTCCAGCTTGTGCTTGCGGCGGCGGTCGAGGATGGGCACCTGCTCCAGCTCGTGGCTGTGGCCGTCGATCCGCACGCGGCGGTAGCCTTGCGACCGCAACTGATCCCACAGGCCGCTGGACGTCTGCCCCGGCTCCAGGGCGATGGGGGCCATCAGGTACAACCGGGTGCCCTCCGGCCGGGCGAGGATAGCGTCCACGATCTGATCGACCGTCTGCGTCCCGACCGGGACTTCGCACTGCGGGCAATGAAGCTGACCCAGCCGGGCCACGAGGATTCGCAGGTAGTCGTAGATCTCCGTGACGGTGCCCACAGTGGAGCGGGGCGTGTGGCCGAGGTTCTTCTGTTCGATGGCGATGGCCGGGGAGAGGCCGTCGATGCTGTCCACCAGCGGCTTGGGCATCTGAGAGACGAACTGGCGGGCGTAGGCGCTGAGCGATTCGACGTACCGCCGCTGGCCTTCGGCGTAGATCGTGTCCATGGCCAGGGAGGTTTTGCCGCTGCCGCTTTTGCCGCAGAAGACGGTCATCGCGTCGCGGGGAATGCGGGCGTCGATCCCTTTGAGGTTGTGCTGCCGCGCGCCGCGGACGACGATCGGGGTGGGAGCGGCGGGGCTGGTTTTTGCGCGGCTGCGGCGGCGCTGGCGGTCCAGCCGCTGGGCGGCTTGCCGCATCTTCTGGGCGTAGGTGCCATCCAGCACCGGCGCCAGGGCCTCGCCGGTGTAGGAGCGGTGCGGCGGGCTGGGGCTCCCGGCGGCTTCGGCGTCGGCCGGCGCGTCGGCCGAGCGGCGTGCCTGGCGGGCATAGCGGGCCACCTCTTCCGGCGTGCCGCAGCAGACCACATAGCCGCCCCGCTCGCCACCCTCCGGTCCCAGGTCGATGATCCAGTCGGCCGTCTTGATCACGTCGAGGTTGTGCTCGACGACCAGCACGGTGTTGCCCGCGTCGACGAAGCCATGCAGCACCGTCAGCAGCATCTGGATGTCGGCGAAGTGCAGCCCCGTGGTCGGCTCGTCGAGCAGGTACAGCGTGCGGCCGGTGCTTTTTTTGACCAGCTCGCGGGCCAGCTTGATCCGCTGGGCCTCGCCGCCGGACAGGGTGGGCGATGGCTGGCCGAGCTTGAGGTAGTCCAGCCCTACGTCGTGCAGCGTCTTGAGCTTCTGGTACACCTGCGGCACGTTCTCGAACAACTCCAGAAGCTGCTGGATGTCCATCTCCAGGACATCGGCGATCGAGCGGCCCTTGAAGGTGACCTCGAGCGTCTGCCGATTGAACCGCTTGCCTTCGCACACCGGGCAGGTGACCCACACATCGGCCAGAAAGTCCATCTCCAGCCGCGTGCTGCCGTTCCCTTCGCAGGCTTCGCACCGCCCGCCGGCCACGTTGAAGCTGAACCGGCCGGCGGAGTAGCCGCGACGGCGGGCCTCGGGCATCTGGGCGAACAGCCGGCGGATGTCGTCGAACACCTTGATGTACGTACCCGGGTTGCTCCGCGGCGTGCGGCCGATCGGCGACTGGTCGATGGCGATCAGCTTGTCCAGATGCTCCAGCCCCTCGATCGCCTGGTGGGCGCCGGGATGCCCTTCGCCGCCATTGAGGTCGCGATGCAGCGCTTCGGCCAGGATGTCGCTCACCAGCGAGCTTTTGCCGCTGCCGCTGACGCCGGTCACGCAGACGAACGTGCCCAGCGGGATCTCCACGTCGATGTTCTTGAGGTTATGATGCGTCGCCCCGCGGATGCGCAGCACCGTCCCGTGCCCCTTGCGGCGCTGGGAGGGGATTGGAATCTGCCGTTTTCCGGCCAGGTACTGCCCGGTCAGGCTGTGCGGATGCTCAGCCACCTCCGCCGGCGTGCCGGCCGCCACGAGCTGCCCGCCGCGGACGCCCGGCCCGGGGCCGAAATCGAGGATGCGGTCGGCGGCCCACATCGTCTCTTCGTCGTGCTCGACGACGACTACCGTGTTCCCCATGTCGCACAGATGCCGCAGCGTCTTCAGCAGGCGGTCGTTGTCGCGCGGGTGCAGGCCGATCGACGGCTCGTCCAAGACATACGTCACGCCCACCAGCCCGCTGCCGATCTGGCCAGCCAGGCGGATGCGCTGCGCCTCGCCGCCGGAGAGGGTCGGAGCGGTGCGGTCGAGCGTGAGGTAGTCCAGCCCCACATCGAGCAAAAAGCCCAGCCGCGTCCGCACTTCCTTGAGCACCTGCGCGGCGATCGTGGCCTGCGTCGGCGTCAGCACCAGCTCCTGGAAGAACGCATCCGCCTGCGCGATCGACAACGCGCAGACCTCCGGCAGCGTGCGGGAGGGCTGGTCGGCGAACTGCGGATGGCGCGTGGTCAGCCGCACCGCCCGGGCCTGCGGGGTCAGCCGCTGACCGTGGCACTCCGGGCAGGGGATCATCCGCATATACTTCTCGAACTGCGCCCGGTGCAGCGGGCTGGTGCTGCTTTTGTAGCGGCCGAGCAGCTCGGGGATCAGTCCTTCAAACTGGGTGCCGAACATCACGGGGCTTTTGCCACCGCGCCAGGTGACGGTGATGTGCTGTTTGCCGGTGCCCCACAGCCACAGGTTCTGCAGCTTGGGCGGCAGGTCCTGCCAGGGCGTGTCGAGCAGCGTGCCGGCGGGCAGCTCGAGCTTACGCTCCATCGTCTCGGCCACCCCTTGCAGCACCTGCCGCCGCCAGCGTCCCAGCTCGTGCCACGCCCCGACCACCGCGATGCAGCCTTCCCGCAGCGAGGCCTTCGGCGCAGTGACCAGCAGCTTGGGGTCGAACGAATACTGCACCCCCAGCCCGTCGCACCCGCGGCACATCCCCTGCGGGCTGTTGAAGCTGAAAAGCTGCGGGCTGGGCGGCTCGAACGACAATCCGCACGGCGGGCAGGCGTAGGCGGACGACAGCAGGATGTCCTGCGGCGGCGCGCCCTGCGGCCCCGGCTCGACCGCCACGATCAGATTGCCCTTGCCCACCTTGAGCGCCAGCTCCACCGCCTCCGCCAGCCGCGGCCGCACCTCCGGCCTCAGCACCAGCCGGTCCACCACCACCTCGATGTCGTGCCGCATCTGCCGGTCCAGGGCGATCCGCTCTCCCAGCGGCACGATCTGCCCATCGACCCGCGCCCGGACGAACCCCTGCTTGAGCAACTCCTCGAACAGATCCTGGTATTCCCCTTTCTGCTGGCGGATCAGCGGCGCTAGGAGGTGGCATTTCGTGCCGGCCGGCAGGGCGGCGATCCGGGCCACGATCTCCTCCTGCGACTGGGCGGTGATCGGCCGTCCGCACTGCGGGCAGTGCCCCTGCCCCACGCGGGCATACAGCACGCGGAGGTAATCATAGATTTCCGTGATCGTGCCCACGGTCGAACGGGGGTTCGTCCCCGCCGACTTCTGGCTGATCGAGATCGACGGCGACAGCCCGCGGATCTGGTCGACGTCCGGCTTGGGCATCTGGCCCAGAAAGTGCCGGGCGTAGCTGGAAAGGCTTTCCACATACCGCCGCTGCCCTTCCGCATAGAGCGTGTCGAAGGCCAGCGAGCTTTTGCCGCTGCCGCTGACGCCCGTCAGGCAGATGAGCTGATTCCGCGGCAGGACGACCGAGACGTCGCGGAGGTTATGCTCCCGCGCGCCTTGAATCACGATGTCCGAGCCAGGCATGTTTGACGGCGCAGGTGAAGAAACGTCCCTGTGACCTGCCGCATTGTAGGAAGCGCACCCCAAGCGCGACGAGGGGAGCAAGCCAGGTGCACGCGCTCCCGAGGGCCGGTTCCCCTCGCAGAATGCGCGCATCGCCGCCCCCCAGAGGGCGCATCGCAAAGCATCCTGCGGCTCTCCGCAGCTGGTCCGTCCGTTCGCCTTTCTGCACGCAGCGACCCGTCGGCCGCAGGTGGACGCCACAAGCGTCTCAATGCATGCCGCCCGGCCACGAGCTTGTCGACCGGGCAGCACAACGAGGTGCGGACATCGTCACCTGGGCATCAGCAGGGACCGCCCTCACGCGGGCATCACGGCCTGCGCGCCAGCTCCTCGCCGACCGAGACGGCCGAGCCAGTCTGCTCGACGATTCGCCGGGCAACCTGAGTCGCCGCCAGGGCCCGCTGCAAATGCTGCGGCAGGAAATAGGGCTCCTTGCGGCCGTCGATATGCTTGACGCCGATCTTGGCGGCCAGCTCCTGCCACGACAGACCGTTTTGCAAGTGCCAGGCAGCCGCCTGCGCCGAATGCTGGTCGATCTGGCCGCGCAGCATCAGTTTGATCACCTCGACCACCGCCGGATCCTTGGCGTACGTCTCGATCGGGATCGGCTTATAAGGCACGCGCGGGTTGGGGTCGTCCTTGCCGTGGTCCAGGCACACCCCCACGATCTTCACTTTCTGCACCTTCTCGGGCGGCACGTTGAACATGCCGCCCATACCGCCCATGCCCATCCCCATACCGCCCATGCCCATACCGCCCATCATGCCGCCGCCCATCCCTTGCATGCCGCCCATGCCCGCGTTGCCTCCCGCGCCGGCTCGTCCGAGCCCTCCGGCACCGCCCAGGCCGCCAGGCTGCGCCAGGATCGGCACCGCAGCAAACGCCTCGGGCAACTTGATCGTCAGCGGCCGATCGGTCTTGTTCCTGATGAGCAGATTCCCCTCCTTGGAATCTTTGAAAATCAGCGTCACCTCCACATCGCCCGACTCCATCCCAGCGAACATCTCCACGACCTTCGCCGGGGTCGCTGCCTTTTCCTTCGCGGTGGGGCTGGCACCCCACGCCGCCGCGACCACGCCCAGCACCCATACCGCGCTTGTCCACCGAACCCATGTCGTTGTCATGACCATTCCAGCTCCTGCGACCTCTCTGCCCCTCGACCCGCAGCCCCTGCCTGGCCGGACGTGTTCACCATCCCGCGCACCGGCGCCCGTTCCCGTGCGACAGCACGAACCTGCTCTCCAGGACGACTCGTCTACCCCTGCCGCGTCATTTCCACCCATGCCGCGCAAGCGGCGTTGCGACCACTCCGCGGCGCGACAACCAGAACGCACGGCCCCCGCGCGTCGGCGCCGTGCTTCAGAATAATCGCCAGCGCCGCCCATTCCAAGCAGCAATTTCGGAAAATGCAGACTTTGGCCGCCCGGCAGGTTCGCTCCCTCGCGGCGACGCCCCGCACATTCCAGCCGCCGCCTAAGAGCGCGATGTAAAGCAATTTATCTCAAAATCTTTGGAGGCACTCTTGCGGACCGCGCGTATCGATCGAAGCCCAAACCTGTGGGTAGCCCAACCGATCAGACCAAAAAATAAAAAAACAACAATTTATGGCGTTACGGCCTCTCGTTTCACGCCCAATCACCCCATTTCAGCATGGTGCCGCACGCTCGCCTGACTGTTCGCTCGACCGAGCAAAACGATGAGGCGGCTCACCGCTTCTTGGGACGCGGCACGAGGGCAGCACACCGTTTGCACCGCGTCCTTTGCGTATTGAGTTTCGTCCCACATTTGGGGCAGCGACGCTTTTTCAGAAGACGGACGAACTTGGTACGGGGGCGCGTTTTCATGGCTCGGCTCAGCTCTAAGCCCTAAGGCAGCAACAACTTCCGATTGCCGGATCTCTCCCGAATTCTCTGTGCCGTGCAGTGTAGAGACTCCCGCCGGTTTTTTCCAGGCTACCCTCGCCTGCCGCCAGGCAGAGCCGCCAACACCCATGGCTCAAGTAGCTTTTCGCGCGCGGAACGAGCTGCGATGGATCCAGAAACGGGGCATTTGAACATCGAGCTTCAGGATGAATTGAGAGAAAAAATCTCGCGCGACACAGTTCCGCTGGTCACGGCACTTGACGGGGCCGGCATAGATTTCCCATTCGGTCACAGGGTGAATTTTGCTTGCCAGGCAGGACACCAGCCGGGATGGGGGCCGATACGACTGCTACCACGCCGGCCGGCGCCTCGGGGCGACGGCATGCGCGGCAGCAGCCTGAAGCGGGATGAGCAGGGCGGCCGCCTGCCCACGCTGCCACGTTCCGAGATCTACCCCTTTGCATGGGCAGCCTCCGTCGGGATGGCGGAAGCGGGCCAGAGCTGGAATGTGCTGATGATCCGCACCACTCTGTCGTTCGGTTTGCTACTGGGCGGCCTCTTGGTGTTCAGCAAATGGCTGCACGAATCGGCCGCTCCGTTGGCCCCGTCCGCGTCGCCCCCCGTTCCCGCATCTCTGGAAGCCGCGCCGCGCCGGCTGACGCCCCACCAGGCCAGCCCGCTGGTTCCGGCGGCGGAGGCTAACGCCGCCACGCAAAGCGCCGCTCCCATCGCGGCGCCGATCGCTGCGAGCCACGAGCCGCTAGCGCTGGGGCAGGTGCGGCTCGTGCAGTACGCCGAGGAGTCGGCGGACGAGCCGCTGGACGAGGTGCTCAACCAGCTCCGGCCCACCACGCCGACCACAGCACGGGTCGAGGGCGTGACGGACGATGAGGCAGCCTCCAGCGATGCGCCAGCCAACCTGACTCCTCCCACGCCAGTGCTGACCCCCGAGCTGGAGACGCTGAAGCTCGAGCTCCGACGGTGCCTGGCCTATTACTACTTCCGACCGGAGAACGTGGCGATCCGCAGCCCCTGGGGTGCGATGCATGCCATGCTGGCCTACGGCGTGGACAGCAAGCTGATCGTGGGGGACCAGCAGGTCAATGCCATCGGCTATTTGTGCTACAACGGCGTGTGCAACGGACAGCAGCTCTTTTCGCTCTCTCCAGACGGACGGCTGCAAGCCCAGATCGGCCCAGGTGTGCAGGGGCACGCGGGACAGTTCCTAGCGATGCTGGCCCAGTCGCGCGTCCGGCCGGACTATCCGATCCGGGTCGGCAATCGCCTGTTCACCGTGGCCGACTTGATCGAGCATGAAAAGGAGACTTGCCGGCCAGCCAGCGAACTGACGTTCAAGCTGATCGCGCTGGTGCACTACCTGCCTTCGGATGCTCGCTGGCGGAGCAACGATGGCCAGTGGTGGGACATCCCGCGGCTGATCAAGGAGGAGCTGGCGCAGCCGATCGTGGGGGCGGCTTGCGGCGGCACGCACCGGATGACCGGCTTCAGCTATGCCGTGCGGAAGCGCGAGGCGCGGGGCGAGCCGCTGGATGGGCAATGGCTGCGGGCGAAGAAGTTTGTCGAAGATTTCCACGAATACGCGTTCAAGCTGCAAAACCCCGACGGCAGCTTCAGCACCGAGTGGTTCGCGGGGCGGGCCGACTTCGGACCGGTCAGCCGGCGGCTGGAGACGACAGGGCACATCACCGAGTGGCTGGCTTTCTCCCTCAGCCCCGAGCAGCTCGTCGAGCCGCGAATGGTCCACAGCGTCACCTACCTCACCCGGCTGCTCTGGGAGAACCGGCAGGAGAAGTGGGGCATCGGGCCGCTGGGGCACGGGCTGCACGCCCTGGCGATCTATGACGAGCGGGTCTTCGGCGGGCAGCCGGGGCAGCGGGCGGCGGAGCTGGCCGAAGTATTGCGGACGGCCCGCGGCGTGGCCCGCTAGCCCAGTGTCGCGTCAGCCCAGGACCGCGGCACCTCATTCCTCGGTACGACGGCCGTCGGCGGAGCGGCGCTGCTGCCGGCGGCCTTTGCGCGGCGCTGCCCGAACGTCGGAAGGCACGCGGGGGGCCGCGGGGGATGCCGCTTCCGCCATCGCCTGGCCATCCGCCAAGGCGCGGAGCATGCGGAGATTGATCACGTCCCAGTCCTCCCCGTGGTGCGTGCCTTTGGGGGTTTCCAGGTACATCGGCACCGGCGCCAGTCGCGGATCGGTCAGCACCCGGCGGAAGGCGGCCGTGCCGAGCAGGCCGTGGCCGATGTGCGCGTGCCGGTCGATCCGCGAACCCAGCTCCCGCTGGCTGTCGTTGAGATGAATCGCCCTCAGCCGCGCCAGCCCCAGAAGCTGCTCAAAACGCTGCCAGAACGCGCGGTAGCCGCCCGGATCGGCCAGGTCGTAGCCGGCCGCGAACGCATGGCACGTATCCACGCACAGGCCCACCCGCTGCGGCTCGTCGAGCTGCTGGAGGATCACCGCCAGATGCTCCAGGCGATGTCCCAGACAAGTGCCCTGGCCGGCCGTCAGCTCCAGTAGCACTTCGGCCTGCCCGGTCGCACGCTGCCGATGCACCTGCCGCAAGCTGTCGGCCACCAGCGTCAGCCCTTCCTCCAAGGAAGCCTGCAAATGCGCGCCGGGGTGCACCACGACATAGGGGATGCCCAGCGCGTCGGCACGCTGTAGCTCCTCGACCAGTGCCGCCACCGAGCGCTTCCGCAGTGCCGGCTGCGGGGATGCCAGGTTGATCAGGTACGAGGCGTGCACCAGCGGATGGCGGATGCCCCAGCGGGCCAGGGCCTCCTGGAACCGCACGCCTTCGTCCGGCTGGATCGGTCGAGCCCGCCATTGGCCGGTGCTTTTGGTGAAAAGCTGCACCACGTCGCACCCGGCGGCAGCGGCCCGCTCCACCGCCCGGTCGAACCCGCCGGCAATCGACATATGCGCGCCCAGTAGTGGCATCCGCGAGTCCCTCGTCGCTGGTGTCGTTAAGGTGTGCTGCCCCTCATCGGCGCAATTGGTTCACGACCTGCCACAATCCGCATGGTGCTTACCGCGGGCCCATCCGCACCGCCCCATCCAGCCGCAGCACGCAGCCGTTGAGCATCCGGTTCTCCAGCACCTGCTGGGCAAGCTGCGCAAACTCCTCCGGACGGCCCAGCCGCCGCGGAAACACGCTCTGGGCCACCAGCGACTGGCGGACCGCCTCCGGCGCGGCCTGCATCATCGGCGTGTCGAACACACCCGGCGCGATCGCCACCACGCGAATGCCGCTGGCCGCCAACTCCCGCGCCGCCGGCAGCACCATCGCCGCGACACCTCCCTTGGCCGCTGCATACGCCGCCTGCCCGATCTGCCCCTCGCAGGACGCCACCGAACTGGTCAGGACCGCCACCCCCCGCTCCCCCTCGTCATCGGGCGGATGATTCATCATCGCCGCGGCCGCCAGCCGCAGCACGTTGAAAGTCCCCGTCAGGTTCACCTCCACCACCCGGCGAAATAGCGCCAGATCGTGCGGCCCTTGCCGTCCGACGATCCGTGCGGCCGCCAGGATGCCGGCACAGTGCACCACCGCGCTGAGCCGGCCGAACTGGCTTACCGCCCGGTCGATCGCCGCCTGCACCTCTTCCTCCGCCGTCACATCGGCCCGTACAAAACAAGCTGCCCGACCCAGCTCTCCCGCCAGTGCTTCGCCCCGCTGGCCATCCACATCGGCGAGCACCACCCGCGCACCCCAGACCGCCAGCCGCCGGGCTGTCGCCGCTCCCAGTCCCGAACTGCCACCCGTGATCAGACAGACGGTCTCTTGCGGCATCATCGCCCCATCTCCTGCGCGGGGCAGCTCCGCACATCCTCAGAATGCGTCCACATCCCGCCGCCCGCTCCACTGTCCGCTTCCCAGGGGCATTGTTACATTGCCCAGCATGGTCGCAACCCCAATGATGCAGCAATACCTGGAGGCGAAAGCTGCCTGCCCCGACGCCCTGCTGTTGTTCCGCATGGGCGACTTCTACGAGCTGTTCTACGAAGATGCGATCGCCGCTTCTCAACTTCTGGGCCTGACACTCACCAGCCGGGACAAAGGGGAAAACCCAATCCCCATGGCCGGCTTTCCCTACCACCAGCTCGAAAGCTACCTCGCCAAACTGATCGCGGCGGGCATGCGAGCCGCCGTCTGCGAACAGGTCGAGGACCCCCGCCAAGCCAAGGGCCTTGTAAAGCGTGAAGTCACAAGAATCGTAACCCCAGGCACGTTGACCGACGACGCCCTGCTCGATCCCCGCGAAAACAACTACCTGGCGGCGGTGGCCCCACCAAGCGCCGGCGAGCGGGACGAAGTCGGGCTGGCCTGGGCCGATCTTTCGACCGGCCGGTTCCTGGCCACCAGCGTGCCGGCCACGAGTCTGGCCGACGAGCTGGCCCGGATCGCGCCGGCAGAATGCCTGTTGCCCGAGGAAGCGGAGCTGCCTCTGACGCTGTCGCCCCCAGCGCGGCTGACCCGTCGGCCAGGCTGGACCTTTGCCGTGTCCCGAGCCGTAAGCACGCTGCGCGAGCAGTTCCAAACCACGACACTGGAAGGGTTTGGGTTCGATGAGCGGCAGGACATCCCTGCACTCCAGGCGGCCGGGGCGATCCTGGAATATCTCAAGGAAACGCAAAAGGTCGGCCTGGTGCACTTCGACCGGCTGATCCCCTACCGTCGAGGGGAATGGTTGGAAATCGACGAGGCGACCCGCCGCAGCCTGGAGCTGACCCGCACCCTGCGGGGTGGCAGCCGCGAGGGGTCGCTGCTCGCAGTGATCGACCAGACAGTAACCCCTATGGGGGGCAGGCTGCTTGCGGATTGGCTGGCCAGTCCGCTTTGCGTGCAGCAGATGATCGAGGCCCGGCTGGATGCGGTCGAGCAGCTTGCCCGGGACGATGCGCTTCGGAAGAAACTCCGCGAGGCCCTGCGGGAGGTGTACGATCTGGAGCGGCTGCTGGCACGGGTCGCGACCGGCCGGGCCACGCCGCGAGACCTGGCGTTTATCCGGCGGACGCTGGCGGCCTTGCCGGGTCTGAAAGCCCATGTGGCGGCTGTGGTATGCGGCCGTGACGGTGCCACGCAGCCGCTATTGGCAGCCAGTGCCGCCACGCCGCCGGAAGAGGCGTGCTCGATGCCGCCTGGCCAGGCGTCTGCCCCACAGGCTGCTGCGACGCCGGCCTTCGGTGACGATCCCGAGCTTGGTGCCCAGGGGCTGCTCGCCGAGCTCGAGGCCCAGCTCGATCCTTGTCCGGAGCTGGCGGCGCTGTTGACCTCGGCCCTGGTCGACGACTGCCCGCTGTCTGCCCGGGAGGGGGGCATCATCCGCAGCGGCTATCATGCTGAGCTGGACAAGCTGCGAGAGCTGGCGGCAGGAGGCAAACAGTGGATCGCGCGTTATCAGGCGGAACAGATCGCGGCTACCGGCATCCCCAACCTCAAAGTCGGTTATAACAAGGTCTTCGGGTATTACATCGAAATCACCAACAGCCACAAGGACAAAACGCCGCCGCATTACATCCGCAAACAGACGACGGTCAACGCCGAGCGGTATATCACACCCGAGCTCAAGGAGTATGAGGAGCAGGTGCTCTCGGCGGACGAACGGTCGCGCGAGCTGGAGTATGAGTTGTTCGTGGCGCTGCGGCAGTCGGTGCAGGCGCACAGCCGGCTTCTGGCGCAGGTGGCCCGCGCCCTGGCGACGTTGGACGTGCTGGCAGGCCTGGCCGAGCTGGCGCGCCAGCGGGGTTACGTCCGGCCGCGGATGGTCCCCGAGCCGGTGCTGCACATCGTCGATGGCCGGCATCCGGTGCTCGACGCCACCCTGCCCCAAGGCCAGTTCGTGCCCAACGACGTGACCTGCGGCGGAGAGGATGGGCACCTGCTGCTCATCACCGGCCCGAACATGGCAGGCAAGAGCACCTACATCCGCCAGGCAGCGCTGTTGACGCTGCTGGCGCACCTGGGGTCGTTCGTGCCCGCCCGCCAGGCGACGATCGGCCTGGCTGACCGCATCTTCGCCCGCGTCGGCGCCAGCGACGAGCTGGCTCGCGGCCAGAGCACCTTCATGGTCGAAATGACCGAAACCGCCCGCATCCTCCATGGAGCCACCGCGCAGAGCTTGGTGATCCTGGACGAGATTGGCCGCGGCACGAGCACCTACGACGGCATCTCGCTGGCCTGGGCGATCGTGGAACACCTGCACGACCAGGTGGGCTGCCGCACGCTGTTCGCCACGCATTATCACGAGCTGACCGAACTGGGGCGGACGCTGCCCGGCGTGCGGAACCTGAGCGTGGCGGTCAAGGAATGGCAGGACCATGTCGTCTTCCTGCACAAGATCGTGCCGGGCGCGGCCGACAAGAGCTACGGCCTGCACGTGGCCCGGCTGGCGGGCGTGCCGCGGAGCGTCTGCCAGCGGGCCGCTCAGATCCTGCACCGGCTGGAAGAACAGCATCTGGCCGACAACGGCCAGCCGAAGCTGGCCAAGGCGCTGAAGTCGGCGACCCGCCCGCCGGTGCAACTGCTCCTCTTCCAGCCGCAGACGCACCCAATCCTCGACGAGCTGCGCCAGCTCGAGATCGAGCGGCTGACGCCGTTGGAAGCGCTGGCGCGTCTGGCGCGGTGGCGCAAGCAGCTCGACCCGGAGGCCCGCTCGGGCTAGCTGGCCTAATCTGGCGAGCGGACACAGTTAGGCAAGGGGGTATAGTTTGGCTAGGCGACGCAGCATGGCGAGTCGACGCAGCCTGGCGAAGTGGCGAATTCTAGTTCGGTGGCGTAATCTGGCGAGGTAACACAGTTTGCCGATCGGATGTCCCAGGTTGCTTGCCAACCTGGGACTGCGCGAGGCAGTATCGGGCGGGGGGGCGGGCCGGCGGCTGGGCCGGTTCTTGCACTCGACGACCAACCGGGTACAACTCCCAGAATCCCGGCGCCACAAGCGGGGACCGTGCCAATAGCCGTCCTTGAAACGCACCTTAAAGTAGGGCATTGCCTACGACTAAATTGACGCGATCAAGGCGCAGGGACCGCGAGGTGGGACGTGCAAGGAGGGCTGCCGCGGCAGCGGCCTGCTCGGCAGTTTCCCAGGCAGGCTGCGGAGGGGAGGAGGCTCGTCCACCACGCGTCTGGCCAGCATTGCTACCAGTCAACGCCCTTTGGACCTGACATGACGGCCATCGCCCCGACGGTTCGCACGTTCCACATCGCCGTCCTGCCTGGCGACGGCATCGGGGTGGAGGTCACGCGCGAGGCGCTGCGCGTGCTACACGCCGTGGCGCCCTCCATGGAGGGGGTCGCGCTGACCTATCACGAGTACTCGGTGGGGGCGGGGGAGTACTTGCGCAGCGGGGACCCGCTGCCGGCGGCCGCGCTAGAGGCCTGCGCGAAGGCGGATGCGGTGCTGCTCGGCGCGATGGGATTGCCGGGGGTGCGCTGGCCGGACGGCCGCGAGATGACGCCGCAGATCGACCTGCGCGAGAAGCTGGACCTGGATGCTGGCGTGCGTCCGATCAAGCTGTATCACGCCAGCGACACGCCGCTGAAGGGCTATGGCAGCG
>Ga0101944_10004041_pt1 | contig 19017 bp, 6 predicted proteins | sample DewCreD2012metaG_FD_75245 | JGI IMG/M metagenome (GOLD analysis project Ga0101944, IMG submission 75245) | Hot spring sediment bacterial and archeal communities from British Columbia, Canada, to study Microbial Dark Matter (Phase II) - Dewar... ... | reverse complement strand
TGAACCACCCCTCAAGCTTTCGTTACCCAACCCATTGGCACGTAAGAACTTACGGCCTGTTCGCCGCCAATCCTTTCGGATTGCACGACTTTACCGGCGGCAAGCAGCGGGGCGACCACACCATGCGGAAAGGGGACACATTTACGCTTCGGTATCGTGTGATCTTCCATCGCGGGGACGAAAAGCAAGGTAAAATTGCCGAGGCGTTCGCCGCCTACGCCAAAGAGTGATCCAGGCACTTCCCCGGTGCCGTGCGACACTGAAACATCTGGGTGTTAGCATCTGGTTGTTCCGGCTGTCCGCGCTGGCAATGCACTCCGGCGCCGGTGCATGACCGTTCAGGTGCGCCTGCGAAGAGCCCCGTGCGGTGATTGCGAGCCAACCGCTTCCGAGTTTCTGTTATGAAAACAATTTTACTCGCTGTGCTTTTAGGTGGGTCTGTGCTCCTGCTCAGCGCTTCGGGACGAGCCCAGGAGCAGCCGCGAGCCCCAGAAGCCGCACCCCAGCCGATTGAAGCAAAAAAACAAGTGATCGTGCTGTGGACGCTGGGGAGCCAGTCCTGGAGTTTCACGGACATCGAGACGACCTACGAAGCCGAGCGCGGGACCCTCTATCCGCGGACTGACGAGGCGCTGGCCCATGCGGTGTGGAAGCTGCGGATCGTCCGCGAGATGCAGCCCGGGGAGGCCATCCGGCACAACGAGATGCCTGGCTCGCCCTTCAAGGTGGTGCTGCTGGATGCTAGCCGGACGGTGATCAACCCCGACTTGCCAGCCCGGATCACGCCGATCACCGGCAAAGTCGGCGACACCTTCGATCTGGTCGTGCAATTGCCGGACGAACCGCTGCTCAGCGAGGTGAAGTACGTCCGGGTCACCCGCCGGACCGAGGTCGGCTTCTAAAGCCGGTCTTGGGCCTTGCGAGAAAAACAGTATCCGGGGCGGCCGCCCACCGTTCTGTGGCGGCTGCCCGCGGCACGCTCCCGCCGCAGCGGGCCTGTCCTCGTCAGCTCACGCCGATCGTCTCGACCTTTGTCTTGCCTTTGCCCTCCGTGCGGCCTGAACCGCTGGCCGGCGGCAGCGGCTCGAAGACGAACTCCCCGTCGACATAGTCGACACGCACGCCCCCGTGCTCCGGGATCGTGCCTTTGAGCAGCTCGGTGGCCAGCGGGTTCTGGATCCGCTGCTGGATCACCCGCTTCAGCGGGCGGGCACCGAACGTCGGATCGTAGCCTTCGGCCGCGATCGCCTTCTTGGCCGCGTCCGTGACCTCCAGCCGCAGATCCTTCTCGGCCAGCAGTTTGGCGAGCCGGGCAAGCTGCAGATCGACGATCTTGGTGATCTGCTCGCGATTGAGCGGATGGAACACGATCACCTCGTCGATCCGGTTGAGGAACTCCGGCAGGAATTTTTCCTTGAGGATTTCCTTCACGGCCGCCTCGATCTCTTCCGGTGTGCCGCCTTCGCTGGTGATCTGCTGGATCACCTGGCTGCCCAGGTTGCTGGTCATCACGATGATCGTATTGGTGAAGTCGACCGTGTGCCCCTGCCCGTCGGTGAGGCGTCCGTCATCGAGCACCTGGAGCAGGATGTTGAACACGTCGCGGTGGGCCTTCTCGATCTCGTCCAGCAGCACCACGCTGTACGGGCGCCGCCGGACGGCTTCCGTCAGCCGGCCGCCCTCCTCATAGCCGACATAGCCTGGCGGGGCGCCGATCAGCCGGCTCACATTGTGCTTCTCGCCGAACTCGCTCATGTCGATCCGGACCACCGCCTGCTCGGAATCGAACAGCACTTCGGCTAGGGCCTTGCACAGTTCGGTCTTGCCCACGCCCGTCGGTCCGAGGAACAAGAACGAGCCGATCGGGCGGTTGGGGTCTTGCAGGCCGGCCCGGCTGCGGCGCACCGCGGCGGCGACAGCCGCCACTGCCTCGTCCTGCCCCACGACGCGCTGGTGGAGCCGCTCTTCCAGCACCAGCAGTTTGGCTTTCTCGGTTTCCAGCATCCGGCTGACCGGGATGCCGGTCCAGGCACTGACCACCTCGGCGATCTCTTCCTCGGTGACTTCCTGCCGCAGCAGCCGCCGGTCGGACGGTTTCTGGGACTCGCGTTCATCGGCGGCATCGAGCTGTTTCTGCAGCGCCTGCCGCTGGTTGTAGAGCTTGAGCAGGCGCTGGTAATCGTCCTCGCTCGGCGGGATGCCGGCCGACTGCTTCTCCTTGATCTGGGCTTCGAGCTGGGTGAACTCCAGCTCGACCCGGTCTAGCTCCTTGCGCAGTTTCTGCACATCGCCCACGCCCAGCTTTTCCGCCTCCCACTGTTCGCGGAGCGAGGCCAGCTTCCGCTTGGTCTCGGCGATCTCGGCTTCGATCTCCGCCCGCTTCTCGACGGCCGATTCCTCCGTCTCTTCGGCGAGCTGCCGCGCCGCCAGCTCGAGCTGCCGCAGCCGCCGCTGCACCTCGTCGATCTCGGTCGGCACGCTCTCCAGTTCCATCGCCAGCTTGCTCGCGGCCTCATCGACCAGGTCGATCGCCTTGTCGGGCAGGTAGCGGTCGGTGATGTAGCGGTGCGAGAGCTTGGCCGCCGCCACCAGCGCGGAATCCTTGATCTTCACGCCGTGGTGGGCTTCGTACCGCGGCTTGAGGCCGCGCAGGATGTTGATCGTGTCCTCGACGCTCGGCTCGCCCACATACACCGGCTGGAACCGCCGCTCGAGGGCTGCGTCCTTCTCTACGTATTTGCGATATTCGTCGAGCGTGGTCGCCCCGATGCACCGTAGCTCCCCACGGGCCAGGGCCGGTTTGAGCAGGTTGGCGGCGTCCGCGGGCGCCCCTTCCGCCTTCCCCGCGCCGACCACGGTGTGCAGCTCGTCGATGAACAGGATGATCTGCCCGTTCGACTCCTGCACTTCGCGAATCACGGCCTTCAGACGCTCTTCAAACTGCCCGCGGTACTGCGCCCCGGCGATGAGCCGGCCCATGTCCAGCGCCACGATCCGCCGGTTCTTGAGGCTCTGCGGCACATCCCCTTGCACGATCCGCTGCGCCAGCCCTTCCACGATGGCCGTTTTCCCCACGCCGGGCTCCCCGATCAGCACCGGATTGTTCTTCGTCCGCCGCGACAGCACCTGGATCACCCGGCGAATCTCCTGGTCCCGCCCGATCACCGGATCGAGCTTGCCCTGCATCGCCTTCTCCACCAGGTCCACGCCGTATTTCTGCAAGGCTTGGTACTGTCCCTCCGGATTCTGGTCGGTGACGCGCGCACTGCCACGCACAGACTTGAGCGCTTCGAGAATATCCTTCTCCCGCACCCCGTGGATCTGCAGCATCTGCCGCGCGGGAGACTCCTGCTTGGCCAGCGCCAGCAGCAGGTGCTCGACCGAGACGAACTCATCCTTCATCGCGGCCGCTTCTTGCATCGCCCCTTCCAGCACCGCCATGAGCTGGCGGCCAGCCCCCGGCTGCGAACCACCGCTGACCTGCGGCCGGCGATCCAGCTCGGCCTGCACCTGCTTCCGAAGCTGGGACAGATTCACGCCCACCTTTTCCAGGATCGGGCGGGCCACGCCGTCCTCCTCATCGAGCAGAGCTGCCAGCAAATGCAGAGGATCCACCTCGGGATGCCCCTTCTCCACAGCCAGGTGCTGCGCCCGCTGGACCGCTTCCTGCGACTTGACGGTCAATTTGTCAAAGCGAAATGCCATACTCCGTTTTCCTGTCGGTTCGTTGGTGTGCTCTTTCGTTGCCGGACGCGGCCGGATGCGAGTCGCAGCGTAGATCCGCGTCGTCTGCCAGGTGCACCTGTGCGGCTTCGCACAGGTTTGGCATGCCGGCAACGTTTTTTTGCTTTACAGCAAACGCTGTTCCAATCGTCGCTCTCACAGCGGCTCCAGCGGATCGCTTTTTTCGTAAGTGATTGCTGTAAAGGCATTTACGTGTGAACAACCGAAAGAACAACGCTGCGGCGTTCCGACGGGGTCAGGCAGCCCCCGTGCCGTCGCCTCGTTCCTGCTTTCCGCCAGGCGTGGCATGCCCGTACCTTTCATGGCCCCAGGTTGCACGGCGACCTCGGCCACCGTGAAGAAAGTTGGACTGGGCCTTCATACCGTTTAGCTCTCCATCTCGGCGGTCGTTTGCGGTCCGTTGTTTCGCGACCCGACCCACGGGTTGTCCCGGGTCGCCCTTAGCATGGAGTCACGTGTTCGGAAGGCCGCTTTCAAGACGGTGCACAGCTTCCTGACGCAGCGCGGCCTCTCCGACCGTGGTTGGCTCGGCAAGCGTGGGACATTCCCCCGCGGCTCATGGAATGCCCCGCTTGTCGGCCAGCCCTTTCTCACGCGGCGGTCCGGCGGGTAAGGTGACGAGAAGATGGGTGACAAGCGGCCCGTCAGCGAGGATGAAAAGCCGGGCGTGCGTACCCTTCGGGCAGGACCGTCAGCATGGAGCGGGTGTTTTTGGGTTGGCGCCGGCCGCCGCTGCGAGTCGCCGCACACTGGCTGATCGAGCGATTCGGCCGCGGAGGAAGCTGCGACTTGTCGCCGGCCATCGTGGTCGTGCCGACCGGGCGGGCCGCGCGGCGGCTGTTGGAGCTGCTGGTTCTGGAGGCCGAACAGGCCGGCAGGGCATTGCGACCGCCGACGATCGTCACGCCGGAGGTCTTTCCTGAGCTGCTCTATCCGACCAAACGCCCGCTGGCCGATGCACTGACGCAGCAGCTTGCCTGGGTGAACGCGTTGCAGCAGGCGGACCCGGAGGAGCGGTCGGCGTTTCTCCCGCATCCACCCGATGCGGAGGACCTGCCTCGCTGGCTGGCTGCGGCGGAGTCGCTGCGCCGGCTGCATTTGGAGCTGGCGGCCGACGGACTCAGTTTTTCTCAGGTCCTCAAGCGGGCTGAAGACCTGGAAGGGTTCGCCGAACACTCTCGCTGGCAAGCCCTGTGCCGCTTGCAGCGGCGCTATCTCGACTTGCTGGATGCCTTGGGTCAGTGGGACGTGCAGACCGCGCGACTGGTCGCGATCCAGCGCCGGGAAATCGCGACGGACCGGTACGTGGTCTTGCTGGGCACCGTCGATTTGAACCTGGCCCATCGACAGATTCTCGAACAGATCGCCGACCGCGTCACGGTGCTGGTGGCGGCCCCTCCCGAGCTGGCCGAGCGGTTCGATCCGCTGGGCTGCCTGCGTCCGGAGGCGTGGCGGCACGTCAGGCTTGATCTGGCAGACGAGCAGATCGAGCGGGTCGACGGTCCGGCCGAGCAGGCGGAAGCGGCCGTGGCCTGGCTGGCCAGCCTCGAGGGAGCGTACCGGGCCGAGGAGATCGTGCTGTCCCTGCCAGACCACGCTCTGGCTCCCCACCTGGAGCGGTATCTGACTCTGGCGGGGCTGCGCAGTCATGACCCGCTGGGGCGAACGGTAGGGCAGAGCGGGCCGCTTCGGCTCTTGGAGGCGGTGGCACGCTACGCCAGCACGTGGCGGTTCGAGGATCTGGCCGCACTGGTCCGCCATCCCGACATGCAGGATTGGCTGCTGGCCCAGCTTCGCCGTCAGGGGCACAAGGCGTTTGATCTGATCACGGCGCTGGACCGGTTCGCCAGCCAGCGCCTGCCCGCGCGGCTGCACCCCGATCAGCTTGCGGCCGACGATCCGGCGGACGACGTGCGGACGCTGCTGGTGACGCTCAAGCCGCTCGTGAACCTGCTGGCGGGCCGGCCGCGGCTGGTCGGCCGCTGGGTGGAGCCGCTCCGCCGCGTTCTGGCAGAGGTGTATGGCCCCTGGGAAGTGGACCGCGATACCGCGGCGGGGGCCGTCTTGTGGCAGTCGCTATCGGCCCTGCGCCAGGCCCTGGACGAGGTGGCNTCGGTGCCGCAGGCCCTGCAAGGCAAAGTGGAGGCGCTGGCGGCGTGCCATCTGGCACTGACGCAGGTGGCAGGCAGCGTGATCACGTTGCCGCGGGATCCCGAGGCGATCGAAATGATCGGCTGGCTCGACCTGCCGCTGGACGACGCCCCGGCCGCCCTGGTCACGACCTTCAACGAAGGCTGGATTCCGTCTTCGGCCACGGCCGATGTCTTTTTGCCGAACCGTCTGCGGAAGCTTTTAGGATTGGTGCACAACGACCGCCGTCTGGCCCGCGACGCCTATGCCGCGGCGCTGGTGACCGCCTCGCGTCCGGCCGTCCGCTGGATCGTGGCCCGCCACGACACTCAAGGCAACCCGCTGGCCCCCAGCCGCCTGTTGTTTCTGGCCGACGATGCGACTGCCTTCCGCAGGGCCGCCGAGATGTTCCAGGCTCCGCCTGCCCGTCCGGTTCGCGGGAGCTGGCTCGATGCCAGCCCGCCACCGAAGGAGTCGGCTCTGGGAGTGCCCAGGCCGCTGCCGCTGGCGGAGCCGATCACCGAGCTGCGGGTGACGCAATTTCGCGACTATCTGGCGTGCCCGTATCGCTTCTACCTGCGGCACCTGAAGCGGTTGCGGCGGCTGGACGACCAAGCGGCCGAGCTAGACGGAGCGCAGTTCGGTGACCTGGCACACGCCGTGTTGCAGCAGTTCGGAAGGTCGGACGAAGCCCAGCCGCTGCGAAAAAGCGACAATCCCCAGCAGATCGCGCGGTTCCTGAAAACGCAGCTCGAGAAGCTGGCCGCGGCGCGGTACGGCCCCCGCTGGGTCCGTCCTGCCGTCCAGGTGCAATGGGAACAGCTCCGCCTGCGGCTGGAGGCGTTCGCCCAGTGGCAGGCCCAGCGGACCGGGGAGGGCTGGCAGATCGTCTATAGCGAGGACGCCCAGGCCGATACGTCGCTGGCGACCACGCTGGTGGTGGACGGTCAGCCCTTCACGATCCGAGGGCGGATGGACCGGGTCGACTACCACCCTGGCCAGCGCGTGTTGTGCGTGCTGGACTACAAGACTTCGGACAGGGGTGCCAAACCGCAGCAGACGCACCGGCGGCGGGGACGCTGGGTCGACTTGCAGCTTCCGCTGTACCGGCACCTCGTGGCCGTCCTCCCGGACCGGCCGCAGAAGATCGAGCAGGTCGCCCTGGGGTACGTGCTCTTGCCGGTCGACCCGCAGGAGGTGGGGCTGGCGGAGGCCGACTGGAGCGAGGAGGAACTGGCGGAGGCGGATGCCCTGGCCGAGGACGTGATCCGGCGGGTGCGGGCGGAAGTATTCTGGCCGCCGACCAGTCCGCCCCCCGCCTACGCCGACGACCTGGCCGTGATCTGCCAGGATCACCGCCTGGGAGGCTGGCACGCGGAGGATGATGCCGCATGAAACAGCCGCTGGATCACTGCTTGATCCGCGCCAGCGCGGGAACCGGGAAGACGTACCAGCTCGCCCTGCGGTACCTGCGTCTGCTGGCGGCCGGGGTGCCTCCCGAGGAGATTCTCGCCACGACGTTCACCCGCAAGGCGGCGGGAGAGATCCTCGATCGGGTGCTGCTCTGGCTGGCCAAGGCCGTGCACGACCCCCAGGAACGGCAGTCGCTGGCGCAGACCCTGGCGTGGCCCGACCTCGACGCAGCATGCTGCCGGCAGATGCTCCGCAGCTTGCTGGATCGCCTGCACGCCTTGCGGATCGGCACCCTCGACAGCTTTTTTTTGCAGATCGCTCTGGCCTTCAGCCCGGAATTGGGGCTGGTGCCCGGCTGGTCGATCTGCGACGAACTGGACGACGCGGCCCTGCGCGACGAAGCGATCCAGCGGCTGCTGGCGGACCAGCGGCCGGGGGATCTGGCGACGCTCGTGCATGCGCTGACCAAGGGGGCGACGCGCCGCAGCGTGGCCCGCCTGGTTCAAGACACCATCGCCGACCTGTACGACCTGTACTGCGAAACGACGCCCCAGGCTTGGAGGCGGTGGTCGCCCCCGCCTGCCGTGCCAGAGGAGCGGCTGCAGGCGGCCCTGGACCGGCTGCAGGCGTTTGCCGACGATCGGTCGCGGCTGGGTAGCGCCATCCAGGACGACCTGGCGCGGTGGTTCTCGCAGGATCCCGAGGCGATTCTGTCCAAAGGCCTGTTCAAGAAGATCGCCGAGGGGGAGACGACGTTTCATCGCCAAGAGATCCCGCCAGAGATCGTCAGCGCCTACCGGACCCTGCTGAATGAAGTGCGCCGCCTGGCGCTGGTCGAGCTGGCCTGGCAGACCGAAGCGACCTGCGAGCTGCTCGAGCGGTTTGAGACCCACTACAAGGCACTGCAGGCGGCACGCGGGACGCTGCGTTTCACCGATGTGACCGCCTGCGTGGCCCGCGTGCAGCAGCAGCTCGATGGGCCGCAGTTTGCGTTCCGGCTGGATGGGCCGATCCGGCACCTGCTGCTGGATGAATTCCAGGACACCTCCCCCTTGCAGTGGCGGGCTTTGCGGCCGCTGGCCCGGCGGATCGTGGGCGAGGCACGCGGCACGTTCTTCTGCGTGGGAGACGGCAAGCAGGCGATCTACGGCTGGCGCGGCGGCGTGGCCGAGATTCTGGACGCCCTGCCGCAGGAGCTGGCGCCGCTGCGCGAAACGACGCTCGATCTGAGTTACCGCGCCAGCCCGCCCGTGATCGATGCGGTGAACACCGTCTTTCAGAACCTGACCGCGCATCCCAATCTCGACGACCTGGCCGAGCCGCTGGCCCGCTGGCAGGCCGCATTCCCACCGCATCGCACGGCCAAAACCGACCTGGCGGGGCTGGTGCAGCTTCTGACCGGCCCGGCCACCTCGGAAGGGGAGCCCGCGCTGGCCGCGGTTTTCGAGTACACCGCGCAGCGCGTGGAGCAGTGGCGCCGCCGGGCCCCCTGGGCGCGCATCGCGGTGCTGGTGCGCACCAATGCGGCGGTGGCCCACGCGATCTACTGCCTGCGAAAGCGCGAGATTCCGGCCAGCGAGGAGGGAGGCAATACGCTGGTCGATGCGCCGGCGGTGGAGCTGATCCTCTCGCTGCTGATGCTGGCGGACCACCCGGGGGACCGCGTGGCCCGCTTCCACCTGGCGCACTCCCCGCTGGGCGGGCCGCTGGCGGAACTTTTGCCCGCGCAGCGTGGCGAAGCAGGCGCAGCGGCCGTGCCCTTCCACGAAGACGACGACCTGGCGGCCGCCCTGGCCAGCCGTGCCCTGCGCCGGCAGCTTCTGGAACAGGGGTACGGGCCGACCGTGCTGGCCTGGGCGCGGTGTCTGGCGCCATGGTGCGATGCCCGCCAGCGTTTTCGCCTCGAACAGCTCGTCGAGCAGGCCTACGCCTACCAGGGGCAAAGCACCCTGCGCCCCAGCGATTTCGTCCGCCTGATCGAGCAAACCCGCGTCGCCGATCCCCTGGCCGCGCCGGTCCGCGTGATGACCATCCACCAGGCCAAGGGACTGGAGTTCGACATCGTCCTGCTGCCCGAGCTAACGATGAGTCTGACCGGTCAGCCGTCCCTCGTCGCGGTCGGCCGCCCCGCCCCGGCCGAGCCGGTGGATCGTGTCTGCCGGCTGGTGAACGAAACGGTCCGCCAGATTCTGCCCGAGGCATGGCAAGCGCTGTTCGCTCGTGACCGGGCGCAGGCGGCGACCGAAGCGCTGTGCCTGCTGTATGTGGCCATGACGCGCGCTGTGCACGTTCTGGAAATGATCCTTCCCCCCGCTCGCGACAACGAACGCACGCTGCCCAAGACGTTCGCGGGGCTGTTGCGGGCGACGCTGGCCCCCGATCAGCCGGCCCAGCCGCTGCGCACGCTGTACACGCACGGCGACCTGGACTGGGAGCGAAAGGTCCCGCCGCACATCGCCGCCGCGAAAATGTCCGCTGTGGAAGCGGCTTGCCCGACCAGCGCTGTGCCGAAGGTGTCACTAGCCCCCGCCACGGCCGGTGGTGAACGGGGCCTGAAGCGTGTCAGCCCTTCCACACTGGAGGGCGGCCATGTCCTCCGCGGGGCTGCCTTGTTGGCCTCGCGGCAGGCGGCCGCGCGGGACGGCGGCACGCTGTTGCATTTGTGGCTGGCGCAGGTTGGCTGGCTGGAGGATGGCCTGCCCGAAGACACGAAGCTGGCGGAGCTGGCGGCCCATCACGGCGGTGCTCTGGGCGACCTGGGCGGCCAAATGCACGTGTGGATCGATCGCTTCCGGAGGATGCTGGCTCGGCCGGCTGTGGCTGCGCTACTGTCCCGTGCGTTTTACCAAACTCCGGCCTGGCTGGACCTTCCGGACGCTCCGGCCACGTGGCCGCCAGGGCGTTCCGTAGAGCTCGACGTTTCCCGCGAATGGTCGTTCGCCGTAAGGCGCGACGCCGAGCTGGTCAGCGGGGCGATCGACCGGCTGGTGGTGGTTCGCCAAGGGCAGCAGGTGCTTGCCGCGGACGTGATCGACTTCAAAACCGATGAGCTGCCTTCCGGAGCGGGGGCGGAGGCCGTGCTGGCCGGCCGCTGCGACTATTACCGCCCCCAGGTGGAAGCATACCGCGACGTGGTGGCGCGGATGCTCCGCGTGCCCGTCGAACGCGTGGGCGCCCGGTTGGTCTTCCTCCAAGCCGGGAGGGTAGTGCCGTTGACGCGCAGCGATCCTGCGAAACGGGGCTAGGGCTGTCGGGCTGCTCGGCCGGATCGCGATGGGAAGCCCACCGCCCTGTGATCCCCTAGTGCTGGAACAGGAACTCGTTGGTGTTGAGGATCGCCCAGGTAATGTCTTCCAGGGCAGCGGCCCGGTCGTTTTTGGACGCCAGGTGCGCCAGGGCGGCGGCGCGCTCCTCGGCGGTAGGCATGCGGCACACGGCCGCGAGGTACAGCTCGTCGAGGATCGCTTCCGGCGCGCGTCCCGCGGCCAATAGACGCCGGAAGCGGTTGTTCGGATCGCGGAGCTTCTGGTAGATCACCGGCCCGTTGAAGAACTGGATCGCCATGGACAGGTTCGCCTCGGTGTTCCGTTCGCACGCGCAGACCGTCTGCCGTTCCGGCTGACCGAACGCCTTGAGGAACTCGTGCTTCACCAGGTCCGGCGCGGGAAGCTGCGTCGCGCGGGTGCCGGCCGGCAGACCCTCCAGCGGTTCAGGCACCTCCGTCACGGCGCAAATGGCATCCAGAAGCTGCTCGGCGGTGAGCATCCGCGGCAGATAGTGCGAGCCGTAGCGGGTGTCGTCCTGATTGAATGGATTGGGGCGGAAGTCCGCCTGGTAGGTGCGGCTGTTGAGGATCTGCCGCAGCAGGTGCCGGCGGTCGAAGCCATGCGCCACCAGGTCGCGTGCTAGCGCGTCGAGGAGGGCGGCATTGCTCGGCGGGTTGGATTCCCGGAAGTCATCGGGCGGATCGACCAGCCCCCGCCCCATGACAAAGCTCCAGATGCGGTTGGCTTCGACCTGGGCGAACCAGAGGTTGTCCGGGGAGGTCAGCCACTGGACGAAGGTCTCCCGGCGGTCAGGCACGTCGCCCGCGTCGACCGTCCCCCGCCCTGGCAGCCAGGGCTTCATGATCTTGCCGGTACGCGGCTGCGTGACTTCGCCGCTCGCCGTGACAAACACCCACAGCTCGTCGCTCCGCGGCGATTTCTTCTTCTGCACGCGGTTGAAGAACGCCGCCAGACCGTAGTAGTCGTCTTGGGTCCAGCGCTCGAAGGGGTGATTGTGGCACTTGGCACACTGCACCCGGGCCCCCAGGAAAAGCTGGCAGACCGACTCGACGCTGTCCTGGGCATCGCTCGTGGTGCGATAGAAGTTGGCCGGCGGGTTCTCCAGCGTGCTGCCGCGGGCCAGCAGCAACTGGCGGGCGAACTCGTCGTAAGGCATGTTCTGAGCAAACGCCCGCTCGAGCCAGCGGTGGTATTTGAACACCCCGGAGGGCCCCACTTGCTGAGTCGTCAGCCGCAACAGGTCACCCCATTTCAGCGCCCAGAAGCGGGCGTGCTCGGGACGACTGAGGAGCTGGTCGATCAGCAGGCGACGTTTGTCGGGGCGAGAGTCGGCCAGAAACTGCCGCGTCTCCTCCGGCGTCGGAAGCTGACCCAAGACATCCAGATACACCCGCCGCAAAAACTCCTCGTCGCGGGCCAGTCCCGACGGAGCATAGCCCAACTGCCGCAGCTTGGCATCGACCAGCTCGTCGATGTAGTTGACCTGCGGCAACTGGGGCCAGACCAATTCCGGCACGTCCTGAACGAAGGTGAACACGGGCGACGCCACATGTTCCAGATACCGCACCAGGATCGCGGCCTCGCCCCGCGCGAGACCGCGCACCTCCCCCTGCGGGCTGACTTCGGCCACTTGAGGGTCAGAGCTGGAAAAGCAGGCCAGCTCGGTCACATCCCGCACGCTGCCGTCCGAAAGTCGGGCCAGCACCGCCAGTTGGCGCTGCCACGCCGGCCGCTTCAGCACCTGCCCCGTGCCGGGATACACCTCGATCCCCACGCACCGCGGCGCATCGCTTCGGTCGGGCTGGCACCCCTCGGCAATCCACTGCCGCAGCACCGCATAGCCCGGTTCCCGCCGCGTCAGCTTCAATCCCCCGCCGTGCGGCACTTTCATCATCGGCTTGTCGAGCAAGAGCGACGCATCCGGATCGAGCGGGTTGGTCCGCCTGCCGCCATCTTCACGGATCAGCGTCAATCGATCCAACTCGGGATCAAAACCCCGCAGCGAGAGCCGAAAGCCTCCCTTCCCGCTCGGCGAACCGTGGCAGGCACCGCTGTTGCACCCCTGCTTGGTGAGCACGGCCAGCGTCTCGCGCTGGAAGGAAATCGGGTCCGGCTCCGCGGTACCCGAGACTTCCACCGGAACTATCACCGCCTGCCCGCCCGCAAGCACGGCTAACTGGCAGCGTCCGTCGGCCCTGGCCCGAACGATCGTTCCTTCCACAACCGCCACGGAGGAATCCGTCGTCGCCATCTGGCTAATGGCCGTGAGGTCGCAGAGAGAACCATCCGCAGCAATGCCTGTGACGACCAGTTGCCGGTACGCCCGCGCTCCCCGCAGCTCGATCTGGCTCGGAAAGACTTCCAGCCGTGTGACCTTGACGCCTGGCGGGCTGGCTGGCGCATCCTCCTTCGCTTGGGCCGCTCCGCCGCTTTCCAGCGCCATGGCGATCAAGCACACCAGCGATTGGCAAGCCACAAACTGCCGCATGGTGCACTCTCCTCTATCGGTAGTCTGGCGATCACACAGCCGCAGCGCGTCGCGTCTCAAGGGGCTTTGATGGGCAACGTGTGCGGTACGCTTTCCACTTCGATGTTCGTCTCTCCATACCGCGTCTTGGCCACCACGACCAGCGCCAGGTCGGTGCCGACCGGTGCATCCTCCGCCACGGTCACCTGCAAAGTGGCCTGCGATGCGTCGGCAGCCAGCGTGACCGGCTCTGGCCCGCGAAGACCCCGGGGCAGCGTTTTCAGCCGCAACTCGACCGGTTGAGGATCGCTTCCCAGACGCGTTACGTCGACCTGTACCGAGTGCACCTGGCCGGGCACCCACGCGGCTGGCCACTGGACGGCCAGGCGGAGCGGACTGGCCACTTGCAACTCGATGTCGCCGCTCCAGAAGCCATGAAACTGCCCCCCAGCCTCGCCTACCAGGAGAAACCTCACAAAATGAGAGCTTTCTGGTAGATTCGCTGGGCCTTTGAAAGTCAGCTCCCATGTTTCATGAGGTCCCGCATCTTTACGCTTAGTCTCTACGCTTACGTTGGGGGGCAGACTAAGGGGAATGAAAGTTAGGTTGCCTTGGCGGAAAGCATCAGAAAGCCTATGAACTTTCACTTCCCAGCGCGCGCTGCCGACCTGACGCGGCAAAAACACCTGCCCAGACACCGGCTCCACGCGGAACCAGGGAGATTCTCCCGCCAATCCGCTGACGAGCAGCAAGCCGTCATGCCATGCGGGTGGATAGGGGCAGGCGGGACGGGTGGCACGCAGCATCGCCAACGTGCTCAAGGGAATCGTGCTGCCTTCGCCGGAACTGGCACGTCCCACCAGATGCAGAGACACGGTTTCTCCGGGCGCAAGGTCTTGTGGCGCAACAAGATACACACGTGCCTCGTTGGCTTTGGCAGGCAGCCGGCCAGGGACGATCTGCCAGCCGGCCCGTGGCGAGTCGATCGCCAACTCGATCGGGCCATCTTCCCCCTGCCGTTGGCATTGGATGTCCAGAGCTAGCACGCCGCCGGGCGGCACCGCATGCCGCCAGCGGTTGTTTTTGTCGTTTTTCAGTTGCAACGCAAACGAAGGGCCGGGCCGAGCAACGACCGCATAGCCATAGTCCGCACCGCCACGGCCGATCAGATCACTGACTTGAAGCTGATACACCCCGTCAGCCGGAGGCACGAACGCCCACACAGGCTCGTCCGAGTCGGTGGGCGGGTTTTCCGCCAATCTTTTGCCGGTGGCATCGGCGACCCGTAAGGAAACTACCGCCGGCGAGCCGAGGCTGCGGCTCATGGCCCGAAACTGCACGCTGCCCCCTTTCCGCGCGGCAAACCGGTAGCCGTCTACCTCGCCCGGCTGCTGCAGCGTTCCTGCCAGCACGGCAGGCAAGGCGATCGGAGGTGTCTGAACTGTCGAAGATGCCGCGGAGGTGTCGGCGGGCGACTCGTACATTACTGGCAGATCCGTGATGCCAATCAAAACGGAGCCGCTGCCAGACGCCTCGGGCACGGCCGCTACGGGCATGACCAGGATGCCCGGCAAAGGGCCACTGGCAGCCGCGATGAGCAATTCACGCGGGCCATGCCGCTGACCGATGATGTCGGTGGCCGTCAGGTGTGTCGCGATGCCCACCGGCACCACCAGCGGCTGGGCGCATGTCGCGAACGGGACGTGGCTTAGCCGCAGCCGGTAACGTCCGCCCGCCTTGTAGCGATGGTCCTGTAGCTCGATCCGGTACAAGCCATCCTTCGGCGCGGTGAACAGGCCGCGTGGATCAGCACCCGTAGCTGGGTCGTCATCGAGCAAGAGGTATTCGGTGCCGTCGGCTCCGCAAATCCGCAACAGCGCGTCGTAATCCCAGCCCAGGCGGGATGCGACAACCTCGCAGGCGATTCGCTCGCCCTGGCGGGCCTCGAACTGGAAAAAGTCGCTTAGCGTCCCATCCGATTGGCCCTCGACCGCAGTCGGCACGGTCAATGGTTGAGCCAGCTCGGGGCTGTGGTTGTCGGAGGCTTCGGCCACGCTCGGCAAATCGTCGATCATCACGTACTGCACATCGCTGGTCCCCTGCGGCGTGGCGACCGTCAGCCCGCCGATCCCCCCGGCGATGCCTACCGGGACCGTGAGTTGGCAGCGAACCTGTACCGGCGGAGCATCTTTGCCCGAGGAGGCGTTCCGGTCAGACGTTGGCTGGGCTTGCGCATCCGCCCCAAGCCAATCGACCCGGGCGGGGAAGCTCGTCCACAGCCGCAAGTCGCCGCTCAAGTGCGTCCCGGTGAGCACCAGCTCCGTCGTTCGGCCTGGTGCGACGGCGGCCGGTCGGACGTGGATCAGCGTCGGCGGTCCTTGCGCTGTGGCAAATCCCGTCAGGATCGCCGTCACTGCCAAAGTCCAGGCAGCGGTGCTAAAAGCCACCCGCGCACAAATCATGCAACAACCTTCGGGAGGGAACGATGGATGGAACGGCGGAGCCGAACGGGGACAGAGCCTCCCGCCGCTGCCAGCGTGCAAAGTCCTTGGCGCAGCACGTCGGCCGCGCGCGGCCCCTTGCCGCCAGCACCTGCCATTGTCGATGGGGCGTTTCGGCAGGTCAACCATCGCCGGCCGGTTTTTGCAGAGCACCTGGCAGGCGACAGCCGCGAACGGGGAGGAAAAAGGAACCTCTCCAGGCAGCAGCAACGCAGCGACAGGCAGCGGCGACCTGGAAAGAATCGCATCTGGCGACGCCCTGCCGCTAGGTCGCGAATTGACACGGCCCCGCCACGCCTCACAATGGGGCAAAGTTGCCTGCGCTTGCGCGTGTCGATGACCATCGATCGATCCTCGCGGCGCTGTTCTTTCGTCTGGGTGAGGTGCCCGCTCGTGAAGCGACATCCTTTCGTGCGCCATCTGGCGGCAGTGACGCTCGGCTGCGCGACCTGGTTCGCGATGGTTGGATCGAGCACGGCTCAGTCCAACCCCGCTGTGCCCCCGGCCGCAGGAAACCCGCTCAATGAGCCGCTGGGCGACCCGGGGGTGGTGCCGGTAGGCAGCGACGGCAAGCCGCTGAACCTCAACTTCGAGACGGGCACTCTAGAAGGCTGGACCGTCGAGGGGCAAGCCTTCGCCGGCCAGCCGATCAAGGGGGATATCCGCGAACTGCGCCCTGCCGATCGCAAGGCATCGGAACACACAGGTCAATACTGGGTCGGGGGTTACGAAAAGCTGGGGGATCGGCCGACCGGCACGCTGACCAGCCCGACGTTCGAGGTGACCCACCCGTACGCCAGTTTCCTGGTGGGAGGTGGGGCCAGCCGCCAGACACGGGTGGACCTCGTAACGGCCGACGACAACCGGGTTTTCTACACGATAAGCGGACAAAACCAGGAAAATCTCCGCCCGGTGATTGTAGACATGCGGCCGGTGCAAGGGCGCAAGATCTTCATCCGTCTGGTGGACCAGGCCAGCGGCGGCTGGGGGCACATCAATTTCGACGATTTCCGCTTTCACGCGACGCGCCCGCGATTTCGCTCCCTGACAGGCGAACTGCCGGTGCCCGAGGTGAAGGCGCTGTATCCGCATGCGGGACTTTCCGCGGAAGAAGCGGCCAAGGCGATGGTGGTGCCGCCCGGTTTTTCTGTGCAGGTGGCGGCCGCCGAGCCCGATGTCCGACAGCCGATCGCGATGGCGATGGATGACCGCGGCCGGCTGTGGATTGCGGAGGCGTATGAGTATCCGGTGCGGGCGAAGGGGGACGCGGGACGCGATCGGATCTTGATTTTCGAAGATACCGATCTGGACGGGCGACTGGACAAGCGGACGGTTTTCTATGAGGGGCTGAACCTAGTCAGCGGTCTGGAAGTGGGGTTCGGCGGAGTGTGGATCGGAGCGGCTCCTTATTTGCTCTTCCTGCCGGATCGGAATGGCGACGACCGTCCGGACGGCGAGCCGGTCAAGCTGCTGGACGGCTGGGGCTGGCAGGACACGCACGAGACGCTCAACAGCTTCCTGTGGGGGCCGGACGGATGGCTATACGGCTGCCATGGGGTATTCACGCACAGCCGGGTCGGCAAACCGGGCACTCCGGATGCGCAGCGCGTGCCGATCAACGCGGGCTTCTGGCGGTATCACCCCGTGCGGCACGAGTTCGAGGTCTTCGCCCACGGGACGAGCAATCCCTGGGGGATCGACTACGACCGGCAGGGGAACTTCTTCGCCACGGCTTGTGTGATCCCGCATATCTATCATGTAATCCTGGGGGCACGTTATGAGCGCCAGGCAGGTCAACATTTCAACCCGTATACCTACGACGACATCAAAACGATCGCCGACCATCGGCATTACACGGGAAATCAATGGAATGACGACAATCGACGGCAGTCGGACACCCTGGGCGGCGGGCATGCACATGCGGGCTGCATGATCTATCAAGGCGGCGCATGGCCTGAGAAATATTGGGGCGCCGTGTTCATGAACAACATTCACGGCAACCGGGTGAATGTCGATCACCTCGCAGCACGCGGCAGCGGCTTCGTCGCCCACCACGGGCAGGATTTTCTCCTGACGCGCGATCAATGGTCGCAGATGCTCGACTTGGAATATGGCCCGGATGGTCAGGTGTGGGCGATCGACTGGTACGACATGCAGCAGTGCCACCGCCCCGACCCGAAGGTCCACGATCGCAGCAACGGGCGGATCTACCGGATCGTGTATGGCGGCGCGCCGCCCGTGCGGGTCGATTTGCAGCAGCTCTCGGACGCCCAGCTCGTGGATTTGCTGGGGCATGCCAACGAATGGTACCGGCGGCATGCGCAGCGGATCTTGCAGGAGCGCGCGGCTGCCCAAGTGCTGGCCGCCAGCGTGCCTGAGCAGCTCGGGCAGCGGCTGGCCCGCGAGACGGACGAATCGCGCGCCTTGCGATGGCTGTGGGCCTTGCGGGTAGTGAGTGGTTCCCGCAGCGACTTCGTCCAGCGGCTGCAAACGGCACAGGTTGCCCTGGCCCGCGTCAGCCCCTACCTGCGGGCCTGGGCCGTCCGCCTGTCCGGGGACGGCACGCCGCGGACGGGCCCCGGCGGCCGTCGCCAAGGGCCGCTGCCCGCCGAGGTCGTCGAGCTCGCCGGCGACGAGCGCGGCGCAGAGCGCGGGCGCGTCCACCGCGGCGGGCACGGTCTCGTACACGGTGACCGCCTCGACCTCGGCGCCCGCGTCAGACCGGTGCCGCGCGACTCGAAGTTCGCCGATCCCGAGTGGTTCATCTGGTGCGGCGCGCCGATCAAGGGCGACGATGGGAAGTACCACCTGTACTACTCGCGCTGGCCGGTCAAGGCCGGGTTCATGGCGTGGGCGACGAAGTGCGAGATCGCGTACGCGGTCGCGGACAAGCCGCGCGGACCTTACCATCATGTCAACGTCGCGTTGCCGGCGCGGGGAAGCCAGTTCTGGGACGGCGACAACACGCACAACCCCAATGTCCTGCGTCACGGCGGGAAGTACTATCTTTTCTACATGGGCAACCGTGGAGACGGGAAGTATCCGACCCATCGCAACAACCAGCGGATTGGGGTGGCGGTGGCGGATCGCCCCGAGGGACCCTGGCAGCGGTTCGACCAGCCCATCGTCGATGTCAGCCACGACAAGACGGCGTTCGACTCGCTCTGCGTGACCAACCCCGCCGCCGCCGTGCGACCGGACGGCGGCATCCTGCTGATCTACAAGGCCGTCGAGCACGTGGACGGGAAGTTGATGGGCGGCAAGGTGCGCTATGGCGCCGCGCTCGCGGACAAGCCGGAAGGCCCCTACGTGAAGCAGGATGGCCGCATCTTCGCTCCGCCCGACGAGAAGAGCGCGAAGCACTGGATGCTCGCCGAGGATCCCTACATCTGGTTCAGCCGGAAGTATGGTAACCGCTACTACGCGGTGGCGCGGGACGTGGTCGGGCAGTTTGCGGGCGCCCCGGGCGGCATTG
>Ga0101944_10004040_pt1 | contig 19021 bp, 17 predicted proteins | sample DewCreD2012metaG_FD_75245 | JGI IMG/M metagenome (GOLD analysis project Ga0101944, IMG submission 75245) | Hot spring sediment bacterial and archeal communities from British Columbia, Canada, to study Microbial Dark Matter (Phase II) - Dewar... ... | reverse complement strand
AGATAAATGGCATAGGTGACCGGATTGCCGCTCATCAGGTTGCGCGCTGCCAGGAAGGAAACCGGCACGGCAAACAAAACCGCCAGACCGGTTGCCAGGAGGGCCATCGAAACGGTTGCCAGCGCGCCTTTCAGCACCTCGTTGCCGATGAAGGAAAGTTCAAAGCCGCCAAGCGGGCGGTACTGCTCGAAATAGACGCGGTGAAACTGCGGGAGGGTGGGGTCGGGCGCCGCTACAAGGGCGGTAGTGGGAACGCGAATGGTCGTGGTCACGGAGCCGTTTTCATCGGAGGTCAGCTTGAGCATGGTAATTTCGCCTTCGCCCAGCATGAGCATGTTGCCGATCGGGTTTTGCCAGTACACCTGGGTTTCGGCGTTCGGCCACATTCCGGTCACACTGACGATGAGTGTTTCGCCCACTCTACCGCAATCGGGAATGACCATGGCCGTCCGTCCGGCATCTTCGCGGCGGGCAGCCGGCGGCTGGCTGGAGCAGGGGACTTCCACCGCTACCCACATCTGATTCACTTCACGGCGCGGCTGGATGAAATCGGGGCGTGTCATTGGCCGCAGAATGGCAATCGCACGATCCAGGTTGGCGCGGCTGAAGTCAATTTCCACCACCTGCCAGCCAATTGAATAAGCGGCGGCCAGGCCAAAGAAAAGCGGCAGCAAAACCGAACGTCCCCGTCCACCTGCCAGGCTGACGGCATCCCAAATGTTCCACAGCCAGATGAGAATGGGAGAAAGATACCAGAGCGGTTGACCATACCAGACTGTGGTTGCCAGCATCGCCAGAAAACCGACCAGGATACCCACGCCGCGCGCAGTTGCGCCGAGCAGGATCTGCCCCAGGCCGGGTATCACGATCGAAACGAGAGCAATTTTCGCATCTCTCGACATATCCCGCCCCTCACAGTGAAGCAGCGCGGACTTCCTGCGCTTCTTCGCCGTAGATTTCTTTGAATTTAACGCGGTCAATCTCTTCGGCGGATCCCTCAAAGACTTTCATGCCGTCTTTGAGCGCCACCACACGCGTGGCGTAGCGGTGAACGAGGTCCAAAAAGTGCAGCGAGCAGATGACGGTAATTCCCTCTTTGTTGAGCTGCTCCAGATATTGTAAGATGGAGTGTGAAAGGACCGGGTCGAGGCTGGCAACCGGCTCATCCGCCAGAATCAGTTTGGGTTCCTGCATCAGCGCGCGGGCAATACCCACCCGCTGCTGCTGGCCGCCGGAGAGGGAATCGGCGCGGTTGTGGGCTTTTTCCGCGATTCCGACCCGTGCCAGGGCTTGCAGAGCGCGGTCTTTTTCTTCCTGCGGCCAGATTCCGATCAGGCTGGCCCAGGGATTGACATATCCCAATCTCCCGGCGAGCACATTCGTCAATACGCTGGAGCGTTTGACCAGGTTGAATTGCTGAAAGACCATGCCAATTTTTCGGCGGATGTGGCGCAATTCGGTGGGCGAAGCAGTGGTGATGTCCACCCCGTCCCAAATGATTTTGCCTTCGGTCGGTTCAATCAGGCGGTTGATGCAGCGTAACAGGGTGGATTTGCCCGAACCGGACAGCCCAATCACAACCAGAAATTCACCGTCGGCGACATCGAAGGAAACATTTTTAAGCGCCTGAGTGCCGTTCGGGTAAGTTTTGGAGAGGTTCTGGATTTTCAACATGGCAACCTCGTAACCCCGTAACCCCTCCAGCCAGCCTCATGATGGGTAAGGGGGGATGGGTGACGGGCAAAAAATAGGGAGGACAATTCGTCCTCCCTATGGGTTTTTCGGAATGGTTTACTTGAAAAGGGTGGTTGGGTCAATGCCGGAGGCTTCGAGATAGACGCGGTATTCATCGTAGAAGGTATCGTCCACCTCTTTCAACCCCTGAATGCTGTAACCGCCGTTCTTGAGCAGGGTCAAACCTTCTTCCGTCGCGGCCAGATCCAGCAATGCCTTGGTCAGTTTCTCGCGCAGATCAGCCGGGACGTTGCTGGCGAAGGAAACATTGTCGTTCGGGATGAACGGCTCGGAGACCCAGATGATGACCACTTTGTCGTTGACATCCGGGAAGTCATTGACCACATTCGAACGGGCGTCAATGAAAGTTGCTCCAAAGTCGCAGATTTCGCCCTTCGGGCTGAGGTAGACCGACTTGATGACAGTTGGATGCCCCTGAACGAAAGCGCCGGCTTTGACTTTGATATTGTTTGCTTTGAGCAAGCCAAACGGCAGCACATAACCGGATGAGGAGAGTGGGTCAGTCCAGCAGGGTTTTTTATCGGCAAATTGCGCCAGCGCGGTGGCCGCATCCGCAGTCGTTTTACCGGTGGCCACGTCATAGTAGGGAGTGAAGCCGGCGGCGGCATTGGCAACGAACTGGAAGCCGTAGTGGTCTGCGCCGTTGCGAATGGTTGCCAGGGCAACATCGGCATAACCCTTGCCGTGCGCCACAACATACTGGGTGGGGGCCAGCCATCCGATGTGCGCCTGTCCGGCGCCCATGGCTTCAATCATGGCGGCGTAATTGGTTGGGACAACGGTCTTGATGGTCAGGCCGGTCATTTCGCTCAACTTGGCAGCAATCGCCTCGCCGCCGGTCTGGAGTTCCTGGGTGGTTGCGGAGGGGGCCAGCGCCATGATGAGCGGATTTTCAGGGCTGCCGAGTTCGGGGACAGGAGTGGGCGGTACTTCAGTCGGGGCCGGGGGCTCGGTGGGTTTAGGGGCTTCGGTGGGTTTGGCGGCTTCGGTTGGTTTTGGAGCTTCCGTGGGGGGCACGGGCGTAGCCGCCGGGCTGCAAGCAGCCAATACCAGAGAAGCCGTAACCAGCAAAGCAAATAGAATAGATATTAGGCGTTTCATTTTTTTCTCTTCTCCTTGGGGTGAATTTTCCTGTGAGGTACAGGATGACATCAGGATAATACAACTTTTTTAACGGTAAGGCAAGGAAATTTTGGTCTAAATTTAATTAAGGTTTGGTTATCGCTTTGTAAAAAATAGGCATTCTCGACACTGCAGAATCACCAACTTTTTTGTAATTGTGCTGTGCGATCTAATTGCTTACCGCCGAGGTCATTCAAAACCGTATTTGGACCTGGGCAATTCTCTGTGGTTGCCCGATTAAACCGAACTGACGTGATTTAGCCACATCTTCACCCATTCCGCATCTATCCGTGCCAGCCGCGCTTTCTTTAAGTTCTCCCGCATGACCCATTGGATATCTTTGTCTGTTGTAGCCAACCACTTCTCCATTAGCATTTTACCTTCATTGGGTAGAGCGACAACCGCTACACTCCAACAATACCCAAGCCCTTTTCGTAATATCAAGAAGTCTTCACTTCGGCGATTCTGAACTCGTTCAAAGGTAGCCGTGATTTCGTCCAGAATTCTCAACACTTCCTTAGCGTGTTTTGGTTTAACAAGCAACCGCCGTTCACAGAGCGCGGCCGCCGCAGCCCGTTGTTCTAGCGGTATTCCTTTACTCCACTTTTGCACTGCAGTTATCAACTGATCCATGCTTACGTCGCCGAACCGTTGGAGGGCCATGGCGACTGCCTCACGAATCCGCCACCGTGGATCAGAGGCGTGAACTCGTAAAGTTTCGAGCAATGCGGTGTTGCCTTGAGCGAGTAATCGCCCCAGACCCACAACTCCACAAAAGGCAAGAAATTCGTAGGGTGAGTTTACCGGTGCTTGATCGGCTGTGTAGGCGATGTATCGCCGAAATAGCTCCAGACTACCTTCGTCTGCGACAACCTGCGCAAGTTCAAGGTTCCCGCGGGGTCCGGGAAGCTTTGATTCTTTCAGCAAATATGGATCCCAGTCATCAAGTGTTTGCAGTATTTTTCGGTATTCATCCATTTTTGACATGGTTGGCTCTGATAATTTCCTCAAATCCCATTTTGATCATGTGCCCCTGACAAGACTTTTGAAACAGCACTTCCTTTAAGTCGAAATGGTGTTCACGGTTGCCCGCTAAAATCGGTTTCGGAGGGGATAATCTTCCCTCTCATCAGCCTATTATAAAGCCTTGAAGATATGAATTTTGCCGATGTTATGTGCCATCGCAAACACACTCCTATTTTTCGAGGGTTTCCACGGCTTGCGTTAGCCGCTGGTGGGTGGGCGTGGATTCGGCTGCGGAACAGGACAAAGCCCAAAGCTAGAAAATGCCTGAAAATACCACACGCCGCCGAAGGTAGCAGTCCCAAACGTCATGTGCACACGGTGTTGGGAAGGATCTTCTCATACGAGTCCCTGCACTGCCCACGCTCTTGCCGATAGTGTGATTGAACCATCGACGGAGAAAATTAACCGCGTTCGCAACACTTCTCTGATTCGATCACGTTTTTCAATTTCCAAAGAGGCAAGGTATGTGGGTGCAGCCCCTTGCTTACCCAGAAATGGACTCCAATAGTCATCAAAATCTTTGAAAATGGTCTCTATCTCGATGGCATGAACTTCAGGTGATCTTAGCCCTGCATCTCGGAAGAGCGAGATGAGTGGTTCAGGTTGGCAGATTGGAAAGCGTTCTGCCTGGTCAAGTCTTGCATCATCAGGAGTGACTTCGATTGCTGCATCCCAAAACTGTCGCATCATCTGCATACCGCCAGCATAATCCCAAACATATGCCGCAACTTTTCCTTTTGATTGAGTCACGCGTACCATCTCTTGAACCATTGCACGGGCATCTGACACGAAATTAAGGACCAGACCAGCTACAGTCACATTGAAAGATGAACTCACCCATGGTAGCGCAGTAGCATTTGCCAGCCCAAATCGGACACGTTGATCTGTGATAGTGTGTTTAGCCGCAAAAATAAAACCTTCGGATTGGTCAATAGCGAAAATACTTGCTGGTTCGCTCAAGATGAGAATACTTTCAATGAGCGCGCCTGTTCCACAACCAACATCACCCCATATCTGACCAGAGGGTAAATCAAGCCAGGTTAGGAATTGAGATGCGACGATTCGGCTCCAGCGACCGACATAGCGTTCATATGGGTTACCTGTGCCCCAAGTTTCCATCTGATTTTTCGTTTTGGCCTACTCCTCAACGTACTACGCGCGAACGTGAGCGATTATCCGGGTTGTTCCATTCTTTACGAGGATATCGGTAAAGCGGTGGGTGATCAGTGGATGCAATCCTCCTGAAATGGAAGCCTTGCCGTCGAAGATTGCAACTACGGACGTTGCGAAGTGAATTCGAATAATTTGGCTTTGGTGTATTGTATTTGCGGCCTGGCTATGAAGGAATCCCCCGAGAGCCTTTTTAATCTCCGTTCTGCCTTGGGCAACCTCGCCTCGCGGGTTCACCAGTACGGCGTCTGGAGTAAAGAGGTTGACCAAGTCATCGACATTCCCAGATGCCCATGCCCGATCGCAGGCTGCTTCGACAGCACAGATCCGTTCTTCTTCCGTCATCCCATCCTTCCAATATGTCCTCCAAACGTGACATGGCAACCCAACAACGTCTTGGCAATTACCTGCAGGCGAAGCCCGTCAGATGCATTGCCTGGTTATGTGATCGACTCCGCCTGCCACAGGCCAGGATATCTTGTCACAAACCCCACAGAGTTTACCTCCAGCATTCTCATGAAAGTGCCGCCTGCCGACTCGTACCGGTACGCCCTTTCTCCTTCGCGCCGATACACCTGTGGAAGGACCTCGAACACCAGCGAGGGGAAAGGGAGCCACGCGGCATTGACCTCCGCCTCTGCCCCAACGGCGAGCGACAAACGTCGAATGGGTAGAAGGTTTGTGGATGGACTGAATCCCAGATCGAAATCAATGCATCCGGCGACTGTGGGACACTCTGCCCCGTTCAGCCACCATCGTTGCTCCGCATTGACCGAAACACTCAGATCAATCTCTCGAGCCCCGATCACTCCTCTTACTCGCGCCGAGTTCATCCGCCATCCAGAATCACAAACCACGAGGTAGTCCAGTTTGCACGGACTACCCTCGTGAGCGAAGATGGCAGTCCCTGACAACTCCCATCGGTCATCCCGAGAAACGAGACTTGCGAACTCGTGACCGGGAAGGTCAAGCCTGCGCCAGAGGATGGAGTCAGTCATCTTTCAATCACCAAGGCCGAGCAGTGAAGCCACAAACCGGGTCGAACCAGGCTGTTCCGACCCGGTTATTTGGAATTTAAGGCACATCACCCGATCAACGCCGCCGTAAAAATGGGCAGATATGAGATGATTGTACATCCAAAAACCTGCCAGCACAAGCCAGAAATTTACTGGAAAAGACAGTCGATTAGAGATTTCCTGGCATCAGTCGAATGGGGGCACGGGTGCAGTTGCCAGCTCCAGCATCCCGCCCAAAAGCAGATACGGAAAGGGAAAGTAATCTCATGGTAGACAGCGTCCCGCCAGTTGAACGTTATGCTGTAAGAATACAGGCTTGTTTTCGCTCCTCTTTTCTGATCTGGCGATTTAAGGTACACGGCTTACAAATAGGAATCCTGTGTCCCCTTGCTTAAGATTGAGAAACCTTTTTTCTGACAAATTAAATGGTTCTCTCGCTAAGTAGCGAGGATACCAGGCCGAAGTTGAACACCAAAACCGCCCAGGACTGAGACCTGTTCTTGCGGTCGTTTTTTCCAGGAGTAGGGATGGCAGTGCTTGTTCCAGTAATCGAGAGCATCATTCAGGGCATGGGTCAGCTGATCCAGGGTCTCGAAACGGCGTCCTTTCAGCGCCAGCGAACGAAGCTGCTTCCACCAAGGCTCAATCAGGTTCAGCCAACAAGCATACTTCGGGATGAACTGCAACTGCATTTCCGGCCAAGCAGCCAGAGCCAACTTGGTTTGTTTACTGATGTGGATCGACAGGTTATCTTCAATGATCAACCAACGCTCTGCGGGGAAAGCGGTCATGATCTTTTCCAGCAATCGCACATGACTGGCGCTATCCCGACTTGGACTGAGCACAGTAATCGCTTGTCCGGTAGCTGGCTCAAAAGCACCATGCACCCACAATTTGCCACGCCTGCCATAATCCGGTTCAAAGGTGGCGCGGTTCGGCCCCTCTTTCCATTCTTCGCCGGGAAAGGTCTTGACTGCAATCGGTCCCATTTCATCCACGCAGATCACTCGCATGCCTGGGATGCGGGTTTGGTAGGCCGTGATGATGCTCCCCTTTTTTCCACGAACTCCGCATCTGTTTTCTCAGCGTCGTGGAACCAGCTTTCTTGTCGTTTCCAGCGAAAACCTTCCGCTTCCACCCATTCCCAAATCGTAGAGTCCGACAGATGGATACCCTCCCGTTCCTGGAAAGCGCTCTGGAGACGTTCCAAAGTCCACAGCTTATACGGATATCCCAAACTCTCGGGCTTCGTCCGCGCCAGCTTGAGTAAAGCGCTGCGAACACTTTGGGCATGGGTTGGCGGACGGCCAGCTTTCGGTTTGTCTTCCAAACCCGCAATGCCCTCCGCATTGAACCGCTTCACCCAATAATCCACGCCCGATTGGCGACCTCTGAAACCGGCTTGCTGTCCGGCCTGGGTCGCGTGCAGCTTTGGGTCATCTAGCATGGCCACAATCACTTTCGCTCGTTGGACCAATCGGTGGGCAGCTTTCCGCGATGCCGCTAACTTGCGGATCTCGGTTTCTTCTTCGGTTGTTAATGTGCGTAGCTTGACCGCTTTTCGCATGGCTTCCTACTGTTTAGGAGGATTATAACCCAACTATTTGACGAGAATACCATTAAATCGGAAGTTTCCAAATATCTTTACAATTGAAGTGCGTCGTCAATTAGATGGTTTGACAGCATAAAAGAATTTCCCGTCAACCGCTTAACAAGCGTCGGGCAATGATCATATGCCTTTGGATCTCAGTTTGGAGTAAATCCTCTGCGATCTGGAGCAGGGAAGGGCAGCGGGTATTGGTAAGAAATTGGGAACTGAAAGGGGATGTGCGCACGGTGGTCTTTTCGGCGGCCAACCCGGTGGTGGGCAATACGGTCTATGTCTATTACGGGGCAGCCGACCGGTTCATCGGCCTGGCGACCTGCGCGCTGGATGAACTGCTGGCATGGGTGAAGTAAGGTAGGGATGGTCTTGCAGACCGAGTAGGTGGACGCTGAGGCGTATCTGTTCGGGATGATCCACTTTTAAGCACTTTTGTCCCCTGCTGCGCCTCCCCCAAAATCGCTTGGCAATATTTGGGGAGGTGGGGCGTTTTGCTGCTGTCCGGGTTTTGGGCTTATCCCGACCCCAGGCTTTTTAGCTCCCTGCCCGGTTACATCCAGCCGCGGCTTTCCCAGCGGCCGATCAAGGCCGGGCGGGAAGCAAATTTCTGCGCCAGTGGACGCAGCCGTGCCCGAAAAACCGACTGCGTGTTTTGGAATTCCGACAGCTGCTGCAGCTTTTCCAGTAATGCCGTTGCTTCATCATAAACCGAGGCGATTCTGCGCCCATTTTCCAGCAGTGACTCGACCTGCTGCCAGACTTCTGCCTCGCGCTCTGCCAGAGACTGCATCTCGGCGATGTGCTTTCGGCGGGCTTCTGCCGCCTGGCGTTTCTTCTCGGCAATTTCCAACTCTTTGGCACGCTTCAGCAGCTGCTGAAGGGTACGCCGTTCTGATGGATGGGGGCGTTCGGTGGGGAAAAACCCAGCCAGCCGCTTGCGCAGCGCCGGCCCTGCGCTGGGATCGCCCTCTGTCAGACGTACCAGGAACTCGTTGCATTCTGCGCGGGACAATCGTTCAATCGGTTTGCGGTAATCTAGCGACTCGGCCTCTTTCCGATCAGGGCTGGCTTCGGCAGCAGCCTGAACCAGAAAGATGTCAAGTCCAAAGAAACGAATGAAGTTCCGCAGAGAAGAGTTTAACTGCTTCAAATCCGCTGGGACGGGCGGTTCAAGGGTCTCAGCCCTGAAAATACTTCGATCAATCGTCACCGCTCTCAGCCAGGCCAGATAAAGCAGGCGGTAGTCGCCCGCCAGCAAATCAGACCGCAGGTGAATGAAGTGCGAAAGGCCGGCTTCGTCTTCAATCCACCACCCCCCATCTGGCGGGTAAAAATCCAAATCGAGTATCTGTTGCTCTTTCATTGTTTCAAAAGTGATATATTCGTCCAGCAGATAGGGGGAAATGTCGTTCTCTTCCAGCAGGCCTTGCGGGAAGCGGAACATCAACCGCAGCCTGCCCCAGTTTGCCCAGTAAAAGTAAGCGTCAAAATACTTGAGCAAAACCTGCTTGGGATCGTGGCGGAAGTCGCTCCAGTGATAGGTAACCACCGCCCGGTTTGCGGTGACGTCAATGTGGCTGGAAAGACCGTTGACGGCGGACTGTTCTTCGGGGGTCAGCAGGCGGTCAACCGCCTGCCACTCGTGATACTGGTATTCACTCACTGCCTGCCTGCCTCAATCAAATCATGGACGGCTTGCAGCAATCCTCTGCCGAAGGGTGTAATTTGAAAGCTTTCAACCAATACAATTTCGAAGGGATCTTGCATAAACAAATCCACGTCGGGGTGCAGAATTCCAAAATGAGCCAAAGGCACAATCACAACGGATTGGATAAGGCGATAGAAGAGTAAGTCAAGAATTTCCAATTCTTGAATGGCTGAAGTGTCCGCAGGCGGCGCGCTCACTCCTAACAGCCGCTCGGCAAAGGGTTTGAACGGCAGCGGTTCTGCAACAGGCAGCTGCAGCAGTTCTTTGAGAACGGTTTTTGAAAAGCCGAATGAAAGATAACCAAATTGAGAAGCCGCCCGGGAAGCAACCGCCCAGTTGGTGCGCGTCCACCAGGTGGCCGTCAGGAAAAAGACCTGCGCAGCCGCATCCGCAGCGAGGAAACGCTCGCCGAGCGGGGTTAATTTCCAACGCTGGCCGGGCCCGCCGCTGATCAGACCGCCGGTGGCTGCCAGAATGTGCCGAAAGACAAGCGGCTGAACATCGTCTTCACTGCGCACGCGGGTTATCAATCCTGCGATATTCTCTTCCATTGGGGGCGGATTGACCATCTGCGCGCAGATTTCACGCACGGCCTTCAACGGGAAATTGCCGGTGGTTTTGGTGCCGGTCACCTTGTTATCGCGCAGGTAGGTGAGCAGAACAACCACATCGCGGCGCAGGGGGAGTTCTTCTGCAATCCGCCGCTGCTCCTCCGGCAGCGTTTTTGACCAGGTTGAATCCAGGTCATACTTAATTTTCAAAAGATCGTCCTCATCCACGAAGATGGGAAGTCTTCCATCTAAAATTTTCAGGTTAAACACTCTGCGCAGCAGGTTATTCACGCTATTCAAGTCAAAGGCTTCGGGGTCGAATTCCCCGCCAATCCATTCCAGATAATCCTCATGCTCGGGATGATTGGGGTCACGGATTGCGTCCAGGAAGTATTGATAGCCCCACACCCCGCCGACATCTTCTGGAGGGCAGGCGCGGGCGCCTTTCAAGCAGATGGGATAACGGAAATCTTCCTGGGGTGGAAGAATCTTTTCTACCACCAGGGTGTGTTCCCAGCTGTCGCCAAAGTCATACCGGTAGGTAAATCGCTGCTTTTCACGCTTAATCACCGCGCTCAGGGTAGTATGACTTTCGCTAGGGAATTCGTCTTCGTTGAATGCGAATTCCAAATCCTCCGAATTGTGGTAAATCATTTCATCTATAATAAAATCGTGCAGGTGGGAGTTTTCCCAGCCCATCACAATTTGCAGGATGTCATGCAGATCGGATAGGGTGGTATCTCCCGCTACCAGAAAGCGCCGCCAGATCGGCGGGCGGATGTGATTGAGGGAAACCTTGATTTGATAAATTGGGGCGGATGGATTGGACATGGGGATACTTCCTTGAGTTAACTTAGAATATCTAAATTATATTCAATGACTGGATGTATGAAAAGTTGTGAGAAGTTTTAAGGCAGGCAGAAATAAACGGGAAATGACGGGCGAGCTGGCAGTATTATATTGCGCATAGCCAATTCATGACATTTCGCATCGGATTTGTGTCCTATAAAATAGTTAATCCTGTCATAAATTTATTATGATTAAGCATACTAGCATCTGTCAGGGGGGTGTATTACGATAAAGACAACATTCTGCATCTTCTTAACCATTCTCCCCCGCCTGTGTAGGTGAGGTAGCGTTTTTTCAGGATTGATTGCAAACCCCTCTTGGGGAGGGGAGGGGTTCGTGTTGCCTTCTACCGGGTAGGGGATTTGGCGGAAGATGCACCGGAGGGTGCTTTGCTTTATTCCTTTGAATCATCTGCCGCTGTTCTCAGGTGTGTTGTTTTTCAAAGCCGCTGACCAGTCGTTGACGGACAGCGGCTTTGTTGTTTCCACCCAAACTTCACCCTAAATTCCATCTCCATTTAGAAAGGATCAAAAAACCATGGACTTTAAGCTTACCGAAGAACAAGAACTATTGTTGAACAGCCTGACCGAGCTGCTCCAGCGCGAGGCGCCGGAAAGTCTGATTGCCGAACTGGACGAAAAGCACGAATTTCCTTGGAAACCGTGGCAGGCATTGGCGGATAACGGCTTTCTCGGCCTGGGAATCGGCGAGGCCTACGGCGGCACTCCGGCGGATGTGCTCACCCAAACGCTGGTTGCCGAAACGCTGGGTAAATACGCCTTCCCGCTCGGCGTCATCTACGGTTTGGGTGTCATCACCATCCGCGATATTGAACAATTCGGTTCGGAAGAGCAAAAACAGCGCGTGCTGGGCGGCATCTGCCGCGGCGACCCGCCGGTAGCGCTCGGCATCAGTGAGCCGCAGGCCGGTTCGGATGCTGCCGGGCTGAAAACCCGCGCCGTGCTCGAAGGTGACGAGTGGGTCATCAACGGGCAGAAGATTTACTGCACCATCTCCAATATCGCCAAATACATCTTGCTGATGACCCGCGACCCGCAAATCGAAAACCCCTACAAGGGCATGTCCATGTTCCTGCTGCCGACCGATGCGCCGGGTGTGCGCATCAACCCGCTGCCCAAAGTCGGCTGGTGGTCGGTGCCGACCTGTGAGGTGTTCATTGACAATGTGCGTCTGCCCAAGGATGCGCTGGTCGGGCAGCTGAACAACGGCTGGATGCAGCTGATGGCCAACTTCGAGATCGAGCGGATTGTGCTTTCGGCAGCCTGCATTGGTGCGGCTGAAGCGGCCTTTGAAGACGCCGCCGTGTATGCCAATCAGCGGGTGCAGTTCGGCCAGCCCATCGGCCGCTTCCAAATGATTCAGGAAAAGATCACCGACATGGCGATCAAGATCGAAAACATGAAGAACTACTGCTACAAGGTGGCGTGGATGATGGACAACGGCCTGCCGGTGCGCCACGAACACGCCATGGCGAAGTTGTACATCACCCGCTCGGCCTTTGAGGTCATTGACGATGCCATGCAGATCATGGGCGGGCTGGGTTATATGATGGCTCATCGCGTCCAGCGCCTGTGGCGGGATGTGCGCGTCATGCGGATAGGCGGCGGCACGGATGAGATCATGTACAACATTGCCGGCCCGCAGTTGTTGAAGAAATACGCCAAATAATTTTCAGGGTCAATTCCAAATCTATTCTCTTATCTATGAAAGGAGTTTGAACAATCATGGCCAGCACGAAAGACATTCCCCAATTTGGACAGCTTTCCGGGTTAAAGGTGCTCAGCACGGGTACCGTCGTGGCGCAGCCCTACGCTGCCATGTTAATGGCTGAGGCCGGCGCGACCGTCATCCATGTTGAAAGCACCCTGGCACCCGATACCTGCCGGGCAATTAAATATGCCTGGAATCAGGAACACCGCAACGAACTGGCAATGGCGCTCAACATCCCTTCGCCGGAAGGGCGCGAGATTTTCCTGAAATTAATCCGCTGGGCAGACATCTGGATGGAATCCTCCAAAGGCGGCACCTACCAGAAGTGGGGTCTGACCGACGAATACCTGTGGGAACACAACCCCAAACTGGTGATCATTCACGTTTCCGGTTTTGGGCAGGAAGGCGATCCGCAGTACGTTTCCCGAGCGTCTTACGATGCCATCGGTCAGGCGTTTGGCGGTTACATGTTCATCAACGGTATGCCGGAACCCAACCCGCCCATGCGCGCCGTCCCCTACACCTGTGATTACGTCACCGCCCTGAATGCCTGCTGGGCGGCTCTGGCGGCTTATATCAACGTGCAAAAAACCGGCAAGGGCGAAAGCGTGGACATTGCCCAGTTCGAGATGATGATGAAGATTCAACTGCACTACCCGATGACTTACTTCCAGGATGGGGTGGTGCTGCCGCGCTTCGGCAATGCCGATCCCAAATTTGCCGGTTACAGCGCCTACAAGTGCAAAGACGATAACTACGTGTTTATCGGACTGGTCGGCGCCGGCCCGATGAAGCGCGGCTTGCCGCTGCTCGGTTTGACCGGTGACCCGGACTTCCCCGCCGGCATTCAGCTGGCACTGCGCGGCACACCCGCCGGCGAAAAACTGGATGCTGCCATTCAGAAGTTCTGCGATGAGCACACCGCCGAGGAAGTGGACAAGATCTTCCTCGAAGCCGAGGTGCCGTGCAGCATCATCCTCAATGTGGCCATGGCGGAGAAGAACCCGCATTACCAGGCGCGGCATGTCTTTACCGAATGGGAAGACCCGCAGTACGGCAAGGTCAAGGGTGTCAACACCATGCCGCGCTTCAAGCGCAACCCCAGCAAAATCTGGCGCGGCGCACCGCTCTACGGCATGGATAACGCCGACATCCTGCGCGAACTGGGCTACACGGATGAGGAAATTGACCAGTTCTATGAAAAGGGAGTGCTGAAAGCCGGCGAAGGCTGTCACTGATTTGAAGGGAATGCGGGGGTGGCTGTAACGAGCCATCCCCGCCTTTTGAGAGGGCTTATGACATACGCTTATGAAACCTTGCAGGTTAGCGTAGAACAGCGTGTTGCACTGGTCACGCTGAACCGTCCCGAGAAATTGAATGCGTTGAGCCTGAAGATGCTGGCTGAACTGCGTTCGGTTTTTGAAGAACTGCGCATAGACAGAGAAGTTGGCGCCGTTGTATTAACCGGAGCAGGAAGAGCCTTCTGCGCCGGCGGCGACCTGAACGACATGCTGGAAGGTAAATTACAGCTGGACTATACCGCCGGTCGCACGCTGGGCAAGACCATTATGGCCATTCAGGGCCTTGAAAAGCCGGTCATCTGCGCGCTGAACGGCATCGCCGCCGGTGGCGGGGCAGGGGTAGCCCTGGCCTGCGATGTGATCTACGCCTCGGACAAGGCGCGCTTTTCGGAAATCTACACCAACATCGGTATGCTGCCGGACTGCGGCAACCTGTGGCTGCTGACGCGGGTGGTCGGCCCGTACAAAGCCAAAGAATTGTGCTTTACCGCCGAAATCATTGACGCCGCCGAGATGTACCGGCTGGGAATCGCCCAGCGGCTTTTCCCGCCGGAAGAGTTGCTGCCGGCTTCGATGGAATTTGCCCGCAAGCTGGCCGAAGGCCCGACGAAAGCCCATGCCATGATCAAGACGTTCATTGACCGCGGCTGGGGTCTTTCTCTGGAACAGTTTTACGACCTGGAAGCGCTCGGCCTGGAAATCATCATGCAGAGCGAGGACTTCAAAGAGGGCGTCGCCGCTTTCGTTGAAAAACGTAAACCGGTCTTTCGCGGTCAATAAACCGGCGCGGCTGTTGCGTTCTACGGTTGCCTCGTCCATGTCAGAAGCGCTGATCGGCCTCTGATGTGGACATTCTCATTCCTAAGAAATCAGGTTATCTCTCAGGAGGTGTGATGAACATTATCGTTTGTTATAAATTTGTGCCCGATCCGGAGGACATGCAGGTCAAACCCGACGGGAAAATATCGTTCGAAGGCGCAGAATGGATCATCAGCGATTACGACCTGATGGCAATTGAAACGGCGGTACGGCTGGTGGAAACCCATGGCGGCAAGGTGACCGCGCTGAGCGCCGGCCCGCAGCAACTCTCCAGTTCCAAGGGTAAAAAAGATGTCCTCTCGCGCGGGCCGGATGAACTGGTGCTGGTGGTGGATGAAGCCATGCAGACCGCCGATACCCATCAAACCGCGCAGGTGCTGGCGGCCGCAATTCGCAAGATGGGTGAATTCGATCTGGTGCTGTTTGGCGAGGGTTCGGCCGATCTGTACTTCCAGCAGGTTGGACTTCAGGTGGGTGAACTGCTGGGAGTGCCGGTGATCAATGCGGTCAGTAAGGTGAGTGTAGAGAACGGCCGGCTGGTGGTGGAACGTAGCACAGAAGAAGATGTACAGGTGCTGGAAACCTCATTGCCGGCGGCGCTGGCCGTCACAACCGACATCTGCCAGCCGCGCCTGCCGAGCATGAAGGAAATCCTCAAAGCCGGCAAAAAGCCGGTGACAGAGTGGTCACTGGCTGATTTGGGGCTGAATGTGCACGCGCTGCGCTCCAGTGAGGTGCTGGTGGTGCGCCCGCCCGATCAGGTCGAACGCAAGCGCATCAAACTCAGCGGCGAACCCGATCAGGTCGTTCAGCAGTTGTTGAATTACCTCAGCAAAGAAGGCGTATTATAGGAAGGAGGGGCAGAATGACGAAAGAAATCTGGGTGTTGAGTGAAAAGGAATCGCTGCAGGCGGAACTGCTGGGGGCTGCCCGCTTTTTAGCGGAGGGTCTGGGCGGTACGACTGCCGCGCTGGTGATCGGCGCTGCCGGACGGAGCGAAGCGGCTTTCCGGCAGGGCGCCGATAAAGTGTATCGCCTCAGCGAGACCGCCGAATACACATTGGAGGATTTTCTGCCCAGCCTGGTACAGGCAGTGCAGCAATATCAACCGGCAGCCGTGTTAATCGGTGCGACCTGGAGCGGCAAGGCCCTGGCCGGACGTCTGGCGGCAGTCCTGCACCGCTCGGTGGTCACGGACGTGAAAAAATTTGCCGTCCAGGACGGTCAAATTGAAGCCACCCACCTGATTTTGGGAGGGGGAGCCGTGCGGGTGGAAAGAACGCTCGCTGAACCGTTGATTGCCACGCTGGGGCTGGGTTTGTTTGAAGCCCTGCCTGCCAGTGCCGAAGCGACGGGCGAGGTGGTGGCTCTGAGCTTCGTCCAGCCTCAAAGCCGCTGGGTGCTGCGCGAGCGCAAACCCAAACCGCCTGCTTCGGTCAATCTGGCGGCGGCAAAAAAGGTGGTCTGCCCGGGGCGCGGCGTGCAAAAGCAGGAAGACCTGCAAATGATGTTTGAACTGGCGCAGCTGCTAGGCGCTGAAGTCGGCGCCACCCGTCCGCTATGCGAGGGCCTGGACTGGCTGCCGCGCGAACGCTACATTGGCGTTTCCGGCGCGTTCATCAAACCGGATTTGTATCTGGGCATCGGGGTTTCCGGTCAGGTGCAGCACACCGTCGGCATTACTGAATCACGGGTGGTGGCGGCCATCAATAAAGACGAAGAAGCCCCCATCTTCCAGCAGGCCGATTACGGCATCGTCGGCGATTTGTACCAGATCGTCCCGGCGCTGATCCGCGCCTTGCAGGCACGCCGGTAAGGGGGCGGGTATGGAGGATAAAGTAGATGTCATCATCGTTGGCGGCGGGCTGGCGGGCTGCGCGGCAGCGCTGAGCCTGGCACGCGAAGGGCTGGAAGTGGTGCTGGTGGAACGTGGCCCGTATGCCGGCTCCAAAAACCTGAGCGGCGGGGTGTTGTACGGGCGCGTGCTGGAGCAGTTGATTCCCGAATACTGGCAGGAAGCGCCGGTGGAACGAGCCATTACCCGCGAGGTGGTGACTTTCCTCAGTGAGCAAACCGCCTTCAACATGGATTTCCGCAATCCGCGTTTTGCCGAAAGCCACAACGCCTATTCGGTATTGCGCGGTAAGTTTGACCGCTGGCTGGCGGATCGGTGCGAAGAGGCCGGCGTCATGCTGGTGACCGGCATCAAGGTAGAGCGGGTGCTGGTGGAGGAGGGCAGGGCGGTTGGCATTCTGGCCGGAGAAGATGAAATGCGGTCGGATGTGGTCATCCTGGCGGACGGCGCCAATTCTTTCCTCGCCGAGCAGCTCGGTTTGCGTCCGCGCTTCGACCCGGCTCATCTGGCGGTGGGGGTGAAGGAATTGATCGGCTTGCCGCGCGAAACGATCGAGGAACGTTTCAACCTGAGCGGCGACGAAGGTGCTGCCTACGGTCTGGTGGGGTATGCCACCCGCGGGATCGCCGGCGGCGGCTTTCTTTATACCAACCGCGAGAGCATTTCCATCGGTGTGGTCATGCACCTGGATGAGGTGATCGAACACGGCATCAAACCCGCCGAGGTCATGGATGACTTTCTGGCTCACCCGTGCATCGAGCCGCTGGTGCGCGGCGGCAAGCTGCTGGAATACGGCGCGCATCTGGTGCCGGAAGGCGGGCTGGCGATGCTGCCCAAATTGAGCATGGCGGGCCTGCTGGTGACTGGCGATGCCGCCGGTTTGTCGGTCAACAACGGGTTTGTGGTGCGCGGCATGGATCTGGCAATTGCTTCTGGCATGCTGGCCGCTCAAACCGTGCTGGAAGCGAAGGCCAAAGGCGATTTCGGTGCGGAAGCCATGCGCCGTTACGTTCAACTGCTGGAAGAATCATTCGTGCTGAAAGATATGCGCACCTATGCCGGCGCGCCGGCTTTCATGAAGAACAAACGCCTGTATACCGCCTATTCTGAACTTCTGGCGCGGGTGATGACGGCTATTTATCAGCATGAGGGGCAGCCCAAAGCCCATTTGTACACGCTGGCGCTGCAAAGCCTGAAGGAATCGGGCATCTCGGTGCTGGATGTGGCAAAGGACGGCTGGAAAGGAGCGCGCAGTCTATGAAACGGATGACGATCACCGAAAAACTGGCGGTCAACAAGTACGAACTGGACGAGGGGCATCCGCATATCGAAGTGAACCACGAATTGTGCAGCCGGTTGTGCAAAACCAAAGCCTGTCTGTATGTTTGCCCGGCGGGGGTGTACAGCGAACAGGACGGCAAAATCATCGCCGACTGGGCTGGCTGTGTGGAATGCGGCACCTGCAAGGCGGCCTGCCCGGAGCAGGCGCTGGTGTGGGAATACCCGCGCGGCGGTTTTGGGATTGTATACCGCTTTGGGTAAGTGTCAGGGCCACCGCAGCCCGGTACACATCGGGCTGCGGTGGCGAGAGGGGGAACCTGCAGCCGGACTGCGATTTTATACCCAAGATAACATAAATTATATTGGGTAATAAATTTAGATTATAATGTGATTATTATAATCTTTTTGGTATATATTGCCGACAGTCACAGCTCTCAAGAAAATTTTTTACCGAATGGACGAAATTTAGAAAGGTGCAAATGACCACTCCCGCCGCTCCCCAACCGATTGCTATTGCTCCCCACCGCATTCACCCGCAAACCCGACCCGCATACGTTCACCTCAAAGTGGCGGACTTGCCCGGCGAAATTGAGTTTTACCAACGCCTGATCGGGTTGAGGCTGAACTGGCAGAACGAGAGCAGCGCCGGTTTGGGCATTGCCGGGCGCGATCTGTTGCGCCTGACCCACCTGCCTGGCGGCAAACGGTACCGCGGCGTCAGCGGGCTGTACCACTTTGCCATCCTTTTCCCCAACCGCCGTGAACTGGCGCGCGCGATAGCGCGTCTGTTTGCTTACCAGTGGCTTAACTACCCCACCGACCACATCATGACCAAAACCACCTATCTGGACGACCCGGAGGGCAATCACATCGAGCTGTATTGCGAATCACCGGAGGACGGCCTGTTTGGCATGGTCAATGGCGAATTCATTGCCATCCGTCAGGACGGCAGCGCCAGCAACGGGCGCGAGCCGCTGGATGTAGAAGCCCTGTTTGCCCACCTGACCCCGCAGGACGCGCTGGATATTCCCGTCCCCGCGGAGACACGCATCGGGCATTTTCACCTGCATGTCCGCAGCCTGAGCGAGAGCATGGACTTTTTCCACGGCTTACTCGGCTTCGATAACATGGGAATTGCCCGATCCTTCCGCATGGGGATGGTTTCGGCCGGGGGGTATCATCATCACATCGGTTTCAATACCTGGCAGGGCGAAGGCGCCCCCCCTGCCCCGCC
>Ga0101944_10004039_pt1 | contig 19025 bp, 16 predicted proteins | sample DewCreD2012metaG_FD_75245 | JGI IMG/M metagenome (GOLD analysis project Ga0101944, IMG submission 75245) | Hot spring sediment bacterial and archeal communities from British Columbia, Canada, to study Microbial Dark Matter (Phase II) - Dewar... ... | reverse complement strand
CGAAAAAAACGCTTGCGCCGCCAAACCCCACGCCAGTTGAGCATTCCTGCGGGTAACTCGATTTTCCCGACCCGCTCGCATCCCCACTACCGTTGACAGGAATCAACTACGCAACCGGCTCTGTCGACATCTACTTCGATGCAGCGGATCGTATAATACAGATAGAATGGTGTACCCGACCGCCGTTTTCAGAAAGCGAACTGCGTCCCTATTGTTTGGGAGACTTGTTCGATGTACGACGATTGAGGACAACAATCGAGCTGGGCCAGTACGCAACTATCGATGGCATCGCTTTTCCAACCTGGGCGCGCAAGACGTGGTGGCGCGAAGACGTCGATTGTGCCAAGTCGCTCTCGGACCTTGTTGCGAAGGGTGCGATATCGGAGTATGAATGTGCCGCGCGGTGGAATACGGAATGTCCTCCCGAACCATCCATCGTCCAGACCATGAAGCTTGTTGCGGAGACCGTTCAGATCAATGCAAAGCTCGGGAGAAAGGACTTCGATGTTCCCGTGCCTGTGGGATCGTTTATCGTGAACACACGAACCAACGAGTCTTGGATGGTTCGGCCTTGGCCGGAACGTTACCGCGCGGTCATTATCATAGGCATCGGCGTACTGCTGGGCGTTGGTGCTGCGGGAGCCGGTTATTGGATCTGGCGTCGGCGTCGCTGAATATCAGTGACAAATGGCCGGTCTCCGAGCCAACAAGGTGGGCGCCCGCACACCTTCCGGAACATCGAACCGAGTGAATGCGCCCCGCTTGGCGCAGGAACCGGAAGCCTCCCCGCATCCCGTCTCGGCCCGTTTCTACACATTTCGCCAGGCCGGATAGCCTACCGCGCAGTACAGAACGGCCAATCCGCAAAGAACCACGCTCAATCCGCCGTAAATCCGCTGAAAACCCCCATCCCGGATATGGAGTTCGCTGAGCGCCGGATTGGCCGGGTCGTAGAACACAACCAAGGGATAATTTTTTGTCTGCAACCGCTCCAGTTCGTCCGGCGGCAATGCGTTCGGACTGCCCGTTTCCGGCCAAAGCCCCGTCCATGTGTTGATATGCTCGATGCCTTCGACCGTGTACCGGTAGGTGATCGTGACCTTTACCTCGGCTTCGCTCGCGTTATAGTGCGTTGCGTGAATATCGCATTCCACGACGTGGCCCTGCGTCGAGCGGTATTGCGGACTCATGATGTCGCGTGACCATAAGGTTACCGGCACAATGGTCGCGACAATCAGCGCAAGCGCCGCCATTTCGGGAAGTCCGAATAGACTGAACTGCCGTCGCTGCCGAAGTCCCATGCCATTCCCCTTCTCAATTAGCCCATTATACGCCATCCATAATAACGCGCACAAAAAGGACAACCGAGCCATATCCCTGAGGGGGATGTCTGTCTTGGCCACAAAGTTCACGATCCCCAGCGCTTATATTGACTGCCGAATCCAGAATGAAAAAGGGTTCTTGGCCATTGTGGAGATGAAGATAACGATAGCGATAACGATGAGGAGTAGGAACACAAAAACATGGCCCCTGTACAGGGCCATCCTCAAACTGCCGGTTGTACCGAAGGACTTTGCTTTAAACCTAAAATCGGCAGTTGAACGCGGCTCTTTCGACCAAACCATGGACGAGATGGACATTGTGGACCCAGTGGACTTCACCCGCAAGGGGATTGATTTTCTTGTCCATTTCGTCCACAAGGTCCACGACGTCCAGAGGATAGCACGTAGAATCCGATCTTGACTGCCGAATTCAGGTTAAAACAATGGGGGGAACGGTCCCGTTTTGGAGATTACTCGGTAAATCATGGCGCCGGATGCGCCCGATCGCGCCTCGATGCGGAAATCCGCCTTGTCCATAACGCTGCCGGGTGTCGCAAGGGTATAAGGCCATGGCGCAACGTGTGGGACATCCGTGGATTCGATGGATACTTCGTACACGGTTTCATCCACGAAAACGGTTCGTGGAAGGCGTTGTGGCTTAGACGGCATATGTAATTGCAGCGGCGCCACGTAGGGCAACGCTTTTCCGAAAGGGGTGTCGTAAGCGATCGCGTCGCTCAGGCATACGGGCGCGCCTTGGCGATAACGATAATCCGGCAGGAGGGTACGGGGACCTTCCGCGGCCTTGGCCGACTCCCTAAAATCCGCCGTGATGCGGCCGGCCGTTCGCCATGCCATTACTGAACGGACTTCCAACACGAAAAAAATGATACACAGCATTGACGTCACGTTGATGACAATTCGGGGCCACTTGGGATGCTTGAGTATGCACAGGCAAAGCCCTGCAAACGCGATGTTATAAAACGCGGTGGCCGCCAGGAGCCGGCCTCCGCCAATCAGATGAACCGGATCGACCAATCGGTTGCCTTGGGGAATTTGTGTTATCGCCATAGCGAGTAATCCGAAAAGGATTGCCGGATGTTTGGCCTTCCGGATCAGTAATGCCACAATGGCCAGCGTTGCCAATGCGCCCAGCCAGCCCAGATACGGTTTCTGTTGAAACAGCACGGCATTTTCCGGAAGAAATCCTATTGGGTAGAACACAAAATAAAGCGGCGCGAACAGGCCGGACCACGTTATGTCCCGAAACATCCAGTCTTGGGCATGGACAAGAGACGCCGCGGCGACACACAGTGTGACAGCCAGCGTCTTTTTCCATGGGCGCCGGCCTTTTTCTCCCAGACATGCAGCATGCACGACAGGAAACGCCGCAAGCCAGGCATTTTCCCTGAACGCGGCCGTGGCGCACGCCATCAACGGAAGCCAGAGGAAACGATTCCAGTTGCGCGGCCGCGCGGCGTATTCCGAATATACAGCCGCGGCAAGCAGGCCTGTCCCGCACGGAAGCAGATCGGACATTCCCGTCAGATTCAACACGGATTCGTTGTGTGCGGGATTCGCCATGAACAAGGTCGCCGCCAGTGTGCCCAGCCAAGCCGGACCCTGCACCACCGAATTTGTCATCCGGTATACCGCCAACATAATCACATACAACATCGTAAGGTTGACGGCATGGTAACCGGCCATGTGGCGTCCGAACGTATTCATTTCCCAAGTAATCGCATGGGACACCCCCCAAGGCAAGGAGGAGGGATCGGCCAGTGCGGCGTAATCGCGTCCCAGCGGACCGATCGTCAGTGATGCGCCATAGCAGATGGCCAGATAGACCAGCATGGCGGAAGCGTCTAATACAAAACGCCTCCAACCCGTCAAACGGATGGGCGTTTTCATTCTGTTTACTGGAATCGCCATGGGTCATGTGTCTCCTCGACGCCGCGTAGCATAGCAGGAAGCGCTGCCGGAATTCAGGATGGACTTGAAACCAGTGCGAGAAAGTCTCCTTGCGGAAAAGGCGAATCCGCTCGGCGTTCAACGCCGGTTGTTAACCTGGATCAAGATAGAATCCGAACTTGACGGCCGAATCTAGTTTGAACAGATTGGCTTAGGGAGCGAGATAAGGCGCCGGGTTGACGGGGCGTCCATTTACATATACTTCATAGTGCAGGTGCGGCGTGGTTGCGTTTCCCGATGCGCCCACGCGCCCGATTCGGCCGCCCTGCCGGATAAAATCGCGCACTTTGACACAGGATGAAGACAGATGCGCATATGCTGTCATCAAACCGTTGCCGTGATCCATCTTGACGATGCGGCCGTAACCGCGCGCCTTTCCCGAATAGATGACGGCGCCATCGGCCGCGGCCAGCACGGGCGTATCCTTGGGCGCTTTCAAGTCTATGCCCTTATGGAAACCGCCCGGGCGTTCTCCAAAAGGTGAGGCGACGGTGTAGCGGGGGGGATCCAGTGGAACGATCAGCGGTGAACGCCTTGGATGGGCAAGGGGTTCCGGCCGCCGTGTCGCGCAGCCGGACACGGATATCGCCAGTAGGCAAAAAAACACCACCGCGCCCCCCCACATGCGCCCTCCGACATCCATGTTGAAACGTCCTTTTCCAAATGGGGCCAACGGGATACACATCAAAACGACAGTTTCGCTTCGATATAAAAATAATCCACATGGTCCGTATAGCAGCCATCCGTCGAATCGAAACCATTGCTTGCGGCCAAAAGGCCGTCTTCGACTCCGCCGCCGCGTAACCAGTGATACCAGGCGATTTCAAAGGCGAGATCGTTTGAATATTCGTAGGTCGCCAAAAGGCCTGTTTCCCATCCCAGATCGCGGCTGTTTGCCGTGCCTTTATCCACGGCATCAAGATGATACAGCGTGGCCGAAATCGTCCATTTTTCCAGCGGGGCGGCTTCGACGCCGGCATGGATCATCCAGCAATTGCTCAACTCGGTGCTGTCCAGGTAAACATATTCCACATTGGAAAAAAGGCGGTTGAAACTGATACTCGCGCGCCCCGGTTCGTTGCGGTGATCTTCTCCGCTGAAATAGTTGGCTCCGAGCGACAGGCGCGGCTTCCATGCACCATCGATCGTGTATCCGGCCTCGGCGGTTGCGGCCCAATTGTCGAACGGGGCGTTGGCATCGTTGAAGTCGAACCCGGCGCGTTCCGCATCCCCGAATTGGTATGCGGCTTCGGCAGTATAGTCGAAGCGGCCGGTCTCGCCGCTCACGTTGACTCCAATCGTGTGCAGATTCGTTGTATCGAAACCCGGCGCAGGCTGGAACGCGTCGTGGATGAAAATCCAGTAGCCCAATAGCGCGAACGGGTCGCCGGGCGTGTAATTCACATAGGCCGAGTACAGATCAACGCTGCCTTCGTCGCCTATCGGCGGACCTTGCGCCAGCCGGGCATACAACGCGCCCGCCGTCACTATTTCCGTGGCGTAGGAAAGATGCGCGGCATCGAAGGAAAGGCCCGTAAACGCAAGTTTGTCTTCGTTGTTGCCGATAAGCCAGCCATCGCCCAACACGATCTCCTGCCGGCCGAGACGCAACTGGAGTGGCGTGCCGGCAATTTCCTCGATGTTGACATAGGCTTGAAATACGTTGACGCCGTTTTCGTTCGAGGGGCGCCGGTCCGCCCCGGTGAGATAATCAGAGCGGAAATCCTCGCCCCATGCGTTATAGGCGTCGAATTCAATGAATACGGACACATTGTCGCTAAAAACCGCGCGCGTATGCAGGCGGGTCCGTTGCGCGGTGAAATTTTCGTTGTTTGGAATCAGGCCGCTCTGATAAATGCCGCGAATACGCAGCGATCCGCCGGTCTCCACGGTCTGCAAATCCGCGAAAGCCATAAACGAGACCGTGAGTAAAATGCATCCCATTTCCATCACCACAAACCGGCGCATGGCCCTATTACTCCCGTTTTTCAAAATCCCACCACTATTTCAACTCCACCGGCTTCCCGGCGAGGATTGACTCTTCCAGGGCGCAAATGATTTTCGTGGCGATTGCGCCGTCGGCTCCGGTAACCATTGGCGTCTTGCCCTCGCGAACGCATTCGACAAAGTGCCGGATGCTTTCGGCGGCGAAACCCTGCTGGCGTCCGTGGATCGTTGGCATGACAAACAGATCGGGGTAGCCCGCATCCGATTCCGTATACTTTTCAAGAGCGCGGTTATGGGTGGCATCCATGTATAGCGCGCCTTTCGTTCCGACAAGTTCACATTTTACGTCCACAAGGTTCGGCGCCGAATTTGGCAGGATCCATGAATTTTCGATCACGGCCACCGCGCCCGATCGGAATTCAAGCGTCGAAAAATAAAAGTCGGGAGTATTGATGCCGCGCCCGCTCAACAAGCCTGATCTCGAAATGCCGTAAACGCGGCATACCTCATCGCCCAATAGCCAGCGGACGGTGTCGATCGCATGGCTGCCGACAAACCACAACACGGTCGTTCCACCGGCCCACGACAACATTTCCGTTGGCACATAAATCCGGTCGTTCAGGCGATAATACACATGGCGCGGCTCGCCGATTTCGCCCTTTCGGACGGCCTCGTGCATCTTGCAGAGCGGTGGGCTCCACCGCGCGTGGAAATCCACCATGAGTAGCACGCCGGCGCGATCCGCCTCGGCGACAATCCGTTCACACGCTTCGACCGTCATGGCCAGGGGCTTTTCGGCGAGGATATGTTTCCCGGCTTTCGCCGCGTCAATCAGGATTTCTTCATGAGCGAAATCCGGCGTCACAACCGACACGGCTTCCACGTCCGGATCTGCCAGCAAGTCGCGATAATCGCCATAGGCCTTCGCGCCGTACGCGCCGGCCAACTCCTCGGCCCTTGCTTTGGCCATATCCGCCACGGCCCGCACCGACACGCCCGGCGTCGTCGCATACGTCCGCGCATGCATCGCGCCCCATCCGCCCGTTCCGATGATGCCCATTCCAATTGTTTTCATGCCCTTCTCCTTCACACGCAAAAAATGACAATCCGATTATATTGCATTGTTTCCCGATAAAGTAATAACGTGAATGGCCGTGATACACGAAAATGACATACATGCGTTTATTGCCTATCTTGAAGTCGAGCGGGGATTCTCCGCGCATACGGTCCGGGCGTATTTCAACGATCTGGCGCAGTTTTGCGATTTCGTGGAAAACGGCGCGGAAGCCTTTCGGCGCACTGAAGAGCAACCACGTCCCGATCCCTCGCTCGACATCCTGCGAAAGGCGGCGCGCAACGAAGTGCGCGCGTTTCTGGCGCATGTCCGAACGACCGGCGGTAGTGCGCGCACGTCGGCCCGAAAATTGGCGGCCATTCGGTCGGCATACAAGTTTTACGTCCGGGAAGGCGTTCTCGACGATAGCCCGGCCCAGGCCGTCAAGCCGCCGCGTCTCCCGCGCAATCTGCCCGACGTCCTGAGCATTCCGGAAGTGACCGCGCTGATTGAAGCGCCCGACTCTTCCGAACCGATCGGCCTCCGGGACCGCGCCATCCTGGAAACGCTTTATTCCAGCGGGATTCGCGCCGCCGAATGCGCCGGCCTGCGCCTTGCTTCTCTTGATTTGCCAAACGGGATGATGGTGGTTCTCGGTAAACGCCGCAAAGAACGCATCGCGCATTTGGGATCTTTTGCGGTGAAGGCAATTTACGGCTATTTGGCTGTCCGCGCCGAACTGGGTGCGCCCACGCATGATGGTTTGTTCGTGAATGCACGGGGTGGCATGCTGACAACCCGCAGTATCCAGCGCATTATCGAGCGGTACGCCATGCAAGCGTTGCCCCATCGCCGCGATGTGTCACCCCACACGCTCCGGCATACCTTCGCAACCCACATGCTCGATGCCGGCGCAGACCTGCGGGTCGTTCAGGAAATGCTCGGACACGAAAGCCTGTCAAGCACGCAAATCTATACGCATGTCAGCATCGAACGCATCCGCGAAGTGTATCGCGGCGCCCATCCTCATGCCTAAAGCGGCCCGGCCGCAATATCTCTGTCAACCTAAAATCGGCAGTTGAACGCGGCTCTTTCGACCAAACCATGGACGAGATGGACATTGTGGACCCAGTGGACTTCACCCGCAAGGGGATTGATTTTCTTGTCCATTTTGTCCACAAGGTCCACGACACCCAGAGGATAGCACGTAGAATCCGATCTTGACTGCCGAATCCAGGATAAGGGCTTTCATAGGTGATGCGTGGAGTTGGACCGTGTGCGCCACGGATTTTACCATTTATTCACAACCCCGGTTTTTTTCGTTTGACGAGATCAAGCGCGGCGGGAAAGGGTTCGAGAGCGCGTTCGAATATGCCCAGGCTGTAAGCAATGGTGAGGCCGTAATTGGTCGAGGGGATTCCGGCCTGTCGGCAGCGGAAAAGACGCCGCAGCATTTCGCGTCGGTTGAGCGTGCAGGCGCCACAATGGATGACCAGTTTGTAGGGCGAGATATCTTCGGGAAAGTCGTGGCCGCGGACATGGTCGAATTCGAGTTTGCCGCCGACGTATTGCGTGAGCCAGCGCGGGATTTTGACGCGGCCGATATCCTCGCCGATGGGATGATGGCTGCACGCCTCGGAAACCAGAATGCGGTCGCCGGCTTTGAGTTCTTCGATGGCCAGCGTTCCTTCGACTTGCGTGATCAGGTCGCCGCGAAACCGCGAAAATAGAATCGAAAAACTGGTTAGCGGCACATCGCGGGGCGTGTCGGCGGAGACCTTGAGAAATGCCTGGGAGTCGGTAACGACGAGTTTGGGCGGCCGTTTGAGCCGGTCGAGCGCGGCGCGGAGTTCGCGTTCCTTGACCACCATGCAGTAGGCGTCGCTGTCGAGCAAGTCGCGAATGGACTGAACCTGCGGCATGATGAGGCGGCCCTTGGGCGCTTCCTTGTCTATGGGGACGACCAGCACGGCCATTTCGCCCGGACCGACGAGGTCGCCGAGAATAGCCGGATTATTGACGAATTCGTCGGGGGCGTTGTCCAGAAGCGCCTGGCGGAAATCGGGGATGCCTTTGCCCGCGGATGCGGCGGTCATAACGACTGGGATTTTTTTATCGCGCAGATGTTCGATAATTTCGGGCGGCGGCGATGCCATGTCCACTTTGTTGAACACCGCGATGCAAGGCGTTTTCCGTTCTTCGAGTTCATGCAGGATTCCCTCTTCGAAGTCGCCCCAGATGGGCGCCTCGGCGACGATTACGCCGAGATCGGTTCGATCGAAAACCTGCCGGGTCTTTTGAACGCGCAGTTCACCGAGCGCGCCGATGTCGTCCAAACCGGCGGTGTCAATGAAAAGAACGGGGCCGAGCGGAAGCAGTTCCATCGGTTTCTCGACGGGGTCGGTGGTCGTCCCCGCGTGATCCGAGACAATCGAGACCTGCTGGGCCGTGATGGCGTTCAGCAGGCTCGACTTGCCGACATTGCGGCGGCCAAACAGGCCAATGTGCAGGCGAAAACTCTTGGGCGCGGCCATGCTCATGACGTGAGAACCTTGTGCCTGTAAAAAAATCGCACCGTAGTGTGGCGCAGACTGTCGAGTCTGCGCGAAAAGGGCCTTTTCCGATAGATCCGCGCAGACTCGACAGTCTGCGCCACGGATTTCTTCATGGATTCGCAACCTCCTCGATCCGCTTTGACAGAACGGATATGTCCGATCCGAGCCGGCAGACGGCTTCAGGAGTAATGAGCGAGTCAAAGGTTTCCGCCGAGAGTCTTCTGCTGCCGACGAATACCTCGCGGATTGTTCGTCCCGTGGCCTTGGCTTCTTGGACGACGGTGCACGCGCCTTCGTATCCGAGCGCGGGCAGGAGCGCCGTGGCGATGGCGGTCGATCCTTCGACTTGGGCGCGGCATCGCGCCTCGTCGGCCTCGATGCCTTCGACACAATGCGTGCGCAGAATCTCGCATGATCGCGCCAGCAGATCGCAACTGTCGAGCAGGCACAACGCCACCAGCGGCATAAAGGCATTGAGTTCGAGACTGCCCGATGCACAGGCCGCGGTCAGCGTCGCGTCGTGGCCCATCACCAGCATGCCGGCTTGCGTCACGGCTTCCGGAATGACGGGATTGACCTTGCCGGGCATGATGGAGGAACCGGCTTGCCGTTCCGGCAGACGGATTTCGCCCAAACCCGCTTCCGGTCCCGAAGACAGCAGGCGCAGGTCCGAACAGACTTTGATGAGCGATGCGGCGCATGCTTTCAAAATACCGGACACCTCGACGAATACGTCGGCATTTTGCGTGGCTTCGACGAGATTCTCTGCGCGGGCAAAGCCGATGCCCGTGATTTCGCGCAGCGATTCGACCACGCGGAAAATATACGTGCGCGGCGCGGCCAGACCGGTGCCGATCGCCGTGCCTCCGAGATTGACGACGCGCAGGCGTTCTTCGCACTTGTAGATGCGCCACCGGTCGCGGTTGAAGGCTTCGGCATACGCGCCCATCTCACGTCCGAGCGTTGTCAACACGGCGTCCTGGTACTCGGTGCGTCCAACTTTGACGATATGCGCGAAGGCCTTTTCCTTTTCCTGAAACGCCTCCTGCAAGGCAAGCACGCGGCCTTCGAGTTCGTGCAGCAGGCGAATGGCCGCGAGGCGCAACGCGGTCGGGTACGTGTCGTTCGTGGACTGGTGCCGGTTCACGTCGTCGAGCGGCGACACGCGGCTGTATGAGCCAAAAGATTCGCCAAGCAGTTCGAGCGCGCGGTTTGCGATGACCTCGTTGACGTTCATGTTGAGGCTCGTGCCCGCTCCGCCCTGAAGCGCATCCACGACGACATGGCCGGTCAAACCGCCGGACGCCATTTCGCGGCATGCGCGGATGATGGCCTCGGCCTTTTTCGGATCGCCCTCCCAGACGCCCATGGCCCGATTCGTCAGTGCGCATGCGAGTTTCACATCACCGTAGGCGGCCACGAGCGCCGGATGCGACGGCCGCCCCGCCAGCGGGAAATTCTCCATGGCCCGGCTCGTGTGGATACCGTAAAACGCCCCGGCAGGTATGGCCTTCTCGCCCAGCAAGTCACGCTCGGTTCGATATGTTTTATCCATGGAACGTTACCACAGTGGTTGGTGGTTGGTGGTTGGTGGCTGGTGGTTGGTGGTTCAGACTTTCCTTTCAAGTGAGCGAATTAAGCCGTTCAAGAGTTTGCCAACTGTTTCCGCCAGTTCACGAATCTCCGCGTGTTCCGCCGGGGTTAGAAAGGCTAGTCACTTTGCGATTTCCATTTGGGTCCGCACTTCTATCAAGGAACCGCGCGCCATCGAGAGATGATTGAGGAATTCTTTCGTCGAACGGCGCCCTTGGCCTTCGGCAATGTTTGAAGGAACGGATACCGCCGCCCGGCGGATCTGACCCGTCAGACCATATATCTCGTCCCTTGGAAATGATCGCGTGTGATCATAAACAAGCGTCACTAATTCCATAGCCTGTTGCCAAACTTCCAATTGTTCGTGATGCGTAACCGTCATTCTCGGCCTCTTGCAGTCACTGACCACCGACCACCGACCACCGACCACCAACCACCAACCACCAACCACCGACAATCAGTGTCCAAACACCATCTTCTGCACTTCGATGCCTTCGATGGCGGCGAGTTTATCCGCCAGTTCGAAACAAATGGCCTCGTCGCCATACATTTCGAGCAGGACGATGCCGTTGGGCGAACAGACGTTCTCGACCTCGTGGAGACCGAGCCGTGTCTTGATATTGCAACCGTACTGCGAGAAAAGTTGCTGTACTTCCGCCACTTTGTGAAGCCGGTCGGTGATATGTACGCCTAGGATGATATGTTTGTTCATGGTTGTTTCCCCTCGTTGTGGTTGAGATTTTATCAACAAAACACGTCGCGTTTTCCTTCACGCACTTTGGCCAACAGTTTTTCGGAAGTATTGCGCTGCCGCTCGTTCATGCGGGCGAGCGACTCGGCAATGAGTTTCTCACCGGCCTCACGCGTTTCAGGCGATGCGTAATCAATCAGGTACTCCTGGAACGTGGACAGCGCATTCGGATCGCAGTGATTCTTGATATCGCCGGGTTTGGCCATGTCCATGAAATCCTGGCCGGTGCGGCCGAGGCGATAGCAGGCGGTGCAGAACGACGGAATATACCCCAGCGAGGCCACATCGCGAATGACTTCGTCCAGCGAACGGTGATCGCCGAGGGAGAATTGCTCGCTGACGGCCACGGGATCGCCTTCGGTGTAGCCTCCGGGATTCGTTCGGCTGCCGGCGGAAATCTGCGACACGCCGAGCGCAAACGTTTCGCGGCGGATGTTCGCCGTTTCGCGTGTGCTCATGATAATCCCCGTATACGGTACCGCCAGACGCAAAATCGCCACAATTTTACGAAAATCGAGGTCGCTGACGGCGTGCGGCGGATGTAGCGCGATATCGGATCCCGTCGCCGGTTCAAGTCGCGGCACGCTGATCGTGTGCGGTCCGACACCGAAACGTTCCTCCAGATGGGCGATGTGCTGCATCATGGCGAGGATCTCGAAGCGCCAGTCGAACAATCCGAACAGGACGCCGATGCCGACGTCGTCAATGCCGGCCTGCATGGCGCGGTCCATGGCGGTCACCCGCCAGTCGTAGTTCTTCTTCTTGCCGCCGATGTGCATCTTGGCGTAGGTTTCGCGATGGTAGGTTTCCTGGAAAAGTTGATACGTGCCGATCTTGGCCGCTTTGAGTTGTTTGAACTCGTCGAGCGTGAGCGGGGCGACGTTGGCGTTGACGCGGCGGATCTCGCCATTGCCGCTGCGCGTGGCGTAAATCGTCTCGATACTTCTAAGAATGTACGAAAAGCCTTCCTTCGGATAGGATTCGCCCGCGACAAGCAGCACGCGCTTGTGGCCCTGTTCGACAAGCACCTTGATCTCATGCGCAATCTCATCCTGCGACAACGCACGGCGTTTTACGTCCTTGTTGCGCGCACGAAATGCGCAATAAAGGCATTCGTTCCCGCACAGGTTCGAAATGTAGAGCGGAGCGAACAGAACCAGCCGCTTGCCGTAGATTTCTTCCTTGACCTGCCGGGCCGCGGCGAACAACTCACCCAGCAGTTCCGGATCGCTGATGGCCATCAGCACGGCCACGTCGGATGCCGGCAGACCCTTGAGCGTCCGGGCCTTGGCGAGAATCTCGCGCACGCGCACGCCGTCATGTCGCGCGCCCGCCTTGAGTGTTTCCTCGATTTCGCCTTCCCTAATGGGAACGGCGTCGGGAGTGGGGATAGTTTCCATCGAATGCCCCGTCCTTTCTTCCAACTGCCTACTACCGGCCGGGCGCAAGGGGTATCTCGAACGAGAACTCCGCCCATTGTCCGGGCTTGGAATCCGCCCAGATCCGGCCACCATGCAACTGTATGATGCGCCACGTCGAATACAAGCCTACGCCCGTACCCTTGCGCTTGAGCAGTTCGGGCGTACGCAAGCGCGAGAACTTCCTGAACAACCGAGGTTTCTCTTCGGCCGGGAAACCGGGGCCTTCATTCCAGACGGAGAGCCGCAAGCGATCGTTCGCCACGCGGGCTTGAATCCGTATTCTGCCCTCGCGCTTTCCGTATTTTACCGCATTGCCCAGCAGGTTTACCATGACGATGGTCATCAGGGCCGGATCGCATTGAACAATTAGCGGATCGGGCGCCAAGTCCTGTTCGATGGTCATCCGTGCATCCAGGGCGAGACTGTCCACAATGGCCAGCGCCGGCCCCACCACTTCCGCCCCAAAATCCACGCCCGGACGAAACGTGGCGCCCAGTTCGTTGCTTTCCAGGCGGGACAGTCCGATATATTCCTCGACCATTCCCAAAAGATACTGGGCCTTTTTCACCATGCGGCCCAGTTTTTCGTGCTGGGAATCGGTGACCGGGCCGAACATGCCGCCATCGAGCGAGTAGATGTCCATCACGATGGAGGCAAGCGGGCTTTTCAATTCATGGCTCACAAAACCGAGTATTTCGAAATAGGCGCGGTTGGCCGCGTGGAGCCGGTCGATCCGCCATGCCTTTTCGATGGTCTGCCCCAGGCGTTCGGCAATGGCCTGATGAAGGCGGACATGGTGCATATCGTACGCATGGGGCTGCCGGGAACTGCGGAAGAGGAAGCCGATCGGTCGTTCTTCCACCCATATCGGGCAGGTCATGCTCGAACGAATGCCTTCTTGAAGAATGGCGCGAGTCGAAGCACTGTCAGGATGTTCCCGCGCGTATTGCTCCAAATCATTGATGATCCGCGGCGTGCCCGTTTGGAGCACCGCTTTCAGTGAACTTCCCTCGATATCCTGCGCAAACCCGTTTTTCAAAACCAGGGGTTCGTAGACGGCTTTTGCCCAATGCGCGATAACGCGGCGTCCATCGTCCTCGATAAAGGCCAATCCCAGCCTATCGCAAGGGATAATGCCACGTGTCGCTTCGAAAGCGAAGGTCATGATATCGTCGAGCGACTGGCCCGCCGCAATCTTGCGGTTCACGCGGTTCAGCACGCTCTTTTCTTCTGGAGAAAAAGCGGCGCCCTCGTCGTCCATCGCAATATACTCGACAACGGGCGCCTTCTCAGGAACATTCCTGCCGCTCTTTCGCATAATCTCCACTTACGTTCGCGTAAGCGCTCCCAAGGGTTGAAAAAAGAACAAACCCTTTTTTATGAATATACCAACATACTACAGCCAGCGGAAATTCCCGTCCACCGGTACGTGTTTTTCAAAGGGGTTACAGAAGTAATAAAATTATTTTAGCTTTTTTTTGAACCTATTGCGTATTCGATTACAAAAGCGATATCGTTATAAAGAGAATTGCGTTTCGGGAGGAGTACTTGACATGAACCGATACCTGTCCTTGCCGGCTTGGATGGCTATTTTCGCGGTTTGCATAGGGGGATGCCATAAGTCCACAACCGAAACGGCCGCTTTACCGCCGCCGGCTATCGTAAAAGCCGCCATCGAAAAAGTCGTCCTGCAAACGGTCCAAACAACCGAAGAGGCCGCCGGCACGGTCCGATCGAAGGCGTCCGCCACGATTCAGAGCAAACTGATGGGCCATATTCGGGCCATTCATGTAAACGAGGGACTTCCCGTAACGGCCGGCATGCTGCTGATCGAGATTGATGACCGTGAAGCGACCGCACAGGTCAAAAAGGCCGAAAGCGGATTGTTGGAGGCGCAAAGCGCCCTGCAGGAAGTCGAAAAAGGCATTGGCGGCGCTCAGGCCGCGCGGGATGCGGCCGTGGCCAACCAAAATCTTGCCAATGCGACACTGGAGCGCCTCAAAGGGCTGGCCCAAAACGAGGCCATCAGCCGCCAAGCCTACGACGAAGCGGAGGCCAAGCAGAAAGCGGCCGCCGCCGCCTACAACCAGGCGGATCAGATGCTCAAGTCGTTCGACGCCAAACGCGCCGAGGCGGCCGCGCGAATCGAACGGGCGCAAGCGGAACTGGCCAATGCCCAAATCATGCTCGGATGCGCGCGGATTGTCAGTCCCATGGACGGCATCGTCACGCGCAAATATGCCGAAGTGGGGGATTTGGCCTCGCCGGGCATGCCCCTGCTCGAAATTGAAGACAACCAGTCGTATCGTCTCGAAGCGAATGTGGACGAAAGCCGGGTCGGGCTTTTCCATGCCGGTGATACAATTTCGGTGCTGGTAGATGCCCTCGGTAGTGAGCCGATTGCCGGAACTGTGGCCGAGGTGGCGCCCTCGTCCGATCCCGGCAGCCACACGTTTGTCGTCAAAGTTGCCCTGCCACCGGCGCCGAACCTGCATTCCGGCTTGTTTGGCCGGGTGCGCTATGTGTCAGGCGAAAAAAAAGCGCTGACAGTCCCGGCCACGGCGGTGGCCGAGCGCGGGCAGTTGACGGGGGTGTTCGTCGTGGGCGATGACCGCCTTGCCCGGCTTCGCCTTGTCAAGACCGGGAAGCGATACGGTGAACGTATCGAAGTTTTGTCTGGGCTGAGCGAAGGCGAGACCATCGTTGCGGACCATACCGGCGCTGTCCAGGATGGCGTCCGGATCGAATCATGAAGGCGGGATTTTCCATGAAGACGCAGGGACTGGCCGGTAAAATCGCCCATACATTCATTGACTCGAAACTCACGCCCCTCATGATCGCCGCGTCGCTCCTGCTGGGACTGGGCGCGGTCGTGCTGCTGCCTCGTGAAGAAGAACCGCAAATCGTCGTGCCGATGATTGACATCTTCGTGCAAATGCCGGGGGCCGGTGCGAAGGAAATCGAAGAGCGCGTCACGAAACCCATGGAAAAACTGCTGTGGGAAATCCCCGGCGTCGAATATATTTACTCGACGTCCAGTCCCGGCGCGGCATTCGCCGTCGTGCGCTTCTATGTGGGCGAAAACGAGGAAGACGCGATTGTCCGGCTCAACCAGAAGATGTTCGCGAATTTCGACCTCATCCCGCCGGGCTGCAGCCAGCCGCTCATCAAGCCGCGATCGATAGACGACGTGCCCATTCTGGCGCTGACGCTGTCGAGCGAGCGATACGACCATTTCACGCTGCGGCGCGTCGCGGCGCAGTTGCACGACGCGATCAAGGAAGTCGCAAACGTCTCGGAAGTCAAATTGATCGGAGGCCAGCGCCGCCAAGTCCGCGTGGTCCTCGATCCGTCGAAAATGGCGGCCTACGGCGTCGCGCCTGCGACAATCATTCCGATGTTGAGCCGGGCGAATGCGCAAAGCGCCGCCGGCAGTTTTTCCGCCGGCAATCGGGAGTTCCTCGTCGAAGCGGGCGGATTTCTCGAAAGCGCCGACGATGTGGGCGCGGTCGTGATCGGCGTTTTCGACAAACGGCCGATTTATCTTCGCGACGTTTCGGAAATTCTCGACGGTCCGGAAGAAGCGGCGAATTACGTGTTCCATATCGAAGGCCCATCGAGCGCGCACAGCCACGTGCTGGGCGATCCGGGACGTGGCGCGAAACCGTCCGGTCCGGCGCCCGCCGTGACCATCTCGATTGCCAAGCGCAAGGGCGCCAACGCCATTACCATCGCCGATCACGTCATCGAGAAAGTGCGCGCATTGCAGGGTACGGTGGTTCCGTCGGACATCCAAATTACCGTGTCGCGCAACTATGGCGAAACGGCCCAGGAAAAATCGAACGAGTTACTCTACCACATGTTTCTCGCCGTAGTGTCGGTTGCCATTCTGATTGCGTTCGTCTTGGGCATTCGCGAATCGGGAACGGTGGCCATCGCGATACCGGTCACACTGGCGTTGACGCTGGTCGTCTTCTATTTCTACGGTTACACGCTCAACCGCGTGACACTATTTGCCCTAATCTTCTCGATAGGCATTCTGGTGGACGATGCGATCGTTGTCGTCGAAAACATCGTGCGGCATTACCATCTGCCCGAAAACAAGGGACGCCCGGTCATCGAAATCGCCGTGGATGCCGTGGACGAGGTAGGCAACCCCACCCTGCTCGCCACGGCGGCGGTCATCGCGGCGATCCTTCCCATGGCCTTTGTGCGCGGACTGATGGGGCCGTACATGGCTCCCATTCCGGTCGGCGCGTCGGCGGCGATGATCTTCTCGGTCATCGTGTCGTTCATGGTCACGCCGTGGGCCGCATACCGCTTGCTTCGTGCTGAAGCGACGCACAAACCCAAGCGGTCTTGGTTCCATCGAGTGTGGCGGACGTCGGGGACGCCGTCCCTCCCGTCGGAGGCGCTGTCGGAAGGGGAGGGCGCGCGTCCTCGCGCGCCGGAACCAGATGGTGCGATAGGGACGTCGGGGACGCCGCCCCACCCGCATGGGGAAGGCGCGCTCGATCGTTTGTACCGGCACATCATGGATCCGCTGATCCACCGCCCCGTCCTACGCTACGGATTTTTGGGAGGGGTGACATTATTACTGCTTGCGGCGTGTTCGCTGGTTCCGTTGTCGAAGGTACTCGTCAAGATGCTGCCCTTCGACAACAAGAGCGAGTTTCAGGTCATCATTGACATGCCCGAAGGGACCACGCTCGAACAGACGGCCACTGTTACACGCGCCATTGCCGACTATCTTCGGACCGTGCCTGAAGTCGCCAACATGCAAACTTATGTTGGAACGGCGGCTCCGCACAATTTCAACGGACTGGTCCGGCATTATTTCCTGCGTCGCAATCCAAACGAGGCCGATATCCAAGTCAACCTCGCGCCCAAGGAAGCGCGCGCCGCACAGAGCCACGCCATCGCCAAACGCGTACGCCCGGACATCCAGGCCATTGCCAAGCGCTACGACGCCCGCGTGAAAGTCGCCGAGGTGCCGCCAGGCCCGCCCGTGCTGCAAACGCTCGTCGCGGAAGTGTACGGACCGGTGTACGAACGGCAAATCGAGGCCGCGCGCGAAGTGCGAAAAATCTTCGAGGAAACCGAAGGCGTGGTGGATACCGACTGGTACGTGGAAGACGACCAGACGAAAATTCACTTCGACATTGACCAGGAAAAGGCCGCATTGAACGGCATCTCCGTCGAACAGGCCGGCCTTACCCTGCGCACCGCCCTCGAAGGCATGGGGGTGGGCCTGATTCACCAGCCCAAGGAAAAAGAAGACGTGCCCATCGTCCTGCGCCTCGACCGGGCCAGCCGTTCCAGCGTGGAAGACCTCAAGACGATCAAGGTGGCCGGCGACAAGGGCAATCTTGTGTCGTTGGGCGAGATCGTGAAAATTTCCGAAACGATTCAGGACAAGAGCATCTACCATAAGAACCTGATGCCCGTCGTCTACGTGACCGGCGACGTCGGCGGAACGGTGGAAAGCCCGGTCTACGTCATCTTTTCCTTGATGAAACGTGTGGCCGCGCTGACCATGCCCGAAGGTTACCGCATTGCCCAGTATTCGACCATGCAGCCGTTTTCATCCGAAAAGATCGCACTCAAATGGGACGGCGAATGGTTTGTAACCTACGAAGTCTTCCGCGACATGGGCCTGGCGTTCGCGGCTGTGCTCGTGCTGATTTTCATACTCGTCGTCGGCTGGTTCCAGTCGCTCAAGACGCCCTTCGTCATCATGGCCGCGATTCCGTTCTCGCTCGTGGGGATTCTGCCCGCCCACTGGCTCATGGGCGCGTTCTTCACCGCCACCTCGATGATAGGATTCATCGCGGGCGCCGGAATCGTCGTGCGCAACTCGATCATCCTCGTGGATTTCATCGAACTCCGGCTCGCCCAAGGCATGCCGCTCGATCGAGCCGTCGTGGATGCCGGCGCCGTGCGCTTCCGCCCCATGCTCCTGACCGCCGCCGCCGTCATCGTCGGTTCATCCGTGATCCTGTTCGACCCCATTTTCCAAGGTTTGGCCATTTCCCTCATGGCCGGCGAAATCGCCTCACTGCTCCTGTCGCGAATGGCCGTCCCCATCCTCTATTACCTCTCGCGACGCCATGAAGTGGCATAAAACACCTCAATGCAGTGATGTGAAATCGGGCTCCAGACGTTGGAGTAATGCGAACAGTCTGTCGAGCCTCAAACAGACCCGCCGGGCTTGTAGACGTCCCTTATTTCATATTTGACGCCGCTATGCCTACGCATCGCCAAGATACGGCGGATGTCCCTTTCGCTCAACGTATCCTTTATCCTGGATTCGGCAGTCAAGATCGGATTCTACGTGCTATCCTCTGGATGTCGTGGACCTTGTGGACGAAATGGACAAGAAAATCAATCCCCTTGCGGGTGAAGTCCACT
>Ga0101944_10004038_pt1 | contig 19028 bp, 13 predicted proteins | sample DewCreD2012metaG_FD_75245 | JGI IMG/M metagenome (GOLD analysis project Ga0101944, IMG submission 75245) | Hot spring sediment bacterial and archeal communities from British Columbia, Canada, to study Microbial Dark Matter (Phase II) - Dewar... ... | reverse complement strand
TGCCGCACTGTGTGCGGCAGATTTCCGCGCCACGCAGTGACGCGCTACAGAAAGCCGGCATTCTCTACTGCCGCCGCCACGTCTGCAACGCGGTGAGCAGACCGGCGTGCAGCTCGGCCACCCGCGCGCGCACGTTGGCCTCGTTCTCGGCGGCGAGGGCCGGCGCGACGCTGCACGACACATAGGTCAAAAGCTCCTCGCTCGCCCACGCGGGCTGACGCAGCCGCAAGAACGTCAGCCAATCCGCCCGCGCCGCATTCCACCGCGCGCGGAAATACCGCCGCAACCCGGCAATGGGATGGCGCAGGCTGGACCAGGTCAACCCGCGCGGGAACCACCGCGGGTCGTCGGGCACGTCCACCCGCGGGAACGCCAAGGTGCGAATGTCCACGCCCGTCACCCCCAGATCGCCGGCCTTCAGAATGCTGGTCAGCCAGAAAGAACGCTCCCCGCCCGGCGAGGTCAGCAGCCAGGCCTGTATGCGCTTCGCACGCGCCTCCTCCGCACTCCGTAGTCCGTAGTCCGTAGTCTGTAGTCCGTAGTCCGTGGTCCGTAGTCCCTCGCCCGTGATCTCTTTTACGTCATACTGCTTGATCTTCATGCACATGGGCATGTTGTAGCCATGGACCAGCCGCACCTGCACCCGCACGCCGTCCCGGAGCCCCTCGTAGGCCAGGATGTTCGGTTCCAGAGGGTCGTCAAGCTTGACGGCCATGGGGCGTATATCCCAGCCCGCGACGCGCGGCTGGAAAGCGGCGAAGTCCTCGGCCGTGAGGTCAAACGGCTGGAAGGGCCGGGCGCTGCGCCGCGCCGCGATTTCCCAAAAGGCCACGACCACAACGCAGAGGATCAACAGGCCGGGCACGAGCCAAGCGCGCAGGGCGGAACCCCCCAATCTGGAACCCGAGCCGGTCATTGCGCCACTAGTGTAGAGGGAGCCACGGGATCAGCAAGGAATACCATCGCCTGGTTACCCGTAATAGGCCCGGTTCAGGATGAGAATGGAAACATAGATATAGGCCACACTGAACAGGGCGCCGATCGTGCCCCAGAGGTACAAATCGTGCCGCACGTTGATCAGCGGCGGATGTTCCCGAGGCAGCTCGCGTTCGGCGATCAAGCCCACGGCGTTCAGCAGGCCGAACAGAAAGAAGAAGGGAAAAATGAACGCCCGGCTGAGGAAGTAGCCCCCGGCGGCAAATCCCGCCACGGCGGCAATGGCCAGACCCGCCAGCCGCCGCAGGTAGCGCTGGGTGGGCGTCACGGCGCGCTCCAGCGCCACCCGGGCCCGCCAGCAGGCCAGCACGCCCAGGCTCAACAAGTTGAACCAGAACCAGTACCCGAACAGGCCCACTTCGGTATAGCAGGACACGAACGCGTTGTGCGCGGCCCGCGAGCCGGCGGTGACCTGCCAGAACATGCCGAAGCCCAGGCCGAAAAGCAGGTTGGACTTGAAGGCGCGGTTGGCCAGTCCCCAGAACACCACCCGTTCCTGGGCGGAGGCGTCCAGCAGGCCGGCGCCGCGAAAACCGGCGCCAATCAGCCCGCCGACCAGCGCGGCGGAAATCGAAAAGACATGGTCGATGGTTACGGCGGCGGTCAGGGCTGGTTGGATGTGCCCCGGTTCTTTGGCAATCTTTTTCATGTAAGTAGCGCGCGCCATACTGACGGAAAAAATCATCTGGTCAAGCAGGAAACAGGCGCAGACCACCAGGAAGGCAACCTGGGCGGGAAAAATGAATTTGGCAAACCCGTAGCCAAAACAGACAAAGACCAGCATGACGGCATCCGCCGCCAACACGAAACGCTCGCCAAATTTATCGATGGCCCAACCAAGCAGAGGCTGGAACAGGATACCAATCAACCCGCCAATCGTATACAGGGTTGCCATGATTTGGGTCGGCTGCTCAAAAACCTGCACCAACACCCAGGGGGCAAAAGTGATGAATAATTGTTTACGCGCGCCTGAAATGACGTTCAGGGCATAGTACAACTTGTATTCCTTGTGCAATTGCAGATAGCCGCGCCGCTCGATGGTTTTTTCGGGGGTCATGCGATAGAGCATGAACGCCGCCAGCAGGAAAAAAGCAGCAGCCAGGGCAAAGGTGTGCTGGAAACTGAAGCCCAGGTAACGGAATCCGACAAAAACGAGGAAACTGCCGATAATCGTTGCGCCGTTGCGGATGGAGTTAATCTGCCCCAGGCGGCGGCCATCCTGCCCCGCGCGCGCCAATTGCATCCCAATAGTGGATGCGATAGGCATGAACAGGTGGTCGCCCATGCTATAGATAAACAACCAGACCACCATCACCCAGTAACCTGGCGAGGCAAACCCGATGAGGAAAGCCCCCACCGCAGCCATTAACAGGGAAACAGCGCCCAACCGGCGCGCATCCAGAAACCAGAGCGCCGCCGACACGAAGACCACCAAAAAACCAGGCAATTCGCGCGGAAACTCCAGGAAGGAACGCTCGAAACCACTCAACGCAAAACGTTCGTTAAGAAAATTGTTGAAAGTGGCATTGACGATACTGAGCGCCATGCCCAGTACAAGCGCAGCGCTGGCAAACAAGACCAGTTCGCGCGAAGCGTTTTTAAGACGTTTGATGATGTTCACGGGATGACCTTTCAAAGCAATTTCCCGCTATGATAGCACAGAGCCTGTTTTTGGTTTCTCGAACTATCCGAAATGATATGATATTTACTCTTATTTCGCGGGGAAACTGTGGAAAATAAACATAAATCAGCCAGAAGGATTGAATATGACCATCCACGTTAAACTCGAACGTACCAAAGTAGCCGACCGAACCTGGACGTTCAATCTGGTCTTAAGCGGGGATATTGAGCGAACGTTTTACCTGGCTCGCATCAAGAACGGCAGTATGACGCTGGTCAATTATGAAATCAGCCGCAACGGAAATGGGCATGACATTCTTTCAGCATTCTTCTACGTCAACATCATGGGACACGACCTCGACCAGTGGATTCATTTCGATCTGGCGACGGGCGAACAAATGCCCAATTACATCGGTCTCCGCCAGAAGACTGGCAAAAACCCAGAGTTGGACCCATTCGAAGCGCGGCATGATAAACGCCCGGCGGCAGAAAAATTGCGTCAGAGCGTGAAAAAATGGGAGCAGGGCAAGTAAAACGCCAAAGTTGGAAGAAGAACGCCAGCGCGCAGCGGAAGAAGCCCAAAAATACGACCAAAGGCCAAAGATTGTGGTCAATGCCAGGGGTGGGCAGAAACGGGTCGGATAAGAACCGGCTCATTTAGCGGTCAACAGGCAACAGCGGGAAAAGTCGGGATAAAGTTCGTTAAACGGCGTGATGCTTATCGCTTTCATGAAAGCCAGTTAAACGGTAGAATCCACCCACTCAAATTTTTCCGAATTTCTTTGTCACTGTGAAGCACCGGTCTCGATACGCTTGGTCTCGATACGCTTCGCTACTCGACCAGTGAGCCTCGCGCTGACATGATGGAGCCCCCATGACCCTTCACGAACAGTACCTGCGCTGGAAAGAAACCACGCACAAAAAATCGGTGGAGCGCTTCCCGGAGCGCAAGCCAAAATTTCAAACATCTTCTGGCATTGAACTGCCGCCGATTTTCTTGCCTGCTGGTCTCGATACGCCCGACAAGCACGGACTACTCGACCAGCAAGAATCCGATTATATGGACAAACTCGGCTTCCCCGGCGAGTATCCGTTTACGCGCGGCGTGCAGCCGACGATGTATCGTGGGCGATTCTGGACAATGCGCCAGTACGCCGGTTTTTCGACCGCTGCCGAATCGAACAAACGCTACCGCTACCTGCTGGGCGCGGGCCAGACCGGGCTTTCAGTAGCCTTCGACCTGCCGACCCAAATCGGTTACGACGCCGACGACCCGATGGCGCTCGGCGAGGTGGGCAAGGTCGGCGTGTCGATTTCGTCCATCGAGGACATGGCGACGCTTTTCGACCAGATTCCGCTGGACAAGGTTTCGACCTCGATGACCATTAATGCCCCAGCGGGCGTGCTGCTGGCGATGTATATTGCCGTCGGCAAACAGCAGGGAGTCGAGCCGAAAGCCCTGCGCGGGACAATCCAAAACGACATTTTGAAGGAATATATCGCGCGCGGGACGTATATTTACCCGCCCGCGCCGTCGATGCGGCTGATTACGGATATTTTCTCATTCTGCGCGCGCGAGGTGCCGAACTGGAACACAATTTCAATCAGCGGCTATCACATCCGCGAGGCCGGTTCGACCGCCGCGCAGGAGGTGGCCTTCACGCTGGCAAATGCGATTGCCTACGTCGAAGCCGCGCTAAAAGCCGGATTGCAGGTGGACGATTTTGCCGGACAGTTGTCGTTCTTCTTCAATGCCCACAATAACGTATTGGAGGAAGTTGCCAAATTCCGCGCCGCGCGGCGGATGTGGGCAAAAATCATGCGCGAGCGTTTCAAGGCGCAAAAGCCGTCTTCGTGGCAGCTGCGCTTCCACACCCAAACCGCCGGTTCGACTCTCACGGCGCAGCAGCCCGAAAATAACGTAGTACGGGTCACGCTCCAGGCGCTGGCTGCCGTGTTGGGCGGCACGCAATCGCTGCATACCAACTCGATGGACGAGGCGCTCTGGCTGCCGACCGAAAAATCGGTGCGGGTGGCGCTGCGCACCCAACAGATTATTGCCTACGAATCGGGCGCGGCGGATTCGATTGACCCGCTGGCGGGGTCGTATCTCATCGAACATCTGACCGATGAAATCGAGCGGCTGGCGTCTGAATATATCGCCCACATCGATAGCCTGGGCGGCGCGATGAGCGGAATTGAGCAGGGCTATCAGGCCAACGAAATTCAGAATGCGGCTTACGAAGCCCAAATGGCAATCGAACACGGCGAGCAGGTGGTAGTCGGCGTCAACCAGTTCCAGGTCAAGGAAGAGATGACTCTCGAACGCCAGGTCATCGACCCGGCCATCGAGGCCGAAGCCCGCGCCCGGCTGGCAAAACTGCGCGAGACTCGTGACAATGCCAAAATTGCCGAACTGCGCACCCGGCTGGAATCTGCCGCGAGGGGCAGCGAAAACCTGATGCCGCTCTTTGTGGAATGCGTCGAAAACAAAATGACCCTCGGCGAGGTCTGCAATACGCTGCGCGGGGTGTGGGGCGAATACGTCGCGCCGGTGTTTTAATCGGTGTCAGGTTTCAGGTATCAGGTGTCAGGGATGGCCGGGAGGCTGTCCCTGTTTTTTTCACTTGCAGGAATGCCTTTACTGCCATCATTTGATAGTTCGCACAATTTTCATACTACTATAGGGCTTACGCACAACAAAAATGATGGACGACAGAACAAAAACCCTTGAAATCGTTTAAAAACATCCTGTTTTATCCTGTATATCCTGTTGAAAACAGCCATTTGCATAAGTCCTATTATTCACGCAGATTAGTGGATAAAAATTTTCCACGCAAAACTGCATTTGCCCACGCAAAAGCCATACAAGAAGCTGCGTAGGCTGAACCAGGGGAGAGAGCACCAGGTTTTTGTAATTGCGGTTCTGCCGTTCTTAATGGGAAGAAGTGAAAATCTATCCGAAGATGACGCAGATTTCGCAGGCTTTAAAGGGAAAATCTGTGTAATCTGCGAAATCTGTGGAGGAATCCCGTCAGAAAAGTGGAGAGCCGTAATTGTTCAGCCTGTGAGAATTAATGCGCAATAGTAAAAAGATGTGATTTTTGTCAATTGTTTTTGTGAAAATATGAATTGTATAATACTCATATCGCAATGTCACTCGTTCAATCAAGAGGTGGGTATGGCAGAGAACCCGAAAAAAAGCAGCATGGCGGACAGATACCCCTTGCTGTGGATTGGCCTTGGGGTATATGTCGTTATTTCAGTGTTCTATCAGGCCGTAGTTTTCCCCAACTTACCGGGCGGAACAGAAAAACACACATTCTCAACCGACTGCTTTCAGCTGGGAATTCGGTTTCCGCGCGTACTGACGGTTGCCACGCGGCCTGGGGGAGAAGTATCGCAACCTGCTACGCTCTGGCTTTGGAAGCGACCCTCTCCGCCAAATCCTACCGAGTGCGAAACAAAAGAAAAAGCGTCTATTGCAATTAGCAGCAATGTCCTAGACCTGGTATGGTTCGATGATGAAGGCAAAGAGGTGGCGCCAGGGCTATTGCTGCAAACTGGGGAAACGCAAGAAAATGCTCCTCCACATCGAATATTTGTTTATATCGCGCCGCAAACACCGATTGCCAAGTCAGCCGATTTGCAAGTGGAAATAGACGGGCAGGATGTGGGAACTTTGCCCGTGGCAACCTGGCCTCCTGGCATCTCCAGCCTGTTCCGGTTGTTGAACATTGCGCTAGGGTCACCCAACCTGGCATTTTTAGCGGCAATTGTTGCCATCGTTTCGGGTATGTATAAGATTCTTCAGGATAATCAGACGCGCCGGCAACAACAACAAAAAGAATTTGAAACTGCTCTGCAAACTTTTGAATCACTTGCTCGAACAACGCCAGAACGAATTGCGGAAGAATATTTTGCTCTTCGGGAGAAGACGCAGGGCTGGAATTTGCCTGCCGAACAGCATGAACAACTCGAACGAAAATTCAAAGCGTATGCGCAAGAATTTGCATCCGGGCGCATTTGGGCGCATTCGCTGCGGAAAGATATCCTGCGGCGGCTTCAAGGAGAACAGGACAAAGCGGACGAACATAAGACTTGGCTCGACAAAATTCAAGCGAAAACCGGATTCCCAACACCGGAAGAATACGTAACTCTGCTCTCATTTTGGGAGAACACGAACAATACGAACAAAGTAGAAACGCTTTCAGATGTGCTGAAAAACGGTCTGAACGTCTTCCGCACCCTGGGCATGGAGAGCGCCGATTGGGTGGTGGAGCGCGTTTACGCAGTCATCCATCAACTCCGTAAAATAAGCAGTGAGAATGGCCGCGCCTCTACCACAGAGCCAAATACCAATGCCATCAATGCCCAAATCTACGAACCACTCAAAATCGAGTGGTTTCAAAATGGCAGAGCAGCCGGTCACTATTTATTAGAAAAATTGGCCCAATATGAGCAAAGTCAGCGTGAAGCCCAGAACATTTCGAACAAGATGAAAGTTCCTGGCGTGCGCGCTGAAATCCAACGATGGGAAGGGGATACGCCCACTCCACCCAACCAGATTAAGCCGCCCTTTGGCCTGTGGGGACGCGACCCAGTGTATGAGACCAGCCAACGCGTACTGGACCTGTTGGGAGGCGCCAGCCCGCGCTGGCGGCATCCCTTTGGCCCGCTTAAAGCAGAAGATGACCCGCGCCTGCCACTCAAAGCGGGGGAAAACGACAAGCGCCCAGTGGCGGGTTTATTCTGGAACGAGCACCCCCTTTGGACGCAGGTCAATGGAGAGCACTCTTGCCTGGTCACGACCCCGCCGGGGCGCGGCGGCTCTGCCATGCTTTTGATGGGCAGGCACACCCGCCGTCTGTGGGGGCGGGCGCCCGCGCTTTCGCTGGGACTGACCCTAAGCGGAAAGCCTGATGCCGCCCTGCTGTGGCAGCAAGCCGAACGCGCGCTTTCAGAAACGTTGCGGCGCGATTTGGTGGAAGACCCTTACTGGCTGTTGAATGCGCCAGGCTTTGTGCGTGAGTGGGTGGTCTCGTTCTTCCAAAAACAGTATGGAGAAGTGGCGCGCCTCTCCAGCCGGCTGCGCGAGGCCGGCCTGCCCGATGAAGACGCGGATGTTGTAATTAGCGTGCTGCACATGGCAATCGGCCGCAATGCCTACCAGGGCGCCGGGCAATTCACCGAATTGCTCACCATGCTGCGGCAGGTTTTAGGCGAATCGGCGCGCTACCGCCTGCGCAGTGGAAAATTTGACATCTTTTACTGGATAGAGTTACCCGACCCGCGCTACGCCATCACCTGGCTGGAGACTTTGCGCGAAGCAGGCCTGCTCAACCTGGGTGTACAAAAGATTTTCTGCCGCGCGCAGCTGCCCAAGAGTGAATGGAACGAAATATACCAACCGCTCGAACTCACCTGGCGCGAAGAGGATTTAGAGAAAATGCTCCTCTATCGTCTCAGGCAGTGTAATCAGCCTGAGTTAGAAGTTTCTTTGGACACCCAAGAGTTGGCCAGGCAAGCGCAAGGGTCTCCAACCCGCTTAATAGCACTGGGCAACGAGGCAGTTCACAAGTTAGCCAGACAGGAGCAGGGCGCATGATATTGAACGACCCACACGACCATCTGGAAGAAATTGAACAGCAGTTCCAAACGCTCATCCAAAACTGGAAGACGGGTTCCACCGCCCACCTTTACAGTTTCTACGAGCCACCAGGTGGAGGCAAAACCTGGCTGCTGGAGCATTGGAAAAAGAAATGGGGGGGCGTGCTGCTTGACCTGTCTGAAAACGCCAGCACGCCCACCGAATATATTCGCCGCGCGCAAGAACGGCTGGCGCGCGCCGCAGGGCGTTACATTCTCTATTTGGATAATGTTCCGGTTATCCTGGATGAACGCATCCAGGCATTTCAAGAAGAAATTTTGCAGCCCGCGCTGCAAAGCGGTGGGTTGGTGATTCAGTGTCAAATCCATCCCAATCAAACCTGTTGGGGCGGCGCCATCCCCCACACGACTCCAACCCCCATTCCAGGCTTAACCCAGGCCGGAATATTGGCACTGCGAAAACAATATGGCTTGAGCGACCCCTTAAATGCAACGGAGCAGATGCTCTTTTCCTACAACGGAACCCTGCCAGGGCTGGTGAAAGCCTGGTACCAGGGAAGGAAAGACAACAAAAGCGGTCAAACCGTTTTGAGAGATTATCTGAGCGATTGGTGGAGACGCTTTGAAGGTGACGTACCGAATAGCTTCTCCTTACACATCTACCCCTACGCCATGCTGGCCTGCCGTAATCTGACCGACATGGGTGAACTGCTTAATCGGCTCGAAGAAAAGCAAAAACAGAAATTAGAAAAAGATGGGGTCACTTTCACCGAAAATGGCAGCAGACTCATCCGCAAACTGAAACGCTTGCAATGGATGCAGCCAAATACCAGCTGGTACCCACCAGTTGCCGCAGTGTTGAAAACCTGGCTTTCGCTCCGCAATTTAGATTTGTATCAGGCTTTAACTTCATGAGGAGGCAGCAATGATAGATACGGCTTTGTTGGCATCGCAGCAAATTGCGCTCATTGGGCGCGATAAAATCGTTCACGATATTTTGCAAGCCCCTCACGCCAAGCGTCCAGTCTTCATCTTCTTACAGGGCGAAGGAGGCATCGGAAAGACAGTTTTGCTGCACGCGATTCAAAAGCAAGCCAGTGGAATGCGTTGCCGGCACATCCTCGACCTGTATCACCTCGAATACCAAACTCCCGAAGGATTTGCCTGGGCGCTGCAAGACCTGTTGCCAGATATCAATTTTGGGCAATTCAAAAAACACTACGAAGAGATGCAAAGAGCGCGCGATTCGCACGATGAACAGGCCGTGACCGTGTCGTGGGGAAAAGCAGAAAAAGCTTGGCTGGGCGCGCTCAATTCGCAATTGCGCCTCTCCCCCGTGTGGATTTTTTTAGATACGCTGGAGATGCTCTCGCTGCCCGAACAAGACCAGGAACAAGAGAATCTGCTGAGCTGGCTGACGCGCATCTTCCAACAATTAACTGGCCCGGTCATCTGGCTGGCCGCCGGGCGTCCATCCGAGAGCAGTGAATACCTCATTAAACACATTCCGACCCATTATCGAAAATGGACTCCGACCCTGAACTATCTCTCCGAGGCAGAAAGCGCAGAATACCTGCAAAAAACAGTCGAAATGCTCCAACCCAAAGACCCTGCGGGGGTGAAAAAAATTCAAGAATATCTGAGCGCCTGGGGAATTTCCGCGCTGTATCAGCAAACGGATGGCAAACCCTTGCGCCTGGCCATCGTGGCCGATGTGCTGCGAACCGGCAGCAGCCTGCCAGAAGCGTTCTACCAGCCCCCAGGCCAGAAGAAAGCAGCAGCCGATTTGCTGGATATGGCCCTGGTAGAATATCTTTCCAGGCTCGATTCTCCATTAGGAGAAGTCATTCAAACAATGGCGATGCTCCGCAAAGGAGTGGATGCGCAGTTATTGGCCCAGGTGATGGACGTTTCTCCTGAAGATGCCGCGAACTTTTTGAGCGAGGCCGAAAAACTGACCCTGGTCAAAAAACGGCCTGGCGATGACATTACCCGGCCCAACTTCCTGCACGATGAAATCTATGAAATGTTCAACCGCCACCGTCCCCTGGCCGAGCCTGCCCGCCGCGCTCTGTTTAACCGGCTCGATGCCTATTATGAAAAAGAAATCTCCCGCTGGCGCGATGCCCTGAAAGAATTTTCACCCCTGCGGTTTCGTCATCTCAAGCGTTGGCGGCTGGCGCAAATCGAACGAATGCACTATGCCCTCTGGCTAAATGGACTGCGCGGTTACGCCGATTACTTCGTTTTACGCAACGACCTGACCGTTTCAGGAGATACGTCCACCCGCGATATGCTGATAAGCGAAACGCGCGCCACCCGCGCATTATGCAAGCGATTCGATATGTGCATTCCGCTGGTTGAGCGGTATTTTGCCATTGACGAAAAACTGCAATCCATAGAAACTTTGTTGAGCAAAGATGCAGTAATCGCCCAGCAGGAAATCAACCAACTGGTGAAGCTCGATTGGCCGCCTTTCCTCAAAGCCTACTGGCACTATCTATATGCCATCATCGGCATCCGGTTAGGACAGCGCTCCATGAAAACTTACATTTTGGATACGCCGGTTTCAAAATCTCTGCAAGAAGCGCTGAAACTGGCCGAATCCGCCCAAGAACCAGAACTAGCCCCCGCCCGCCAGGCTTTGCTATCGTATGCAGATAACTACCTGGGCTATCAAAGCCGCCGCGAGGGAAAATACCAGGCTGCTCATCGTTACTACCAGGAGAGCGCCGCCCGCATGAGACGGCTGGGACTGACCGGTACAGATGGCGTCCTGGTCAACCAGGCCTATGCCATGTCCATGCTGGGCTATGACCGCCGCGCTTACGAAACTGCCCGAGAAGCAGCCGAACTTTCCCTGCAAAGCAATGACCTGCGTGGTCAAATTCGCGCCCTGAATGTGATGGCTTTTGTCGTCTTGCGCACCGGCCAGCCCGAACGCGCCACCCAAATTGTAGAAAAAGCCCTTAAATTGCTCCCTAAAATCTCTAACGACGACCGGCTGCATGGCATGGTGCTGATTACCAAAGCCATGGCAGGCCGCCAGGCCTGGAATCAGGTTGTATCAGACAACCTGGTCGATTGGAAGCAGGAATGGCACAAGCACCTCATCCTGGCCCTGGCTGCGCTGGAAGGGAAAGAATACGTACAAGAAAAACTTGGCTTCAAGCCGCCTGCATCAGGCGGGCAGGAAAAATCAACGTCCAAAAACGAACTGGAAAAAGGAGCCATCGCCTTGCTCAAGGGGCGGGATGCCGAAAACCTGGCCATTGCCCAAAACGAGAGCGGCAACTGCTGGCGTGAAATCACCTGGGCCACCCGTGACCTGGCAGAACCCAACGAGCAGCAACGCCGCAGACACGAATTGGCAGCCCAGCTGGCGCGGGTACGTTTTTTGCAAGCCTGCGGCATCGAAAAAGAAGACCAGGATTGGCTGTCACAAATGCGCGAACAAACCAGGCGCGTCGGCGGCAGCCCCTATTGGCCGGTATCTGCCCTGGTCAACCTGGCCTGGCACGAACACTACATGCGTGCAGACACAGACATCCCCAAATATCAAAAAATCATTCAGGAAATAATTGGCCCAGAATACTTATGGCCTCCGCAAATTCGCCCGGAAGAAGGCGAAATTCAACGATGGGTTGTTTTAGGAAAATTTGAAATGCTACGCTGTTTCGTTGCGCTGCGAGAGTGGGAAAAGGGAAATGCCGAACAAATACATTCCGCCATGCGGAGCGCAGCACTCTCGTTGGAGTATAACTACCGCATCGGGCAAACTTCTTATGACCTGCGGCGCGCCGAAATTAGCCTGGAAACCCGCCTGCGCGGCACCAAAGATTGGGAAACAAAACTGCTTCCGATATTTTACAAAGCGGCGCAAGACATACAAGAAGAATTTCGCGCTCACCTGCCCGAGGGAAAAACCCCGCGCCTGTTGCATTGGCTCCAGGAACGGTTTGGCGAATACGAATTATGGAGGTAGGATGAACAACACCCTCTTACCTCCCCGCGTTCTTTTAGCGCAGCCAAATCAGGGCATTAACAACAGCGACTGCTCCAACGACTGTGACTGCGCTTGCGCGCTCGATACCCTGCCGGTCTCTCTGGCGAAATCTCCCCTGTGGCAGCGCAACCCTTCCCTGCGCATCTTCCCCCTTTCTGAGATGTCAGACTGGCTGCCGGTGTACAACCCGCGCGGGCCGCAGCCGCTGGCCGTGTTGAACAACGAAGCCTGGGAATTGCTCCATTCCTACCAAACGCCACGCCCATTCCAAGCACAAACGCCAGCCCAACGCGCGGCCTCATGGCAGCTTGCCCAGGCCGGATTCATCCTTCCATCTCAAGCAGAAATTGTTTTCACGCCCCCCTCTCTGCTCACCGCCTGGCTGCACCTGACCGACCGCTGCAACCTGCGTTGCAACTACTGCTACCTGCCGCATCACCCCCAAACCATGCCGGTCGAAGTGGCCTTGCAGGCAGTTGAGTCACTTTTCAATACCGCCCAAAAACATCACTATCCAGGCGTCAAAATAAAATATGCGGGTGGAGAGCCGCTTTTGCGGTTTGAATTGATTCAGAAAATTCACCAGCACGCGCTGGAAGCAGCCCATCGCACCGGAATCCGGCTGCAAGCCGTCCTTCTAACTAACGGTACGCTCATCCGTGAAGAACATCTCGCGTACCTCCGTCAAAATCAAATTCGGCTGATGATTTCCCTCGATGGAATCGGCCGCTGGCACGATGTGCAACGTCACTACGCTGGGGGACAAGCCTCGTTTGCCCAGGTGGAACAATCCATTGAGCGCTCCCTTGCGCATGGCCTATCGCCGCACATTTCTCTAACACTCTCCGAAAAGAACCTGCCCGGCTTGCCCGAAAGCATCGGCTGGCTTTTGGAGCGAGATTTGACGTTCTCGCTCAACTTTTACCGCGAAAATGACTGCGCTTCAGCCATTCGCGCCTTCGACATCGAATCTCCCCAAACCCGGCAAATTTTGGAAGAGACCTTTGCCCTGCTCGAAGCAAAGCCGCCCAAACACAGCCTGCTCGGCGCGCTCACCGACCGGGCTTCGTTCACCAACTCCCATCAACATCCCTGCGGCGCCGGGCGTGATTACCTGGTCATCCGTCCTGATGGCCGCATTGCCAAATGCCAGATGGAAATGCATCTGCCGGTCACTTCGCTGCGCGCCACCGACCCGCTTCTTGAACTTCGTCAATCGCCAAATGGACTGCAAAACCCATCTATTCTCCAAAAAACGGAATGCGCCCGCTGTGAATGGCGCTTCTACTGCGCCGGTGGCTGTCCGCTGCTGGCTAAGCGCGTCAACGGGCGTTTCGAGGCTCGCTCTCCCTATTGTGATATCTATCGGTTTCTCTTTCCACGCCTGTTAAATCTTGAAGCCAAACGACTCATTCAAACGCTGGCTTAATACCTTGCATGTTAAAAGTCACCCTAATCAGCCTCGCGCTCATCTTCGCAACCTCCTGCCTGTTGCTTTCCATCCTGCCGCTCTTGGCACCATGGGCGGCCTGGCTGCGACTCGTCGGCCTGCTCTTTGCCCTCGCTGGCATTCTCGCGCTCATTTACAGTCTTTTCACTGACTGAATCTCCTTTCTGGTCTCTCTTGCAACTTTTCTCTCCCTGAATCATCCAAGAACATGACAAATCAAACAAATTCAAGGAGATTCAAACCCTATGGAAATGCTCATCGACTTTCCCGGCGGCGCGCGCGTCGACGCTCATTTTGGCTCATTCACCGTCCACACCGACCAGCCCCCGGCGGCCACCGCCCCCACGCCCTTCGCCACCTTCCTAGCCTCCATTGGCACCTGCGCCGGGATTTATGTTCTGGGTTTCTGCCAGCAGCGCGGCCTGCCCACCGAGGGCATTCGCATCCTCCAGCGCATGCACAGCAACCCCTTCAGCGGCATGGTCGAGAAAATTGACCTTGAAATTCAGGTCCCGCCCACCTTCCCCGAAAAATACCGCCCCTCGCTGATTCGCTCCGCTGAACTTTGCGCCGTCAAGAAGCACTTCGAGAACCCGCCCCAAATTGACGTGACCGCCAAAGAAGTCGCCACAGCCTAAACCCCAGTTTATCCATCTTCTTTCCTCTTTCATCTTTCCCCCACGGAACGATTGAAGGAGGAAAGTTGTTTTTAACCTGACCCTTATCTCCCGCTTGCCAATCGCCCCGCGAAAGTTTACAATTTGGAGACTTTTGACCCGCTTTGTTCGCATCCAGGAGAAAAAATGTACCGAAAACAATGGCTTCCCGCCTGGCTGGCGCTCGTCCTGTCGCTGCTGGCCTGCAATTATGTCACCCGCCTGTTCACCCCGGCCACCGACACGCCGGATGCTCCACCAACGCAAGTCGTTTCAGACCCGGCAACACCCACGCTCCCCTCGGCAACGGTTAATCCGCCCCCACCCGCCAAAATTGATGACATCCGTCCCGTCCTCACGCGGCTCGGCGGCCAACCCTGCGAAGAACAACCCGACCTGACCTGCGTCACCATCGAAGTGCCGCTCAATCACTTCGACCCGGCGAACACAGAAACCATCCAGGTTGTATTCGGCGTCTTACCCGCGTCGGGAGAACGCTACGGGATGTTTGTGCAGGCCTTCCCTGGCGGGCCGGGCGGCGAGGGCATCAGTTCGGCCTATTACGATTACTTCGATGAGCGCATCCTCGAACACTTCGACATCGTCTACTTCGACCAGCGCGGATTGGGACTCTCCAGCCCGCTCGACTGCCCGGTCGCCAATGCCTCCGGCACGCCCGATTTCCTGACTGAGTTCGACCAGGATGGTCTCGAAGGGCTGGATACGCCCGAAGAACAGCAGAAAGCCATCGAAGATTCGCGCAAATTCGTCGAAGACTGCGTGGCAGAAATCGGCATCGAACCGGCCAAACTGGCCTTCTACGGCACCGACCAGGTGGCCGAAGACATCGAAGCCTTTCGCCAGACCATCGGCGACGAGAAAATCTGGATGTATGGCATTAGTTATGGCACGGCAGTCGCCCAGACCTACGCCGCCGCCCATCTCGACCAACTTGCAGGGCTGATTCTCGACGGCACGATTGACCTGACCCTGAGCGGCGAAGAAAGCGCCTATTCTCAGGAAAAAGGCTTCGACGAAGTGTTGGTCGCTACGCTCAAAGCCTGTGATGAAGACCCCGACTGCCGCGACGCGCTCGGCGGCGATGCGCTTTCAGTCTATGATGACCTGGCGGAGCGGGTTTCCAAACAGCCCATCGTATACGAATTTCCCCTGCCAGATGGAACAAAAGTCAAACGCACCTTTACCTTCGACCAATTGGAATTCGTGGCCGCTTACCAAATGTACTCGCTCGGCAGCCGTTCGCTGTTCCTGCGCGCGCTGGCCGCTGCCAAACAAGGCGACATTGTGCCGATGGCGCGCCTGCTTTACGTGCAAGGAACAATTGACCCGGCTACCGGTGAATACCTCGGTGACCCCACTTTCTCCGATACGATGTTCACCAGCGTCCACTGCACCGACAATGCCTATTTCAGCGGTACGCCCGAAGAACGGATTGCCAAAACCATCGAGGCCGGGCAGGCCTCCAACGGAACTGTTCCCCGGCTGGATGGAAACATCTACACCGGCCTAACTTGCGCCTTCTGGCCCAGTTCGCCCAAAGAACCGGTCAAAATCGCGCCGCTGATTGCGCCAGGGCTTCCCGTGCTGGTGCTGAACGCCACCCTCGACCCGGCCACCCCCTTCAAGGAAGGCAAAGCCGTCTTCGAGCGGCTCGATAACGGCTATCACATCTACGTCGAAGGCGGGCTGCACGGCATTTATGGATGGGGCGAATCCTGCCCCGATGATTACGTCACTGACTTCCTGGTAGATGGCAAACTGCCCTCCCAACGTGAAATTGTCTGCGAATGGGAACCTTCCGTCATTTACCCGTTCGTTCCGCTCATGCCCGCAAACGTGAATGACTTCTCGGACCCGGTAGATATTTTCCTGGCAATCATTGATGAACTCAACCGAATGCCTGAATACTATTACAGCAGCGGCGAGGAAGAGGAATCGTTTGCCTGCCCGAAAGGCGGTTCGTTCACCTTCGGCCCCAGCGATGATGGGTTGTATTACTCCTACGAAAAATGCGCCTTTACCAAAGGCTTTGAAATGACCGGCAGCGGCGGCTACAACTTTGAGACCAGCGTGGTCAGTTTTTCGGCCCAAATCACAGGCAGCAAAACCGGCAGCCTGGATTTCAGTTACAACTGGAACACCGGCCGCTCCACGCTCAAAGGCCAATACGGAGGCAAGAGTTACGACCAGTAAAAAAGCGTCCCGAAGGTTTGTTCAGCCTTCGGGACGTTTCTCCCTGTTATCAGCGGGTAAAATTCCCACATGCCTTTCCTGATTGACGGCCATAACCTGATTCCCAAACTGGGGCTGAACATCAACTCCTTCGACGACGAGGATGAACTCCTGGCGCGCCTGAACGAGTATTGCCGCCTGTCTCGTAAAGGGAACATCGAAGTCTATTTCGACAACGCTCCGCCCGGCGTTCCTGAATCGCGCAAAGTGGGATTGGTCACCGCCCATTTCGTGCGCCGCCCGCTGATAGCGGACGAGGCCATTCGGCAGCGACTCAAAAAACTGGGGCGCGCCGCCCAAAACTGGAGCGTAGTCTCCTCCGACCGGCGGGTGCAGGCCGAAGCACGCGCCGCCCGAGCAGCCGTCATCTCATCCGATGAATTTGCCGCCACCATCATAGACACCCTGCGGGCCGCGCAGCCATCACAAGCCAATCGCCAGCCAGAAACAAGACCGGTCGGCATGAGCGAGCGGGAGTTGAACGAGTGGCTGGCACTCTTTAACGAGCGTGGCAAACAAAAATGAATGAATAGGACGAATATCCTACCCTCACAGCAAAGATTTTCACCGATTTTTAATGCAATTTAGATAAAAAAGGTGTATATTATCAACAACGACACCTGACCTCCCTTTTACTGGTAATCCAGGTGTCGCCACCGAAATAGGTTTGACATGTCCCCCCCATGCCGGCCATATCGGTGGTGTCCCTCCCCCCTCAAGACTATCCGGTATGCGCATGGCATACCGGATAGTCCACTTAATCTAACCGAAGTCTAAAATCTCGCGATTTTGGCCCAAGTCAGGAAATTTTGGACTTCAAATGATGTTCAGGTATTTTTGCAGATTGCATGCGCCGCGTACAGGCCCGATTCAATCGCGCCTTGAATCCAGGCATGACCAAGCGAAGCATGTTCCCCGGCAAAGTAGATGCGGCCTTCTGGGGCAATGATATGCTCGTGCAGCAAAGTCTGCTGACCGGGGTCAAACAGGGCAAACGCGCCACCCGCGAATTCATCATCGTGCCACATCCACGAAGCACCGGTCTCGAATTCATCCACCACCTGCGGGTAAATCACCGCCACGTTTTCCAGGGCTTGCTCGATTCGGCCTGCCGGGGAGAGCGACCCCCAGCGCTGGGCATCTTCCGACCAGGTGTAAGATGCCAGGATGACGCCGCGTCCCGTTTCGTGGCCGTGGTCAGGATAATAGAGATTGCGAATCGGAAGGTCGGTCATCGTCCCCCCGCCAAAGATGCCATCGTCCTGCTCCCAAAAACGGCGGCGGCACTGGAACAAGATTTTGGCCGAGGCATCGTAGTGTAACTGGCGAATGGCGCGCTGCTTGGCGCGCGAGAACGGCTTGAGGGTCTCGATATGCCGCATGACTGGAAACGGAAGCGTTAGGATGGCGTAATCACCTTTTTCAGTAAAACGTCCGGCTGGGGTTTGGTAATACACGGTCACATCATCCGGCGATTGATCAATCGCTATCATCCTCGCTCCAAAGCGAATGTCGCCGTGCAATTCGGGCAGGAAGGCGCGCGGCAGCGTATCCATGCCACCCTGTAGCTCGACCATATTGGTATAGTAATTCCCGGCTTCCTCGCGAAACAACTCCAGGAAAGACGAGTTCATGACCGCTTCCTGGTTCATCAACAGGCCGAACATCTCAATCATGCCCTCCGACCACTGATTGAGTTCGAGGAACTCACGAGTCGAGTATTCGTCGTAACGGGCTGTGATTTGCTCCCACGCCGACTCACCTTCTTTTTCCAGCAGGTCGAGCAGCGGCTTCAGGGCCTTCATCCACATCGCGCCGGCGGTCTGGCCGCGTTCGTGGGGCGCAACGTCGAAACCGAGCAGGTCGGGGTTGGCGTTGGCCTCGGCCAGGCGCAACTTCTGACCGCCGACATACACCCAGGCTTTGGGATTATCCATCGTGAAGTCGCTGGTCTTCAGCCCAAATTTTTGGATATAGGCCATCGTCAGGCCATGCGCGCGCGGGATGCGCATGGCGCCTGCTTCAGCATACAGACCATCTGTAAACGGTTCGCGCAGGGTGTAGATGCGCCCGCCAACGCGCTGACGCGCTTCGAGCAGCACCGGTTGATGCCCGGCGCGCTTCAACTCGCGGGCAGCCACCAACCCGGCCATGCCGGCCCCCACAATCACCACTTTTTGCGGGCGGGTAGTGTGCGGTAAACCTTTTTCGATCAGCGTGAGATAGTCTAAACCGGTCATTTGTCCTCCTGGCAAATCGGATAAGATTAGTATACATTTTGGAAAAAGCGATTACAACCCCTCGAAACAGGTACAACAGGGCTTTCTTAAAGTAGCCAAAAGAGGAATAAAAAAGACCTTTCTCGTGTAATCTTTTGTTGCGAGACAAAACATACACAGAGGAAGGTCAAGATGGAGTCTATCACAACAAATGGCGT
>Ga0101944_10004036_pt1 | contig 19033 bp, 20 predicted proteins | sample DewCreD2012metaG_FD_75245 | JGI IMG/M metagenome (GOLD analysis project Ga0101944, IMG submission 75245) | Hot spring sediment bacterial and archeal communities from British Columbia, Canada, to study Microbial Dark Matter (Phase II) - Dewar... ... | reverse complement strand
GCCAACCTGACCGCGGTGACCCAGACGGTCCTTCTGGAGCCGCTCCCCGAGCGGGCCAGTCTGCGCACGCTTGACGAGACCAACGCCGAGGAAGCCATGCGCAACCCCGAGGGATTCCGGTCTATGGAGGGCGCGGAGGTCGCCACCCCTGAGGGGCAGATGTCAATCACGCTGAAGCCCTTCGGACTGGCCCGCCTCGATACGTCTCAGGACGTTGCAGACCTCTGACGTCAAAGCCTCTCACACTGTGCGGCGTCCGGCGCCTGATTCGTGCGCCCGACGGAATCCGGAACAACTGAGGCCGGCACAGTCAACAAGAATACGTCCCTCTTCGCTATCTCGCCACGTCGCCCGACATTCGTTCGCCACAGACGGTGGAGTCTGTCCCGTGATTGTGGAGATGCAGCATCGCGTTATCTGTCATTCTGAGGTGGTTCGCCTCGTCTGCGGCACCCGTCTCCGTTGCAGCACCTCACCCCCCGGCCCCCTCTCCACACGGTGGAGAGGGGGAGCGTTCCCGGGGTCAGGTCTGCACCGACGTTTTCATTCATTGTTGGTGTTCACCCGCTCACGGTGCCCGCTCCAACAACGAGCGGCGCCGTGCCGTCAGACGAGCGCAGTGAAGAACCTCGATCCTGTCGTCATTGCGAAGCGCTCCGTTCAGGGTGACAGGGGGTAGTTGCTGAGCGGCGGGTCGTACAGATACCGTTTTCGACGCGCGCGACCAGCGAACAATCTCAGCGAGGTCGGTGCCGGGGTGCTGAGATTCCTCGCTGGCCGTGCTTCTCCGGCGTTGAGCTCGCATTCGACCCGCTCAGAATGACACGCTGCGATGTAAGCCGCCCAGAATCCGGGACACACCCAAACCACGCCACTGATTGACTGATCCATTAGACCGAAGCCGGCCCCCCTTTGGTGCCGTTTGGCCCAGGCAGCTATCTGTGGTAGGATGTTGGGCGAGGTGATGCCTTGCCAGATTCGGGTTTCTTCAATTCAGCCGTCTATTCCTTCGTCGTTATTCCACTCTTCATCGCAACCGCCCGTGTGGCGGATGTCAGTCTCGGCTCACTGCGTATCATCTTCCTGGCGCGGGGTCAGCGACTCGCGTCCCTGCTCGGCTTCTTCGAGGTCCTGATCTGGCTGCTGGCCATCCGCCAGATCATGCAAAACCTCGACAACCCGGTCACCTATCTGGCTTATGCCGCTGGCTTTGCCGCTGGCAACCTGATCGGCATCGCGTTGGAGGAGAAGCTCGCAGTCGGCACTCAGATCGTGCGCGTGATTACCAACAAGGACGTCAGTCAGATGATTGAGCGGTTGCACGAGCGTGGCTACGGCGTCACGTGTGTGGATGCGAAGGGCGTCACGGGCCAGGTGCAGATGGTGTACAGCATCATCCGGCGCAAAGACCTGCCCGAGGTACAACGCATCATCGCTGAGTGCTGTCCCAAAGCCTTCCTGTCAGTCGAGCAGATTCGCTCCGCCAGCGAGGGCATCTTCCCACCCGAGCTGGGGCGCCGTCGTTGGTCGGTTCCCTCGCTCGGATTCCGGCAGTCGCGCAAATGACAGAGGCCAGGATGAAGACAGTCGTGGCGGCCGCATTGGGCGAGTGTGTCCACGTCGCCGGCATCATGAACTTCCTGCGGCTGGCAGAAAGAGTCGGCTGGCGCACGGTCTTCTTGGGGCCGGCGGTGCCCGTGGAAGAGGTGTTGGCCGCCGCGAAGCAGGAGCGCGCCGACCTCGTCGGCGTCTCATACCGACTGACGCCTGAGACGGGCGAACGACTGCTGGCCGAGTTTGCCGAGGCCGCCGATGACCTGCGCGCGTCGGGCGTGCGATTTGCTTTCGGCGGGACACCGCCGGTCGCCGAGCGCGCAGCCGCCCTGGGGTTTTTCGAGCGGGTCTTCGCCGGCGATGAGCCGACCGAAGCAGTCCTGCGCTACCTGCGCGGCGTCGGTGGCACGGAGAGTCGAGACGCTGCCTTTCCCCAGAAAACCGTCGAACGCATCGTCAGCCAGTCGCCACACCCGATTCTGCGCCACCATTTCGGCCTCCCAACACTGGCAGCCACAATCGAGGGGATCGAGCGCATCGCCGAGGCCGAGGTTCTTGATGTCATCTCGCTTGGGATTGATCAGGACGCCCAGGCCAACTTCTTCCACCCCGAGCGCCAGGACCCGCGCCGAACCGGTGCCGGCGGCGTGCCGGTGCGCACCGCCGATGACTACGCCGCTCTTTACGCCGCCAGCCGCCGCGGCAACTACCCCCTGCTGCGTACCTACTCAGGCACCGATGATTTCATCCGGCTGGCCGAGATGTACGTCGAGACGATCAACATCGCGTGGTGTGCCATACCGCTCTTCTGGTTCAACCAGATGGACGGCCGCGGACCGTGGAATCTGGAAGGCTCGATTCGGGAGCACCAGACGGTGATGGCCTGGTATGGCCAGCGTGACATACCGGTCGAACTGAATGAACCGCACCACTGGGGCATGCGTGATGCACCGGATGTGGTGTGTGTCACCGCCGCTTTCCTGTCCGCCTACAACGCCCGCGCCTTTGGCGTGCACGACTACATCGCTCAATTGATGTTCAACAGCCCGCCCGGATTGTCCGACGCGATGGACCTGGCCAAGATGGCAGCCATGCTGGACCTGATCGAACCCCTGGCCGGGCCCGACTTCCGCATCTGGCGTCAGACACGCACCGGCCTCCTGAGCTACCCCCAGCAGATCGAAGCCGCGCGGGCCCATCTCGCCGCGAGCATCTACGTGCAGATGGCGTTGCATCCCCATATTGTGCACATCGTCGGACCCAGCGAGGCCGATCACGCCGCCACGGCCGAAGATGTGATCGAGGCCGCCCGGATGGCCCGACGTGCCATCGCGAATGCGCTGCGCGGCCAGCCCGACCTCCTGGCTGACCCTCGGGTGCGTGAGCGCCGCCAGGAGCTGGTGGCCGAGGCCAACGTCACGCTGGACGCGATCCGTTCGCTGGGGACAGCCAGTGTGGACCCCTTCACCGATCCGGCCACGCTGGCACACGCTGTCGAGCGGGGTATCCTCGACGCGCCGCACCTGCGTAACAATCGTTTCGCGCGCGGCCAGCTCGTGACCCACATTGACAGACGCGGTGCGTGCATCGCAGTCGGGAACGACAGGCAGCCGCTTTCGGAGACCGACCGTCTTGCCCGATTGGCTTTAACGCGATTTTGAGGAGAACGGTGATGTCTCAATCCGCCTACTATACCGTGATAGGCGCCGGCCACGGCGGCAAGACCATGGCCGCCCATCTGGCACTGATGGGGTTTCCTGTCACGCTTTTCAATCGCACGCTTGAACACGTGATCGCCATCAGGCGGCGCGGGGGGATCGAGGTGGAAAGCGGAGACGGTGAGACACACGGCTTCGGCCGCCTGACCGCGGTCACTGACAATCTGGCTGAGGCGTTAGCACCGGCCAGCATCGTGATGGTCGTCGTGCCCTCAACCGCCCACGCCGAGATCGCCGCAGCCGCCGCCCCGTATCTGCGTGATGGACAGATTGTCATCCTCCACCCCGGTCGTACCTGCGGCGCCATCGAATTCGTGAAGACACTCAGGGACAATGGCTGTCACGCGGATGTGATCGTCGCCGAAGCCGAGACACTGATTTACGCCTGCCGCTCAGAAGGCCCGGCCCAGGTGCGCATCTTCCGCATCAAGGAGGCGGTGCCCCTCGCCGCGCTGCCCGCCTGCCGCACCGCTGAGGTGCTGGAGGCAATCGCGCCGGCCTACCCCCAGTTCGTGGACGGCATCAGTGTGCTTCACACCAGCCTGAACAACATGGGGGCGATCTTCCACCCCGCCCTGACCATCCTCAACGCCGGCCGGATCGAATCGACCCGCGGCGAATACCAGTTCTACATTGAGGGCGTCACCCCCTCCGTGGCCCGCGTCCTGGAGGTGCTCGATCGCGAGCGCGTGACGGTTGCCGCCTCGCTGGGTATCCGCACCCGCACGGCCATGGAATGGCTGAAGATGGCCTACGATGCGAGCGGCGAGGACCTGTACGAGGCCATCCAGAATCAGCCGGGGTATTATGGCATCACCGCCCCGCCCACGCTCAACCACCGCTACATCACTGAAGACGTGCCGATGAGCCTGGTGCCAATTGCCGCGCTGGGACAGCAATACGGCGTCTCAGTGCGCGGGATGGACAGCATCATCCGCCTGGCGTGTATCATTCATCGCACCGACTACTGGCGGCGTGGTCGCACGCTCGACAAGCTGGGCATCCAGGGGCTGTCCGTCGGCGAGATCACGGAGTTCGTCAACAAGGGCACGTGCGAGGGTGGTACCGTTGTATGACGGTCTCGGTTCGGGCAGATCAGTACTGTCTGGCTGCCGCAGCCGAAGCGTGTCCTACGCCCGCGAAGGCAGAAGTCACGGCGTGCCGGCGGGGATAGCCGCGATCAAATCGCGCGTGGCCATCCGCCAGGACGATCGCCTCGGCGCTTTGCATCGGCAGCCTTCAACGCCCCCACACGGGCACGGTCTATGTGATGGAGATCATCCCGGGCGAACCACACAATATGCCGCGTGACGCTGTGACCGTATCAACGTGGCGCGGCAGCTCGGTCATTCCTGATGCCCCATACCGATCACTGCCTCGATCGTCAGCCGGCGATCACCCGCCGTGCTGTCGAACCAGGCGGCTGGATCGTTCGGATCGGACACCAGCCAGGCACAAAAGGCCAACAGATAATCGGGCAACGGTGTTCCGTCAGACAGGCGGCGCCGGCGGAACCAGTCAAACACCACCATATGGTAGTCACGGTGGAGTTCCTCGCTGATGGCAGGAAAGCGATCGTCTTGCTGCTCACCGAGTCGCCACCCGCCTTCGCCGACAATCATCGCCGGTACGAAGCCGATTTCCTCCTCAAAAATGCGAGCGTATTCGCGGAAACCGAGTACCCCGTGGATGTCTTCTGCGTAGTCAGGCGGATGATTGAGGCCGTGTAGATGCGGCACGAAGAACGTTCGGTCAAGGACGTAGTCCATGTCAGACGCTTTGATAGCCTGCAGCGCAGCACGTAGCCAGTCCGGGTTGAGAGACTGGAGGCCGACGTAGCCCCCGGCTTCATAGACCTCCCTCACCGCCGCCACAAGGTGGTCCAGATAGACATCCTGATTGGGTGGCACAAGGCCGCCCTCCCACTCCTGCTCCAGGCTGGGCTCGTTGTACAGCTGCATATAGGGCGCGATGCCCCGGCTACGCAGATATGCGACATCCTCAGCCCAGGTACTGTAGGTCTCATAGGGTCGCACGAACGGCCGCCAAACGGCGACGATGCCGGCCGCCTGGAAGATCGGCGCGGTGCGCACCAGTTGCGCGTGGTCGCGATAGAGCACCGTCGTCCAGCGCATACCGAGCGCCCGGAGCCGATTCACCTGGCGTTGCGCCTCAATGGCGTCATACTCGTGCGTTTGCAGGAAGTGCAACCCGCGCCCGTTGTCGTCCGCTGGCCGCGGCCAGGTCCCCAGCCAGGCAGCATACGACTCGGACGGCGAGGGGAACACCAGCGGTGGAGGCACCACCTCGACCCGCGGCTCAACCGGGGTGAATGTCACCTGGCGCCGCACATCGGCGTCAATAGCTGTCCAGGTAACGCCATCGAAGCGCACCTTGCCGCGCCGGCCGATGAACCACGGCCAGCCAGCCTCATCCAGCACCACCAAGCGGTGGCGGTCGACCAGCACCGGGTTGTCCGCGTCGGTATACACCCGCGGTGCATCGCAGCGACTGACTTGAGCCACTCGATCCTCGCTCGTCACCCACACGGTACCGTCGGCCGCACGATCTATCGCCAGCGCCGGTGCATCGGGCGACTGCGGGTCGGCTGAACACGCGAGCACGGTGCCGTGGCGGTAAACACGAATGCCGGCCGAAGTCGCCAGCCATACCGATCCATCTGCACCGACCAGAAGGCTTCGCACCGCCGAGCCTCCTCGCGGGGTCACGTGATCTGTCCACCGCCCGTCACGCGAGTCATAGCTGAGCAGGGTGCCGTCCTGACAGCCAACCCACACTACGCCGGTCTCCGATGCATAGGCAACCGCGCTGATGCCCGCCAGGCTATCCCGCGCGTGGTCCGGCGACGGGATGAGCCGGCGTGATCCTGAGCCGTCCTCCGCCAGAATCTCTACCAGCCCTTCGCCCGGACATGCACACCACAACCCTCCCCTCTCATCCGCGGCCAGGGATGCCACCGCACTCGACTGGCAGGCCTGGTGCGACCGCCATCGGTCGGCGGCCAGAATCCAGACGGCTCCCCCGTCCGCCCCGCCCGCAAGGGCGTCGCCCAGGCCGACTATGGAGCGGACGATCGAGCCGTCCGGCGTCTCATACGCTGTGTAGGACCCGTCCTGTACATTCCAGCGGGTCAGCCGCCCCGACTCATTGGCCGTCCACAGAGCGCCGCCGACCCAGGCCGCCGCCGTGGCCTCGGGGTATTCAACCCGGGCTGTTTCCTCGTCGGCAGCATCGGCGCGACACAGGGGATCGCGTTCACCCGGTGCGCAGGCGTTATCCGGGGGTGTGGGGGTGAGCGTGGGCGCAGACGCGATCCCATTGCCAGCGCAACCGCCGGCCAGAACGAGCAATACGGCTGCCAGGACGATCCAGACAAGTCTCACAACACGGCCCCTGCGCCCGAAGGTTCATCAACGCGTTGCAGATTTCTCAGGTAGAAGCGGTGGCCGGCATAGTCGGCCTCGATGAGCCAATTCCGGGCCAGCAGGCCCTCTACCAGCGACCAGTCGGCGTCGGCGCTCCGTAAAAGGTCTTCGACCGCCTCTCGTCGCATCGGATGCACTGCTGTGATGCTCAGCAGGTCTTGCTCAACGTCGCCAGTTCGGGCGAAGGCCTCGCCTTCGTAGCCGATCAACAACTCCACATCGTTCAGGCGCGCAAGCAGTATCTGATACGCCTGGTTGAAAACCGTCTCGTCGGGCGGTCGGACCCACGGCTCTGCCGGTGGTCGGATAGGCGCCGCCAGATACGCGCGCGCTGGCTTGAGCTGCTGCAAGAAATCCGCCAACGCGGTAAGATGCTCAGGGCGATCATTCAGATCCCGGACCAGCATCGTTTCCGACACCAGAACGCCGCGATACCTGGCCGCAAACGCCTGCAAACCCTCCTGAATCCGGGTCAGGCGCAGGCTACCATAGGGCCGGTCGATCCGACGCCACGTGTCTTCCTCGACCGCATCAACCTTGACCGATACCCAGTCCGCCAGCATCAGGTCAGACTGCACGTCCCGCCGCCAGATCAGCGAGCCGTTGGTGATTACCGCGATCGGAATATTCAGCGGCCGGAGACGTTCGATCACTCGCCCCAGGTTGGCATCCAGGCCGGGTTCGCCGTCAGGCACCAGGGTGAGGTAGTCAATGACCTCACCCGCCTCCCGCGCAACATTCACCTTCTCTCGCACTGCCGCTGCGACCACATCCGGCGCGTAGAATTCGAACCGTCCCGACCGCATAGCCAATGTGCGACCCAGCTGGCAGTACACGCACGCGTAGCTGCACACCTTGGGCGGGATGTGATTGATGCCCAGGCTGCGACCCAGGCGGCGTGACGGGACAGGGCCAAATGCGATCAGACTCGCGGCGCGCGCATCCTCCGTTGTTGCCTGACTCATCGTACTCGCCATCGCCGGTTGCGCACCGGCGATGGCGCTTTCGGTTCTCCTGCCACGGCAACGCCGCGCGTGGATCACCACATGTGTACCCCGAAGTACGCAGTCATGAACTTCACCGCCACGTAATACTCTACGAGTGACACCGCATGGACCCCCTCTTCGCTCCCGTTTAGGTGATGCGGACCACATCGAACGGCCACGCAGTGATGCCACCGTCCATAAAACTCACGTTCTCGAAACCGTGCTCCTGCAGGATGCGCTGCGCCTCGTAGGCGCGCAGGCTGATCTTGCAGAATGCAATGATCTCCTGGTCGCGCGGCAGCTCCGCGATTCGCTCCCGCAACCGTCCAAGCGGGATCAGTCTGATGCGGCTATCCTCGATTCGCATCTCGTCGTACTCCCGCTGGGTGCGAACATCCAGCCACACGAACGGCTCACCGCGATCCAGTTTGGCTTTCACCTCGTAGGGCGTGACACCCCGCGCCAATCCAGTGCGCTTGTTCTGGATGATGTTGGCCGCGTGAGCGACCACATCAATAGCGGTTGCATACGGCGGCGCGTAACCCAGGTCCAGCTCACCGATCTGATCGACCGTTGCGCCGAAATGCAGCGCTGTAGCAACCACATCCACGCGTTTCACCGCCTCACCCGGACCAACCGCCTGGATACCCAGCAGGCGGCCGTTCTTCGCATCGGCCACCATCTTCACCAGCACCAGTCTCGCCTCGGGCATGAAGTGGGTGCAGTCGGGTGACGGACACAGGCTGGTCACCACCTCATAGCCCAGCGTCCGCGCCTGCTGTTCGGTCAGCCCCGTGCGGCCAACATTGTAATCAAACACTTTCAAGACTCCGGTGCCCACTGTGCCACGAAAGACACTCCGGCGGCCGGCCAGGTTATCACCAATTACGCGGCCCTGTTTGTTAGCCGCCGATCCCATCGGCCAATGGATCTTTCGCCCGCCGACCACGTCGGTGACCTCCACACAGTCGCCTCCGGCATAGATATCAGGATCGCTTGTCTGCATGAACTCGTTGACGACAATTCCGCCGCTCTGGCCGATCTCAATCCCGGCATCCTTTGCCAGTTGCACGTTAGGCCGCACCCCGACTGCCAACAGCACCATCTCAGCCGGAATCTCGCGTTGATCGGTTATCACTTTGCGCACATTGCCAACCGAATCGGACTCGATACGTTGCACCTTCTCCCCGGTGAATACGTGCACCCCCTTCGCGCTCACGTGCTTGGTCAGGAATGCCGCCATCTCCGGGTCGAGGGCGGCCGGCAGAAGGTGGTCGAGCATCTCGACGATGGACACCTCGATGCCGTTGGCAGCCAGCGCTCCAGTCACCTCCATGCCGATCAAGCCGCCCCCGATGATAACGGCACGCTTCACGTTCCCACTGTGCACGGCATCCCAGATTGCCAGAGCATCATCGGGCTGGTTGAGATAGAAGACGTGCTTCAGGTCCGCGCCGTTGATCGGTAGCTTAACCGGCAATCCTCCCGTGGCAATGACCAGCTTATCGTAAGGCAGGATTTCGCGCTCGCCACTGTCCACACGGACAACCTCGACCACCTTGGCCTTACGGTCGATGCGCGTCGCAAGTGTGCGATTGAGCGCTTTGACATTCTTCACCTTCTCGAAAAACACCGAATCACGCGGCACACCGGCTGAGGTGCAGATCAGTTCATTGACTTCCTTGATCTTGCCCTCAATGAAATAGGGCATGCCACAGCCGGCATACGATAGAAATCTGCCTCGCTCCACGATGGTGATGTCTGCACGGGGCATAAGCCTCCGCGCGCGGGCAGCCGCCTTCGGCCCAGCAGCCACACCGCCGATGATGACGATTCGAGGACTGTCCATTGAGTTGAGAATTCCTTTCGATTGGATGGTTATGTGAACTACTCTACTCGCACGACTCATTTAGCCAGCGAGTCAGCAAGTCAGCCTGAACGTAGTCGCAGACCTGAATGGTCTGGTGTCTCACTCCTGGCACCTGCGCGACGGCGTTCTTGATCGCCTGCGCCAGCAGAACAGCGATCGGGCACAGCGGTGACGAAGGGCGGAAGGGGTATTGAACCTCGCCTGCCTCGTTGATGCGCAGATTCTCGACGAGGCGCATGCGCCACACGTCAACGCCCGTTTCCGGGTCAATCACCGTCTGGAGCCGTTGTATCACGGCCTGCTCCAGTTCCGTGACGCTCATGCTGTCTCACCGAGTTGATACAACACCTGATGCCAGATGGCTGTCATAGCCCGCGCGGCTGCCCCCCCACTGTCGGCCGTCACCGGTTGTCCGGCGGTCATCGCGTGGGTCACTGCCAGGTCAAAGGGGATCTTACCGAGCAGCGCAACACCGCGCTCACGGCAGAAAGTCTCAATGCGCTGACTCCCTTCCGGATAGATGTCCGCCTTGTTGATCACCACCGCGCTGCGAATGCCAAAGTGATCCACTACCCCCCAGATGCGCTCCAGATCATGGATGCCGGCCATACTCGGTTCGGCCACCATCAGTGCCATATCAGCTCCCGCAACCGCGCTAATGACCGGACAGCCAATTCCCGGTGGTCCATCCACCAGCACCAGCGGATACGCCTCGTCCAGAGCCAGCAGGCGTGCCATCTGCTTCACCAGGGTCACCAGCTTGCCCGAGTTTTCGGCTCCCGGTTGCAACGCTGCATGAAACAGCGGCCCAAACGGCGTCGCCGAGCGAAACCATTTTCCCACAACCTGGGGCACCATCTGGATTGCCTGACGGGGACAGGCGTACGTGCACGCGGCGCATCCCTCACACGCCAGGGCTTCGACGGCAGCTCTCGGAAAGCCATTCCCGAGACGTACTGCGATAGCGTCAAACCGACAGATCTCTTCGCACGCACCACAGCCGTCACACAGCGCCGGCTCGACCACTGCCAGATCACCACCGGTGAACTCGTGTTCCTCTAACGGCGTCGGCTGGAGCACCAGTTCCAGGTTGGCAGCATCCACGTCAGCATCCACCAGCACCAGCCGAGTCACCGGGGACGGATGACTGTCCGAAGGCGGGCGGGCAGCCAGATGCGCAAAGGCTGCAACCAGGCTCGTCTTGCCCGTGCCACCCTTGCCGCTCAACACCACCAGCTGCTTCACGGCACACCCCCGTGAACAGTCTGCTGAATGTGCGCGAAAACGCCGCGGAACGCCTCGCCATACTCTGGCCGGACTGCAACCAGTGATTGCCCCCTGGCCAGTGCGCTCCCGATCCCGCGATCCAGCGGAATACGCATAAGAACCGGCAGCTGCGACACCCTGCAGAAACGTTCCAGGTCCCTGTTGTTGGGCATGTCCCGGTTGATGATCACAGCCGCCGGGATGGCGAGTGCACGCACAACCTCGACCATCAAGCGGAGATCGTGCAATCCAAACGGTGTAGGCTCACTGACCAGGAGCGCATAATCGCAACCGCGCAGTGTCTCAACTACAGGACACGAGGTGCCGGGGGGTGCGTCCAGAATCTCCACCGGATCGGCTGAAACGCCCCCGCCGACTGGATGCGAGAACTCCCAGCCTTTCAGCCGACGGATCAACGGCCCGGCCATCGGCTCACCCACGTTGAGCACACCATGCGCGAAGGCTGGCCCGTTCGGAACCAGGCCAGCCTCCAGCACACCGATCACTCTTGGTTGCTCGTCCAGTGCCACCTCAGGACAATTGTTAACGCAACTGCCGCAGCTGTGGCACAGCTCCGGGAAGACCAGAACCCGCCCGCCGAGGACGGCTATGGCGTGGAAGCGACAGACCTCAGCGCAGCGACCACATCCCGTGCACCTTGTCTCGACCACGCTGGGGATTAGCTGACTGACCTCCTCACGCGCCGTGAGCTGCGGAGACAGCACCAGATGCGCGTTCGGCGCCTCCACGTCGCAGTCGCGCAGCAGGATGGGCCGGTCGGTCAATGCCAGCGCCAGGCTTGTGGCGATGGTGGTCTTGCCGGTGCCGCCCTTGCCGCTGGCCACAACGATGCGCATCAGCGCGCTCCCTGGCCCATTCCGTAATGCCTGCGTTGAGTGGGCCCGGTAGGCTTCTGGAGCTTTCCTCCCCGATACAGGTGGATCAGCTGGCGAACCGTGAGCGCTTCGCCGGCCGGTGCGATAAACATGGCCAGATTGGCAGCCTCGAGCGCTCGATAGGCATTCGGACCAAAGTCGCCGCTGATGACGGCCCAGGCACCCTTGTCGGCTACGAATTGGGCCGCCTGGATGCCGGCGCCGCCGCTGGCATTCACCGCTGGATTGGCATAGGCTTCCCACGCTTCGGTGCCTTCGTCAACAATGATCAGATAGGCGGCCCGACCGAAACGGGGATCATACGGCGCGTCCAGACTGGCCCCGGTACTCGTGATTGCAATTTGCATGGAATTCCTCGATGGATCAACCGATAGATTGTTTCCGACGCTACTCACGCACCATAGGATTCCCGCACTTGGGGCACTTCACCTCGTAGCACGGCTGACCCGTCTGGTGCTCGATGCGGTGGCCGCAGTTGGGACAGACGCAGTAGCCGCCCGGCCCGGCTGCCTTCGGCCCACCGCGCCGCCCCGGACCGCTGCCGCCACCTCTACCAGCACCACTGCCACTTCCTCGGCCCATAGTGACCTCCTTACCAACAAACTGATTGCCCTGATAGAACGATCTCAGTGGTGGCATCCTCCCCCGCCATGCCCCTCTTCCAGACACGGCGACACGCCGCGTAACTGGCCGTCCAGGTACAACCGGAGCGCGTCGGCTGCCCTGCCGGCCGCGCCGGTCACCGCTTCGATGCCGTGATCCAGAAAAGCCTGCACGGCTCGTTGCCCCATTCCACCTACCAGTACGACCTCACCGCCCTGATCGGCAACAAAAGCGGCCACCTGACCGCAGCCATGGCTGCCGCAGAAGGGGTTGGCAATGGTTCTGACCGACCTGACCGCGCCATCCTCAGCATCTGCCACAACGAAAAAGCCAGCGTGGCCGAAGTGAGGGCTGACGGGGCTGTCCAGGCCTGCATTGGTGTCAGTTGCAATGACGATACGCATTCGACTTCGTCTCCTGTCACAGGGATGGTGGCCGGCGACGGCCGTGGATGCCGCCGCCGGCCTTGCAGTTGGCGACTACTCCGTCTGAGAGTCGAGCTGCTGGATGCGCGCATTCGCCTGATCGAGCGCCGACTGAAGGTCCGCGACGTGCGCCTTCAGCCAGGCCATCTCCTGCTCGCGCGTCGGCTGGGGACCGGGGAAAGGCACGGCCCAACCCGCGTCATAGCGAGCCCAGCCGGGCAGGCCGGTGGCGAAAAAGCGATGCCGCCATCCACGCCCAAAGCCGCCCAGGCCATAGCCGATCCCTCCGCGAACACCCGGAGCCACGTTGGCATATCCGGGCACCGCGTAGCCGGCGCAGAACCCTGCTCGACGACCGGTCAGTGGTCCCATACCCATCGGTCCAGTTCGGTCTCCTCGTGGCATTGTAATCACCTCCTTTCACGATTGGTTAAGCTGACTCTGTCAGCGATTGCCTTTCCTGCGCTGCCTCTGACGCTGGCGATGCCCACGTCTTCCGGCTACGACCGCCGGCGAGACGCGCTGCGACAGCGCTACAGCACCGCCCCGCCGCGTCAGGACATCCAGTGCCAGATCCGCCAGCCGCGGTAGAACTTCACGGCCGGCCCACAACAGCGCCGACCCAACTACAGGCCATATCGCTGCCGAGCGGGCCACCGCCCGCGGCGACGCGACTGGCGGTTGCGCCTCACGCACCATCATCGCCCCGCCATCGGCTGCGGCGTCCACCACATCTACCCGCAGAATGGCCTCGTTGGGACAGACCGACACGCACCGGTAGCAGCCATCGCACGCCACTTCGTCCACCACAGCCACCCCGTTGGCGATGCGGATCGCACGCTGCGGGCAGATATCCACGCAGGCGCCACAGGCTTGGCACAACTGCTCGATGATCTGAATCACGTCGCCTCTCCCTGTCCTCGCGAAGGGCGTACCGTGGCTTCATACGCCGCAAGTAGCTCGTCAATCTGGCGGCGCGTGTTTCTAAGGTCCGCTGCCCACTGGTGTAGATACGCCTCGCCGTCGGCTGTCACCCGATACACCCGTCGCTGTGGCCCCAGACTTTGATCCGACCACTCCGATACCACCAGGCCGGCCGCTTCCATCTCGCGCAACGCGCGATACACCAGGCTCGGGTCAAGGAAAGCGGGATCAAATCCGAACTTCTCCAGCTCGGTGATGAGACTGTAGCCGTGTGCCTGATCGCGATGCAACAACACCAACAGGCATGGCTGGAGAAAACTCATCACCCGCCTTCGACGACCGTGACCTCTTCCAAACGGCATCTCCTACCTCCTGATCTGACGCCTATAGTATAACACACTATAGATAGTTTGTCAATAGGCATTTTGTCACTTCGATGGCTGCCGGGCAAGACCAGATTCACGCGCCGATTCGCCAGTTCTGCGCCTCAAGTGCTACACTGGAATGACTATCAGGAAAGGCACTACGCGATAGTGGCTCATCAGCACACAACCTATGAAATCCCTGGCCCTGTGTGGCCGACCGTCCGCATCGTCGTCGGGGGTCTGGCCGGTCTATTCCTGATCCCCGCGCTGGCGACCGCCTACCTGATCTGGCAGGGCATCACGGACGGGCCGTATTTTTGGCTGCTGCTCGTCGGGAGCGGGTTGTTCCTGCTCTGGTGCCTGGTAGGGCTGATCGCGTGGGTGATTGACCGCATCCAGGTCGCGCAGATCCGCGCCTTCCTGACTAGCGATCGCCCCCTGATCCGCTGGCAGTATACCGCGAAGGAGTGGACCGCCGTCAAAGAGGCCCGCTGGCGCGAGGCCGAATCCGACTGGCGGCTGCAATTGGGCTGCCTGACGGTGCTGTTTGCTATCACCGGTGCGCTGGTAGGCGGCCTTCTCGGCCTGGACGAAAGCCCCGAAGAGGTGCTCCTGTTCGGCGTGACGGGAGCGGCGGCAGGAGCCGTGATCGGCGCGCTCATCGGGGTGGTGGTAGGCGGCGGCAACCACCTTACCGCCCGGCTGGCGCGGCGCGACGCATCGGTGCCGCTCGTTGCATTGGGTCCGCACGAGGTGTATGCCAACGGCCAGTACTTCCGCGGCGACGGGTCCTACCGCTACATTCGCGGCTCGCAGCTCGATCCCGGACCGCCGGCGATCCTGACCCTCGACATCTGGTCGCCCAAGATCAGAATGGACCCCGAGGAAGAATGGGAGATATTGGTGCCGGACGACCTGGTTGAGGAAGTTGATGCGATTCGGGAACGCCTGATGCCGCGCACCCAGCCAACATAGGTGGCTGCAGCCTGCGATCGTATTACTCCCTCCACACAGAGCGCCATTGGATTGACAAACCAGAGACATCGGTCTATAATCATTATGAACAAATGTGCACCAGTGAACAGGCGCGCCACTCCTTGTCCCGATTCGACCAGCGCGCGCCACCGCCACCAGCTATGACCGACCGTACGCAACTGACAGGTGAAGAGATGACCCCCGAAGAAATCATGCAAACTGCACGCGACACAATTGAGCGCGAGAGCGCGGCGGTGGCCGCCCTGAGCGAGCAGATCGGCCCCGACTTTGTCGCCGCCGCCTGGATGCTCCTGTCCTGCCAGGGTCACGTCCTGGTCGCCGGCTCGGGCACCTCGCACGCCGTCGGCGCCCGGCTGGCGCATCTCCTATCGTGCTGTGGCACGCCGGCGCTGTTCATCCACCCCGGCGACAGCCAGCACGGCCTCTCCGGCGCGGTCACCGAACGCGATGTCCTCATCGCGCTGTCAAAAGGCGGCGAGACCACCGAGGTCAACTTCCTGGCCGGCATTGCCCGCCAGCGCGGCGCCAGGGTCATCGCCCTGACCGAGAAACCCGACTCGACGCTGGGTCGCCAGGCGGACCTGATCTTGAAAGTGACGGCGCCGCCGACCGTTGATCCTTACGGCATGATCGCCACCGGCAGCTCGCTGGTCAACTGTGCTCTGGGCGACGCTCTGTGTGTCGTGTTGCTTCAGATGCGGGGTTACACGCGTGAGCAATTCGGTGCCACTCATCCCGGCGGCGCTGTCGGCATCCGCGTGGCAAAGGAGGCAGGCTCGTGACGCGACTGATTGGACTCGACATCGGCACATCCGGCTGCAAGGCCATTGTCCTCGACAGCACCGGCGCGCAGATCAGTGCCGCCAGCCGGGAATACCCCATAGACATTCCGCAACCCACCTGGGCTGAACAGGACGCTGAACTGGTGTGGACGCGCGCTCGGGAAGCGCTGAGCGAAGCCATCGCGGCAGCCGGCCGCGATGAGTCTGTTGCGGCTCTGGGCCTGTCGGTCCAGGGCGAGGCGGTCATTCCGGTTGACGGACACGGCAACGCCCTGAGACCGGCCATCCTGGGCATGGATACCCGCACGGGCGAGCAGAACCGCTGGCTGGCAGACCACCTGGGCGCCGAGGCGCGCCGCCTCTTCTACTTTTGCCGCGCCGTGCTGCAGATTGTCGTCGGGGTTGGCACTCAGCTTCAGTTGTACAAGACCTACGGTGAATTTCTTTGGGAGATTGGCCATGACGAGTGCTTGTGAGAAAAATTGCTTCGTCAATATACCCGAAGCGTGTTAGAAAATCAATGAAGAGAAACCCACAACGGGTGTACTCCACTTTTCCACGAGCGTGCAAGCACGATCCACGCCCAATCCTCCACTTTTCTTCTTTTTAAGAGAAGGAGGCGTTGGATGAGTTACGATGATTGTCACACAGCCTCTTGAAGACAGGAAAACGAGGCGTCGTCGAAGTGGACGATCATCAGTCCACAACTCGCCCTGGTATCTTCGCCGGCGGCGATCTCTCGCGCGGTGGCGCTACGGTCATCCTGGCAATGCGGGACGGGAAAAAGGCTGCCGCGGCGATTCATGAATACCTGGGCGCGCAGGGAGAGCCATACACCACGACATCGGATCGAAGCGAAACCTCTCGCCGGCAGACAACTCCGTAGCTCCACAATCTTGTGCCGCCCTCTTCTAGTGGCGGAGCCAACTTGCAAGAAGACGGCGGCAAGCCGTTTCTTTCTTTGCTTGACCTACAAACTTCGGCCTCCCTTCGCTGGTTCATAAGTGCAGCCCTTCGCCTGAAAACACCCTCACAGTTAAAATCATTTAACTCCCCTTTAACCTGTCAAGTTTGCTTATCTATTCTCCAATGGATAGATTTTATTACCTCTTTTCCCCGGTCATTTGTGTCAGATTTTCCCAAATGAAACGCGTCTACATCGAAACTTACGGCTGCCAAATGAATGTGGCCGACTCGGAAGTGATTGCCGGCATCCTGAGTAAGGAAGGGTACGGCTTTACGCAGGATTTGTCCGAGGCGGACGTGATACTGGTGAACACGTGCGCCATTCGCGACAATGCCGAGCAGCGCATCTATGGCCGCTTAGGACTGTTCGGTGCGCATAAGAGGCAGCGATCCAGCGCTGTGGTCGGCGTCCTTGGCTGCATGGCGGAACGCCTGCGCACAAAGCTGGTGGAGGAAGACCGTGTGGTGGACCTCGTCGTCGGTCCTGATGAGTATCGCAAACTTCCTCTCCTCATCGAAAACGCGTTTGCCGGCGAGAAGGGCATTGCTACACGGCTCTCGCGTGTTGAGAACTATGAAGATATTGTCCCGCTGCGTACCGACGGGGTCAGTGCCTGGATTTCGGTGATGCGGGGGTGCGACAAGTTTTGTACGTTCTGCGTCGTTCCGTTCACGCGCGGACGCGAACGGAGCCGGTCGCTTCAAAGCGTGGTGAACGAAGTGCGCGACCTTGCCGCACGCGGCTTCAAGGAGGTGACGCTGCTGGGCCAAAACGTCAACTCCTACCGCGATGGCGAGTACGATTTTGCCGACCTGATGCGACATGTTGCCGCAGTTGACCGCTCGGTACGGGTTCGTTTCACCACGTCGCACCCGCAGGATATGAGCGACAAGCTGATCGAGACTATCGCAACGCACGAGAACATTTGCAAGTACATCCACCTTCCGGTCCAATCAGGCTCGGATCGTATCCTGAAACTCATGAACCGGAATTATACCGTGGAGCATTATCTCAGACTAGTGGAACGGATTCGGACGGCCATGCCGGGCGTGAGTCTTACCACCGACATCATCAGTGGCTTCCCGACGGAAACCGAAGAAGACCATCGAATGACCATGGAGCTAATGCGGCAGGTGCGGTACGATGGTGCATTCACATTCAAGTACTCGCCGCGGGAACACACCAAGGCGTGGGAGATGAAGGATGACGTCCCGGAGGACGTGAAAGGTGAACGAGTGTTCGAGATTTCTGAAATGCAACGACAGATCACGCTGGAGCTGAACCGCAAACTCATCGGAACGGTGGAGCGCATCCTTGTCGAGGGACCCAGCAAGAAGTCGGAGGTGGAATGGATGGGGCGGACGGATACCAACAAAACGGTGATATTCCCCCGAACGAACGAGGTGCCGGGCGAGTACGTGGATGTGTTGATCCAGCGATGCAACTCGGCAACCCTGTTTGGCAATCGCGTGGAGTTGGCAGGAGAGTGGAACGCGAGCACACGTGTGGAGGCCGTTGCGTGAGAACTCATAGAGCGGTGGTGATGCTGGTGGGCTTGCTGACGCTGTCGAGCGCATTCGCTCAACAGCCGAACATCGAGCAATATGTTTCGATGTTCGAGAGCGGACAGCAGGAGGCGGTGCGGGAAAAGTTGCCGGAGCTGCTGCGGCAGTACCCGAACGATCCGGGCGTGTTGTACCTTCAGGCGCTTCTCACCACCGATGGTGCCGAGGCCGTCCGCCAGTACCAGAAGATCGTGGATACATATCCCAACAGCGTGTGGGCGGACGACGCCCTGTACAAAGTGTACAAGTTCTACTATGCGATTGGTTTGTATCGTACGGCGGAATTGAAGCTCGATCAACTTCGAACCAATTACCCCAACTCCCGATATATTTCGGGAAAGACGTCGCCGGAAACGGCTGGAGAGAAGATCACCGAAACGGCATCGAAGGACACGGCGCTCGAGCTTCCGCAGCAGGAAGCCGTTCCGCCCAAACCGGCGACAGATGTTGCCGCTCCACCGACGTCGCTCGAGCAGCGACCGGCGCCGGTGACACCAGCGCCAACGGCGGGGAAGGTCGAGCCTGCTAAAGTCGCAGGGCCGTTCACGTTGCAGGTGGGAGCGTATTCAACAGCAGCAAATGCCAACAGGCAGAAGGCATTTTTTGATTATCACAATTATCCTGCAGACGTGACGCGCAAGGTCAGTGGCTCTAAGGAGTTGTTTGTGGT
>Ga0101944_10004032_pt1 | contig 19043 bp, 17 predicted proteins | sample DewCreD2012metaG_FD_75245 | JGI IMG/M metagenome (GOLD analysis project Ga0101944, IMG submission 75245) | Hot spring sediment bacterial and archeal communities from British Columbia, Canada, to study Microbial Dark Matter (Phase II) - Dewar... ... | reverse complement strand
GCCTATAGTCGATTTGTGCCTTCCAAGCTCTTGGGCTATCTGATTATTTGAAAATCCTGCTTTACAAAATCCATATATCATGCTTCTCTCTTCAAGGGTTAACTGCTGATAAGCCATTTTTTTCTCCTCTTTTGTTTTGTGTGCTAACTATCAAAAGAAGAGTAAACTTATTGGCAGTCAACCCTTCTTTTTCAAGAAAGGTTGCACTTGTTACTTGAATCCAAGTTACAATAACAACTATCGCCAAGAAATTAATGTATATTTCTATAAAATAATATCCGCTTTCTGTAAATGAAAATCAAAGTGCATCACACCATCTTCAAAACGCTGTGTGTATGGCACGCCACATTTTTCAAATACCTTTATCATCTTGTCATTTTGTGGTAGGACGTTTGCTGTCATCTTTTCAATTTTACGCTCTTTTGCTATCTTCATAAGATAGCGTGCTAAAAATGTAGCAATCCCTTTCCCCTGAAATTCTTCATCAACAATAAAAGCCATCTCATATGCTTTTTCATTGTCATCATAGCCATAGCGCGCCTCGGCAATAATACGCTCGGTGCCTGCATGCTGTATTATGCCAACTATCGACAATATCCTGTCATAATCAATATTGACATACGACTGCATCTGTTTATGCGGCATGGTACGTATACGCGCAAAATAGCGCAGGTATTTTGATTCATCTGAAAACTGATAGAAAAGCCTTCGCATCATATCTTCATCAGATGGCTTAATTGGCCTAAACTTTACCAACAGGCCATCTTTGAATGTCTTCATTGTTTCCAGCGTCACAGGATAGTTTATAATATTCTCAATTACATATATCTGGTCTGGATATACCAGGCCGGCTTCCTTTGCCTGATTTAATAAATTAAGCCTATGATTGGGATGGGCAATGTCAATCAGCGCCAGCGCCCGTTCGCGTATGGACTTCCCAAAAAGGTTTGCCACACCATATTCGGTCACCACGTACCGGGTAACACCTAAGGTTGATCGTACCTGTTCGGTTTCTGTATGCCTGATAACGATGTTACTATCGCCATGCTGGTCAATGGACCTCAGTGCTACTATTGCTTTTCCACCACGGGAAAACGCAGCACCAACGGCAAAATTAAGCTTGCTTTCATAACCGGACAATAAATTATCACCCGAGTGGAAGACCACTGATTCGCCGGATAAATCAATCTTCTTAACGTTCATGACACTAACAAGCTTAGGGATGCGCTGCACAACAGTAGGATAAAGAAGGCGCATCAAAGGCAAAAACTCAAACATAGGATTACGGTCAACATAGTCATACAACATTCGGGTGCCATAACAATAGCTTAGTGTAACAGGCGCTAAATTTCGTATACCTCGGTCAATCTTGATTGCACCCGACTCTATCAAATCAATAATCCAGTCAGAGACGACATGGCTGTAAACCTTTAATTCACGTTTATTGTGCAAGTGCTTTGCTATTGCATCAAACTGCCTTCCAACATGCAATGCAACCACCGAACCATCATCAATGAGGTTAGCAACATGCCAGCCAATCTTATCCATGATCTCATCGTATCGTTTATATTCACGTTCAATAAGCGGCACCTTGCTTTCAATGATATAATCGATAGCATCAATATGCACAGAAGTATCACCCATGGTAACGGGGACATAAGGGTTTACTTCTGCCACAACCGTTTTTGCATTTTCAATGACTATATTGGCAACATCTATCGCTATCCCCAAACTCATAAACCCCCTGTGATCGGGAGGTGAAACCTGTATAATAGCAACATCAACGCCAATGGCGCCTGATGAAAAAATAAATGGGATCTCTACCAGATGGGCAGGTACAAAATCTGCCTTGCCCTGTTCTATATCCTTGCTGATACTTTCACCAGTATTAAATGTTTTGAGGCGGTATTTATATAGATTGCTGTCGGTTTTGAGGTAATTGCCCAGCGTGATGAGATGTATTATCTCCAAATCCTGAAGGCTGGTGGCATCTGATTTCATCATCTGTTCAACAGTATACACAGGCATTGCAGGGCCACTGCTTAAGAAAACGCGGGAACCAGGCTTTATAATTTCACACAGTTTCTGAAAATCAATCTTTTTTGACTCATATACATCATTATATGTTTTTTTTAATTGCATTGAATGTTCCTTTGTGTAGTATAATAATGACAAGTAAGATATGTAGCACCTCTGATTATTATTCTACATTATTTTTTAATTTTGTCAATTATTTAGGCAGTAAACTCCGTTTTGTGGAATATATAGCATTTTTTATATCCTGTTTTATAATTATATTTTTTATTGCATCAATGATTTAATTATTGACACAATAACATATATGCATTTACATTAATCTACTAAGACTTGAATTCAAACAGAGGTAATCACATGGAAATCAACCTTAACAATAAGGGCAATCTGGTTGAAATTAAAGTTAAAGGCGATATTGAGATGATGTCAATCAAGGAGTTTAAAGAAAAACTCCTTGCAGTTGGTGAAGACAACGATGTTGATATTGCACTTGACCTGTCCGAGGTTGATTATATTGACTCTTCAGGTGTTGGTGTTCTTATAAGCCTGAACAAATTACAGAAGAAAAAAGGCAAAAAACTGGAGCTCACCAACGTTAGCCCCAAAGTCCTTAATGTATTGAAATTAAGCTCACTTGCTGAAGTTTTTAATTTATAATTGGCGATAGTTCCTAAAATCAGATCCTTTTATGCATAATCTCACAGCGTACAGAACAGGCATTGGCTTTGATGCTCATCGCCTTGTCACTGGTAGAAAGCTTATTATTGGTGGCGTGCATATCCCTTATGAATATGGCCTGCTGGGTCACTCAGATGCTGATGTACTGACACATGCAATCATTGACGCATTACTTGGTGCAGCAAATCTGGGTGATATTGGCACACTGTATCCCGACACCAGCACTCAGTTTAAAGACAAATACAGCATTGATATGCTGAAAGATACCTATCAGCTTTTAAATAAACACAATATTGAGATTATCAACATTGATGCAGTGATACTATGTGAAAAACCTAAAATTGCCCCCTATTCAGGCCAGATGAAAGAAATAATTGCAGCAGCCTGCGGCAACCTGCCCATATCATCTATATCAATAAAGGGCAAAACAACAGAAGGAATGGGATTTACCGGAACAGGAGAAGGCATTGCTGCCATGGCAACATGCCTTATAGTGTTAAAGAATGCCTGGTAACTGGTGGCAAGTAACTCACCTGCATAATGTTTTCCAAAAAATATCAAATACAGGTTGACAGCCAACAACGAATTTATATTGATAGTGCATCCGGATGAAAATAACTACTCATCTCTCACAAGTTTTAAAAAAACAACCAACAACTCCTTACCAAGGAGAGGGGTAAAGGGATGATGTTAATTCTATAACCTTTTTCATGGGAGCATGGCTATGATAAAAAACGATATTGAACTGCTAAAACGAGGTGTTGAAGAAATTATCCCGTTAGATGAATTTGAAAAAAAAATTGAACGTTCACAAAAGGAAAATAAACCTCTGATTATAAAAGCAGGGTTTGATCCAACTGCCCCGGATATTCACTTAGGGCATACCGTGTTATTGCGCAAAATGCGCCATTTCCAGCAAATGGGTCATACGGTTATTTTCCTTATTGGTGATTTCACCGCAATGATTGGGGACCCTTCAGGAAAATCACAAACCCGCAAAAGGCTTACTCGTGAAGAAGTGTTAAGTAATGCTGAAACCTACAAAAAGCAGGTTTTTAAAATTCTGGACCCAGAAAAAACCGTTGTTGATTTTAATTCACGATGGTGCATGCCAATGAGCTTTGCTGATGTTTTAGATTTAGCATCGCGTTATAACGTTGCACGAATGTTAGAGCGAGATGACTTTGCCAAACGCTATAAAGATGGTGTTCCCATTTCCATCCTGGAATTTCTGTACCCCTTAATCCAGGGATACGATTCTGTGGCACTCAAAGCTGATATTGAATTGGGTGGTACCGATCAGAAATTCAATCTGTTGGTTGGACGTGACCTGCAGCGTGAATATGGTCAAGAACCGCAGGTAATCATGACGTTACCGTTACTGGTTGGCCTTGATGGTGTCCAGAAGATGAGTAAATCACTCAATAATTATATTGGAATAGATGAAGACCCGCAACAGATTTTTGGGAAGGTTATGTCAATATCTGACGATCTCATGTTTTTATATTACGATCTTGTTACAGATGTACCACGATCTGAAATTGAAAGCTATAAAAAAGGCATACAGGATGGTTCGGTGCATCCAAAAGACGTTAAAGTAAAACTGGCCAAGGAAATATGTAAACAGTTTTACAATGAAGCTATAGCTGAAAAGGCAAAGGTGGAATTTGACAAAATATTTGTACAAAAAGACCTGCCTTCAGAAATGCCTGAATTTAAAGTTCCCGAATCCGAGAAAAAGAACAATACAATATGGGTGGTTAAGTTGCTGGTATTAGCCGGCATGGCAAAAACAAATGGCGAAGCACGCAGGCTCATTGAAGGTGGTGGTGTGTACATAGATGGCAATAAGGTGGAAAACCCCGATGCTGAAATTCCCTGCAGTGCATCCTTTATTATTAAAGTAGGTAAACGGCGTTTTGCCAAAATACTTCCGTAACTTTTTTTCCTTATCTACACTAATTTTTTTAGTAACTTATATGTATAAACTATGTCAGAATATAGTGATAATGAACTTATAGACAGGGTAATTGCAGGAGACACTGATGCGTTTGCCGATATCATTACACGATACCAGAACAGGATTTTCAGGTATGTGTATACACGTGTGTATGACTATGATGAGGCATGTGATATGACTCAGGATATATTCCTCATTACCATGGAATCGTTAAAAACGTTCAGAAAAGAATCCCAATTTTCAACATGGCTTTTCAGTATTGCTGTTAATTACTGCAAAAACCACAGAAGAAAAAACAGGCACAAAGTGTATTCAATAAACTCAGCCCAGGATGAAACAGAAATACAGATCCCTGATATCCGCCAGAACCAGGAAGAACTTGTTATTACCAATGAATCATTACACATTATGCTTGAGGAACTCCATAAATTGCCGGATGACTACAGGGATATTCTTGTTTTAAGAGATATTGAAGGTGAATCGTATACAAAAATTGCACAGGTTTTAAATTTAAGTTTGGCCAATGTTAAAGTACGCATACACCGCGGGCGTGAAATGTTAAAATCCCGCTTGCAGCAAAGGGGGCTTCTATGAATCACATATCTGTTCATAAGCTTTCTGAATATATTGATGGCATACTTGATGCACATGAAAAAGATGCCATTGCATCACATCTGGCAGAGTGCCCCGAATGTATGCAAAACCTCCTGCAACTTCAGAAGATGATATCATTGCTTTCTTCTCTGAAAACAATGTCCATGCCAGCATCATTTGCAACTGATACATTGGCACGAGTTAAGAAGCAGTACTATCAAAAACGGTATTACCGTTCAGTACGTGGTTCAGTTATTGCAGCAGCTATTGTATTAATAGCTATCATAACCATGCTACCTGACTCGATAAAACATGATCAATTCAAAAATCCCATGGTGCAAAATACACAAAACAATAGTAAATTAGATTGCATCATCCCAACCAATATGGACCTGAATACAGCAATGATGGTCATACAGCAGCATCACGCTCGTGTGCTTGATTACTCAAACTCTTATGTCATCGTGGAATCTGATGTGAATAGTTTTTCATCTATCAGGCAAATCATAAACAATTATGAGAACTATCGCCACAATGCTATATCAAATGTGGGAATTAACTATATGCCACAGGGGGATACAAATTATCCGCAATTATCACATGCCAATAAAAAGAAGTATATTTTCCGTTTGCAGCTTCGTTAACAATTGTATTATTTTTTTGATTGTAATGTTGCAACAGCCTTTACAAAGTCATCATAAAAATCAATTAAAAGGTCCCCTTTGCGCAGTTGCCTAAACTGTGGGGCTTTGCCCTGCTGTATTTCTTTGCAATATTGCCGCATTACATAAATAGGACCTGCAATCTTATGTGTCAGGTACACCCCATAAATAAAAAGCAACACTGCCTGGAATATTGTTATTCCAATGGCGCAATATAAAAGAATCAGGTTATTGTTTTTAATTGACTGTAGTATGCCTAAATTTTCCCTGAATGTTTTTTCACCAGCCACAACGATTTCATTATTTTTATCCATAAGTGCTGGTGTTGTCATAAACATTTCTATGAGGTTTTCCTGATTACCAGAAATTTGAGTAATATAATTACTGTTCTGATAAACAAAAAATAATAGTAATAGCGAAAAACAGGTTAAAAGTATCAACGGAATAACCAGTATTTTTGAAGCGATAGTAACCTGAATAGACCTGTCAATGAGATAATGTTTTCGTTGCTTTGACATAAATACCCTCAGTTTTTTAAGGTTAAATTCTATAATCAATAATTGAAAATTTCAATTGAATATACTTACTTTTCCCCTTTAACAAAGAGTTAATCAAATGTTACGGGCAATAAAATAATTCTATTAACTGGCGATAATTATATTTATATAATGAAATGAAGTCAACAATGTTTTTACTTAATTGTATTTAACTTGACATTTGCATAATAGCATGGCTGACATATAAATCATAACCTTATAGGGGTATACACATGATAACCTTAAGTTTGATTGGATCACTTCTTTCATCAAGTATGATATTATTCACAATTTTTTATGGTTTATATAAAAATTACCATGATCGCGTAATGCGCTATTATGCATATTTTGCTTTATGGGGGTTTGGGATTCTATTTACCATGTTTTTGACATATGCCTTCCAAAATGACTTAGATTTAACAATTGTTAACAGAATTACCCAAGCATCCACTGTATTAAGCTTCTCCGCACTATTTGCAATGTCCTTGGTATTCCCTAAAACAGGCAACATTATCCCATTCTGGGTAATTGCAATATCACTTACACCTGCATATATAATTGCGTATATATGCATCTTTACCGATCTCACAATTACGGCTGCATATTTTAAAGGCGACAAGTTTATTCGCGAATATAGATTTTTTTACACTGTTTATCTTTCAGTAGCTTTTGGCTATATACTTCTGGGTATTATTAATTTTATACGAAAATATTATTCTACTGATATAGCTTTATACCGCAAACAGATGCGTTTTGTTTTTATTGGTACTGGTATTGCAATGACGTTTGCTGCTGTTTTTTCAATTATCATGCCACGATTCTTTGGCTATGTTGATCTTTATGTATTAGGTCCGTCAATAGCTGGTATTATAGCAATATCCTCACTTTTTTATGCTATTATCTCATATCAGATGATGGATATACGGTCAGCTATTCATAAAACAACTATGTATACCGTTATATCCACGGCTATATTTCTGCCCATGTTTGCTTTAGTATATCTTTATGATATTAATATATGGGGAATGAAAAGCATACCACTTTTCATCATCGCGTTTGTGATAGTTATTATTTTTATGGCTCTCTCAAAATATATTCAGCCTATCATTGATAAGGCTTTTAAGCGTAAACATTATGAATTACAGGAATATCTGGATACGTTTGTCAGGGAAATCAGTAACCTTAGAGATATTGATGAATTAATAAAAAAAACTGTTTCAATAATACATAACACTTTTTACTTAAAAACAACATATTTCCTCTTTTACAATAATGAATCACGAAGCTACCAGCTTGAATATTCCATGGGGGATGCTCCAATTTCCCCTTCACTGCCACGACTTTCGCCTATTGTCCGCTGGTTTAACAGAAACCAAAAAATTGTTACATTAGATAATGTGTATATTGATGAAGTTTCATTTGCTGAAGTTCGTGATGAATTCATTCAATATTTTACAACCAATAATATTGTTATCATGATCCCTATTTACCACCGCCGTGTTCTAGCGGGCATTCTTTGCCTGGGTGAAAAGGATACACTTGCAGCATACAAGCCTGATGAAATTGAACTATTGTCTTTTTTATCCAATGAAACAAACATTAACCTTTCTCATGCTATAACATACCAGGAAGCAAAAAAAGAACAGATGGTGCAGCGCACTATTACTGTTTCAAGTGAACTTTTAGCAAAAGCAGTTCCCAAGGCCTTGCCCAATATTACTGGCCTAAAATTTGGTGCTTTCTATATCCCACGGCAGGGGGGTGGCATTGATTACTTTGATTTTATCCGACCGGGCATGCAGGGAATAGGAACTATCGCCACTGATATTGCTGGTATTGGCATGCAAAGTGCATTGTATTCTGTTATTATGAGGTCGGCTTTTCATACCAGCCTCAGCGACGCTCATTCATCATACAGTGTAATTCAAAAGCTTAACCGTGTTATTCATAACTATTCACAGGGTAAAGGAATTCTCATTACGGCGTACTACTATTACATAGATGTCCGTAATATGAGGCTCATTTACACCAATGCTGGATTCCCGCCAATGGAGTTATACAGAGTAGAAAAAAGTGATTTTTCATCACTCGATACTGAAGGCATACCACTGGGATATGACCCTACCTTTAACTATGGTATGGGCCGAACCAATATACTCAGAGGCGATATTGGCATACTGTATTCCAAAGCATTAATTACTTCCAAAAATTCCCGTGGTGAACAATTTACATTGGATCATCTACGAACAATAATAAAAGAAAACCGTATGAAAATGCCGTCTGACATTGCAACCATCATACAGGATGAGTTCAAAGCTTTCATGGGGATAAGTTCCCCTGAATCAGATATTGTTGTCATTATCTTCAAGGCATATTAAGTGTTACGATAAAGATTCTACCAGTATCTTTAAGCCCTCTTCAACAGTGTAGCCGGGAGTAAATCCCAATTCTCTGATTATTTTTGAAGGGTCAGTCACAGATTCTTTTATATCCCCTGCACGTGCATCAGCATAATTAACCCTAATATCCTTATTATATATTTTTTGCAATATGGCTATCAGTGTATTCAAATCTGTAGCCTTGCCATATCCCACATTATAATAGTGAAACCCTGATTGTATTTTTTCCATTGCCAGCATATTTGCCTGCACAACATCTTTTACAAATATAAAATCCCTGTATTGCTTCCCATCCCCAAACACCGTAATATCCTTTCCCTGTGCAATCCTGCTGGTAAAAATTGATATCACACCTGAATAAGGCGATGAGGGATCCTGCCGCGGGCCAAACACATTGAAATATCTTAGCGAAATAGTAGTTAAATTATATAATTCATTATATAATCGCAAATAAACTTCCGAGATATATTTGTCAGCACCATAGGGTGATTTTGGCAATACCGGCGAATCTTCTCGTTTTGGTATCTCAGGATGGTCACCAAAGATAGCAGCAGAACAGGCAAATATTACTTTCTTCACACCATTATTTCTGCTTGCTTCAAGAACGTTAAGCGTTCCCTTTGCATTTGACTCAAATGTTGCCGGTGGATTTTCAATGGATTTTTGTACTGAAGCAACTGCAGCTTCATGAAATACTGCATCACAGCCCTTCACGGCTTTTGCAATTGCCTTATAATCAGCAACATCAGCTTTTATTATTTTCAAAGGTGTATCATGATAGTTTTTAACAAATAATAGGTTTTCTTTCTTCCCGGTAGAAAAATTATCAAAAACTATCACCTCATACCCTTTTTTCACGCATTCTTCTGCAATATGTGAACCAATAAAACCAGCACCACCAGTAATACAGATTTTCATAATGTACTCCCCTTAAAGAAGTGTTTAATACCTTACTCTCTGTCTTTACGCTTTGTAAAGTTATATTATTACCACATTTTCATAATTTTCAACTAATAATTTTTTAATCAGCAATATAACGAAGTGACACAAGCGCTAGTTTACAACTAACTCCCCTAAGCCTTAGCAGAGAGGGGCATGGGGTGAGGTTGACAACACCACAGTCATTCCGTGCCTGACACGGAATCTCTTCCCTACAATAGATCCTGAATTTTTGAATATATCCTGAAAAGGCAAATTCACGAAGAGTATCAAATTTTTTATTGATTTTATGTAAAATACCATTATATTGGTTATTGGAATTAATGTTATTCCATGTATTATTCTTAAAAGCTTCATTTACAAAGGATTGTACTACTGGTCTAAACCGTAAAAATCTAACCAGGCTATTTTTCAGGATATATATGAAAACAGAATATGAGTATTCGGATTGTAAACCACGTGAAGAATGTGGTATTTTTGGCATTTACAATCACCCAAAAGCTGCAAACCTTACCTATTTAGGTCTGTATAATCTACAACACAGAGGCCAGGAATCAAGTGGCATTGCTTCATCTGACGGCGAGCATATTTACCGTTACGCAGGGATGGGAAAGGTTGTTGATGTATTTACCGAAGAGCATATTAATAACCTCAAAGGCAATATTGCTATCGGTCACAACCGCTACTCAACCACCGGTTCATCATTTTTACGCAATGCCCAGCCATTACGTGCACACTCAGTGTTAGGCCCCATAGTGCTGGCACATAACGGCAATCTGGTAAACTACGCAATGTTACGGCGAGCCCTTGAAAAAGAAGGAGCCATTTTCCAGACATCTATTGACAGCGAAGTCATAGTGCATTTAATGGCACGTTCAGGGCTTACCAATTTTTTAGACGCTCTCATCTATTCATTGAAAGCTATAAAAGGGGCTTATTCATTACTGGTGATGAATTATAACACCATTTATGCAATCCGTGACCCGTTTGGTTTCAGGCCGCTGGTTCTTGGTAAATTAGGCAATTCTTTTGTTATTGCCTCAGAGACGTGCGCCTTTGACATCATTGATGCAGAATATGTTAGGGAGATAGAACCCGGCGAAATGATTGAAATTTCACCTAATGGCATTAAATCATACTTTCCATTTGCCAGCGTAAAAAATTCACTGTGTGTATTTGAATATATCTATTTTTCACGACCTGACAGCATCATCTTTGGCCAATCGGTACACGAGATGCGCCTGCGCATGGGAGCAATGCTTGCAAAGCAATCACCAGTGGAAGCGGATATCGTTGTGCCAATCCCTGATTCATCCGTATGTGCTGCATTAGGATATGCACGTGAATCAGGAATCCCGTATGAAATGGGCATGATACGCAGCCACTATATTGGCCGCACATTCATTGAGCCTGAGCAGCGCATCCGTGACTTTGGTGCAAAGATAAAATTTAATGTAGTGCGTTCAGCCGTTGAAGGCAAACGAATCGTTGTCGTTGATGATTCAATTATGCGCGGAACCACCATGCGAAAGATTATCAAGATGTTTAGAAAAGGCGGGGCAAAGGAAATCCACGTTCGCATCTCAGCACCACCAACGCGCTTTCCCTGTTTCTACGGCATTGACATCCCAACCCGTTCTGAGCTTATTGCTTCATCGCATACAATTGAAGAAATTCAAAAATACCTGCGTGTGGATTCACTGGCATACATGACGGTTGAAAGCATGCTCAAAGCACTTGATGTTCATCACGGTAAATTTTGTACAGCCTGTTTTGATGGCAATTACCCAATAGAATTTCAGGAAGCCGATGATTATCAAAAATGCCTTTTTGATGACACGGTTGCATGCGGTGACTACTACTAAAAAAGCTTGACATAATGGGCACAAATTTTTCTTTGTTATGTATACAGGTGACTAGCTCAATTGGTAGAGCAGCGGTCTCCAAAACCGCAGGTTGGGGGTTCGAGCCCCTCGTCACCTGCATCTTTATTATATGAACCCACACATCACCACCATTCACTTTGATGCAACCAGCTTCAGCGCTGATGATAGCTTAATACAGTTGTTACAGGCAAAGGCCTACTACCATGAACTATCGCCAAACAATGTACATACTGCTATGTTTAACAATACCTTTTTTCATGGTGGCGATAGTTCCGATACCAGTCAACCGCAACAGCCGCACCTTACAAACAAACTATTGCTAATGTTGTCACTGGCAGTTAAGCAAGCACGCCCTCAGGCTTTTTATTGCACTTTAGAAAACAACCATCAAAATCCTATGCTATCAGATGTTTTTCATGAATACCCAATGTATCCGTTTATGCTATCTTTAGGGCAGGAGTATGAACGCTTTTGCCACACACACACGCTTGTGAGTGATCAGTATTATGCACATATTATTGGCATGTGGATGTTGCAGCGGTGTGTGGAGAAGATAGCACAAGTTTGTCATGTGACAACATATTGTGCGGTATATCCGGGGTCATCCAAAGAAGTACCGTTGCAGGTAAACAGAACACTTTTTTCAGTGTTCAGTAATCAGGCACAACGTTGTGGGATAACTATCAATGAGCACTGTATGTTTTCACCGCTTCATACTGTATCTGGTGTTATACTGCCACACAGCGGAACAAATCCATGCCAACAGTGCATGTTACATCAATGCCAGTTTAGAAATATCTTGACATAATACAGTTAGAAGTTAGAAGTTACAAGTTGCAAGTAAATCTAAACATTGAACATTGAACATTGAACATTGAACTTTGAATTTTGAATAATAAACCATGATATTAACACACCCCGCATACTGCAATCGCCCCACACGGGCAGAAATATCAATACCAAACCTGCTCAACAATTTTGCTATTGTGCGCTCACTGGTTGCCCCACAAGTAAAAACAATGGCTATGGTAAAAGCAAATGCGTATGGGCATGGCATAGTGCGCATATCACAGGAACTGATTAAGGCAGGGGTTGACTATTTAGGTGTTGCATATTTAGAAGAAGCGCTCTTTTTGCGGCAGCATGGCATCACTACGCCAATACTAGTGTGTGGTGCCATCAACACCGAACAAATCCCTGAATTTATTGTTAACGATGTTGCCATAACAAGCTCTTCATTAGATAAATCAAAAGCAATCAGTAACGCAGCCAAAGCTTTGGGAAAAAAAGCCCTTGTGCATCTGAAAATTGATACCGGTATGGAACGCATTGGCGTTCACTGGTATAATGCCCATAAATTTATTAACGAAACCATGTCACTGGATGGAATTAGCGTGATTGGCATTTTTTCACATTTAGCAAAGGCCGAGTCGGATGCTGAGTTTACGAAACAACAGATACAAAGGTTTGAAGACATTGTAGCATATATGCAAAAACATACTATGTGTCCTCCGTATGTTCATATTGCAAATTCTGCCGGCATCATTAATCATCCCTCATCGCATTTCACCATGGTGCGCCCGGGGATTATGTTGTATGGCTATAACCCCAATGGATATGACCCCACCGTCACATTCAATGGCAGGAAGTTACAACCAGTAATGACATTAAAAACAAAAGTTTCATATTTTAAGGTGGTACCCGCACACACAGGGATAAGTTATAATCATTTATATATTACCTCAAAACAAACACGAGTGGTAACGCTCCCTGTTGGCTATGGTGACGGCTACAGCCGCTTGCTTTCTAACAAAGGAGAGGTCATCATCCGTGGAAAAACATATCCGGTTGTTGGAGCCGTATGTATGGACCAGATCATGGTGGATATTGGCCCTGATGGTAGTGCATACAATGGTGATGATGTTTTGCTATTTGGGCAGATGGATGGCCACACTATCCCGCTGGAATCACTATGTGAAAAAATAGGAACAATTACCTACGAAGTTCTTACTACAATAAGTCCACGAGTTCCACGGATATATATAGAATGATATTATTTGGCTATGAGCACTTTGATATAAGGATGCAATAATTTTTTGTTATAATAATTTTTTAATGTTAATAATAATGATTGAGTAATCTTTTGTTTACTTGTTCCTACAATAACACCATTTTTTGTTATTACGTCTTCTCCTAAATACATCCCTTCTTTAATCTCATTAATAGTAAGTGTGGTTAGTTCATATTTCTTTTTTATTTCTTTGCTTTTAACAACATTATTTATAAAATTGGATAAAAACCTTTCATCATACCAGCCTCTTCTTTTTTGCATTTCTTTAATGGCATAATCATCATTGTTCATGGCATTGATAAATATATCAAAATCAATTGCTATTTTTAAGATGCGTGCACCCTCAGGTATGGAATCACCGCTAACAGAATCTTCAGGGAAACCTGTGCCATCATAGTATTTTTCCTGATATTTTATTATCTGGCAAATTTCTTCAAGCCGCGGTATTTTTTTTAACATATCAGCAGCTATAACAGGATGATTTTTATAAATAACAAGCTCATCATCACCCAGTTGCAATCCCCTGAATGCTTTTTTTAATATATCATCAGGAATGGTTACACACCCAATTTGTGATAGCATTGTTGCAATATCTAATTGCCAAGCATTTTGAATATGTACACCATTTGTAACAATTTTTACTATTGCCTTTAAACGTCGTGAACGCTCAAATGCAATAGGTTTGGCTAATGCAAGGAGATCCGTTAATACCTTAATACTCCCTGCCAACGTTTTTCCCAGTAATTCTTTTTCAGCTGTTATTAATTCGTATTGACGCATGCAATCAGCAATGACTTTTTTCAAATCATCTGGCTGGCACGGTTTTGTAAGAAACCGGAAAATATTTCCTTTGTTTATAACATCAATCACTGCCTGTAAATCAGCCTGCCCTGATAACATAACCCTGACACTATCAGGAGATAGCTCTTTAACTTTTTCAAGGAAACTGACCCCATCCATACCTGGCATTCTATAATCTGAAATAATAACCCAGTATTCATTGCCCTTTTTTATGTGGTCTAAGGCTTCCTGAGCAGAACTGAATGTTGTAATTTCATATTCCGTTCGCAGTTGCCGTTTATAACCCTCCAATACATTAAAATCATCATCAACTAACATAATGGGCTTCATACATATCCCCCAATATATTGTTTTTTATCTACACCATTGAAGCAACTCCTGTAACGCCTGCAATAATTCTTCAGGTTCACATGGCTTAGATAAATATTTATGCGTTAAACTTTTTGATTTTGCAAAAACATCCTCATCCACCTGTCCCGACAAAAGCACCCTTTTGGCATTGGGATTGCTTTTTTCTGCAATTTTTAATAATTCAATACCATTAATCTCTGGCATCTTGTAATCAACAACAACACAATCATAAATATTATTTTGTAATAAATCAGCCGCCTGTGTACTGGATGATACAAACGTCATATCCCATGTATCACGCATTTTGTGAAGTACTCGTTTTAAGGAATTGAGAAGATTAATATCATCATCCACAAACAGTATAGATTTCATATTCTCTCCTATTTACTTACGGCTTTCGTTATTGAAAGTTTTATGCCTTACACCCTATCAACAGAATATTTTAAAAAGCCTTTACCAACTATCGCCATTCGTAATACAGTATTATAACTTGTATTATGCTACATTTCAAGCATCTCTTTTAGTGGCAAAAATACATAAAAGGTTGTACCTTTGCCATATTCTGATTCAAAACGTATTATGCCTTTATGCTTATCATATATTATTGAATGTGATATAGGCAAACCCTGGCCACTGCCTTTACCAACTTCTTTTGTTGTAAAAAACGGGTCAAATATCTTTGTCTTTATCTCTTCCGGAATTCCAATCCCGTTATCCTTTATTGAAACGATTGCATAATCAGTGTTCATGTCGGTTGTTATTTCTATATGCCCTTTTTCAATGAGCTTTTTATCAATTGCTTCCTGTATTGCATCCCGCGCATTAATGATCATATTTAAAAAAACCTGATTGAGCTGATTGGGAAAGCATGGTATCATAATATCAACATTCTTAAAGTTTGTTGTTAAATCAGCAATATACTTCCACTCATTCCGTGTGATTGTAATGACATCTTGAAGCATTGCATTAAGGTTAATGAATACCTTTTTCTGTGTATCCGGATGGGCAAAATTTTTTAATGATTTAACAATACTTACTATTTTGCTTATTCCTTCTAGGCTTTGATCAACAGCTTTTGGCAACTCTTCTTTGCAATAGTCGTAATCCATTTTTTGCTTTTTACTATTAATGTGATCCAGCATAGCTTGCAGTCGCTGTGGTATTTGTTTTGCAGCAAGCAATAGTTTCATAACCTCATCACAATCATTCATTAAACCATCTAAATCATGAATTACATCTTTTATAAAATGGAGATTATCATTAACATACTGTGCCGGGGTATTGATTTCGTGTGCAATACCTGCAGCTAACTGACCAATTGATTGGAGCTTCTGAGCCTGCAAAATCTCTGATTCATTTATCCTTTTATCAGTAATGTCCCTGCCAAATAAGAGATAGCCCAAAAGGTTGCCATTTTCATCAAGGATTGGGTTAATGGTAATCCCTAAAATACGCTTCTGCCCATAGAGTGAATCGTACCGTATGTCAGGTAACGTAACCGGCCTTTTTTCTATTATTGAATTTGTAACACCAATATATATCTTGTCCCATTCCCATGGGATGTTAAACCCAACAATCTTTTTTCCAACAGCTTCTTTTTCACTTATTCCAAATATTTTTTCAGCAGTACGGTTCCAATGAGTTATTACATCATCCTTTGAAACTCCAATTAATATTGAATCAATGGCCGACAAAAGATATTTAATCTGACTATGGTAAAGTATAAGTTCTTCGTTAGCTTTTTTTAACGGCGTAATATCATTAATAGTAACTATATAATAATTTTTAGAATCTAACGTAACAGGAAGAAAATCAACTGTTAGATATATTTCGTGATTATTAATACATACCTTACATTCATAATTATCAATACTTTCAAATTTTTCCTTCAGCAGGTTGAATATTTTTGAATCATCAACAGGTAAAATATCCTGTATGTGTTTCTCAGCAATATCAACATAATCATTGTAATGAAAAAGCTCTAAAGCCTTTATATTACACTCCTTAACTTCAAGAGTATGAGCATCAATTAAAAGCAGTCCCAAAGGTACTGAATTCAGAAGAAAACGATATTTTTGTTCATTTTTTTTTAAATTCTTGAAAGCAATTACCTGTTCGGTAATATCCATAAATATAACAATATTAAATTTTTTTCTTCTGTATTAAAATGTGTTTTTATAATTCTAAAATATACCACTGTATTCTCTGGTAATGAATATTTAAAGCTGCATTGTTTAACCTGCTGGCTGGTTGAACTGAATTCTTCATCAAAAATTAATATTTTTTTTATTTCATCCGGCAGCAAGGTGCTTTGGGTTATATTTTGGTTTATAATACTTTTTTTATTTTTTTTGCAGATAGTATGTGCAAAATAATGATTACACAACACAATAGCGTTTGTTTCATCAACTATGACAATACCTCCAGGCGCCAAATCTAATACATTTTGTAATGCTTTTTGTAATATGTTATTTTCAGTATCCATACATTGTTATATTATAATTATGGATAGCAGCACCTTCATTATCTATATTACATCGATTAATTCATATAACCTCTTTTTAGTATACTGTTATACATAGTTACAATAATGTTCCACATGCGAAGGCAACTAAACATAGTAACTATCTCCAATAAGATGATACACCCTTAATTTCTATACTGTAAAAATAATAAAGTCAATAAAATTTTCAAATGTTAAGAATAGTTAACATCTACCCCATCGTTTTAATAAACACCTCAAGCAATTCAGGGTCATATTTTGATTTTTCCTTCTGCATTATTTCAAAGGCTTCTTTTTTGCTAAACCGCTGGCGGTATGGCCTGTCCGTTGTCAATGTATTATATATTTCAAATTCAATTTTTAATTGACATAATCCATACACTATCGTTTATCTTCTCTAATAATCAAAACGTTGGCTATATGGCCATTTACAAGCAGCCAAACTACTATCCCGGCCCCAACATTCCGTTTTGTACTAATAGGAAAGCATCCTTTTAGTCAAAGAAGTAAGGGCAGGGAAAACCACAAATATATATTATTATTAAGAGAGGATAGTTAATGATAAAAGACGCAATGTATTATGACTCGTATAAAGAAGAACGCGATTTAATCCTTGAATATAACCAGACTTCACTGGCTGATGTTAATTTAGTCAACATTATTGGTATTGGTATTGATAACTGTACACGCCAGCAGGCTGTTGTTAAAGTTTTGCGAATGATTGAAGATGGCGGCGTACATCATGTTATGGCACTTAACCCATATAAGTTGCATCGCTTAACCACCAATAATGATTTAAACCTTATTGCTTCAAAAGCTGATTTAAAGTTAGCCACTGGAGCAGGACTTCCCTGGGCTGCAAGGTTTTTAGGCAGGCCATTAAAAGAGCGCATTCATTTCATGAGCTTTCTAATGGATTTAATACGCATTGCTGAAATAAAAGAACTTACTATTTTTATGGTAGGTGCAAAGCCTGAGATCATTGAGCAGGCGTATGCCAATATAAAAAAATCATTCCCAAAAATCCGCATCGTTGGGCGGCATGGTGGTTACTTCAACAAAGAAAGAGCTGCAAGTGTCATTGAAGCAATGCGCAAGTCCGAAGCACAGATAATATTTATTGGATTGGGTTTCCCAAAAGAAGATAAATGGATTGCTGAAATCAAAAATCAGTTTAAAAATACTGTGTTTATTGGCATTGGCGGCAGCATAGATATAATCTCCGGCCAAAAGCGAAATGCCCCTGCCTATTTTATGGAAAATGGATTGGACTGGTTTTATAGAATTATTACCCGGCCATGGCGGTACACCCGGCTTTTACGCTTACTTCTTTTTTATGTGCAGGTTTTGTGGCAACGGTTGCGGAAATAAAATTTGTATAAGCAGGTATAAAACCAGCCTCACTCATTACCGTTCATATTTGCCAGGTTTTGCTTTGGTATCGCGTGCTTTCTGTAATTCTGTTTGTGTTACCTGGCATCTGCCTAATGTAAACCACTCAACAATTTCCTTTTTGCCACAGGTACGGCAATGAAACACAGCTTTTTTATCCTGTGTCCATTCACTTACTTCAACATACCGCGATCCGCAATTGCGGCATAAGATTACTGAAACATATTCCATTAAAAA
>Ga0101944_10004031_pt1 | contig 19043 bp, 11 predicted proteins | sample DewCreD2012metaG_FD_75245 | JGI IMG/M metagenome (GOLD analysis project Ga0101944, IMG submission 75245) | Hot spring sediment bacterial and archeal communities from British Columbia, Canada, to study Microbial Dark Matter (Phase II) - Dewar... ... | reverse complement strand
CGTCGCCCCGCACAGCTCCATCCACCTTCGGCGGCACCCGGCCCTCCACCGTCGGGCGGCGCGTGACGCGGGCGATGACCGACTTGAGGTTCATCCAGGTCACGGAGCGTTCCACATAGACGATCTCGTCCCCCTGACGCTCGCCGCGGACCGTCACGTAGTCCCGTCCCATGAAGCGCCCCATGTACCGCCGGTCCCACAGCTCGATCCGCTGCAGCCATTTGACATTGGCGATGCCGTACCAGCCGGGCACGATCAACCGCAGCGGGGCGCCGTTGCGGGGCTCCAGGGGCTGGCCGTTGCGCTCGTAGGCCAGCAGCAGTTCATCGCGGCGGGCATCGGCCAGCGACAGGCTGCGGCCGAACGGCACCTCGACGGTCAGTTCCCGCGGGGTGCCCTTGCGGAGCGTCTCCTTCTGCCGGTCGGCCCCGAAGAACACCACCTCGATCGCCTCCGGGCGGATGCCGCACGACTCCAACAGCGGCCCCAGCGGCGTGCCGGTCCAGCGGCTGTTGTACACGGCGCCCGAAAAGCCGGGCGAAGAGCCGTTGCCCGAGCATTCCAGGGTCATGAACTGATCCCGCCGCGGCAAGGCCTTGATCTCTTCGAGCGTCAGCGACCGCGGCCGCTCCACCAGGCCGGCGATCTGCAAACGGAACGCGGCCGGATCGACCTGTGGCGTGCCGTAGTGCTGCACGCTGAACACCTGGTCCTGCGGCGTGAGCCACTCGGTGAGCGTTTCCCAGTCGAGGCTGCGGGGAGCCGCCCGCGGCACGTTCTGGAATGGGACCAGTTCCTCCTCGGCCGCCTGGCCGGGAAACAAAAAGTCGGGCCGGCTAAACAGCGCCAGGCCGGCAGCGGCCGTGGCCAGACCCGCTTGGAGCACATCCCGTCGCGAAGGCCGCATCGAACGCATGGAAAAAGCCTCGGGGGCAAGGGGGCACATCCCGGGCGGCACCTTCGTCCGCCCCTCAGGTTACCTTTTGTCGGCTGGCGTCAGGCGGATGTCAAGCGTCAGTCGCTGCCCCGCTCGGACGGTCACGCGCTGCCGCGTGGCCAGCTCGCCGGAGGGGTGCACCACTTCCAGCTCGTACTCGCCCGGCGGCACATCGCGGAGCTGGAAGCGCCCATCGCTGCCGGTGAGCTGGTAATAGGGATGGTCGAAAACGAAGACCCAGGCTCGCATGGCGCTATGGAAGACGCAGCCAACCTGAACGGGCCGGCGGGTGCCGCCTGCCTTGTCGAACGTCACGGTGTGGAAGCCGCCCCCCGGCATGGTCACGTTGAAGCTGGCGATCTCCGAGTCGGCCTGGACGTTGTGCGTGGCGCCGTCGCTGTTGGTGAACCGCACCGCATCTCCCTGGCGGAGGACGACGGTCTCCGGCTGGAAGGTAAAATCCTTCTGGTCGATCACGACCGTCTGCGGCGGACGGGCTGCCGGGCCAGAAGGCGTCAACGAGCCGCCGCGCACCGCCCTTAGAGCCACCACCGCCTCGGCCAGCTCGCCGCTGGAGAGCCGCTTGACGTAATAGCGGGCGTAACGCCAGGGGCGGGCCGGATCGGGCTGATAGCGGACGACGCCCTCGATCGTTCCGCCGGCGGCCGGCGGCTGCGACGCCGAAGCCGCTGCTCGGTCCTGCCCCCAGGCCCTTCCCTCGGCCGGGGCTCCCCCCACCGCCGCCCAGCCCAGCACGAGCCAGCAGGCGAGCACATTGCCGATGCGCGGTGGACGCGCGGCACGGGTCGCAAAAGGCAGGTTCGACATCAGGTAGGGACGCTTGGAACAGGGTCAGGCGACATCGTCGGTGGTCCAGCGGCCATCGATCCAGCGCCAAGTACGGCCGGTCGGATTCTTATCTTGCAGCAAGGGGGGCAGGCGGTGGGGCCGGACGTGATCGAAACATTGGAGCATGGCGAACCGGCGCAAGGAAGCGGGAATGCCCACGGCGGTGAAGCCGGGGTGTCCGGTAGCCGGGAACGGCCCGCCGTGGTTCATGGCCGGGCTGACGACGACGCCGGTCGGCATCTTGTCGTTCAGCAGCCGGCCCACCTTTTGACGCAAGCGAGGGGCGAGCTGGTCGTAGGCGGCGTCGTCCAGGCCGCCGGAATGCGTGTACAGGCAGCCGGTGAGATTCCCTTCCAGCTCGTCGACCACACGGCACAGCTCGTCCAGGTCCTCCGCGACGACCAGCAGCGACGCATTGCCGAACGCTTCGGTTTGCAGCGCCTGGGGGGCCTCGAGGAACTGGCTGCCGGTGACCCGCAACAGGGTATTGGCATGGGCATAGCCGCCCGTGGCCGCGGGACGACCGCCCAGCACCGTATGGGCCCCCGCGCGGATCAAGGCGCTGATGCTCTGGGCCAGCGATTGCATCACGCCGGCCGACAGGAGCGTGCCGGGCGGGGTGGCCTTGAACCGCTCGACCACCGCTTCGATGAACCGCTCGGTCTCGTCCCCCGCCAGCAGCAGCACCAGGCCCGGGTTGGTGCAGAACTGGCCCGCCCCCATCAGGCAGCTGGTCGCGAACTGGCTGGCGATCTCGTCCCGCCGCTCCTTGAGCGCCCCGGGCAGGATGATCACCGGATTGACGCTCGACAGCTCCAGGTAGATTGGCTTGCCGGCCCGGTCGGCCGCGGCTTTGAGCTTCAGCCCGGCGGCCCGACTGCCGGTGTAGGCGGTCGCACCGACCCGCCGGTCGGCCACCAGCCGCTCCCCATCCTCGTGGGCCAGGCGATACAGCAACTGGACGCTGGCAGGCGGCATGCCGCTGCGCTGCAGGGCCTCCCAGGCCGCTTCGGCCAAGAGGCGCGTCGTCCCGGGATGGGAACTGTTGGCCTTGGCGATCACGGGATTGCCCGCGGCAATCGCGGCGGCGAAGTCCCCGCCCGCCACGCTGTTGAACGCGAGGGGGAAATTATTCGGTCCCAGCACCACCACCGGCCCCAGCGGGGCCAGCATCGAGCGGATCTGGTTCTTCGTGTCGATGGTGGGCAAGGCCCACGAGCCTTCGCGGGCGGCCTGGGCGGCCTGGCGGAGCTGATCGGTCGTGCGGGGCAGTTCCGCCTGCGCCAGCCGCGGCGCGACGGGCAGCGCCGTCTCCTGATGGGCCTGGGCGACGATCTGGTCGGCCCGGGACTCGATGCTCGCCGCCAGCGCTTCGAGAAAATCGGCTCGCGCCGCATCCGGCAGCCGCCGCATCTGGGTAAACGCCTCGCTGGCCGCCGCCAGCGCCTCCTCGCAGTCGGCCCAGGTGCTGACCGGATACTCCTCCAGCGGCTGCCGCGTGGCCGGGTTCTCCGGCCGGAACGTACCGCTGGCCTGGGCGGCACGCCACCGGCCGGCGACCAAGACAGGATGGGTCATCGGCGATTCTCCCTGGTATCTGATCCCGCGCGTCGTCCCTCACGGCCAGGCCAGCAAGCTTGCCAACCTACCTCCTCGGCCGAGGGCCCAGCGCTATCGACCCTGCACGATCGGGTTGACCAGCGTCCCGATCCCGTCGATCTTGATCTCGACGAGGTCCCCTTTCTCGAGCGTGAAATGGCTCTCGGGCACGATCCCCGTTCCGGTCAGCAAGAACGCTCCATTGGGGAACGAGTTGTCCCGGCCCAGCCAGCCAATCAGGTTCTCGAACGTGCGGGCCATGTGATCGACGCTCGTCCGCCCGTCGAACACGATCTTCCCCTGACGGTGGATCAGCATGCGGATGCCGATCTCGTGGCGCGGGGGCATGCCGACCGGCAGCGTGATCCACGGCCCCAAGCCGCAGCACTGGTCGTAGCATTTGGCCTGGGGCAGGTAGAGCGGGTTATCTCCCTCGATATCCCGTGAACTCATGTCGTTGCCCACGGTATAGCCCACCAACCGCAGCTTGCTCGATAGCACCAGCGCCAGTTCCGGCTCGGGCACGTTCCAGTTCGAGTCGGCCCGGATCCGCAGCGGCTGGCCGTGCCCGCTGACGCGGTGCGGCGTGGCCTTGAAGAAGAGTTCGGGCCGCGGCGAGGCATACACCCGGTCGTAGCACGAAGCGGCCACGGTCGACTCTTCCATCCGGGCGGTCTTGCTCCGCTTGTAGGTCACGCCAGCCGCCCAGACCTCCTGCTGGTCGATCGGCGGCAAGAGGGTCACCGCCTCCAGCGGCACGCGGCCTTCCGGCTGCGTCAGAAACTCGACCGCCTCGTACGGATCGTCCGCTTCGAGAATCTCGAACAGCGAACGGTACTGGCCGCCGGACAGATCCAGCGGCACGAGGAAGTCTCCCTCCACGCGCCCGACGCCCGTCTGTCCAGTGGCCGCACGGTATTTGGCAAGTTTCATGGTGGCAGACTCGCAAAGAGGCGTCGGGCGTGCCCGTCTGGTGGGGGGAATGGGATGGTTGGGCCCGTTCCGTCCGCACCGCCGCAGAAGCCGCCCCGCCCAGAGCGAACCTCTCGCCGGGTCTGACGCGCCCGAGGCGAACGTGCATCATAGCCCGGATGGGGCAGACGCTGTAGGGTCCCCCGCCAGGGCACACGGCCACCCTCCCTGTGCCGCCCGCTTGCCGCCTAAGATGGAGAACGTGCCAGCCGCTTGAAGGCAAGCGGCGGATCGACGTGGTCCATCCCCGCCGGTTGGTGGCGGTCAGCCCGAGTATGCCGCTCATTCCCGTCGCGACGCTCGACGACCCGCGTCTGGCCTGCTACCGCGATCTCAACCAGCGGAACCTGACCCATGTCTCGGGTTTGTTCATCGCCGAAGGGGAGAAGGTGGTCGACCGCCTGATCGCCAGCCGTTTCGCGGTGGCCAGCCTGCTGGCGGAGCCGGCCTACGCCGAGCGCTATGCGGGGCGGGTGGACCCCGCGGTTCCCATCTATGTCGTCTCCCGGGCGCTGATGTGCCAGACGGTCGGCTTCGCCTTCCACCGAGGAATCATGGGCTGCGGGCGGCGCGGTCCCGCCCCCGACCTGGCCTGCTGGCTGGCTAGACAAGGCGATGCCCCCGCCACGCTGGTCGTCTGCCCCGACGTGCACGACCCCACGAACCTGGGGAGCATCATCCGGGCCACCGCGGCGCTGGGAGGGAGCGGTGTGCTCCTGGGGCGGGGCTGTGCCGACCCGTTCTCCCGGCGCGTGCTGCGGGTCTCGATGGGCGCTGCCCTGGTGCTGCCAGTCTTCAAGTCCAGCGACCTGGGGGCCGATCTAGCGCGGCTGCACCAGGCCGGCTTTCTGCGGGTGGCCGCCGTGCTCGATCCCGCCGCGCAGCCGCTGGCAGGCTGGATGCCCACGCCGCGTGTGGCCCTGCTCCTAGGGAACGAAGGGCACGGTCTGGACGAGGCCTGGCAGCGGCAGGCGGAATGCCGCGTGACGATCCCCATGCAGGCCGGGATCGATTCGTTGAACGTGGCCGCAGCCGCCGCGGTGCTGCTGTACCACGTCCTGCACGTGGGGACGCCGGGTTGCCGATGATCGGCGGCGTGCCCCCGCCACGCTGCCGCCTCAGGCCTCGACCGCCTTGCGGAGCATCGCGTCGAACAGCTCGCGCTGCCGGGCCAGGGCGGCCACGCGGTCGGCCGGCTTGCTGCTGGCCTCCAGGAGCATCCAGCCTTCCCAGCGGGTCTGGACCAACAGGTTCATCAGTTCCTGGAACGGATAGTCGGGGGAATCCAGTTCGCGCACGTGCAAGGTTCCGCCGAAGCGGGCCCGCACCAGGTGAAAGTTCTTTTCCAGGCCGTCGCCGGCCAGGTCGGTCTTGTTGCTGTTCCAGCAGACGTAGACGTTGTCATGCGTCGCCACGTCCATGATCGCCTTGATGGTAGGCAGCTCCGCACATTTGCCGTGCACTTCCAGCCGGATTTGCTGGCCGTAGCCCGCCGCGTATTCTCCCAGCTCGTTGAGCGCCTTGCCGATCTGCTCGATCGTCTTTTCGCGCGGGACCCCGGGATGGAAGTCGTTCGGCTTGACCTTCACGCCGCCTCCGCCGATGTCGTGACTGAGGCGGATGAAATCGCGGCAGCGCTCCATGGCCCGCTTCAGCAAGGCCGGATCGGGGTGGCACAGCCGCTCGTCGCTGCCGATCCCCACGCACGTGACGCCGCTGTCTGCGAACCGCGCGGCCACCTCGGCCCGCTGCCGTTCGTTCAGGTCCGGCTCGACCTTGTGCGCGTGGGTCGTACGCAGCTCGACGCCCAGCACGTTCGTCTTGCGGCAGTTTTCCAGCAGCGTCGGCAAGTCCCAATCGGCGCCCCACATGTAGGTCACTAGCCCAAACGCGATGGCAGGCTCCTCGCGGAGGGCCGCCGGGGCGGAGCGTGCCAATAGCGTCGCCACGCCACAGCCGGCACCGGCCAGAACAGACGTGGTCAAAAGCTCACGGCGAGATAACCGAGACGACATTTTGGACATTCCTTGAAAGGGGGAACCGCGGGCCGAGCTGTCCGTTTCAGGAGCCGTAACGGCGATCCGCGACGCCGCACCGCCCCTTGCCGCACGGTCGCAAGCCGAGGCCAGCCAGCCTCTTGGCGATCTTCCGCACTGCCGCCAGTGTACCCCAGGTGGCCGGGCGCTGGCCAGTTGGGTCGGCGACGCATCCGCGACCAAGACGCCCAGAGGGCCGTGACAGGACAGGTCGCACCGCCAGCGCCGCCGGGCCAGGTGAGCTCGCAGGCGTCAGAATCTGGCGGACCGAGCCGCCTTTGCCCGGTTTCTCCACCGAGAAAAGCGGCATCGGCACCGCACGTCCCTGCGGGTATGCTGAAGGGGCCGGTGGCCCCGAGGCTGACGACGGGCACCGGCAGCGGGAGCGAGAGGATGGTCGAACTGGGAGTGAACATCGATCACGTGGCGACGCTGCGGCAGGCCCGGCGGACCTACGAGCCGGACCCCGTGGCGGCGGCGGTGCTGGCGGAGCTGGGAGGGGCGGACGGGATCACCGTCCATCTGCGGGAAGACCGCCGGCATATTCAAGATCGCGACGTGCGGCGGCTGCGCGAGAGCGTCACGGTGAAGCTGAATCTGGAGATGTCCGTTGCCGAAGAGATCGTGGCGATCGCCTGCCAGGTGGTGCCGGACCAGGCCACGCTGGTGCCGGAACATCGGGCCGAGATCACGACGGAGGGCGGGCTGGACGCGATCGCGTGCGAGACGGAGCTGGCCCGCGCGATCGAGCGGCTGCATGCGGCCGACATCCACGTGAGCCTGTTCCTCGATCCGGAGCCGCGGCAGATCGAGCAAGCGGCCCGGCTGGGCGCCGATGCGGTCGAGTTGCACACAGGGCGGTACGCCCTGGCCCGGCGCCGCCAGCGCCATGACGAGCTGGTGGCGCTCACCACGGCGGGCAAGCTGGTGGTCGAACTGGGAATGGACTTGCACGCCGGGCATGGGCTGAATTATCACAACGTCGCTCCCGTGGCGCGGATCCCGCACATGCGGGAGCTGAACATCGGCCACGCCATCGTCTCACGGGCGGTGTACGTGGGGATGACGCAGGCCGTGCGGGAGATGAAAGAGCGGTTGGCATGAGCCGCCGCGGAAAGGCAGTTTCAGGCGGCGGTTGACGCAGCGCGATAAGGCCCAGGCCCGCCCGTACCGCCGCAAACAGGTCCAGAGAAAGGAAGACCCTCGCCCATGGCCACTGGCAGCAGTTCCTTGCAGGAAGTCCTCTGCTGCCTGGGGCAGCCAGTGGCGGGCAATCCGACGCAGTACATGATGGAGAAAGCGCTGGCGGCGGCGGGACTGGACTGGCGGTATTTGACCTTCGAGGTCGCGCCGCAGAACCTGGTCGATGCGGTGCGCGGTCTGAAGGCGTTGGGTTTCCGCGGGGCGAATTTCACGATCCCGCACAAGGTGGCGGTGGTGCCGTTTCTGGACCGCCTCAGTGCATCGGCCCAGCTTATCGGTGCGGTCAACTGCGCCGTGCGCGAGGGGGACGTGTGGCGCGGCGAAAATACCGATGGCCGCGGGTTCATCCAAGCGCTGCGGCCGCTGGCCGACCCGGCGGGGCTGGAGGTCGTGATCCTCGGGGCGGGAGGGGCCGCCCGCGCCCTCGCCGTCGAACTGGCACTGGCTGGGGCAACCCGGATCGTAGTCGTCAACCGCACCCTGGCCCACGCACGGGCGCTGGTCGATCTTCTGACGGAGGGAACGCGCGTCCAAGCCGAGGCCGTGGCGCTGGACGGCCCCTATGCGGTGCCGCAGGAGGCGGGGCTGGTGGTGAATGCGACCAGCGTGGGAATGGGCGATCCCGAGGCACGCCTGCCGCTGGTGGTCGAGGCCCTGCGCCCCGAGCTGATCGTGGCCGATGTCGTCTATCATCCGCCCCAGACGTGGCTGTTGGAAACCGCCCGCCAGCGCGGCTGCCGGACGCTCGACGGCCTAGGCATGTTCGTGAACCAGGCCGTGCTGTCTTTTGAGCTCTGGACCGGCCAGACACCGGATGCCGCCGTCATGCGGGACGCCCTGGAAGAGTTCCTGGAAATCTGAACCGATCGGTCGTCGGTCGACGCTCCCCAAGCGCTGGAGCGGCGCGAGCGTGGCGGCTGCGCCGTGCGACTGCGCGCGGCTAGCTCCTCGCGGGGGCGACCCTGCTGGCGCACGATCTCAGGGCGCGGCCGGCTGCGGCGGCAGGCCGAGCACCAAGGCCCAAGTCGCCCAGGCGCCTGCGGCACAGGAGATGAACTGGTCCTTCCCGTGCGGATAGCCGGTTTCAAAGTAGGTCTGGAACGGCTTGCTGCGGCTGACCACGTGCCACGAGCCGTCAGGCTTCTGCGTGTGCACGAGGTACGCCACGCCGCGCTGGTACAGCGGCTCGTCCGACGGGACCTGGCCGGTCACGTGCAGCGCCACCAGGGCCGAGCCAGTCGCGTAGGCATCGGAGTGCGTCGCGTCGGCCGACTCGCCGCGGTCGAGCTGCGCCCAGCCGCCGTCGCTCCTTTGCGCTTCGCGCAATGCCTGGGCCGCTTGCGCGAGCTCCGACGGCGGCGCACCGACTTCTGCCAAGGCCAGCAACCGGAACACCCGGTCTTCCTGGTCTTTGGGCGACGTGCGGATCAACCACGGCCGCACCTGCTCCTTCCGGGCCGCGATCCGCATCTGGTGCTCGGGGGTACCGTAGGCATTCAGCCCATACAGCGCCAGAAAGGTCGTCGTGAACGGGCTGGCTTCCGAAGGGGGACGCTGCGAGCTGTTGGGCCAGTGATCCCGGTCCTGGTGCCGCTGGAGCAAATACTCCACCACCGCGGTGGTCGTCGGGCTGGGCGGCACCTGCCAGGCAGCCAGTGTCCAGAGGGCGTAGCCGGCCGTATCCGCCTGCCCTCCCTGCCCCCTCCCTTGCAAGTATTTTTCGCGATTTTGATCGAGAAAGGCCGTGATATGGGATGTCTGTCGCGCGATTTCGGCGTCGTCCACCTTCCAGCCGCGCTGCTGTGCCGCCGCCAGCGCCAACAGCGGCACTCCCTGGCTGTGGCAGGCGAAGCAGGTCCGTTGCTCGCGGTGGCCCACCGCCGCGCGCACCAACAGCGGCAACGAGCGCTCGACCGCCGCTCGCACGGCCGCCTCCGGCACGGCCTCGGCGGCGCTGAGAGGCGCAAAGAGACGGCTACCCGCCGCGAGCGCTACCAGCACCGATCCCCACATCCCGCGATGTACGGTCGGCTCAACCATCGCCTGGCTCCTGGTTCTCTGCTGCCGGCCAGTGTACCACGCCATCGGGGGTGGTTGGCAACGAGCGGGGTCGGCTGGCCGCGTTTTTCGTCCCGCGATGATTCAAATCGAATCGGCGGGTGGGTATGATGGGTCGGCCCCGGACGTGCGATGGCTGGACAGGGCCGATGGGGGTGGTCGCAGGCGGCACGGCGGCCGAGGTGGGGCTGGGCGCATCTGGCACGTGTCCCCAGGGGCATTGTCCCGACGTGCCCTGCGCAAAGTGCTGTGGCTGGGACTTCTCTTTTTTTCGCGGCACGATCTGGCGAGGCTCACCATGAAAACCGTTCCGGTCTGGCTGACGCTGTGGGCGGTGGCCGTTTTGTCGGCACCTCTTGCCGCGCGCGAAGCGCGGCTGGTGCGCTACCCGCACTACCATCAGGGGCTTGTCGCCTTCACATATCTGGGGGACATCTGGACGGCGGACGAACGCGGAGGCAACATCCGCCGGCTGACCACCCACCGCGCACGCGACATGATGCCGCGGTTTTCGCCCGACGGCCGCTGGATCGCGTTTTCCAGCGACCGCGAGGGAAATCTCGACGTGTGGGTGATTCCGGTCAGCGGAGGCTTGCCGCGGCAACTGACGTTCCACTCGGCGGATGACACGGTGCTGGGCTGGACGCCGGACGGCAGTGCCGTCTTGTTCGCGTCCAACCGCAGCGAGGACTTTCTGGGCACGCTTTACCTGGTGCCGCTGGAGGGCGGTGCGGAAACGAAAGCGGGCACCGACTACGGGATGTATGGCAGCTTCTCGCCAGACGGCACGAAGCTGGCCGTCAACCGGAAGGGACAGTCGTACTGGCGGAAAGGCTATCGCGGCGCGTACCAGACCGATGTGACGGTCGTCGACCTGAAGAGCCGCACGTTCCGCGACGTGACCGACTTTTCCGGCATGGACACCTGGCCGATGTGGGGCACGGACGGCTGGATCTACTTTGTGAGCGACCGCGACGCAGGCGCCCAGGCGAATCTGTGGAAAGTGCCGGCGAGCGGCGGACAAGCCGTGCGCGTGACGCAGTTCACGGACGGTGAGGTGCGTTTTCCCGCCATGAGCGCGGACGGGCGGACGATCGTGTTCGAGCGGGATTTCCGCGTGTGGAAGCTCGATCTGGCCAGCGGGCAGGCCGGCCCGATCCTGCTGGAAATCGACGCCGAGCCGCAGGACACCCTGGTGGGGTACCGCACGATCAGCGGCGAGGTGGACGATTACGACGCCGCTCCCGGCGGTCGGCAGATCGTGGCGGCCGTCCGTGGTGAGCTGTTCCTGGTACCGACCGGAGAGGATGGCGAGCTGCGGCAGCTCACCCGTGGCCCCGCCCGCGACCGGAATGTCGAGTTTTCCCCCGATGGCCGGCAGGTGGCGTTCGTCTCCGACCTGGACAGCTTTCGCGAGGAGATCTACGTGCTGCCGGCGGACGGGTCCGCGCCACCGCGGCGGGTGACCGACCTCGATTGCCTCAAGACGAGTTACACCTGGTCTCCCGACAGCCGGCAGCTCGCGGTGGCCACCTCCGACGGCAAGCTGTATCGCGTGGCGGCCGACGGCAGCAGCACGGAGCTTCTGGTGCGCTGCAAGTATGGTTCGATCGGCCGGCCGGCCTGGTCGCCCGACGGGTCGCTGCTGGCCTTCAGCATGCCGGATGTCACCCGGACGGACGACATTTACCTGCTACCGTCGCAGGGAGGCGAGCCGCGGAAGATTACGTTCGACTCTGCCAGCGACCGCAGCCCCGCCTTCTCTGCCGACGGCAAGAAGGTGTATTTCCTGCGTCTGGAAAGCGGCGACCCGAGTGAGCGGCCGCAAACGGCCTTGATGGTTGTGCCCTTGGAAAAGCAGCAGCGCGACCCGGACGAGCCGGCCGACGGCGAAGAGAGTGGCGAGGCCCAGCGACGGCAGGCGGAAGTACGCCGTAGCGGCGAGAACGGCGGCCCCCAGCCACTGCAGATCGACTGGGCAGGGTTGAAACGCCGCACGAGGAATGTGCTCCGCACCAGCGGCGGGCGAAGCGGCCGCGGCGGCAGCAGCAGCGGGCTGTCGGTGGTCACGTTCACGCCCGCCCGCGACGGGCGGACGGTGGTTTTTGCGGCTTCGAGCGGCACTGGGAGCGGGATCACGCTTTATTCCTGCACCGACGACGGCCGCAACCTCCGCACGCTGGCCACGACGACGCCCACGACCACGAGCGACGAGGGCGACGGCACGCCGCGTGGAACCGGCGGCTTTTTCCGGGGCGGTATCGGCAACCTGCGGATCACCCGCGACGGGCGGACGCTGTTCTACCAGCAAGGCAACGGCGTCTATACCCTGACGCTGGGAGGCGGTATCGGCAGCGGCACGACGCTGGCTGGCGGCCGGGGCGGGTTCGGCCGGGGGGGCGGTTCGCCAGCAGGCAGCGAATCGTCTTCCTCCAGTGCCGGCGGCAGCGGCGGCCGGCGGATCAACTTCACCGTCACGCTGACGATCGACAAGCCGGCCGAGTGGCAGCAGATGTTCGCCGATGCCTGGCGGACCATGAAGTACCGCTTCTACGACCCCGAGTTGCACGGCACCGACTGGCTGGCGATCCGGGCCAAGTACGAGCCGATCGTGGCGCACGTCGCCGACCGCCAGGAGCTGATGAACCTGATCAACGAGATGATCGGGGAGCTGAACGCTTCGCACACTGGGGCCTCGGCCAGTCGCTCCAGCGACAGCAGCGACCCCGCGGCGGCAGCGCAGACCGTGCACCTGGGCATCGACCTGGTGCCGGACATCGTGAGCGGGCGGTACCGCGTCACGCACATCTATGAAGGCGGCCCAGCCGACAAGGACTGGATCAATATCTCCGTCGGCGACTACCTCCTGGCGATCGACGATCAGCCGGTGCTCGCCAACGACAACCTCTGGCGGCTGCTCAACAACCGCCGTCTCAACCGCAAGGTGAAACTCGCCCTCAACAGCGTGCCGGGGGAGGCGGGAGCGTGGACGGTCCGCTATGAGCCGATCTCGTGGGCTACGTTCGCCAACCTCCGCTATGAGCGCTGGGTCCAAGAGCGGCGGGAGCTGACCGATCGGCTGTCCGGCGGCCGGGTCGGCTACGTCCACATCCGTGCCATGGACCAGACCTCGCTGCGCCGCTTCGAGAAAGAACTCCGCGAATACCGTCATAAGGAAGCCTTGGTGATCGACCAGCGCTTCAACGGTGGCGGGAACATCGAGCAGGAACTGCTGGGCATCCTGGTGCAGCGGCCCTACCAGGTCTGGCAGCCCCGCGGCACCGAGCCGACCGACCGCCCCTTGCGCGGCCACTTCGGCCCCAAAATCGTCCTCCAAAACTGGCGCAGCGCCAGCAATGCCGAAATGTTCCCGGCAGGCTTTCGGGCGCTGGGGCTGGGCAAGCTCGTGGGAACCCCCACCATGGGGGCTGTCATTGGCACGGGGAGCTACAGCCTCATCGATGGCTCCACCATTCGCACCCCAAGTGTGGGGGTATACCTGGCCGATCCTCAGCGGACCAACATGGAGAACTACGGCGTGCAGCCGGACATCCTGGTCGAGAACACGCCGGAGGACAACTTGGCGGGCCGCGACCGGCAGCTCGAGGTGGCGGTTCAGGAGCTGTTGCGCCAGCTCCCGACGCAGCCGCCCGAGATTCTAGCCGGCAGCGGTGGCAGCCAGGGCACGACAACTCCCTAGGCTCCCTAGGCGCGGCGTCATACGGAGTTGCCGCCAGGGACCGCGTCGCTGGGGAATCGTCGCAAGTCCTTACACACAAAGCTGATCCATAAAAAAAGAAAGGGTCGCAAGAGGGCGGGATGCCTCTTGCGACCCTGGATGCGGACAAGAGAAGAACTGTCAGGCGGGAAAAGCTGGCCGCGACTCTACCCCATCGCGGCCCGATTCGGTTTCAGCCACACCCGAGCACCGCACGCCGCAGGCAAATCTCTAGCCTATGCGTGGCATTTACCGGGCACGATGTTACATCCATCAGCCTCCTTGCCGTACGTACGGACGTTCCTGGTTCCACCATCGAGGCGGCCATCCGGCGACCGCCTCCGTCGCTGGTGGGTCTTCAGTGCAATGGGCGTGCCATGCGGTGTCTAAAGCACGCTCTCAGCGGCAAAACCTGCCGACGAAGAACCGCAAGTTGCTATCCACAAAAGGTTTATGTCGCAACATAAGAATTGGGTCAGGCGGGACTCCCTCGGAGGGTAACCTGGATCAGCCGGGCGGCGCCGTTGTAATTCTTTCCCGTGGACGGCGCGGCGAAGGGAGCCTTCAGCGAGCGCCTCGCTGCGCGGCACGCCGCCAGGTTTGAACGATCTAACTGCTTGTCGGCCCGCAGTTTCCGTGGCAGCCTGGGCGCACCGCGCGACGGGTCGCCTTCGAGGGACCAGAAAAAATGGCGAAACAGTGCGTCTGTCCCGCCGGCCTTGCACAAATTACAACCGTTTGGCGAACCAGCCGGGCCGCGGCAACGTAGGCACAATCGCCTGCAAGCATGCGTGAAGGCAGATCGCTCGTCCGCACGGCTGGCCCGCGCGGCACCATGTCTGGGCAAACCGTGTCAGTCTACAAGTCTTTTCTAAGAAACAAGTTATGGCAACCCAACTAGCTGAGCCGGCAGCCGCCACGAGCGATGCGGCCGCCAGCGACATCGTGATCGAGACGCGCAGCCTGACGAAGATTTACCGCGACTTCTGGGGCCGTCAGAAGGTTCGGGCCTTGAGCGCGTTGGATTTGCAGGTTCGACGCGGGGAGATTTTCGGGCTGCTCGGCCCCAATGGCTCGGGGAAATCCACGACGATCAAGTTGCTGTTGGGGCTGCTGTTTCCTACCAGCGGGCAGGCCCTGGTGTTCGGCAAGGACGCGACCGAGGTCACGAAGAACGAACGGGTGGGCTATCTGCCGGAGGAGTCCTACCTGTACCGCTTCCTGAACGCGGAGGAGACGCTGGACTTCTACGGACGGCTGTTCGACATGCCGGCCTCGGTCCGCAAGCAGCGCACCGACGAACTGATCGAGCTGGTGGGACTGGGTTGGGCCCGTCGGCGTCAGCTTCGGGAATACTCGAAAGGCATGACACGGCGGATCGGCCTGGCGCAGGCGCTGATCAACGATCCGGAACTGTTGCTCCTGGACGAGCCGACCTCGGGGCTGGACCCGATCGGCACGCGGGAGATGAAAGACCTGATCAAGAAGCTCCGCGATCAGGGCAAGACGATCCTGATGAGCAGCCACTTGTTGCCGGACGTGCAGGATGTGTGCGACCGGATCGCGATCTTGCACCAGGGAGAGCTCAAGGAGCTGGGGCGGGTGGATGAGCTGCTCACCGTGCAAGACGTGGCGCAATTCCGCGTTCGCGGCCTGACCAAAGAGGCGGAGGAAGAGATCCGGGCGGTGATCGCCCGGCACGGCGGCGAGCTGATCGGGGAGGTGGACCATCCGACGTTGTCGCTGGAAGAGCTGTTCCTGAACATCGTGCGGGATAGCGAGGCACGACCGGGCCGCCGGCCGAGCGCCAGCTAGGCCCTGGTGGCCGGGTGGCAACGCACGGCCGCAGCCGGCACGCGGCGTGCGCGATCGCGCGAGCACGTGTCGTCTGGAGGATCACCGATCGACCTATGGCTCTGGAACGCGGCATTCCCGATTATCTGACGTGGCTGCTGGGCGACCCGCGCACGCAGTCGCTGTTCGATCCGACGACGTGGGGATTCCTGTTCGGGACGATCGCCATCTGCCTGTTGCTCTTGGTGGTCGGTCCCTTCCTCTCGTTCGTGATCACCTCGCTGCAATATGGCCCGAGCGAGGCGTTCTACTACGTGGCCCGCTCGCTCTTTTCTGCCGTGACGGAGGACCTGCCCCGTTTTTCGCCGCGGCGGACCGGAGCGATCGCCCGCCTGGCGATCCAGGAAGCGATCGGAAACCGCGTGCTGGTGGGCTTTGCGATCTTCATGTTGCTGCTCTTGGTCGCGGGGCTGTTTCTGGACGTGAAGAACTCGAACCCGGCCCGCATCTACCTGAGCTTCGTGCTGACCAGCACGAACTTCCTGGTTACGGCGATGGCGCTATTGCTCTCGGCGTTCAGCCTGCCCAACGACATCAAGAGCCGCACGATCCACACGGTGGTGACCAAGCCGATCCGGGCCAGCGAGATCGTGCTGGGGCGGACGCTGGGCTTCGCCACGGTGGGCACGGCGATGCTGGTGGCGATGGGCCTGGTGAGTTTCGTCTTCGTGCGGCGAGGGCTGGATCACGACCATCAGGTGGAAGCCGACAGCGTGCAGATCGAGCGGAATGCCCAGGGCGAGGTGGTCCGCATCACGGGAGAGACCACGCTGGACTCCCATCACCGGCACACGTTCGAGCTGGGACCGGACGGGAAGGGGCAGACGAGCACCGTGCAGGGGCACTGGCATGCGGTGGAGCGGCTGAGCGATGGTCGCTTCCGGATCGGTCCGCCGGAAGGCCATCTCATCGCCCGGGCGCCCGTGTACGGCAAGCTGGTGATCTACGACCGCGAGGGGAAGCCGGGCAAGGGTGTCAACGTCGGCAATGAGTGGGAATATCGGGGTTACATCGAAGGGGGCACGCCGGGCGTGAGCACCAAGGCCCACGCCGTGTGGACCTTCACGGGGATCACGCCCGAGAAGTACCCCCAGGGTCTGCCGCTGGAAATGAACATCCGCGTGTTCCGCACCTACAAAGGGGATATCGAGCACGGGGTGATGGGGGAACTGGTGATCCGCAATCCGAACCCCGATGCGAAGGTGCGGCGGAGCGGCCCGATCCTGTTTGAATCGAAAGAGTATGTGCCCTACCGCCGGCTGATCACCAACGACGATCTGGTCAGCGAAGCGGGGGGGCGGGCCGGAGCGGGCAAGCTCGATCTGTTCCGCGACCTGGTGGACAATGGGAAGGTGGAGATCGAGCTGCGGTGCATCGAGCCGGCCCAGTATTTCGGCGTGGCCGAGCCGGATGTGTACCTGCGGCCGCGCGATGCGTCGTTCGCCGTCAACTTCTTCAAGGCCTACTTGAGCATCTGGCTGCAGATGCTGCTGGTCACGGCGTTCGGCGTCACGTTCAGCACGTTCCTGTCCGGGCCGGTGGCGCTGTTGGCCTCGCTGGCGGCGATCGTGCTGGGCTTTTTCGGCCAGTTCATCCGCGATATCGCCACCGGTGTGCAGCATGGCGGCGGGCCGATCGAGTCGTTCATCCGGATCATCACGCAGCAGAACGTGATGACCGAGCTGGAGGTCAATCGCCTGTTGGACAAGCTGATCAAGGCGATCGACGGGGTGTTGATGCACCTCTTGATGGCCGCCACGTACGTACTGCCCGACTACACGCGATTCGACACGACGGAGTTCGTGGCCAGCGGCTACGACATCTTCGGGTCGTTGGTGGGCCAGCAGCTCACGATGGCGGCGGTGTACTTCACGGCCGTGACCATCGCGGGCTACTTCTTCCTCAAGACGCGGGAGATCGCGGCATGAACTCGGCCCGCATGTTCTGGCGCAAGGTAACGTACATCGGGGCGATCGCGCTGCTGTTGTTGCCGATCGCGGCCCTCAGCCAGCCCGCGGCGCTCAGCCCGGGCAAGAGCGGCAGCTCTCCAGGCGGCAAGCTCGCGCAGCTTCGCAGCCAGTACAACCTGGCCCAGGCCGAACTGGGGGAGATCGACCCGGCCAGCGAGACGATGAAGCTCTCCACACTGGGTCTGCGGGGCGTGGCGGCGAACATCCTGTGGGGCTGGGCCCACCATTACAAGAAGGTGGAAGACTGGGACAAGCTGGAGATGACGGTCAACCAGATCATCCGCTTGCAGCCCAACTTCGTGGAAGTCTGGGATTTCCAGGCCCACAACCTGTCGTACAACGTGTCGGTCGAGTTCGACGACTACCGGATGCGCTACCAGTGGGTGAAGAAGGGGATCGAGTTTCTGATCCTGGGGACGCACTACAACCGGGATGAACCGGGGCTGCTCAGCCAGATCGGCTGGTTCACCGGGCAGAAAGTGGGGCGGGCCGACGAGCAGAAGCAGTTCCGCCGGCTGTTCCGGGACGACAAAGACTTCCACCAGGTGTTCCGTGCCAACGGCGTGGAGGTGGACGAAGGACGCGGACCGGACGGCAAGCCGGACAACTGGCTGGTCGCCCGGCTGTGGTACCTCAAGGCGGAAGACGCCGTGACCTACAGCGGCAAGCCGATCCGCGGGCGCACGCCGCTCTTGTTCTATAGCGGCGCGCCGATGTCGCAGATCAACGGAGCGGCGGCGATGAACAAGGACGGCTATTTCTTCGAGACGGCGGAGCAGGCCTGGCGCAAGGCGCGCGAAGGATGGAACCGCTACGGCCAGCGGGAATTGCCGACCTCGGCCGGCTTCAACATCCGCCTCAACGACCAGGAGCCGATCGACGAGCGGATCCGCCAGGCACGCCAAGAGCTGGACCGCCTCTGTCCGGGCGCGGCAGAGGAGATCCGCAGCGAGAAGCGCGCCCGGCTCACGCCGCAGCAGATCGCGGCCCTGGAGGTGCCGCCGGAGAAGCGGACGCCCGAGCAGTACTCGCTGGTGTACGAGGCGGAAGAGACGCTTCGCGTGCGTCCGTCCGACTACCTGGCCAAAGCGCCCCGCGAGCACCGGCCGCGCGTGCGGCAGCTCGTGGATCAGATCGAGCAGGACGAGCGGACCTCCCATCAGATCGCGCTCAACCGCCGGATCGTGAACTTCGAATACTGGCGGACGCGCTGCGAGTCGGAACTGCGCGAGGAGGCTCCCCAGGCCCACAGCAACGTCTTCACCGCCGACCAGCTCGCCGGCAGCGGCGAAAAGCTCACGGAGGCCCGCCGGCTGTATGAAGAAGCCTGGAAGCTGTACGCCCGCCTGTTCGCCGACTACCCGGTCTTGATGGAGAATGCCGAGGCGCAGGACCTGATCGAGTCGGTCGCGCGCTACCGCGAACTGCTGGGCCAGCTCGATGAACCGTTCCCCTCCGACTTCCCCTTGTGGAAGTTGCTCGACCTGCACCACAAAGGGCAGGAGCTGCGCGATCAGATCAAACTGCTGCAAACGTCCGAGTCCTCGCCGCCGGCCACCGGCACGCCCGCCTCGCCGCCGGCCAAGACGGACGAAAAACCGGCCGCGGCCAGGACCTCGTCGGTGTGGCCTCCGGGCCGTTCACCCGTCGTCCGATACTCACACGGGGTGGCCGAAAACTTGAACGGCGCCGCCACCTGTTTCATCTTCGTCCCGTCCGGACGGGGGACCTCGACCACCATCCCCCGCTCTCGGCAGAGCGGAGCGGCAAGCGCCTCGCTCATGGTCAGTACCGGCTCGACGCAGGCGTCGACCCCTTTGAAGACCTCCTCCCACTCCGCTCGGGTT
>Ga0101944_10004030_pt1 | contig 19046 bp, 15 predicted proteins | sample DewCreD2012metaG_FD_75245 | JGI IMG/M metagenome (GOLD analysis project Ga0101944, IMG submission 75245) | Hot spring sediment bacterial and archeal communities from British Columbia, Canada, to study Microbial Dark Matter (Phase II) - Dewar... ... | reverse complement strand
CCGAAACGCGCGCGCTGCTGCTGGGGCTTTACACCGTGGTGGCGTGGAGCACGGTGGCCAGCGCGTTCAAAATTTCGCTTCGCCACGGGGATGTGTTCGCGCTCGTGTTCGGCGCGTCGCTCACATCGGCATTTGTGCTCTCGGCGCTGGCGCTGCTGCAAAAACGCGCGCGCGGGCTGATTGGCTTTTCGCGGGGCGATTGGCTGGGGCTTCTCAATCCCGTAGCCTACTACACCGTGCTGCTGGCGGCGTATGACCGGCTTCCGGCCGCGCAGGCGCTGGCCATCAACTACACATGGGTGCTTTCGCTGGCGCTGCTGTCCGTGTTTTTTCTGGGACAGCGGTTTTCTGCGCGGCTGGGAGTTGGGCTTTTGGCCGGATACGCGGGGGTTTTTCTCGTCGCCGCCGGCCGCGCAGGCTCCCTGGAAAGCGGCGCCGATGCCGCCGGCATTGTTCTGGCGTTTCTTTCCACCTGGATTTGGGCCGCATACTGGGTGATCAATGCGCGGCGCACCCAGGACCCGCTTGCATCGCTGGCACGCCAGTTTATCGTGGGAAGCCTTGCCGCCGGCCTGCTGTGGGCCGGTTTCTCACGGCACATGACGCTGCCCGGGGCTGCAGGCGCCGCCTATCTGGGCGTCATGGAAATGGGACTCTCTTTTTTTACGTGGCTTTGTGCCCTGCGGCTCACGCGCAATGCCGCGAAACTGGGGTCGCTGGTGTTTCTTTCCCCTGTGCTTTCCCTGCTGTGGATTTCTCTTGTTCTCGGGGAAACTGTAAACGTTCTTACGCTCGCCGGAATGGGGGCGATTGCATGGGTATTGGTGCGGGCCGTTAAAGGGCATTTCGGGCCGATGTATTTCGGCCCCGTCGATTTCGTCGGGCTTTATTGGCACTTGGTCGATCTGATTTGGATCTATCTCTTTCCGTTGTTGTACCTGATTCACTGAACGCAGTTGGCGCGCGTTGTGCGCCGCCGCGAATGTTCGGTCGCCTGCGCCAGCCGGGGGAAGCGGGCGGGACGCAATCGGCCGGGAACGAGGATCGATAGCGACTCGGCGGCAATCGGCCGGCCCGCCGAACAGACAAGGATTTTCTTTTGGCAGAAAACACGATGAGCGGACATTCTGATCGAAACGGCGGCGATTCGAATTCGGCACACTATGCGCATGTTGTGCCGCTGTCGGTGTTGTTGACCGTGTTCGTTGCGTTGATGATTCTTACGTTCCTCACGGTGGCGGCCACATGGTTCGACATGGGCCGCTGGAACGTCTGGATCGCCTTGATCATCGCCACGGTCAAGGCATCATTGGTCGTGCTCTATTTCATGCACCTGCGGTACGATCACCCGTTCAATGCCGTCGTCTTTCTGTCGGCCCTGTTGACGCTGCTGCTTTTCATCTCGCTGGCGCTGCTCGACTCGACGACCTATCAGCCGGATATTCGCGCCTTGCAAGAGTCGGTGCGCAACGCCGGCTCGTAGGGGTGTTGCCGGCGGACAGGCCGACCCAGTTGTTTGCCGGCCGAAGCCATTGTCGAAGCTCGCCATCGCGTCTTCTTCTTTGCGGCAGCTCTTTTACTGCGTCTCTTCGTCCATGGCCGACTGGTGCAGACCATGGCCGGGGACGCGGTCGTAAATGAGCCAATAGGCCACGGGAATCACGAACAGCGTGAACACCGTGGATGCGAACAGCCCGAAGATCAGCGACCATGCCAGCCCGGAAAAGATAGGATCGATGATGATCGGCACGGCGCCGAGCATGGCGGCGCCGGCCGTCAACAGGATCGGCCTCAGGCGGACAACACGGCTTTCCATGATGGCGTCGAACAGCGATCGGCCGCGGGCCAGCGATAGGTGGATGAAATCGACCAAGATGATTGAATCGCGGGTGACGATGCCTGCCAACGCAATCATGCCGATCATGCCCGTCGCCGTGAAATAGACCGGATCGAGATAACCGCCGACTGTTTCCGCGCCTGCCCAATTCAGCAGCCAGAAACCGGGCAGCACGCCGAGCACGGTCAGCGGAATGGCCAGCATCACCACGATGGGGACGGCGAACGAACCGGTTTGGGCCACCAAGAGCACGTAAATGCCCACCATCGCGGCGGCAAAGGCTAAGCCGAGATCGCGGAAAACATCGAGCGTGATCTGCCATTCGCCCTCGCCGGCAAAGTCGATGCGAAATCCTGGCGGCGCGAACCAAGCGATGCCGCTGCCGTTGCGGAAGAAGGTGCGTCCGGCGACGGGCCGCGGCTCGCCGGCGGCCACCCAGCCCGGTCCGACGCGCAAGGCACCCGCCGGAGGCGACGCGGCGCCGTTCTCGCCCGTTGCGGCGCGGTCGGCCAGCACATCGACGATGACATCAGCGGGCGGGCGTCCGGCAGTCTCGGCGAGAACGTAGGCCACGCGCTTGAGGTTCTTGTGATAGATTGTCTGATCGCGGCGTTCTTCCGACCACCGCCCCAGCTCGGCCAGCGGCACCATTGCGCCCTCGCGCCCTTTGACGTGCAGGCGAGTCAATTCCAACGGGGTTGCGCGGCGGTCGATCGGTATGCGAAGCTCGATCTTCAGCGGGTTGCGTTCGCGCGGGTCGTGAATGGTTCCGGCCGCATCCCCAAAAGCCGCCCGAATCGTCGCGCCGATGTCTTCCACTGACACGCCGTTAATCGCCGCCTTCTCGGTGTCGGGGATAAAGACGGCCCGAGTTTGGGGAGCGACCCGCATGTCGTCGAGATCGACGATGCCCGGCTCGCGGGCCAGGCGCGCTTTCACGATGTCGGCGGCGGCCAAGATGTCGTCGTACGAGTCGTCGGCCTGTCCGTACACCTCGGCAACAACGCTGGCAATCACGGGCGGCCCCGGAGGTGTTTCCACCAGCTTCAGTGCCGCGCCGTGCCGGCGGGCGATTTCATCCAGAGTCGGCCGCATCCGCAGGCCGATGGCGTGGCTCTGCTGCCGGCGGTTCTTCTTCGCCGCCAGGTTGATGCGGAGTTCGGCCAGGTGGTCGCCCCGCCGCAGATAGTAATGCCGCACCAGCCCGTTGAAATCCATCGGCGAGGCGATTCCGACGTAGCTGATGTAGTTGACCACTTCCGGGACTTGGGACAGATAGTGCTCGAAGTCGCGCACGGCCGCATCCGTGCGCTCGAGCGTTGTGCCTTCGGGCAGATCGAGCACCAGCAGCAGCTCGTTCTTGTTGTCGAAGGGCAGCATCTTCAGCGGGACGGCTCGTACGGCGGCCAGGCCGATGGCAGCTACCGTCAGCAACGCCATGAGCACGAGAAACGCCCAGGCATTCCACCGCGAGCTGAGCAGCGGAGCCATCAAGGGATAGAACAGCTTATACAACAACGACTGCTTGACGGCTTCGATGTCGTCATGGTCGGCATGGTGCGCTGCTGCGTCGCCGTGCGCGTACTTTCGCCGCAGCATCAAATACGAGAGCCAGGGAGTGATGGTGAACGCCACAACCATCGACATGATCATGGTTACCGGCACGTTCAACGCCATCGGACGCATGTACGGCCCCATCATGCCGGTGATGAAGAACATCGGCAAAAAACTGACGATTACCGCCAGCGTGGCCGTAATCAGCGGCGGCCGGATTTCGGCCACGGCCTCCAAAACGATGCGACGCGTGGCCCGGCCCCGCAGGGCGAAATGCCGGGCGATGTTCTCCACATCGACGATCGGGTCGTCCACCAGCAACCCCAGCGACAGGATCAAGGCAAACAGTGTAACGCGGTTGATCGTAAACCCGAAAAGGAGATTCACCGCCAGCGTCAGACCGAAAACGACGGGCACCGCCACGGCAACGATCATCGCCTCGCGCCAACCCAAACTCATCGTCAGCAACGCAATGACGATAATTACCGCCACGACCAACGCTTCGACAAGCTCGTTGACCTTTTCATCCGCCGTTAGCCCGTAGTTTCGGGTGACGATCAAATCCATGTCGTCCGGAACAATACTTGCGCGGAGGCGTTCGGCCTCGGCGAGAACGGCTTCGGCAACCCAAACGGCGTTGGCCCCCTTCTTCTTGGCGATGGCGATTGTCACCGCGGACTGCGAAGGCGTGTCGACGCCGGCTTGTGCCTCGGCGTGTGTTGATGCCTCTGTTGCCGCGGTTGACGGCGGCGAGTCATGATCGTCGCGGCCTTGCCCCAGCACCGTGCCCGGAAACGCCGCGTGATGCACGAAACGGCGCGCCGGCCCCCAGCCGTGTCGGACGTAGTTCCAGGTTTCTTCGGGCCCGTCTTCGATCGCAGCCACGTCTTTGAGAAACACCGGGCGCTGATCGAAGACCCCGATGACCAGCTCGTTGAGCTGACGGGCGTCGTCGAACGGTTGGCCGATCTCGATCTCGATCACTGCGTCGTTGCTGCGGAGTTCGCCGGCATGCCGCCGCAGATTGGTGGCCGCAATCGCCCGACGAACCTCGCCGGGCGACACTGCGTAGGCGGCCATTCGTTCGGGATCGAGCAAAATCCGAACGCTCCGCGCCCGGCCGCCGACGACATAGGCGCGCGACACGTTGGCCACCGCGGCAAGCCGTTCGGTAAGCTCTTCCGCGGTGCGCCGCAGCGCCATGTCGTCGGAGTGCGGCGAAGTCAGCGTGAGGGTGACAATCGGCACGTCGTCGATTTCCACGGGCTTGACGAGCCAGCCGGCCACCCCGGGCGGCGCCAAGTCGAGGCTCTCGTCCATCTTTTTGAACAGCTTCACCAGACTCCGCTCGCGGTCTTCGCCCACAAAGAAGCGGACGGTGATCACCGCCTGGTCGCGGCTGCTCATCGAATAAACGTACTCGACTCCGTCGATTTGATAGAGAATCTTCTCCAGCGGCGTGGCGACCAATTGCTCGACCTCGGCCGCCGACCGGCCGGGGAACTGCACGAAAACGTCGGCCAGCGGGACGACGATTTGGGGATCTTCCTCGCGCGGAGTGACCCACAGGGCGACCAGCCCGACGGCGACTGCGATGATGATCAGAATGATCGACAGATTCGAATCGAGAAAGATCTGGACGATCTTGTTGGTGAAATGGTGTTCGGGCTTCGCCCGAGCCGCGAGTGATTCACTCATGATCCGACCCTCCTGCCGACAAAGCGATCTTTTCGCCGACTCTCAGGCCGGAAAGCACTTCCACTCGGTGCTCGTCGAGCGAGCGCCCGATCCGCACGGCCCGGCGGACGAGACGATCGCCGTCAACGACATCGACCAGTTCCAACTGACCGACGCGGCGCACGGCGCTCCGCGGTATCGCGATTACGCGCTCGTTCTCCAGCGGAATCAATACGCGCCCGAACATTCCGCTGTACACGCCGGGCGGACACGGCCCGGTAACCTTCACGTCGAACGCTCGGCTCGCGGCGGCGGCCTGCGGCACGATTTCCGCGATGATGCCCTCGCACTGCTTGTCGAGATTCTCCAAACGGACGGGAATCGACTGCCCCACCTGCAATCGCGCGGCCAGGGATTCCCGCACGGCCGCGACCAGTTGCATTCGCTGCGGATCGTAGAGGACGACGAGCGTTTGCCCGGGACCCACCGTATCGCCGACTTCCACCTTCTTTTCGATGACCACGCCCGACATCGGGGCGCGGATCGTCGCCCAATCGAGCATGGCTTGCACCTCGTTGATCGCCTCTTGAGCACGGCGGACCTCCGCCTGCGCGGATTTGACGGCGGCAACCGCCCGATCGTATTCCTGCTGACTGACGATCCGATCTTTCACCAGGTTGCCATATCGTTTTTCGTCGCCGGCCGCCTGCTCGTATCGGGCCTGCGCCGCCGTCAGCGCCGCTTCGGCCTGCTTCAGGCGGGCCTTGATGTCGGTATCATCCAAGCGAATCAAGACATCGCCCGCCTCGACGGCCTGGCCGGCACGGACGTTCACTTCGACGACCCGAGCCAAGAGCTTCGAGCCGACGCTTGTTTCGTGAACCGCCCGCACCGAGCCGACCGCTGATTCGAAGCGGGGCGTTTCGACCAATTCGACCACAGCAATCGGCGTTTCCGGCGAGATCAGTCGCCCTTTTGCCTCCGCGGCGTCGGCAGGCACTTTGGTGTGGAACTTGCCGGCGAGAAACAAGAGCAATACAACAACCCCCGCCGAAAACACTACAAAGAGAAGCAATTGCATCAGGGAACGGATCGCGGCGGTTACCCGTTGCCATCGTGACTGGGTTTGCATGGTATGCTCCCGTGAACAACACGGCCGCTGTCGCGGCGACAACTATTACATTCTGATTTCGGTTCAGTGGCTTGCGGAGGTGCCCTCGTACTGGGAACGCTACGGCGCTTGGCTGAGCTTCTGTTGTATTCGGTCTGCTACGGCGCGGAGTACTGCGACGAATCCGTTTGGTCAACGCGGCAGTCTGCCGCTTTTCCTTCGAGTCCGCCAGTCCTGGGCCACCGCCAGTCTGCTGCGCGCGATTCGATCAGGATACGCATGTTTCGAAGTACGATAATGCGGCCCGTTCTGTTCGTTGCCCGGCCGGGTAGAGCCATCGCGGCAGTCTCCGCGACCGGATTCAGGCCTCTTTCGGTTTAGAATCGTTGCGGCAAAAAAAGTTACGAACCTTGCGACAAATGCGAGGTCGGTGTTCGGCGCCGGACGACAGCGGCAGTCCGTTTCGGTGCCGGGCGATTGAGGCCGCCCGGTCCGGCGGTCAGTTCGCGGCTTTTTCCGCGCGAACGACTTGGGCAATCATCCAGGCGATCACGGCGACTCCCATCACGAAAACCGCAAGGAATAAAGCCATCGGACTCCATTGCGCGGCCGTTTCTTTCCAAAGCGGGACACTGAACCGATGCAGTTCGATGTTCTGAACCATCTGCCGGCTCACCGCGTTGACCGCGAGCACCGCGACTTGGGCGAGAACGACCGTCGAAGCCCAACCGCGGCTCGGCAAAGACGCCGCAGAGGAAGCCGAGCGAGCTTTCCAAGCGAGCAACAGCCAGACCACGCCCGGAATGGCTCCGGTAAAAAGCGTGTGCGCGATCATCGGGCCGTGCAGCATGCGGTCGCGAACCTCTTCCGGCCAGGTGCCGAACACATACAAGGAACCCATAGCGGCGAACACGATCATGCCGACTGTGTGCATCTTCCAAGCGAAGCGGAGACTCCATCGGCGATAGTCCGCCGATTCATTGCGGGCAAACCAGGCGGCATCGGCAACGATCCAAACGGAGAACGTGGTCAACGCCAAGCCGAAGAGCATCAACCATCGCGGCCAAAGGGTCGGGTCGCCGGTGTTCAAGGCGGTGCCAAGGGCTGCGCCGTGGACGGAATGATCCTGGAGCAGAACCGGCCATGCCGCGACGTTCGACATCAGGCTCATCGCGTTGGCGAAGACAAAACCCAGCACAAGAAAGATCACGGCCGAAATCCAGCCGGCCGCCAAGTACCTCGCGGGAAGATTCTCGCCATGTTTTTTCAGCCCGTGTGCAAACAAATAGGTGCCGTAGTATGCGAATGTCAGCAAGACGAACACCGAAAACCAAGTCCAGGCCATCAGAACTGTGGCTGGATAGAAGAACTTGCCGAAGGCCACTTGAATGAATAGCAACGGCACGATCCCAAAGTTCACTCCAAAAGCGATGATAAGCGGCATTTGCGCGATGAGTCGCGCGGTCAACCTCCGGCCTTGGGGATGGCCGCTCAGCCAAAGCCCGGCGGCCACCGGCACGCCGGCATACCAAAGGTTCATCAGCATCATATGCAGCACGAAGCCCAGCACCTTGAAAAACTGGATGAACCAAAGCGGCGCGGGCAGCGGGGCCACGTAACTCGTATCGATCAAAGCTTGAGGATCCATGGGTTCTTCCCGTGCTATCGAGTGCTGTCGCCGTTGAGCCGCATGCCGCGCGGCGCCGGCGGCGCGATGGATTGCAGATACGCCACGAGCAAATCGCGTTCGGCCTCGGAACCGCACCAGGGTGGCATGGTAAACCGTTTGACATGCAAGTGGTCAACGAGATCGGCGAGCATTTGCGACGACCACCCCTGGATCAGCGGTCCGACGGCCGAATACCCCACCGCCGGCGCATGACAATCGTTGCAATGATACTGGAAGATCACCGCTCCCAGATCGACCTTCGAATCGTGATCGAGCGCCCGCAGACGCGAGTCGTCGATGCGACCGTCAACAATCACTTGCGGATAATTCACTTTGACATATTGCGATGTCCATGTGCCTCCTTGGAGATAGCCGCCGTTGCGGAGTCGCGTCGTTTCTTTAGGAAAGATGCCGTTGCCGAAAACCACGTTGTACACGATGTACGGCTTTCGCACCGCCTCGCGAATGAACTCGCCCGTGCTAAACGCGATAAAGCCGAACGCCAGCAAACAGCCGGCGAAACCCGGCGAACGCAGCCAACCGGGATTGAGGAACGGACCGAAAAACAAGGCAGCGAATACAATAACCGTTGCCGCGAACAGCAGCCCCATCAGCACGTTCAGCGCCGCGGCCGCCGAGAGGGCGCGGACGGCCGACTCGGGCAACATCGAGTACCAGGCCAGCCCGCCCGCGGCAATCATCACCGCGCCGAGCAGCGCCGGCCTGGTCGAACGCTGTTCGATCTGCCGCTGCAATCGCGAGTCTTTGATCACAATCGCCGCGTGAAGATAAACATAGAGCGACGAGAGCAGAAGCGCCCCTCCCGTGCGCGCGATCGTTTGCGGCAGGAATTGGGGGTTGAGGAAGCCGGTCCAGAAATCGGGCCGTTCCAGCCACCTGCCGGGATTGAGCATGAACGCCGTAATGCCGGTGATCAACACGAGGCTGATCCAAGCTGCCGCGGCATAGAGCCATCCGATGCGAATGTGGACTCTCGGCGGCAGCCGGCCCCAATAGTACAGGAAGATGAAGGCCGCGGTGAGTTCGATGACGAAGAAGACCCACTCGGTAGCCCAACCGAAGACGAAGGTTTGAATCAGAACCTCCGTGGCCAGCGGCGAGGCCAGCCCGATCGTCCACCAGATTCCCACGCCGGTGATCGCGCCGAGAACCACCGTGAGCAACACGAAGAACTTCGCGTGGCGCTTGAGATAGGACAAGTACTCGGTGTCGTTGCGTTTGTAGGCGTACGCTGTTTCAAAGGCCAAGAATAAACCGCCTCCGACAGCGTAGTGTGAGACGAGTACATGGAGAACAGAGACCGCCGCGATCAACATCGGCGACGTCAGATAGGGTACGTACCACCAGGGGTAATGCATGGCGATTGAACCTCAATAAGCGGCAGCGAACGCAGGCAATTCGGCCGATCCTAAATAGTTCCACACAATTACGGAAACGGCCGCCAGCGCAGCAAAGCGGCCGATTGCGTAGGAATGCGATTTGAGCCGCTTCTTGTTTTCCGCGGTTTTATTTAGAACGATTGCCGTCATGCGAGCAGAGAAATCCCTTCAACCCGCGACAAACCGAACGCAGCCAACTCCCGTGTTTTTATAAACGACCACGGAAGCCGAGGCGCGAAGCGAGAGCGATCTAAAAAGAAGCCGGTCTCGGTCTCGGTTCGATACCCTGCCCGAAGCGAATCCACTAGCGCCGTTGTCCATTGTGCGGCCGAACCAATACGATATTCTGATCCTCCCGCAGGCGATATTCAACTGGGAGCGGCGCGTAAAACCAGCGAGAGCCGTTCTGCGCCGAATGGGGCGGGCGACCGCGAACTGCGTGGGCAACGCAGAGTGTCAGAAGATCGGCACGGCAACGCTCGACGCACGGCGTTTCGCAATCAAAGCGATACTTAAACTCCGCCCGTCTTGCGCATTTCGCCAGTCTCGGGCCGCAGGCTGACTGATGGGGTGAATACGAAACGCCTTCGAATCCACCTGCGCTTGGGTGGGACGGCTACGGATTGTCTCTCAACGCTTCAGCCGGGGCTGGAATCTGACGGCCTTCCGCGTCCACTTCGCTCTCCGGAAGCGACTGGCTGGGATCGGTCGGAGAGGCAACCGCCGGCCGATTGATCGGCTGACACGAAGACCCGCACGACATGCACGTGCTTACGCCGAAGAAGGGCAGCACCCAGCGATTGAGGACGAACCAGGCCGCTACAAGCGCAAAGAGCAACGAAAGGCTTTTGCCGTCCATTTCGATCTCCCGTTCGATTGGTCTCGTGAAAAGTGGAAAGCGGTTCGCGCCGCCAGTACGTGCGCCGACATTTCTTGCCCACCGTCGCAGCGGGGGGCTAGTGGCCGCCTTCCCAGCGATGTGTACCGATTCTTGATTCTCCAATTACGCGGCCCCGTACGGCGCAGCCAACTCCTCGCAACGCCGCGGGCCAACTGCTTCGTCCGTTTGCGCTACCCCGCCGACCGATCCCGCTCCGGCCGATCATCCCAGCGAGCAGGAGAAGTGCTGCGACCATTTCGCCTTGAGCACTTCTCGGAGGTGCCGACACAACTCGGGCGGCATGGGGATAGGCTCGCCGGCTTTGTACAGGGTGATCGTCCGACGGATGTTGTCCACAACGAGCTGGCACGGATTGCACTCGGCCAAGTGCGCCCGAACCGTGTCGCAAATCGACGGATCAACCTCGCCGTCAACGAATTCGTTCAATGCACGCAACAGGTCGTCGCAGTTCATGGCAGTGTGCCCGCACTATCCCTGGGTTCATTGGGTTGGATGCGCCGTACCGGCCAACAGTTACAGGAAGTTGGCTCGATTCAACACGTTGTAGCCGAAGGTCAACACGGCGTGCAAGCCGTGCCCGCGACAAGGAACGCTCCGTTCATGATGGCCGGCTTGCTGCAACTCGTTCCGCTGAAAGTATTTACGGATTCTTGGCCGCTTCCGATCGGACTCGATGGGCTGCAGTGGCCTTCCAGTTGCATCTATTGGCATCGCGTCCCTCGCAACGCCAGACCTCGAGAACGACCCAATGACCACCGCTTCGGCAATTTCGCGTTGTATCGACACCGGCCGCGATTCCCAAACGGCTTCTTTTCCGGCGGGCGACGAGATTCGCGTTCTGCATGTGATCAACGGCGAGCACTACGCCGGGGCCGAGCGGGTTCAGGACCTGTTGGCCGCCGAACTGCCCGGGCATCGCGTTTCCGTCGGCTTTGCGTGTTTGAAGAAGGGCAAATTCGTCGAAGCGCGCCGGTGCGGCGATGCCCCGGTTCATTCGATCGAGATGAAGGGACGGTTCGATCTTCGTGCGGTTTGGCGGCTGGTGAAAGTGATTCGCCAAGGCGACTATCAGGTGCTGCATTCGCACGGACCGCGCTCGGCCCTGATCGCGGCCCTGGCTTCGAAGTGGACGGGCATTCCGCTGGTGCATCACGTCCACAGCCCGACCACTCGCGACACGACCAATCGTGTCCGCTGCCGGCTCAACGCGATTGTCGAGCGATTGGCGTTCCGTCAAGCAAAGACGCTGGTTGCCGTTTCTGAAAGCCTCGGTCGATACTTGGCCGATCGCGGAGTTGCAGTCGAGAAAATCCAAGTGGTGCCCAACGGCGTGCCGCACAGCCGAAATGCGAATAACCGAGAGGCGAACAGCCGAGAGCCTCTGAATGTCGAGCGAAATGAGCCGGCTTCTGAGCTGACGGCAGGCCGAGAATTCACGCTGGGCGTCGTGGCCCTATTTCGCCCCCGGAAAGGCCTGGAAGTGCTCCTCGAGTCGTTGGCCGAGCTGCGGCGGCAAGGGTTCGATGTTCGCTTGCGGGCGGTCGGCGCATTCGAGACGCCGGAATACGAATCGGAGATCAAGGCTCTTTGCTCGCGCCTCGGGGTCGAATCTCTGGTCGAGTGGGTGGGCTTTACTCGGGATGTCGAAAGCGAGATGCGCCGGTTCGATCTCTTCGTTCTGCCCAGTCTTTTCGGCGAAGGGATGCCGATGGTGGTGCTGGAAGCGATGGCTCAGGGCCTTCCGGTGGTGGCCACCGCGGTCGAAGGCGTGCCCGAAGTCGTTCGCGACGGACGCGAAGGCGTAGTAGTGGCCCCCGGCGACGCAGCCGCCCTTGCCGCCGGCATCGCCCGCATTCTCGACGGCTCGATCGACGCCGCCGAACTGGGACGCAATGCCCTGAAACGGCACGACGAGAAGTTCTCGGCCAAGGCGATGGCCGCGGCGGTTGCCGGCGTCTATCGTCGCGTGATCGCCTGAAGATTGCCGCCGAAAACCGGCCTTGCCGAACAATTCGTTTATTCGTCCGAGATGTCGGGGCGACCTCGCGTGTGCTCTCACAAAATGTGGCACAAGAACACGGTTGTTCGCCAAGCCCCCGAAAACCGAATCCGGCTCAGCCGACAACCTTCTTGATCACATCGCGGTCGAAGTAGTTGATCGACATGCCGGCGTCCACCACGATCGTCTGCGCGTTGATGCCGCTCGAGCAGGGGCTGAGCAGGAAGACAGCGGCGGCCGCGGCTTCTTCCGTGCGAACCGCTTGTTTGCGGGGAATCACCTGCTCGGCGTAAAGGTAGGCATCGACGTAGCCGGGGATTCCCGCCGAGGCCGATGTCTTGAGCAGCCCCGGGGCAACCGCATTGAATCGGACACGCGAGAACCGGCTGAACGACTTGGCCAGAAATGCCAACGACGACTCGAGCGCGGCCTTGATCGGCGCCATATAGCCGTAGCTTTCGCTGGCCATGCGCGTCGTCGAAATGGAGATCGTCACCACCGAGGCGTCGGCGTCGAGCAAATCCTTCAGGGTATTGCAGATCGCCAACAGAGAGAAGCATGACACGTCGATGGCCCGAAGGAAGGCCGCTCGCGGCGTTTCGTGAAAAGGCACCGGCCCCTCTTGGTACTCGGCCATGGCGACCGAATGGACCAGGCCGTCGTAGCGGGCGCCCCGGGCGGCGAGCGCTGCGCGAAGGGCTTCGATTTGGCGGTCGTCCGTCAGGTCGCAGCACTCGACAGGGGCGCCGCCGAGAAGCGGCATCACCCGGCGGCGAATCGTTTCGTCGCGGACCACATAATCGCACAAGGCGCCGGCCGCAGAAAGCTGCTGTCCAATCGCGTAGGCCACGCTCTTTCGGTTGGCCACTCCGAACACGAGGAATCGCTTTCCGTTTAGTTGTAGAATATCGGTCATTGTGATCTTTTCGCGGAAAGAAAGAACGACAACCGAACCGAGAAAATCGCTGCGATGAGTGCGACAGCCCTGAACTGCTATTGTCCAAGCATGGGTTTGAGCACTGTCGTTGCCGTCGCATCACAGGCTTTGGTTTTCGTGCAACCGAGCGGCGCGGCACTAACGGTCGGAGTTTTCGGCAGGCAGCGGCGCCAACGTACAGGCGAATTCCAGCCTTGCGGCGACGGCGGCGCCGACGGCAACCTTCGCCTTGAGAAAAAACGCACCGGCCATCCGCTCGGTCAATTCGACATCGATCTCGATGGTTTCGCCCGGGCGGACCATCCGTTTGAATCGCACGTCGCCGATCCGCGTTGCCACCGGAATCTTGCCCTCGGCATCGACCTCCCCCGCCAAAAGGACCGCGCCGGCCTGCATTGCCGCTTCGCAAAGCAGAACGCCGGGAACAATCGGAAACTCGGGATAGTGTCCGGCGAAGAAGTAATCGCCCTCGTCGAACGTCTTGGAACATCGGATCCGATTCGCGGAGCGTTCCACGACTCGATCAATGAGCAGGAACGGCGGACGATGCGGGATAGCCGCCAGGATTTCTTCGCGACTCACGGCAGGGCGGCCTCCTCGGAACGGGAAGACTGAGAGCCGTTGTTCATCAAAAACGCATCGGCCTCGTTGGCCACAATCACACCATAGTTGACCGCACCAAGCCAGCCCGACATGATAATGCCCACGCTGCCGGCATGGTAGAGGCCGGCGATCACTTGCGGCATGGCGCGGCTGACGGCCAGCCCCTCGAACTTCGTCCCGAAGCTGGCTCCCTGCCAATGCTTGGTGTAGCGGGCGAAGGTTCGCGGCGTTCCGCACTCGGCCCAGTCGATCCGCTGGCGGATGTCGGGCACGTATTTTTCCAGGCATTGCAGCGTGTCGTCGATGAGAGCCTGCTTCGCGCGGCGATATTCTTCCGGCGGCAGATCGGCCCAATCGCTGAAGCGGGAGTTCATGCTGGCCACGATGGTGCAGCGGTTGTGGCCGGGCCGCGTCCGCGGGTAATAGAACGAGAACGTGCGGCTGGAAACATCGCGGCTAAGCAGCGACTGCGCGCAAAACCGCGGCGCGGTGGACGTGAACAGCAGATCGCCGCATTGGTCTTCGTCGATCGTGTCGCCGTCGCGGATTCCGAAATAGACTTGCGTGCTCGAATTGTTCAGGCGGACCTGTTTGGCTTGTTCGAGATAATCGCCGGGCCAATGCCGCTGATCGACCAGATCGAAGATCGTCCCCAGGAGGTTCGCGTTCGACACGACCGCCCGGGCCGTGATCGACCGTCCGTTGACGCGAACTCCGCGAACCCGTCCGCCTGCGCACTCGATCTGCTCGACGTTGCATCGCGTGCAGATCTCGACGCCGTTGCGGCGAAGTTCGTCGGCCATCATCCCGATCAAACGATCGGTGCCGCCCTGGAAGGTGTAAACTCCCTTCGACATGAAATTGGAAAAGACGATTCCATAGGTCAGGGCCGGATCTTCCAACGTCGAGCCGTTGGCATACGTGATCGGTTCCATCAGAAAACGCACCACGTCCTCCCGCCCCGGGAAGTACCGCTCGAACAGATCGGCCGTAGTAACCGACTGGTCGTCGAAGAAATTCATCTCGCGCGCCGCGTCGAAAAACGCTTCGACGGTGGGGGGCGCAACGCCGAATCGTTCGATGAGCAAACGAGTGAAATCGCGGCGGTCGAAGGTCGTTTCCAGCGTGAACATCGGATTGTCGAAGCGAATCCGCTTGAGCTGAACGATCGACTCCGCGATTTCGGTGCTCCAATAGCGGCGGCAACTCTTGATCATTCCCACCGGGAAGCCGTGGAGAGAGACGTCGAAGATGTGCCCCCGGCGTTTGAACCAAGTGGCCAGCCCGCCGAGCTTGTCGTGCTGCTCGAGCAACAAAACGCGATGGCCGGCTCGGCCCAAGATGTTGGCCGCCGTCAAGCCGGCCAATCCGGCGCCGACGACCGCAACATCACAAGAGGAAGAAGCGGGATCGCCGGCGCGCGGGCCGGGAGAGTTTGCGTTCAGCGGTCGATTATCGCCTTCGAGTTGCTGCATTGTAAGACAGAGCGATGATGATCATGTCGGGCCGAAGGAATAGGGAAACAGCGGCATCTGCCGCCGGCACGGTCGGCCCCGCAAACAAGGGACCCGAGCTTCGTTTTCGAGCGAAGCGGCGAACGGATTGCTGCGCGCGTGCGGCGGGGTCACACGGAACATGGCTGCGCACCGCTCTCCGCGAGGATATGGCGATTGGCCACGGCAATGCCGCTCATCAAGGCGCCGACAACGCCGACCAGGCCCTGGTCGTTTCCGCACACGAACAAATTGGAAATCGGCGTTGTGCCGTCGAAGCGTTTGCCGGCGCCGCCGTAGATGGCGCCGCCGTCGTGGCCTGTAAAACGCTCGATCGTCAACGGCGTGAACAGATCGACGTCTTCGGCTAGCGGACGCACATCGCCGACAACCTCCGCGGCTGCGGCGGCCAACTGCTCGAACACCGATTTTTTCGCGCGACTGTATTCGTTGCGGCTGAGCTGGGCCCAATGCGCGTAGTCGGCCAAGCAAGAGAGCCGCACCAAACGCTCGCCAGTCGGCGCATCGTAATCGAAATGATCGGGAAAACAGACGATGCCGGAGCGGGCATCGATCAGCCCTTCAGGACGCCGATAGGCGAAATAGCGGTGCCGATTATAGAACACAATCGAATCGCCGCCGCCGAACGGTTCCGTCGGCCCGTTGAGCCGAACCACGGCCTCGACGAACGACATGCGATTGGTGTCGGCGCCCGCTGCGGCGTAGGCAGGCCCGCAAAGCCGCATTGTCTCGTGATAGCCGGCCGACGAGATCACCCGCCGCGCTGCGGCCTCCTGTCCGTTGTCGAAGCGAATTTGCCGAACCGCACCGTTTCGAATTTGCATTTCGGCGACGCGCGTTCGCGTCCGCAGTTCGCCGCCCAACCGGCGGAATTGCTGACTGAGTGATTGAAGAATCGCGCGAATGCCTTGCGACGGCCTGGCCAAGCCCTCTAAATAGATTGAGCGAAAAAGCACGCTGAATTGTCCGACCGGCATGTCGTGCTCGTCAGAACCGCCGTAGAAGAGCAGCGGACAAAGAAGCATCTCGGCCAGCAGTGGGTCGCGGATGAATTCGGCCACGTACTGCCGTGCCGAGGTTTGCAGCGAGGGATCGGCATATCGGTCGTAGTCGGGGAGCGATTGCGCGAGCCGCTGCAACTGGTCGGCTTCGTTGCCGAAACGACCTCGAACCTGGTCGCACAGCAGGCCGAAGTCGTTGCTAAAACGCAGCTCGGCCCCGGGGAAGCAAATCCGCGACGAGCGCTGAGGACGCAAGTCCCAATCGTCTCGATTGATGCGCAGTTGCCGGAGCAGGCGATTCAGCGGAGCGCGGCGGTCGGAGCGCGAGCTGTAATTCGTCAGTGCGTGCAAGCCGACATCGCATCGGCGGCCGCGGGATTTGTAGTACGAGTTCAGGCCGCCAATGACGCTGTGCTGTTCGACAATGCAGACCGTTTGACCCGCCAAGGCGAGGCGCACCCCCGCGGCCAAGCCCGACATTCCGGCGCCGATGATGATCGTATCGTATTCCACGGCCGCTGATGCCTTGCGCGGGCCGAAATGAGGTGTTCCCTTTCAGAGAACCGTCCATGCTCGACCGCGCGGAGTCCCTTTGTTTCGAAGTATTCGCAACCGCTTCAACGCGGCCTTCGTTCAAAGATCGCTTTCGTCCGGAACGTGCCTTTTCACCGGCAAAGCGTCTCGGCGCGCTATTTCTTGGGCATATCTCTCATGATCGGCTCGAGATAAGCCACGGTGCTCGCCATGCCGGCCAGCTTCGGGTAGTCTTCCTCGGGAATCTGGATGCGGTAGCGCTTGCGAAGCTCCATGACGATGTCGAGGAAATCCATGCTGTCCATTTCGAGCTGCTCTCGAAAGCTCACTTCGTCATTCAACCCGGAAAGGTCTTGGTCTGGAGCAATATCGGAAAGGATGTCGATTACCGCTTGACGTATCTCGGCAACGGTCATGTCTTGCAAATCCCCGTAAGATGTCTGAACAACGCCGCAGGCGCGCCGGGCGTTGACCGAAGGAAGCCGCCCTTGCGGCCGTCCTCCTTGTTTCTATCGCCCGGACTCACGGCGACGCTTCTTTTCTCGGCTGCGAGGCGTTGGGCAAGTCGTCGCACCGCCGAACAACCACGGCGGAATTGATTCCAAGCATTCCAAAAGAATTATTGAGTATTGTCTCCACTCGATCCAGTTTCTTCGGTCGGCCGATGACCAGGTTCGTCAGTTCGCATTCCGGATCGAGCCGGTCGATATTGATCGTCGGATGACAGACTCCGTCTGCGAACGCGGGCAAGTTGCCCGCCAGTTCGAGCGCGCCGGCCGCTCCCATGGCATGGCCGATGAAACTCTTTGTGTTGTTGAAGTGCGTGCGCGTCGAGCCGTTGAAGACAGTCCGCAGCGCAATGCACTCTTGCGCATCGCCGCTGGCAGTTCCGGTCGCATGCGTGCTGACGATGTCCACCTCGTGCGGTGCAATACCGGCGCGTTGCAACGCCAGCGTCATGCACTGGGCCTGGCGCTCAGCGTCGGGCAAGACGAAATCCACCGCGTCGCTATTCATCGCGTATCCAACGACTTCGCCGTAGCAACGCGCACCGCGTGCAACCGCGTCGCTCAGTCGCTCCAGCACGAAAATGCAGCCCCCCTCCGCCACGACGATTCCGTTGCGGTCGATGTCGAAAGGGCGAGAGGCTCGAGTCGGGTCGCTGTGACGGGCCAACGCTCCTTGGCTGTGGAAACTGGCGAAGATGCCGAATGTGTGAATGCTTTCCGAAACCCCGCCGCACAGCGCCAGATCGCACTCGCCCAAACGAAGCATTTGAACGCCTTGAATGATCCCGGCATTTCCCGCGGCACAGGCCGCGCCGATCGTGTAGTGCGGCCCGGTAACCCGCAAATTCAACGAAATCTCGCCGGCCGGATTATTGGCAACCGTTCGCGGATTGTGGTGGTGCGACCAGTATTGCGTATCGTAATCGTAGCCTTTGAGTTGAAAGACCTCGTTCTCGGTTTCGACGTTCCCGTGTTCCGTGACACCGATATAGATGCCCACCCGAGAGCGATCGAACGAAGAAAGGTCGATTCCGGCGTCGGCAAGGGCTTCGTTGGCACAGTAAATGCCGATACTGCCCGCCCGGGTGCCGCGACGAACGTCTTTCTTCTTCTGATAGCGCAGCTCGTCGAAGCGGCACACGCCGGCGACGGTCGCCCCGAAATAGCGCGTTTCGTAAGAAACGACCCCGCTCTTGCCGGCCAACAGCGCGGAACGAAACTCTTCCAGTGAGTTGCCGTTCGGGGCCGTCAAGCCGATCCCGGTGATCACTACACGAGTTTTGTCCGGACGCACTCCGTCCATGACCGATCTCCACCGCTCGGCTCTCGGCCGCGGCATCTTGCAATATCACTATCAAATAGGCGACGGCGGTTGGCCGTTGCCGCAGGGTGTTAGCGATCCGGCTGCTGATTCCCCGTTTGCCCAACTCGTCCAGTCAGTTCCAAACAATTTTCGGCTGCCGCCCTCCGCGATTGCCGCGGTTGCCAAAGGGGGAAAGCCGCCGCGATCGTGCGATGGCCGGCTCGCGCCGGGATGATCCCCGGCACATCTGGCGTCATTAGCCCGGCAAACCGCAGATGGCCGCCCCATGCCCGATTGGTCGCGGGGCGGACGAACCATGAAACTTAACGGGTTTCGGGCAGATTGGCAAGGCGTTGAGTGTGCGCGCGACCGATGTGGGTGCACGTCAGCTTTTGCGTGTCGGGACGGGGGCGGAAAAATGTCAATAGGAGAATTTGCGGTTGGTGTGGTAAAGTGGCGGCTTTGCGGGTGTTTGGGGAAGCGAACGGCCTTCAAAA
>Ga0101944_10004029_pt1 | contig 19049 bp, 15 predicted proteins | sample DewCreD2012metaG_FD_75245 | JGI IMG/M metagenome (GOLD analysis project Ga0101944, IMG submission 75245) | Hot spring sediment bacterial and archeal communities from British Columbia, Canada, to study Microbial Dark Matter (Phase II) - Dewar... ... | reverse complement strand
AATCGCGGCGCGTATCAGGACACCCCGGAAATCCGCGTCCCTTCCATCCGCGGCATGGTCCGCTGGTGGTTCCGGGCGCTGGGTGGAACTGCGGACGAAGAAAAGTGCGTCTTCGGCGGCATGAAAAAATTCGGGCAGAGGTTTGCCGACGATGTGCTGGCGTCCCGGCTCGTGTTCCGCGTCAGTAATGTTCGCGCACCGCGAGCCAACCCAAATCCTCCAACCCTGCCACACAAGCAAGGCGGGCAAGCCAGCCCACAGGCCGCATTTGCTCCGGGCGCTCGATTCAAGCTCGAGGTCTTCAGCCGGCTTGAGAACCTGCAGCCGGAGTTGGAGAACAAAGTGAAGAACGCCCTTGAAGTCTGGCTCCTGCTTGGCGCGCTCGGTCTTCGCGCCAATCGTTCTGGGGGCAACGTCTGGCCGGCCGATGGCAGCGCGCCAAAAGCCGCTGATGGTCTCAAGAGCACGCTCCAAAACCTCGGCCTCAAAAACTGGTCCGTTGCTCTGGTAGGCCAAGGTAAAGGGAAAAGCAAAAATGATCTCCACGAAACCGCCACCGACACAATTCAGGGCAATCCATACCGTGACATTTTTGGCAGCATCAACCCTCGCCTATCCTCTCCTACAAAGTTCAAAGTCATCCGCTTGGCCGACGGCTTCTGCCTGCTGGCCTGTGCGCCTCACCGAGAAATCCAGTGCGAAGATGGACAAGAACGCACCATTCTTCGCGAGGCCGAGCGGCTTCTCTGGAACAAGCCCCAACCTCATCGCTGGCAGGCGCTGGGCACTTGGAACTACATTCTTCCATGAGCACCCCGCAACCCCAGCCATCCAAAGGATCCGCCCGATCCGCCGGATCCGTCCCATCGCCCTCGCGCAAGCGCCTCCGCCCTGCCGGCGGCTACCGCTCCACCGGCAGCTTCCAGACCGCCACCCTCATCTACGACGCCACCTACTGGTTCTGCGAAAAATTCCTCGACCCGCGCTCCCGCACCGTGGACCAGATGGTCCAGGCCGCCCGCAGTGGCCGGCAGAACATCGCCGAAGGCAGCCGCGCCTCCGCCGCCTCCTCCAACACCGAGCTCCGCCTCCTCAACGTCGCCCGCGCCAGCCTCGAAGAACTCCTCCTCGACTACGAAGACTTCCTCTTCCACCGCCATTTGCCCCAGTGGTCGCCCGAAAGCGCCGAGGCCCGCGCCGTGCGTGCCGTTGGCCAGCAACTCAGCCGGGATCGGTCGGATCCGTCCGCTCCGTCCGACCCCCAAGCCCAGCGCCGCGCCCAACACGCCCTTTACGCCCGCTGGCTCGAGCACGCCGACCCCGCCACCCGCGCCAACGCCATCATCTGCCTCATCCACCAGGCCAACTACCTCCTCGACCAGCAGCTCGCCGCCCTCGAGCAAGCCTTCATCGAAGACGGCGGCTACTCCGAGCAGCTCGCCACCGCCCGGCTTCAGCGGCGCACCCGCCCCCGCGATCCGTCCGCTCCGTCCGCTTCGCCAGACCCCATCCCCCGCTGCCCCCAATGCGGCGCACCCATGGCCCTCCGCACTGCCAAAACCGGCCCGCACGCCGACCGCCAGTTCTGGGGCTGCACCGCCTACCCCGACTGCAAAGGCGTCGTCCAGCTATGAGCACCCCGCCCACACCACCGCCCACCATCACCGCCGCCCTCGTCTCCGTCGGCGGTTCACCCGCCCCCGTGCTCCACGTGCTCCGTCAGCACCGCCCGGCGCACGTCTGGTATTTCTGCTCCGCCGGCAGCCGCGCCAACGCCGACGACATTCAGCGCCAGCTCGACTGGCATCCCGCGCCGCGCTTCCTCGAAGTTGAGCGCTTCGAGGAGCTCGGCCCCTGCTACCGCGAACTCCGCCGCAAACTCCCCGACATCCTCGCCGAAACCAAAGTCCCGCCCGCCGAAGTCCTCGTGGACTACACCGGCGGCACCAAGACCATGAGCGCCGCCCTCGTGCTGGCCGCCGCCGAACTCTTCCAGCAATTCAGCTACATCGGCGGCGAGCAGCGCGAGAAGGGCGGCCTCGGCATCGTGCTCGACGGCAAAGAACGCGCTCTCTACCAGGGCAATCCCTGGACCGAGCTGGCCATCCGCGAAGTCGAACGCGCCCGCGACCTCTGGGCCGGCTGCCAGTTCGAAACCGCCGCCCGCCTGCTCCGCCAGGTCGCCCCGCGCGTGCCCCTGCGCCTCCGCTTCGAAGCCCTGGCCACCCTCGCTGACGCCCTCGCCGCCCGCCACCGCCTTGATTTCGCCGAAGCCACGCGCCGCCTGCGCGAAGCGATCGGTCGGATCCGTCCGATCTTCGAGGCCAACCCTGCAGCCACCCCGCTGCCCCTCGCCGAAAAAGCCCTGCAAATCTGCGAGCGCTGTTCCGCCCCCAACGCCAGCCCCACCCTCCTGCGCGAACTCCTCGACAACGCCCTCCGCACCGCCGCCCAGGGCCGTTACGAAGACGCCGCCGCCCGCCTCTACCGCGCCAAGGAAATGCAGGCCCAGCTCTGGCTCGCCGACGCCACCGGCGGCCTCTTCACCAACGGCCGTTGCAAACCGGAAAATACCGCGCAACTCCCGGACGCCCTCAAAGCCTTGCCCTTCTGCCAGCCCGACGCTCGCGGCGAAATCAAACTCAGCCTCGAACAATCCTTCCTCGCCCTCAACGCCCTCGGCCACGAACCAGCGCGCGCCATCGCCGCGGACATCGCTCTCGGCGTGAAAAGCTGCTTCCGCGCCGCCACCGAAAAACGCAACGCCAGTATCCTCGCCCACGGCGTTCAGCCCATCGGCGCCGACGGCTTCGAGCAAATGAAACAAATCGCCACCGACTTCCTCGCCTTCGACCTCGCCCGCGAAGCCCACCCCATCTCACCACTCGACCCCCAGTGGTTCGAGACCACGTGTTCCGTCTGATCCGCCTGATTTGTCCTAACCTCAGCCCCCCATGCCCCTCACCCTCATCCAGCTCATCAGCGAGCAGACCGTCCCGAACCTCCTGCCCATCCTGCGCCTGCGCCCCGACCGGGTCGTCCACCTCACCACCCCCAAAACCTCCGCTCGCGCCAGCCACCTCCGCGCCGCCGCCCACGCCGCCGGCCTCAAACCCGAAGTCGAGGTCATCGAGCTTTCCCCCATGCCCGGCGTCAGCGAAACCCACCATGCCGTCCGCGAAAGCCTCCTCCAGGCCCGCGAGGCCGGCGGCGATGCCGCCGTCAACTTCACCGGCGGCACCAAACTCATGAGCATCGGCGCCTTCTCCGCCGCCCTCCGCGAAAAGGCCCCCTCCCTCTACGTGGACACCCAGGACTTCTGTTTCGTGGACGGCGACACCAGCCCCCGCATGGCCGAGTTACTCGAAAACGACTGGAGCTTCACCCCCATCCGCAAACAACTCCGCGTGGACATCCTCGCCATCGCCAACGGCGTCCCCCGCGTCACCACCGGCAAACCCTGGCAACCCCTCCTCCCGCTGGCCGAACACCTCTCGCTTCATCCCGCCGACGAACAAGCCACCCACGCCGCGCTGCACGGAACCGCAGGCCTTTTCCCCAATGCCAAAGAACCCCGCCAACCCGCCGACTGGCTCCCCGTCCTCGACCGCCCCATCGCACTGCCCCACGCCGTCGCCCGGCTGGCCATCGAAACAGGCCTCGTCCGCCCCGGCCCTGCGGCAAACACCGTCATGCTCCCCGACCCCACCCGCGCGGAGCTGGACCACCTCGCCCACCATCAAGTGCCCGACTTCGCCGCCCGCTACTTCCAGGCCGTCGCCCCCTTGCAGCACGCCGCCGCCTTCCTCACCGGCGGCTGGTGGGAAGTCATCGTCTGCCACGCCGCCCATCAGAGCGGCGCGTTCTCCGACCTCCGCTGGTCCGCGCACGTCGGCGAACGCGGCGGCCCGGACACCGAAGAAGACATCCTCGGCCTGCACGGCGTGGAACTCCTCTACATCAACTGCAAACGCGGCGGCGCCAAAGCCAGGCTCCTGCCCCTGCTCGAGGAAATCCGCGCTCGCGCCGCCACCATCGGCGGCGCCTTCAACCGCCGCTACCTCGCCCTTCAGCAACCGCCCACAGGCGCCGTCGCCCGCAACCTCCACCAGCGCGCCGCCGCCCTGGGCATCCGCCTGCTCTACCCAAAAAACCTGAACACCCCCAACCCCTTCGCCTGAAACCCACGTCCCCGGACGTCCCACCGCTCGCCCCCGCGCCCACCTTCCGCCACATTTCCCCCATGCGCACACACCGATCCGCCCGATTCGCCCGATCAGTCCGATCCGTCCGACCCGCCCGCTCGGTCCCCGCCACCCGCCGGCCCACCACCACCCAGCCCCCCACCACCCTCCTCGCCGTCACCGGCATGTCCCCCGCCCTCCTCACCGAAACCCTCTGGGCATTGGCCCACCCGGCCGACGACACCGCCCCGGTTCTCCCCCATCGCATCATCGTCGTCACCACCACCGCCGGCCGCACCTGCCTCGAAGAACTCCTTCGCCCCTCGCCGCAACTGGTCGGCACCGCCCCCTGGGACGCCCTCCGCGCCGCCCTCGAACAACGCGGCCACGACCTCACTGGCCGCCTCCGCTTCGGCCTCACCGGCGACGACATCCGCGTCATCACCGCCGCCGACCCCGCCACCGGCCGCACCCGCGAACTCCCCGACATCCGCACCCCCGCCGACAACGAAGCCGCCGCCGACTTCCTCCTCGAACAAGTCCGCGCCATCGTCGAAAACCCCGATACCCGCCTCATCGCCTCCCTCGCCGGCGGACGCAAAACCATGGGCGCCCTCCTCTACGCTTGCATGACCCTCGCCGCCCGCGAGACCGACCGCCTTACCCACGTCCTCGTCAGCGAACCCTTTGAAACCCTCCGCGGCTTCTGGTTCCCCGCCCAACCCGGCGGCCCCCTGGAAGCCCCCACCCGATCCGCCGGCTCCGTCCCATCCGTCAGCTCCGCCACCCACGACCCCGCCACCGCCCTCGTGGACCTTGCCGACGTGCCCTTCGTCCCCCTCCGCAACCTCTTCCACCGCGAACTGGGCCAGTCGGCGGGCACCTTCCGCCGCCTCCTGGAAGTCTGCCGCGCCAACGTCCGCCTGGCCGCGGGGGAAAACCTCCGCCTCGAAATCGAAACCCAGCGGCCCACCTCTGCCATCAACGGGCGGCCGCTCACCTTGTCCCCGCGCGAGCATCTGGTGCTGCTGTTTTTTGCCGGGCGGACCAAACGGGGCGAAGTCGTCCTGCAGGCCTACGACGAAGCCCTGGCGGACCTCGAAGCGACGCGGAAGCAAACCCGGGCGGGCGCCCCCGCGCAGGACTGGAGCCACTGGGCCGGCTCGCCCACGCTGGACCGGGAATTCACCGAGCGCGACCTGATCCGCACCCTCTCCGACATGCGCGCCAAGGCCAAGCGGGCCGGCGGCGACGCCGCGTTCCTCGCCGATGTGCTGCCGCAGAAAGGCCGCTGTCACCTCGACATCCCCGGCGCGATGATCTTCATCAAATAGCCCCGCGCGCCGCGGGACCGGCGCGGACGTCCCGGGACCGGACCGCTCCGCCGCCTTCGCCTACCGTGGGGCCATGCCCACCGCCATCCTCAACCTTGACCGTTGCCGCGTGACCCTCGTTTCCGAGCGGCTGGAAATCCACGCCCCCGACCCGGACAATCCAGCCCGGGAAATCCTGCTCCGCACCCTCCCGCTCCGGGACGTGGACCGCGTCGTGGCCGGCGAGAACACGCACTTCACCAGCCCCGCCCTCGCCGAACTGCTCCGCCGCCAGATTCCCCTCCAGTTCTTCGCCGGCAACGGCCGGTTCCTCGGCAACTTCCTCCCCGCCCAGAACCACCACGGCCTCGCCCGCCTCCGCCAATACCAACGCACCCTCGACCCCGCCTTCGCCCTCCAAATCGCCGGCCGCATCGTCGCCGCCAAACTCTACAACCAACGCCGCGTCCTCCAGCGCCTCGCCGCCTCCCGCGCCACCACCGCCAACCGCGATCCGTCCGCTTCGCCCGACCCTTCCCATCCGCCCGCTCCGTCCGATCTCCCCACCGACTGGCTCGGCGCCATGCTTGCCCAGACCTCCCGCGCCACCTCCCTCGACGAGCTCCGCGGCTACGAAGGCGCCGCCACCGCCCGCTACTTCGCCGCCTGGGCCACCTTTCTGCCCCCCGACTTTCCCTTCGAACGCCGCTCCACCCGCCCCCCCCTCAACCCCGTCAACGCCTGCATCCGCTTCGCCGCCACCCTCCTCTACCACGAAGCCGTCGCCTTCACCCACGCCCACGGCCTCGACCCCGCCCTCGGCCTCCTCCACGCCACCGAAAACGGCCGCTGGTCCCTCGCCCTCGACCTCATCGAACCCTTTCGCCCCGTCCTCGTCGAAGCCCTCGCCCTCGACCTCTTCAGCCACCAGATTCTGAGCGCCGCCCACTTCGACCACCGCGACGGCGGCTGCTTCCTCAACGAAGAAGGCCGCAAAAAATTCTTCCTCCAATACGAACGCCGCCTCGAACGCCAGTTCCTCTCCGAAGCCGTCGGCCACCGCACCACCCTCCGCGCCCAGCTCGAACACCAGGCCACCCTGTTCAAAAACGCCCTCGACAACCCCGCCGCCTTCGAACCCTTCCTCATGAACTGATGATCCGCCCGATCCGTCCGATATGTCCACTCCGCCCGCTCCGTCCGCTCCCCCCATGAACGACTGGTGGTTCCAGGCCTTCCCCCTCGTCCCCTACGAAAAAGCACCCCCCGGCGAACACCAAATGCTCACCCTCCTCGCCTACGACATCGCCGACCCACGCCGCCTCGCCCGCGTTGCCAAAACCTGCGAAGACTACGGCGTCCGCGTCCAATACTCCGTCTTCGAATGCCATCTCGAACCCGACGACTTCGACACCCTCTGGCTCAAACTCCTCGACCTCATTGACGAAAAAGAAGACCGCCTCGTCGCTTACCGCCTCGACGCCCGCAACGCCCGCGAAACCCTCACCGCCGGCGCCATGGTCTGCTCCGAAAAAGCCCTCTGCTACCTCGTGTGAACTTCCCCGCCCCGCCATCCCCCCAAACGACCCCGCCCCGCCCGCCGGCGGCCGCCGCCGCTGCTCCCAGGTCACGAGCCACACGGCCCGCCCCTGCCCGGCTCCCGACCCGAGCCGCAACCCGCCATCCACCAGCCGCTTGCACGCAATTCACCCCGCCCGCCGCCGCCCCACCCCCCCTGGCGAGCCGCGCAAAAAAACCGGTCCCGACCCAGCCACCGCTTGACACCCAGCAAACATTGGGGCTTTTGAGGGTGGTGGACCGCTCGCGGTCCGCGCCGAAAGGCAATGGAGACGGAGGAAACCATCTCGAACAACGCCTCAGCCCGCTGCGGACCGCTCGCGGTCCGCGCCGAAAGGCAATGGAGACCGAAAGCCGCCATTGTTGTATTGGTGTTCGCGGTGTTCGGACCGCTCGCGGTCCGCGCCGAAAGGCAATGGAGACCGCCCGTCGGCCACGGGGGCCGTCGGCCCACCGTCGTAGGGACCGCTCGCGGTCCGCGCCGAAAGGCAATGGAGACGTCGCAAGCCACCGGAAGCCCTCGCCCCAAGAGTATTGGACCGCTCGCGGTCCGCGCCGAAAGGCAATGGAGACGAAGCGTTGTTCGAGTTGGTTGTCGGCGGTAACGAGTCCGGACCGCTCGCGGTCCGCGCCGAAAGGCAATGGAGACTCGTCGCACTCCAGCGACTCCCGGGTGGGCAGGATTGTTGGACCGCTCGCGGTCCGCGCCGAAAGGCAATGGAGACTGTAGTTCTTCATTTATTTACTCCTGTGGCCTTTGGTTTGGGACCGCTCGCGGTCCGCGCCGAAAGGCAATGGAGACCGCAGGCAGCCGCTTCGGCCTGCACTTCGGCCAGGCGGGACCGCTCGCGGTCCGCGCCGAAAGGCAATGGAGACGAGTAACCGCCGCGTGCGGGTTCTGTTTGCGGACAGAAAGGACCGCTCGCGGTCCGCGCCGAAAGGCAATGGAGACGTTTGCCCCGCCGACTTGTATTCGGCGATGATCCTGGGACCGCTCGCGGTCCGCGCCGAAAGGCAATGGAGACACCCCGCCCGGGCGTGGTTTTAGACGTCGAGGTCCTGGACCGCTCGCGGTCCGCGCCGAAAGGCAATGGAGACGGAGCAACCGGTGCCTCAAGACGGAGCCGAGGCTCCGTGGACCGCTCGCGGTCCGCGCCGAAAGGCAATGGAGACCCCACGCACGGCATCGGAGTAACCGCCGGGCGCGGAGGACCGCTCGCGGTCCGCGCCGAAAGGCAATGGAGACTTGGCCTGGGACCGGCTAATGACCTGCCCGTTGGCCTTGGGACCGCTCGCGGTCCGCGCCGAAAGGCAATGGAGACCGCGTGGGGGTTGCCTTTGGTTGCGGCATCCCGAATGGCGGACCGCTCGCGGTCCGCGCCGAAAGGCAATGGAGACATGCTCCCCTTCCGGGTGGCCCCGGGCTGCTTGACCGCGGACCGCTCGCGGTCCGCGCCGAAAGGCAATGGAGACTCCAGCTCCGTGTTCTCGTATGAAACCACAGGGGCAGGGGACCGCTCGCGGTCCGCGCCGAAAGGCAATGGAGACCCGCCGTTGGTTGGTGGCGGCTGAACCAGATGGCTTTGGGACCGCTCGCGGTCCGCGCCGAAAGGCAATGGAGACTGCAACACCTGATACGAGGTGTTGCTCCACTTGCCTTTCTGGACCGCTCGCGGTCCGCGCCGAAAGGCAATGGAGACTGCAACACCTGATACGAGGTGTTGCTCCACTTGCCTTTCTGGACCGCTCGCGGTCCGCGCCGAAAGGCAATGGAGACCACCGGGGAGCATTGGCTCGTCAGGCGAGCGATTGCGGGACCGCTCGCGGTCCGCGCCGAAAGGCAATGGAGACGCGACCGAGTCCAACTTCATCCGCCCGACAATTGGCGGACCGCTCGCGGTCCGCGCCGAAAGGCAATGGAGACCAGGTTCCTGAACTGTATTCCGATGACATTCCGGTCCTGGACCGCTCGCGGTCCGCGCCGAAAGGCAATGGAGACGGAGCCACCGCTCCCGGCCATCCGGGTCATACACCCGGGACCGCTCGCGGTCCGCGCCGAAAGGCAATGGAGACAAAAACTCGCGCAATATGTCTTCGTTCGTTCTCATATGTGGACCGCTCGCGGTCCGCGCCGAAAGGCAATGGAGACTCAAACTCACCACCATTGATGGGGGCAGAGGCCGTCAGGGACCGCTCGCGGTCCGCGCCGAAAGGCAATGGAGACTTCGTGGGGAGAGTTTGCGCTCGGCGAGGATGGGTTCTTGGACCGCTCGCGGTCCGCGCCGAAGCGCGGCGGCGGCTGCCGGGCGGTGGGAGGATGCGAACCAGGAAAGCCCGGGCCGCTGGCGCGGCCCGGCGCGTCAGGCGCCCACGTGTCGTTGAATGGCGGCGGCGATGGCCTCGGACCAGCGGCGGAGGACGGCGTCGTCGGGGCCTTCAATCAGGAGCCGGGCTTTTGGTTCCGTGCCGGAATAGCGCAGGAACACCCGGCCGCCCTGTGGTTGGACCTCGGCCTCCGCCTGCGCCACGAGGTCCAGCACGCCGGGCAGTTGCGCGAAGGGCTTTTTCTCGCGGACGCGGACGTTGGTGACGCGCTGGGGGTAGCGGGTCCAGCAGCGTTTGAGCTGTGAAAGCGGCTGGCCGCGGGACTGCATGATGCGGAGGATTTGCAGGGCGGCGACCAGGCCATCGCCGGTGGTGGCGTAGTCGCGGAAGATGAGGTGGCCGCTTTGCTCGCCGCCGAAGTTGTAGCCGCCCTTGAGCATCTCATCAATGACGTGCTTGTCGCCCACGGGCGTGCGGATGACCCGTCCGCCGGCGGCGGCGAGGGCGGCGTCAAGGCCGACGTTGCTCATGACGGTGGCGACGAGGGTGCGGTCGGCGAGCGAGTTTTGCGCCAGCAGGTCGAGGGCGGCGATGGCCATGATGTCGTCGCCGTCAATCAGCTCCCCGCGCTCGTCGCAGAGCAGGACGCGGTCGGCGTCGCCGTCGTGGGCCAGGCCGAGGTGCGCGCCGGTTTCCCGGACGCGGGCGCAGACGGCCTCGGGGTGCATCGAGCCGCAGTTGCGGTTGATGTTGTGGCCGTCGGGCTGGTTGCCGATGACTTCGAGTTCGGCGCCGAGTTCGCGGAGGACGCAGGGGGTGGCCTTGTAGGCGGCGCCGTTGCCGCAATCCACGACGATGCGCATGCCGTCGAGCGTGAGGCCGCGCGGCAGGCTGGCCTTGGCGTATTCGATGTAGCGGCCGAGCGCGTCGTCAATGCGGACGGCCTTGCCGATGGCCTCGGCGGTGGGGCGGATGGTTTCGATTTCGCCGCTGAAGACGAGGTTCTCGATCTGTTGCTCGATGGCGTCGTCCAGCTTGTAGCCGTCGGCGCGGAAGAATTTGATGCCGTTGTCGGCGTAGGGGTTGTGGGAGGCGGTGATGACGAGGCCGGCGTCGGCGCGGAGGCTGCGGGTGACGTAGGCGACGCCGGGGGTGGGCAGCGGGCCGATGAAGAGCACGTCCACGACCATCGAGAGGATGCCGGAGGAGATGGCGTTCTCGAGCATGTAGCCCGAGAGGCGGGTGTCCTTGCCGATGACGATCTGATGGCGCCCCCGGCTGCGGGACTGCGATTCGAGGTTTTTGAAAACGTGGGCGGCGGCGCGGCCCAGTTTGAGGGCGGTCTCGGCGGTGACGGGTTCGATGTTGGCGGTGCCGCGCACGCCGTCGGTGCCGAAGATTTTGGGGGGCGGGTTCATGGTAGGGCGGGGGGGGCGGGGCGGATGATTTCGACTTCGGCGGGGACGACGCCGACGTGGGTGAACCCGGGCGGGGTGGTGACTTCGACCCGGACGCGGTTGGTGAGCGCGGGGTCGTAATGCGTCAAATCCGCCAGCACATGGACCTGGGTGGCCTGCAGGTTCCGCAGTCGGTCGAGGTCGCCCTGCACGGTCACATCCACCGCGCCGGGCCTGACGCGGAACCCGCTGACATCCCCCGCGCTGGAAACCACGTCCACCGGCTGGTCGTAGAAGGTGCGGATGTAGTTGTCCGTGCCCGGCACCCGGGAAACGCCGCGGCTGATGGAGAGGGAGACGGTGACCCAGATGAGGACGGCCAGGGCGAGCGAGATCACCTTGAGCGGCCAGTCGTCGAGCAGGAAGGCGCGCAGGAACCGCAGCATCACGAGCCTCCTTTCGCCACGTGGGGGGAGTCCTTCGCCAGCAGGGGCGGGGCGGGTTCCGGCGCGGGTTCCTCGGCCAGGCGCCGGCGCAGCCACCGCACCAGGCTGCGGGTCTGCTTGGGCGTCACCAGCAGCGAACTGAGGAACGCGCGCAGCTCCTCCAGCGACACCCCGCGGATCAACTGCCCCTTGAAGGCATACGACACCGCGCCGCTTTCCTCGGAGACGATGACCACGACGGCGTCGGTTTCCTCGGTCAGCCCGATGGCGGCGCGGTGGCGGGTGCCGAGGGATTTGTTCAAGTCCTGCCGCTGGGTCAGCGGAAAGATGCAGGCCGCGTAGGCGATCCGGTCGCCCCGCAGGATCACGCCGCCGTCATGGATGGCGTTGTTGGGGAAGAAAATGGACTCCATCATCTCGGGCGTCGCCTCGCAGTCCACGCGGATGCCGGATTCGACCACGTCGTGCAACCGGATGGAGCGTTCGATGGCGATGAGGGCGCCGATTTTGACCTCGGCCAGCCGTTCGCAGGTCTTGATGACGACCTCGATGTTTTCGCGCTGTTCGCGGTCGCTGGCGAGGACGGGCAGGTTGCCCAGTTCGGCGAGCATGCGGCGGAGTTCGGGGTGAAAAATGACGAGCACGGCGATGGCGGAGAAGGCGAAGAAGTTGCCCAGCAGCCGGGTCAACACCTGCAACTCGAGCAGGGAGGTCAGCAGCGACAGCGCCAGCAGCAGCACGAGGAAGCCGGTGACCACCGGCGCGGCGCGCGTGCCCCGGATGAAGCGCAGCGCCCAGTAAATCCCCAGCGTGAGGATGAGGATTTCCAGCGCCGCGCGCCACCAGCTTTCGGCCAGGGCAGATGTCAGTTGGTTCCACATGGTTGGCGATGCCGCCGCACGGCCCCGGCCACGCGCACGGCCTGGACCGTTTCGGCCACGTCATGCACGCGCAGGAGGTGAACCCCGTCAGCCGCGGCCAGCGCGGCGCAGGCGAGCGAGCCGGGCAGCCGGTCGGCGGCCTCCGCGCCGCACAGGCGGCCAATGAACGATTTGCGCGAGACGCCGAGCAGCAGCGGGCGTCCGCAGTTTGTAAGAGCGGGCAGCGCGCCGAGCAACGCCAAATTGTGTTCCAGCGTCTTGCCGAAGCCGATGCCCGGGTCGAACACCACCTGCTCGGCGGCCACGCCGAGGGCGGCGAGCTTCCCGAGCCGTTCGGCAAAGAACGCCCGCACCTCCGCCACCACGTCCGTGTAATGCGGGTTAACCTGCATGGTTTGCGGGTTGCCCTGCATGTGCATGCAGATGTAGCCCGCGCCCGTCTCCGCCACCAGCCGCGCCATTTCCGGGTCGGCGCGGTGGGCGGCCACGTCGTTCACGATGACCGCCCCCGCCGCCAGCGCGGCGCGCGCCACGCCGGGCTTCATCGTGTCCACCGACAACGCCGCCGGCACCCGGCCCGCGAGCGCCTCGATGACGGGCAGCACGCGGCGCAGTTCCTCCGCCGCGCTCACCGGCGCGGCCCCGGGACGGGTGGATTCGCCGCCGATGTCGAGGATTTCCGCCCCCTGCGCGGCCAGCTCGCGCGCGCGCGCGATGGCGCGGTCCGGCGCGAAATACTGGCCGCCATCGGCGAAGGAATCGGGCGTGACGTTGACGATGCCCATCACGACGACGGGGCGGGGGAACTCGAAAACAAACTGGCGGGCGCGGAACCGCATGGGGTGGGGGGACTACGGAAAAGCGGGGGCAACAGCCACCGGGCCGGCCGCCCGGTCAACTGGCAGGCCGGCTGTCGGCGCCACAGCGGGGGCAAGCAGCGGGGATGCGCCTTTGGGAGAATTGGTCATGACGTGATTCGGGTGCCGCGGGCGCAGATTCCGACGAATCGGCGGGGTCGTAAATAGTTATTGTGCCGCCCGGGGGCGGGGCTTTCGCGAGGCCGGGCGCGGGCTTTGGCCGAGGGAAAGGGGCCACCCCCTCCCCCGCTCGGAGCGGGGGAGAGGGCAGGGGGAGAATTGCCCGAAACGCCGTTCGCGCATTGAACCCCCGAACCGGACGGAGCGCCGGCGTCCGCGCCGGCTTTGCGTGTCCGATCTGCGAGGCGCTGCCATCCCGGCGACCGGGCGATGGCCGGCCTGCGTTCGCCCAAAGCCGGCGGGGACGCCGGCGCTCCGGTTCATAGGAAGGGCGGCGCATGGATCGAGTGAGGCCGTCCCGGACGCGGGGCGCGCGGCGTTCACGCCGCTTCGACGCACGAGGCCCCGGCGGGCGGGAGATTTGGGGGCCGCTGGGGAATTCGGATGGTGAAGCGGGCTGAAGCCCGCGCCCCTCACGCCATTCCGCAAGGATCAGCAGGCGCGGCGGGCAGCCCTGCCCGGCGGATAAAACTTCCGCATTTTTGCGGTCAAAGACGCCACGCGGGTGGTCCGGTGGTTCGGGCGCGTATCCGGGCGGCGGCGCGCCGACCGGAGGAGTCGTCGGCCGCCTCCGCCAAAATCACCCGAATTGGGGGATTGGGCCGACGCGGCGCATGGGGTTAGTCTGCGCCGATGCAAGTCCTCCATCGAATCGGCCTGTGGTTCACCGTGTCCGGGGCCGCTGTGGCCGGTGAGGGCGGGTTTTTGTTTGCCACGTTCAAGGGGGAGCAGACGCCGTTGTCCGAGCAGGTGTATTTCGCCGTCAGCACGAATGGCCGGCATTGGGAGGCGCTCAAGGGTGGGGAACCGGTGCTCATCAGCACGCTCGGCGAACAGGGCGTGCGCGATCCCTACCTGCTCCGCGCACCGGACGCCCGGAAGTTCTTCCTCATCGCGACGGACCTTTCGATCCATCGCAATGGCGACTGGAATCGCGCCGTCCGGCGGGGCAGCCGGTCCCTCGTGGTGTGGGAATCCACCAACCTCGTGCATTGGGCGGAGCCGCGGCTGGTGAGGGTGGCGCCGGATGACGCCGGCTGCACCTGGGCGCCCGAGGCCGTTTACGACGAGAGCCGGGGCGAATACCTGGTGTTCTGGGCGTCGAAGACCGGGCGGGATGACTTCCGCAAGCACCGCATTTGGGCGGCGTGGACGCGGGATTTTGTGTCGTTTGGCGAGCCGTTCATCTATCTTGAACGGCCTTGGGACGTTATTGACACCACCATCGTGCGCGAGGGTGGCCGTCTGTATCGCTTCTCAAAGGACGAGCAGCACAAGGCCATCACGCTGGAGACGGGGACCAGCCTGCTGGGGGAGTGGACGAGTGTGACGAACTTCACGCTGGGTCGGCTGCGGGGTTACGAGGGGCCGCAGTGTTTCCAGCTCAAGCCGGCCACCGGAGACCAGTCGGCGACGTGGTGCCTGATCCTGGACCACTACTCACGCGGGGCGGGTTATCAGCCGTTTGTGAGCGAGGATCCGGGCAGCGGCCAGTTCCAGGCGGGCGCGGGGTTTGTGTTTCCGTTCCGGTTCCGCCACGGTTCAGTGCTGCCGATTACGGGCGAGGAATTGCAGCGGTTACGCACGGCTTACTGAGTCGCATGATTCGAAACCTGATCCTCATCCTCGGCGCGTCGCTCGCGTGGGCGGCGCAGGCGCACACGAACCGGCCCGCGTTCTGGGCGTGGGCGGAAAAGCCGCCGATGGGCTGGAACAGTTGGGATTGTTTCGCCACCACCGTCACCGAGGCGCAGACCCGCGCCAATGCCGACGTGATGGCCGAACAATTGAAGGCGCACGGCTGGGAATACATCGTGGTGGACATTCAATGGTATGAGCCGGAGGCGGACGGTTTCGAGTATCGCCGCAACGCGGCACTGGTCATGGACGAGTGGGGCCGGCTGCTGCCGGCGACCAACCGGTTTCCGTCCGCGATGGGCGGGCGCGGCTTCAAGCCGCTGGCGGATTACATCCATGGCCGGGGCCTGAAGTTTGGGATTCATCTGATGCGTGGCATTCCGCGGCAGGCGGTGGCCCGGAACACGCCGGTCAAGGGCACGCCACATTTCGCCCGCGACATCGCCAACACGAACAGCGTCTGCCCGTGGAACCCGGACATGTATGGGGTGGACCTGACCAAGCCCGGCGCGCAGGAGTATTACGATTCGGTCTTCGAACTCCTCGCGTCGTGGGACGTGGATTATGTGAAGGTGGACGATTTGAGCCGGCCCTACGGACCGAACCGCCCGGAAATCGAGGCCATCCGCCGCGCGATTGATCGCACCGGGCGCCCGATGGTGTTGAGCACGTCGCCAGGGGAGACGCCGGTGGTCGAGGGGCCGCACGTCATGCGGCACGCCAACCTGTGGCGCATCAGCGATGATTTCTGGGACCGGTGGCCGGAATTGCGGGAGCAGTTCACGCGACTGCGGAACTGGACCCCGTATCGCGGGCCGGGCCACTGGCCGGATGCGGACATGCTGCCGCTCGGCGTGCTGGAAATGGGCAAACGCACAACCCGTTTCACCCGCGATGAGCAATCCACCTTGATGAACCTCTGGTGCATCGCGCGTTCGCCGCTGATGTTCGGGGGCGACCTGACGAAGCTGGATGCTTTCACACGGTCGCTGCTGACGAATGACGAGGTGCTGGCGGTCAACCAGCACAGCACGGCCAACCGCGAACTGTTCGAGCGCGACGGCCTGATCGGCTGGATCGCCAACGTCCCCGGCTCGGCGGACCGTTATCTGGCGCTGTTCAACACCCGCGACGCGGAGTCGCTCGACCCCGGGGCGGCGGCGTTTCGCAGCGGCGTGGTCTCGCGCCGGACCCGCAGCGTGCCGGTGGACGTGGACCTCACCGGCGCAAAGAAGCTGTGGCTGGTGGTGGACGATGGGGGCGACGGTTTCGCGGCGGACCATGCGAACTGGATGGAGCCGAAGCTCGTCGGACCGGACGGGGAGCGATCCTTGACCGAACTGCGCTGGGGCAGGGCGACCTCCGGCTGGCGGCAGCCGGTGGTGAACCGCGCGGTGTCCGGTGCGCCGTTGCGCGTGAACGGGCAGACGTTCGAGCGGGGCATCGGCACCCATGCCCAGTCGGTCATCGAGTATGATTTGCCGGACGGGGTGACGCGGTTCACGGCCACCGCCGCGCTGGATGACGGCGGGGCGGAACAGAACCAGGGCGCGACGGTGCGGTTCCTGGTGTTCACCAATTCGCCGTTTCGCCCGGCGGGTCCCGCCCGGGTGGCGGTGACGGCGGCCGACCTGGGGTTCACGGGGGCCCTCCGGGTGCGCGATTTGTGGGCGCGGCGGGACCTGGGCCGGTTCGACGGTGAATTCGCCGCCGAGTTGCGGCCCCACGCATCGGGCTTGTATCGCGTGTCCGGCGAGCGGGTGAGAGTTCCCGCAATGGCCTGTCTGTTCACCTACTTCGTTGGCAACGGCGAGAGCGGGCTGCACCTGGCGTGGAGCGCGGACGGCCTGCGCTGGGAGCCGCTGGGCGGCGGGCGCACTTACCTCCTGCCCGAAGTGGGCGAATCGAAATTGATGCGCGACCCGTGCGTGACGCGCGGACCGGATGGCACGTTCCACCTGGTCTGGACCACCTCGTGGACGGGCCGGACCATCGGCCATGCTGCGACGCGGGATTTCCTGAACTGGTCGGCGCAACAGGCGATCCCCGTGATGGCGCACGAGCCAGCGGCGCGGAACTGCTGGGCGCCGGAAGTCGTGTGGGACGCCGGCAACACGGAGTATTTGATTTTCTGGGCCTCGACGATTCCCGGGCGGTTCCCGGAAACGCAGGTGGCGGGCGACAACGCCTACAACCACCGCATGTATGCCACCACGACGCGGGACTTCCGCGCGTTCACCCCCACGCGGCTGTTTTACGAACCGGGGTTCAACGTCATTGACGCCACGCTGTTCCCGGTCGGGGACCGGTGGAAAATGGTGGTGAAGGACGAGACCGTGGAACCCGTGGCGCAGAAAAACCTGCGCGTGGCCGAGGCCGACCAGCCGGGCGGGCCGTTCGGCCCGGCGGGGCCGCCTTTCTCCCGCGCCTGGGTCGAAGGCCCCTCCGTGCTGTTCCGGGACGGCTGGTATTACGTCTATTTCGACTGCTACCGCGACCGTCACTACGGCGCGCTGCGGACGCGGGACTGGCAGACGTGGGAGGATGTCACCGCCCAACTGGTCATGCCCCGCGGCCTGCGCCACGGCACCGCCATCGCGGTGGAGGGGCGGCTCATCGAGCGGCTGCGGGACGAATAATTTTTTGCCTGCGAGATTGAATTTGACCGCGGTTCCGGGCATCAAACCCGGGCCGCCCGGTTCAGCGAACCAGACATCACCACTTATGAACAAAAACACAGTTCCCTCGCCCGAAGCCCCCCTCACCCGTCGTGACTTCCTCCGCACCACCTCGACCGCGCTGGCCGGGGCCTCCGTGCTGGGCACGCTCGGCCTCGAACGCTCCGCCTTCGCGGCGGAGAACAACACGCTCAAACTCGCCGTCATCGGTTGCGGCGGGCGCGGCGCCGCCGCCGCCGCCCAGGCCCTCAGCACCGAGGGGCCGGTGAAGCTCGTCGCCGCCGCCGATGCCTTCAACGACCGCCTCGAGGGCGCGGTGCGCGGCCTCAAGCAGCGCTTCGGCGACAAGGTGGACGTGCCGGCCGAACGGCAGTTCTTCGGTTTCGACGGCTACAAGCAGGCCATCGGGCTGGCGGACGTGGTGATTCTGGCGACGCCGCCCGGCTTCCGGCCCGACCACTTCGAGGAAGCCGTCCGCCTCGGCAAGCATGTGTTCATGGAGAAGCCCGTGGCCACCGACGCGCCGGGCGTGCGCCGCGTGCTCGCCGCCGCCGAGGAAGCAAAGCGGAAGAATCTCAAGGTGTGCGTGGGCTTCCAACGCCGTTACCAGGCGGGATACATCGAAACCGTCAATCGCCTCCGCGACGGCGCGATCGGCGACCTGCTCGTGGGCCGGGCCTATTGGAACGGCCAGACGCCCTGGGTGCAGCGCCGCGCCGACCTCGAGAAGAAGGCGGGCCGCAAACTCACCGAAATGGAATACCAGATGCGCAACTGGTATTACTTCAACTGGATCTGCGGCGACCACATCGTCGAGCAGCACATCCACAACCTGGACGTCATCAACTGGGTGTTTGGCGCCTACCCCGTGCGCGCGCAGGGGCAGGGCGGCTGCGAGGTGCGCAAAGGCCCGGATTACGGCGAGACGTTCGACCACCACTTCGTCGAGTTCGAATACGCCGATGGCCGCCGCCTGTTCAGCCAGTGCCGTCACATTAAGGGCTGCTGGAACAGCGTCTCGGAGCACGTGACCGGTTCCGCAGGGCACGCCAACATCAGCAGCTTCCTCATCCAGCCCAAAGGCGGAGCGGAGTGGAAGTTCCGCGGTGACCAGAAGGATCCGCAGCAGGTCGAGCACGACGTGTTGTTCGACGCCATCCGCAACAACAAGCCGCTCGACGACGGCGAGAACGGCGCGAAGGCCACCATGACCGCCATCCTCGGCCGCATGGCCACCTACTCGGGGCAGCGAATTTCGTGGGACGAGGCGATCGCCTCGAACATCAACTTGATGCCGGAACGACTCGCCTGGGACGCCCTCCCCAAGCCGCTGCCCGACGAAAACGGCCTCTACAAACTGCCCGTGCCCGGCGTGACGGAAGTCATCTGAACCTGAATTCCGAAGCAGCGTGGCGTCAGGCATCTTTGCCTGACGTAGAGGGCGGCAGCTTTGCCGCCCGGAACGAATGCCAGCCGGGCAAAGACCGGGGGAATAGTTCTGTGCGCACCTGCCGTTCGGGCGGTTCCTTCCGCCGGGCTGGGAAGCCCGGCTCTACGGCAGGCAGGGATGCC
>Ga0101944_10004028_pt1 | contig 19053 bp, 9 predicted proteins | sample DewCreD2012metaG_FD_75245 | JGI IMG/M metagenome (GOLD analysis project Ga0101944, IMG submission 75245) | Hot spring sediment bacterial and archeal communities from British Columbia, Canada, to study Microbial Dark Matter (Phase II) - Dewar... ... | reverse complement strand
CGCAGGCCCCATGAGCAAGCCCAGAGCGACCAGCAGCGTCAACGTGCCGCTGACGCCGCCAGAGAGGGCGTGAGCCGCCGACTCGGGGGAGAGCATCTTGCCGCGGGAGCGAGACGACAGGTCCAGTGCTGCGAGGATGAGCAGGTTCATGAGGCTGCTTCCCAGCAGGTCTCCCACGGCCAGATTCGCCGCTCCCAGCCGGATGGCCGAGATATCGACGGTCAACTCGGGAAGCGATGTGGCCCCCGCCAGCAGGACGCTGCCGATCAGCATCCGTCCCAGGCCGGTCAGCTCCGCGAGCTCATCCGCGAACCGGCTCAGGTACGTACCCGCCACGACGATCGCGCTGGCCGCCAGGAGGAACTGCAATAGTGCCCCGAGCATGCAAGGAGACTTTCGTCAAGGAATGCAAGGCGCAACGCCCCTCGCACGATGCGACACGCACGCCACCGCGCCGGCTGTGGTCAGGCTCGGCCCCCGCCTGCCGCTCGTGAGCCGATGTCAATGGAAGAGGAACAGCGGCACGTCGGCCGCCCCGAGCACCTCCTTCGTCACCGAGCCGAAGAAGAACTCTCGCAAGCGTCCTTGCCCGCAGCTTCCCATCACGATCAGGCTCGCCGCGTGCGCGCGGGCCACTTCGAGGATCCGCGGCCCCACGTGCCCGACGGCCTCTTCGGCATGCAGCCGCGGTTGCCAGCCGTGCGCTTGCAGGAACTCGGCGGCGCGCGGCGCCTCCGCCTGCGCGGCAGTGCCCAGGGCGACCACGTCGATCGGCCCGCTCGCCGCGATCCCGCTGTGCGCGAAGGCCAGCAGCGTCCGTGCCGCCCCGAGCGAACCGTCGTACGCCACCAGCACATGCGTCAAGTCGGTGCGGGCCTGAGGCACGCACAGCACCGGCCGCGGCGTATGGCGCAACAGCAGCTCTAGCGTCTGGCTGCCCTTCTCCCACTCCTGGCGCGGCAGATGCTTCTTCCCCACGATCAGCAGGTCCGCCCGCTGGGCCTCGCGGGCCAATACCTGCGGCGGATCCCCCTCGTGCACTTCGGTCTGCACCGGAACCTGGACTTCTGCAGCCCGGCGGGAAAACGCCTCCAGCACCTGCTCGATCTCGTGCCGGGCCTGCTCGACCAGTGCCTGGTCCCGCGCTTCCTTGAACGCGCCCGCCCCCGGAGGCAGCGGCTGCGGCGCGGTCAAATGCGGCAGGTCGACCACGCCCAGACCGACCAGCGTCGCCCCCTGCCGCTGCGCCAGCGTCAGGGCCAGTTCCATCGCCGCCTGGGCATATTCCGAGCCATGCAATCCCACCAGAAATCGTCGGGCCATCGGCTGCTCCTCGTTGCTCGCGACGGTAGTTTGCCCACGTCGCCCCGCATTGTACGGGATGGCCCCAAGAACGTCCCAGGGGCGGCGCCGGTTCGCGGCCGGCCGCGGACGCGCTTCCACCGTCGCGGCGGCTGGGCGCGACCGGCGATCTGGTTGGCCGGCGGATTCCCAGCCCAGCGTGCCAGTGCCGTTTGCGCCACCCGTACCGCTTATCGCGACGCCGCGTCCGCTGCGCGATGAAAACTTTCCGCGACCGCTGCGAGGCGATGCGGGGACGGCAATTTTTTGAGCTATATTGCGCTGCCCGACGGCCTCGACCGTTCGCGGGTGTTACGTTTGTGGTGCCCCGGCGCTGGCCTGGCCGGAAGGCGGTGCGGACGCTTGTCCGCCCCGACCCTTCGCGAGGCGGCGTGCGGGCCCCTTGCGCCATGAAGGCAGGGGAGGTGGACGGACCGCACCGCGGCCGGCCGTCCTGTCGCATCCTCACCGCGAGTCTGTCGAGGCACTACGCCATGCTCATGCGACACGTCCATCCCAAGCTGCAATTCACCCACATGCTGCCGTATGGCGCCATTCTGCACGAGAATGGCGTCCAGTTCGTGGTGTACAGCAAAAGCGCCACCGCCATGCGACTTTTGCTGTACGACCGCGTCGAAGATACCGAGCCGGCGGAGATCATCGAGTTCGATCCGGAGAACGACCGCTGGGGGGACATCTGGAGCGTTTTCGTTCCCGGCGTGGGCGCGGGGCAGCTTTATCACTTCCAGGCCGACGGCCCGCGCGACCCCGAGCGCGGCCAGTGGTTCGACGGTAAGGCGCGGCTCATCGACCCCTATGCCAAGGCACTGGCCGGGAACTTCCAGCCCTCGCCGGATGGGATCATCCGGCCGCCCAAGTGCGTGGTCATCGACGACTACTTCGACTGGGAAGGGGACCGTCACCTGAAGCGGAAGATCAGCGAGACGGTGATCTATGAAATGCACGTCCGCGGCTTCACGCGGCACCCCACCAGCGGCGTGGCGCACCCGGGAACGTACCTGGGGATCATCGAGAAGATCCCCTACCTCAAGTCGCTGGGCGTCACGGCGGTGGAACTGATGCCGGTGCACGAATTCCCGATCAACGGCATCTGGGGACAGCCGCTGGAACGCCCCAACTACTGGGGCTACGACCCGATGGCGTTCTTCGCGCCGCACCGGGGCTATGCCGTGGGCGACACGCCCGGCTGCCAGGTGACCGAATTCAAACAGATGGTCAAGGCCCTGCACGCCGCGGGGATCGAAGTGATCCTCGATGTCGTCTTCAACCACACCTGCGAAGGGAACGAGCTGGGGCCGGTGCTGTCGTTCAAAGGGCTGGAAAACCGGGTGTACTACCTGCTGGGCAACGGCGGCAGCTACTACATGAACTTTTCCGGCTGCGGCAACACCGTCAACGGCAATCATCCGGTCGTCCGCGAGATGATCTTCCACTGCCTGCGGCACTGGGTGCACAACTACCACGTGGATGGCTTCCGGTTCGACCTGGCCTCGATCCTCAGCCGCGACCGGCAGGGAAATCTCGTGCCCAACCCGCCGCTACTGGAAGTGATCGCCGAAGATCCGCTGCTGGCCGATACGAAGATCATCGCCGAAGCCTGGGATGCCGCCGGAGCCTACCAGGTCGGTAGCTTCGGCGACCTGCGATGGGCCGAGTGGAACGGGCGCTACCGGGACGACGTCCGCCGCTTCTGGCGTGGCGATAAGGGCATGCTCGGCCCGTTCGTCACCCGGCTGGCCGGCTCCAGCGACCTGTACGAACACGCCGGCCGCCCGCCGTATTGCAGCATCAACTTCGTCACCTCGCACGATGGGTTTACCCTGAACGACCTGGTCTCCTACAAGGAAAAACATAACGAGGCCAACGGCGAGGGCAATCGCGACGGCGAAAACAACAACTACAGCGAGAACTACGGCGTCGAAGGGCCGACCAAACGCCCCGAGATCGAGGCGATCCGACTGCGTCAGATCAAGAATTTCCTGGCCACGCTGATGCTCAGCCAGGGCGTGCCGATGATCCTCTCGGGCGACGAGTGCCGCCGCACCCAGCGCGGCAACAACAACGCCTATTGCCAGGACAACGAAATCTCCTGGTTCAACTGGGATCTGGTCAAGCAGCACGAGAGCCTGGTCCGCTTCACCTCAGCCCTGATCCATTTCCGCCGCTCCCAGCCCACCGTCCGCCGAGAACACTTCCTTACCGGCCAGCCCCGGTTCGAAGGCGACCTGCCCGACGTGAGCTGGTTCAGCGCGCTGGGCACCGCGGTCGACTGGCACGGCGACGACGCTACCTTGATCGCCCTTCTCAAAGCCGTGGAACCGGAACATGATCCGGAGGGCCAGGCTCGCGATGTACTGATCCTGGTAAACGCTACCCCCAACTCAAGGGAGTTTATCTTGCCGCCGGTGGCCAAGGGCACCCGCTGGAGGCTGTTCCTCGATACGGCGGCCGCTCCGCCCTACGACATTTACCCCAACCTGGACGGCCCGCCTCCACCCCGGTCGCGCCGGCTGACCCTGGCCTATCGCTCGATGTGCGTCTTCGTCTCCGAAAATCCAAGGCCACGAAATTGATAGACAGACATTTTAGGGTGAACTTAGACTGGGCAATCAGGTGGTCCATACGATCTCGTGACTCAGCCAACTAGCCGAATAAAACAATTTGTTCACAATTTCTGACGCGGCACCTCCGCCCGAGTCGGCGCTAAGCAGACTCGGGCGGTTTGCTTTTCCCTATATCAAGAAAAAACGATCTGGTGTTCAAGTTTTAACAATCCCACCTCAATTGAGGGAGTATTAAGAAAAATCGAATTGCCTGGAGGCCATGACTGCTCTTGGACCCGTCTGGCAAGTGCGGTATGGGAGCCAGCGGGTCCGCCGCGCCGTGCTACGCGACAGCATGCTGTCGTCGCCTGGGGAAAAAACATCATCCGGCGGTAGCGATCAGGACGATTGTAACGTAGGGGAAAACTAGGACGGCCAGGCCGTCCGTGCGCTTTTCCAAGGAAGGAACGCGTGAAGTACCACACCGACCGCGAAAGCCACTGGGTCTCCGTTCGCCGCTTGCTCGGTCCTGTGCTGCTGGGGCTGGCGGCGACCTGGCTGTTTTTCGCCTCGACCAGGCAGGGGCCGCTCGATCATCCGCTGGTGCACCGCTACTTTGCCGGGCACCCGATCAACATGCTGGAGACGGCCCTGTTTTTCGTGGGGCTGGCTGCGCTGGCCTTGAAGGGGATCGAGCTGGCGGGGGAGTTCGGAACGCTCGGGGCGACGCTGGGCGAGCGCGATGGTCAGGCGGGCGGCTCAGCCGGGTGGTCTCCCAGCCAGGTGGAACCGCTGCTGGAAGCAGTGGCGCAGTGGCCGGCGCGCTTCCGCCGCAGCCGACTGGGACGCCGGTTGGAAGAGGCGATCCTGGGCGTGCAGCAGCGCGGCTCGGCCGACGCGCTGCCGGAGGAGCTGAAATATCTGGCCGAAGCGGAGGCGGCCCGTGCCCAAGACAGCTATGCGCTGGTGCGGATCGTGATCTGGGCCACGCCGATGCTGGGCTTTTTAGGCACCGTGATCGGGATCACCCACGCCCTGGGCGACCTGGGGCGGGAGCTGGGCCAGAGTGCGGGCGGCGACAGCGGCAAAGCGCTGAACACGGCCATGCAGGGGCTGCTCTCGGGGCTGTATGTGGCGTTCGACACTACGGCGATCGCGCTATGTTTTTCGATCGTGCTGATGTTCTTGCAGTTCGTGCTGGACCGCGTGGAAACGCAGCTTCTGGAAAGCGTGGATCGCCGGGCTGCCGACGAACTCTTGGGACGCTTCGCCGGTGGCAATCTGTCCAGCGACCCGCAGGTGCGCGCGGTGCAGCAGCTTGGTCAGAGCCTGGTGCGTAGCACGGAGCAGCTCGTGCAGCGGCAGGTCGAATTGTGGCAGCAGGCGCTGGCGGCAGCCCAGCAGCAGTGGCAGGAGGTGACCCGGCAGAGCACCCAGCAGGTGCAATCGGCGCTGGCGGGTGCGCTAGCGCAGGTGCTCTCCCAGTATGCGGCGGAACTGGAGCGGATCGAGCAGGCGGCCGCCCAGCAGCTTCAGCTCCGCTGGGAGCAATGGCAGACGGCCCTCTCGCAGAATGCCCGGCTGCTGCATGCCCAGCAGCAGGAGCTAGTGCGGCAGGGTGAGCTGATGACGCAGGCGATCCAGGCGGCAGGCGATGTGATCCAGCTCGAGCAGGCGCTGAACCAGAATCTGGCCGCGCTGGCGGGCGCCAAGAACTTCGAGGACACGGTGATGAGCCTGGCGGCGGCGATCCACCTGCTCAATTCCCGCCTGAGCCATCTGGCGGACGTGCCGCACGTCGCGCTCTCCTCTGCTTCCGTGAAAGGCCGGGCGGCATGAAGCGCCACGCCTCGGGCTCCGCGACCACCGTTGCGCTCTTTCCCTTCCTCGCCGTGCTGATCTGCACGATGGGGGCGCTGATCGTGCTCTTGGTGCTGTTGGTCCAGCAGGCCCGGGTCGATGCGGACGCGCAGCAGACGGTCGATGCGGCGCCTTCCACTGCCGGACAGGAGGAGCTGGAAGATGCCCAGTGGCGGCAAAACGTGCTGGCGCAGAGCCGGGCGGAGAAGACCGAGGAACTGGCCGCCGTCCGTGCGAAACTGGCGCACCTGGAGGAGCATACGCAGCGGCTGAAAGCCGAGGCGGAATCGTTGCTGGCACAGGCCCGAGCCATCGACGAGGGACGCACCTTGCGGGACGACGAGCTGGCCGCCGCCCGTGCCGAGCTGGCCCAATGGCAGGAGAAAATCGCGCACGCGGAGCGAGAGCTTGCGGAGAAGCGCCGCCAGCTCGAAGAAAAGAGCCGCTCCTACGCGCTCATCCCCTACGAAGGACCGCTGGGTACCCGCCGCCGGCCGATTTATGTCGAGTGCACCGAACTGGGGGTGATCCTGCAGCCGGAGGGCATTCTGCTGCGTGCGGAGGATTTTCAAGGTCCGCTCGGCCCAGGCAACCCGCTGGAGGTCGCCTTGCGGGCTGTTCGCGAACACCTGGAGCGCACCCAAGGCAGCCAGGCAGGCCAGCCGTACCCGCTGCTGGTGGTGCGCCCGGGCGGCGTGCTCGCCTATGCGGCGGCACGAGCCGCCATGAAATCATGGGATGACGAATTCGGCTACGAGCTGGTCGGCGACGACTTGAAGCTCGACTTCGGGCCGCCGGATCCCGCGCTGCACCGCATCGTCCAGCAGACGGTCGCGGAGGCACGCCGTCGGCAGGCGACGTTAGCCGCGATGATGCCGCGCCGCTACACTCGGGAAGATCCGCCACCGCCCGCCCGTGCCAGTCCGCCATCCGCCGCACCGCCACCTGCCGGTCCAGGCAGTGCTGGGCTGGAATCGGCAGGCGGCGTACCCCAAGCCACGTTCCCGGCAGCGGCGACCGCTGCGGGATGGCCATCGGCGGCGTCGCCTGGCGGCACAAGGCAACCCGCCGCCACCCAAGGCGCGCTTCCAGGGATGCGCGGCTCCTCCGCAACCGCCAGCGGCGGTGTGCAGCCTGCGAGCAATGCTGGGCAGCAGATGGACGCTCCAGGAGGAAACGCCGCTCCTGGAGAAGCTTCAACCTCCCTTGCCGGCCGTGGCCCTGGTCCAGGCGGCAGCGCCGCGACGACGTCCTCGCAGCCTGCAGGTCGCGATGCAACGGGCGCCACCGGCGCGACGGGCTCGCCAGCTCCGTTCGCACAACCGCCATCTGCCGGTGGGGCCACAACCGCCGTCGCGGCGTCCGCCGGGGCTGGTGGCGGAGCGGCCTGGGGCCAGACCAACCCTTCAGGTCCGAACATGCACCTCCAATTCGGACAGTCGCGATCGTCCGCCACCGCTCAGGAAGGCACTGCTTCCTCGGGAGGAACGGCGGGCCGTGCTCCGGCAGGCAAGCGTCCCAACTGGGCACTCCCCGCAGCCAAACCTCACGCCATCGGCGTGACCCGGCCGATCCCGCTGGCGATCCAAACCGATCGCTTGACGCTGATGCCATCCCGAGGACAGCAGCGCGTAACGCACGAGATCGCCGTCCATCCGGAGCTGACAGAGGAAGACGTCCAACGGCTGGTCGCCGCCGTGCAGCGCGAGGTCGAGGGTTGGGGACTGGCCGTGGCGGATGGTTACTGGAAACCGCTGCTGGTCGCCGAGGTCGCCCCTGATGCGGAAGGGCAGTTTGCCCGCCTGCAAACCGCCCTGCGGGGGAGCGGTCTGGAACTGGTGAGGAAAACACGGTGAAACGCCACGCCTCCTCCACGCTCGCCGAAACGCCCGGACAGGACTCGTTCCTGGACGTGGTCTGCAACCTGGTGGGCATCCTGATCGTGCTGGTGATGCTCGTGGCGGCGCAGGCCAAGCGGAGCATGCTTGCGGCGTTCTCCAAGCCAGCCGCACCGACTTCGTCGCTGGCGGAGGAGATCCGCACGGCGCAGGCCGCTGCCCAGTCGCTGGAAGCGAGCATTCATGAACTGGATCGGACCATCGCCGAGGCACAACTGGAAACAGCCGTCCGCGAAGCCGAACGCAATCGGTATCAGGTGCTGGTCACCGTCGCCCGTCAGCGGCTGGAGGAGTACCGGTCGCAGCTCTCGGCCGAAGAGCAGGCACGCTACGACCTTGCCCAGCAGCTCGCAGCCTGCCAGCGCCAGTGGGCCAGCTTGCGCGACCAAGTACAGACGCTCAGCACGCCGCCGCCCAAAGTCCTGGAACATCTGCCCACGCCGATGGCCCGCACGGTGTTCGGCACGGAGGTGCATTTCCGCCTGTCCGGCCACCGGCTGGCCTACGTCCCCTGGGATGAAATGATCCAGCGGCTGAAGGACGATGCCCCGCGGCACGTGGGCAAGCTCCGCGATCAGCCGCGGGTCGAGCTCTCCCTGCCAGACTATGCCGGCTTCGGCGCCCGCTACATCCTCCGGCGGGCCGAAGTGCAGATCGAGACGCGGGTCGGTACGGCCACCCGCAGCGGGGTGGAGTTGGAGCAGATCTACCTGGTCGAGACGGAGCCAAACCTCGGCCAGCCCGTTCAACAAGCCCTGGCTCCCGGTTCCGAGTTCCACGCCAGGCTGTCGGCCTACAAACCCCAGAATACGACCGTGACAATCTGGGTGTATCCGGACAGTTTCGATGACTTCCGACTCGTCAAGTCGGAATTGTTCAAAATGGGATTCCTCACGGCCGCCCGGCCCATGCCGGAGGGCGAGCCGATTGCTGGGTCTCCCTCAGGCACGCGCTCGGTCGCAGAGTAGCCCAGCGGAGATCCACCCTTTGTGTGGGTTTTGTTAAGACAGATATATCAAAGAAGGCAACAGGAATCCGCAAACCAACCATTGCGGACCGAGGCGCGCTGTTCGACCTCAGTATCTCTCTTTGCCAAGCTGCTTTTGTGAGTTTTTCCTAAAAGAAACACACCTTATGGGTGGGTAAACTAAAGAAATGACCCCAAGGGGATTCGAACCCCTGTTGCCGCCGTGAAAGGGCGGTGTCCTAACCACTAGACGATGGGGCCATGGCGATCGGTCAGGATCGCGATTGGTCGGCAAGGTTCTGGCGGCTGGGTGCAGTACGTGGAAGCGGACCGCTGCCGGTCTCTCGGTATTATGGCCTAGCCGGGCACCCGTCAAGTGGGCTTTCCGCGAAAGGTGGAAACGCGAGTCGCGGGGCAGGCCACCGGTGGCAGCTCCGCGCAAAGAATTAGGCGATAAGGAAAAAGCGTCGTGTCTGGTTTTCGGATGGCCTGGGTGGAGTTTTTGGTGGCCGGGGTCGTTCAGCGCGCGGGAGGGGGATAGAATGCACGCCGCATGGCGAGGCAGCCGCAGGTCGGCGTGGCGTCGCAGGGAGCGGCCGCGCGGGGCGATGCCGCCTGTGCGCTAAGCCTGGTGCGACGAAATTTGCAGGATGAGTTGGTCGAACCGCTGCCGAGCTTCCTACGGTCGTGGGACGCGAAGGTGAGGCGAAGGTTCGCCGAGGTTCCGTGTTGGCGGCGGGGCTGGGCTGGTTGTGAACAGGACTGGCGGCGGGGTTGGCAGCCCCGCCACGGACTGGGATCTTGAGGTCAGACAAGAGGCGGAGGGAAAGGCGATGGAGGTTTGGAACCCCAGCAAGGCGGAGCTGCTGCAGATTCCTGTCGAGCATTTGGACATCACGCAGCACAACGTGGTCCCGCTGGTGGAGTCGATGCGGAAGATGGCTTTTTCCGCGCGCGATCTGGCCCGGGCGGCCGAGATTTATGATCGCATGGTTCGCGATCCGGAGTGCGGGATCATTCTCTGCCTGGCCGGCTCGCTGATCAGTGCCGGGCTGAAGCAGGTCATTATCGAGATGGTCCGCAGCCGGATGGTCGATGCGATCGTCAGTACGGGTGCCAACATCGTCGATCAGGACTTTTTCGAGGCTCTGGGGTTCCGTCATTACGTGGCGGACGAGCGGCTCAAGAGCGGGATGTACGACGGGCTGCTGCGGGAGCACGGCATCGACCGCATCTACGACACGCTGATCGACGAGGAGGAGCTGCGGATCTGCGATGAAACGGTCAAGCAGATCGCGGACAACCTGCCGCCGCGTCCTTATTCCTCGCGGGAGCTGGTCCAGGAAATGGGGCGGTATTTGGAGGAAGGGGGGGCCAAGGCGGACTCGATCGTGCAAACGGCCTACCGGCAGGGGGTGCCGATTTTCTGTCCGGCGTTTTCCGACTGTTCGGCGGGGCTGGGGATCGTGGCGCACTATCACCAGCGGCGCGGTCAGCCCAAGACCAGTTTCGACAGTGCGAAGGATTTCTACGAGCTGACGCAGATCAAGCTGCACAACCCGGTGACCGGTCTGTTCATGATCGGGGGCGGCGTGCCGAAGAATTTCGCTCAGGATATCGTCGTCGCGGCCGACATCCTGCTCGAACAGGAAGTGGGCCAGCACGAGTACCCGCAGATGCATAAATATGCCGTGCAGGTGACCGTGGCCGACGTGCGTGACGGTGCCTTGAGCGGGTCGACGCTCAAGGAGGCCTGTAGCTGGGGCAAGGTGGACACGACGTACGAGCAGATGGTCTATAGCGAGGCGACGCTGGCCGTGCCGCTGATCGTCGGTTACGTCTGGCACCGTCGCGGCTGGGAAGATCGGCGGCTGCGACGCTTCGCGGATTCGTTCGTCGAGGAACCGCAGCCGGCCTCGGCATGAACACGGCTCTGGAGTCGTGCGGCATCGGCAACGCTGCTGGCAGTTCCGTCTGCCGGCTAGAACGCCCGGCGAGATGGTCTTGCGCCAGGCGGTACAGCGGGCGGCCCTCGGTGGAAGCTACGCTCGATCAGGATAGGGAGCGGCAAGATGGCGACTTGGATCTGGGCTGTGGCGACCGCGGAGCGATTGGTTCGGCTGGCCATGAGTGCCTGGCTGGGGCTGAGTGTGGGCGCTGTGGCAGCATCGGGGCTGCCTGCGACGGGGCTGGCGCAGGACGCACCAAGTCGCGAGGAAGCGGCGCAGGCGCTGGAGCGCGCGGTGCGGTTCTTTTGCGATCACGTGTCGGCCGATGGGGGCTATCTGTGGCGGTATAGCGCTGACCTGACGCTCCGCGAAGGGGAGGAAAAGGCGACGGCGAGCATGGCCTGGGTCCAGCCGCCAGGCACGCCGGCCGTGGGCGAGGCGTATCTGCTGGCTTACGAGCGGGTGAAGACGCCGTCCCTGCGGGAGGCGACGATCCAGACGGCGCGGGCGCTGGTCCGCGGCCAGCTTCACAGCGGTGGCTGGGACAACGCCATCGAGTTCGATCCGGCCAGGCGGCCGGCGTACGCCTACCGCGTGGACGGCCCGCCCCGGCCCCGCGCTCGCAATGTCAGCACGCTGGACGACGACAAGACGCAGTCGTGCATCCGGTTTCTGATGCACGTGGATCGGCTGCTGGAGTTCAAAGACGCAGAGATTCACGAAGCGACGCGCTATGCCCTCGATCAGCTTGTGCAGGCGCAATATCCCAACGGGGCCTGGCCGCAGCGGTTCAGCGGGCCGCCGCGGGCCGAGGAGCATCCGGTGCTGCCGGCCCGCTATCCGGACCAGTGGCCGCGCGAGTTTCCGGGGGCGAACTATGCGGGTTATTACACGCTCAACGATGACACGCTGGCGGATGTGATCCGCACGTTACTCGAGGCGGCGGACCTCTATGGCGAGCGGCGCTATTTCGAGGCTGCACGGCGGGGCGGCGACTTTTTGCTGCTGGCGCAGATGCCCGATCCACAGCCCGCCTGGGCCCAGCAGTATAACGCGCGGATGGAGCCGGCCTGGGCGCGGAAATTCGAGCCGCCGGCGATCACGGGCGGCGAGTCGCAGGGGGCGATCCGCATCCTGTTGGAGGTGTATCGGCACACTGGGGACCGCAAATACCTCGAGCCGATTCCCCGCGCCTTGGACTATCTGGAGAAGAGCCAGCTGCCTGGCGGTCGCCTGGCCCGCTTCTATGAGCTGAAAACCAACCGGCCGCTGTATTTCACCAAGGATTACAAATTGGTGTACACGGATGACGACCTGCCGACGCATTACGCGTTCGTGGTCAGTTCCAACGTGGCGTCGCTGCGGAAGGCGTACGAGGAGCTGGCGGCCGCTCCAGCCGAGCGGCTCCGACGGCCATCCGCTCCGGAGCGGATCACCTGGACGCCGCGTTTAGCGGCCGACGCGCGCCGGGTGATCGACGCATTGGATGCCCGCGGCGCGTGGGTCGAGGAGGGGCGGCTGTCTCAGGCGGACGGTGGCCGGGGGGTGCAGCGGGTCATCACCACGCGGACCTTCATCCGCAACCTCGACATCCTGAGCCGGTTTGTCGCGGCCAGTGCCCGCTGAGGCCGTGTTGCATGGCCACGTGGACCATGCCTGCTGCAGAGAGAATCGCCCGGCTGCGCCCCCTGCGCTAAGCACGGAAGAACAGCCACGTGGTCACGACGAACAGCGGCAAAAGCACCACTCCACTATACAGCATGTAACCGAAGAAGCCCGGCATCCGCACGCCGTTTTCCTCGGCAATCGCTTTCACCATGAAGTTGGGGCCGTTGCCGATGTAGGTATTGGCCCCCATGAAGACCGCCCCGCACGAGATGGCTGCCAGACGCAGCGCGGCCTCTTGCCCGCGTTGCAAGAGTTCCCCCAGGTATTGTGGTCCTTCGGCCCGCACGCCATCCATCCCTGCCGCCGTGGCGGCGAACGTGAGGTAGGTCGGAGCGTTGTCGAGAAAACTCGACAACAGCCCCGTGGCCCAGAAAAACTGCCAAGGATGGTGGATCGCAAGCTGCCCCAGGTCGGGACGCAGCCCCTGCCCCCAGGCATTGAGGATCAGCAAGGCCGGGGCCATCGTCACGAAAATCCCGAAGAACAACACGGCCACCTCGATGATCGGGCCGAAGGTGAATTGATTGTCGCGGTGGTTGGCAGCCGGTGTGGCCAGGTAGCTGACGATCGCCAGGCCAGCCATGACCGCCTCGGTGACGCCGAATGGCCAGCTCCAGCGTCCCGAGGCATAGATCGTGACCACGACCGCTGCCAGGAGGAGGAAGTTGAACGCCCCCCGCACCCCCAGTGGCTCGTGCCGCAATACCTCTTCAAACTGCGAGCCGGCCCGCTCGCGTTCTTCCCGCGCCAGCACCACTTCGTCGTACACGTGGAACGCCGCCAATAGCGCGCCATTGACCACCAGCCAGGGCAGCCACAGGTGCGTCATGGTCCAGAGGAACGGCACGCCTTTGAGGAATCCCAAAAACAACGGCGGATCGCCCAGCGGCGTCAACAGCCCCCCGCAGTTGGAAACCACAAAGATGAAGAACACGACGATGTGCGCGCGGTACTGCCGGGTACGATTGGCCCGCAAAAGCGGACGGATCAGCAGCATCGAGGCACCCGTCGTGCCGATGAAGCTCGCCAAAAGTCCGCCCACCAAGAGCAGCACCGTGTTGGCCAGCGGGGTCCCGCTGAGCGAGCCCTCCACATAGATGCCGCCGCTGATCACGTACAGTGCGGTCAACAGCAGGATGAACGACGCATACTCGCGCAGTTTTTCCAATAGCTCGTGCACCCCCGGCGTGCCCCACGCCAGCACCAGGTAGCCTGCGACCGGCACCGCCAGCGCTGCGGCGACCAGCGCCTTGTTCGCATTGCGGTGCCACCAATGCTCGGCCACCAGCGGCAGCAGGGCGATCGCCAATAGCAACCCGACGAACGGCAGCACGCTCCACAGCGGCATCTGGGCCCCCAGAGGCGGGTGCTCGGCGTGGGCCGCAGGCTCTGCATGCGGATCGGACGTTTCCGCCGAGGAATGGTCGGACGCCTCCACGACCTGATGCGTCTTCGATGCCGTTTTCGCATTTGCCGCGGACCGCACGTCTTCCGCTGCGTGCAGCGAAAAACAGACGATCACCGTCACCCCAGCCACGAGCGGCAACCATCCGGGCCATTCCCTGGGTCGTACAGCGGTCAAGCAGCACCTCGCGTCAGGCTGGAGGAAGTCGGGCTGGCGGGCACACGAGGCCAGTTATTTCATGGATTAACTGGCATATCGCCCGATACGGTCCCGCCACGATGGCTGGCCCTCGTACGCGCGCGGAAAAACAGTACGATGAAAAACCAATCGGCCATGTCAGGGAGCGAAGTTGACGTCGCACCTCGCGCTGCTAATACGGTCTACGCAATGCCCCTCTTACGTGGGGCTCTGGCGATCCCGTGAGCGCTGGATGGCGATCGCGCATGCTTCAAGAGTTTGTAGCATGCAACAAAGGAGCTTGTCACATGAAGGTCGCCATCCTCGGGACCGGTGCGGTGGGGAGCGCCCTGGGGCAACGGCTTGCCGCGAAGGGGCACGACGTGGTCTTCGGGTCGCGCGCTCCGCAATCTGGGCGGGTGCAGGAACTTTTGACCCGCTGTGGGGCGTCGGCGCGGGCCGGCTCGCCCCGCGAGGCAGTGACCGACGCGGAGGTGGTCGTGCTGGCTCTTCCCTGGCAGGCAGTGCCGGCCGTGCTGGCTGGGGTGGGTCCGCTGGACGGGCGGGTCCTGATCGACTGCACCAACCCTCTGCGGGCCGATTTGTCAGGAATCGAAATCGGGCATGTCAGCTCCGCCGCCGAACAGATCGCCGAGTGGGCCCCGCAGGCCAAAGTGGTCAAAGCCTTCAATACGGCCAGCGTCAAGGCGATGTTGGACCCCGTCTTTGGGGGGTCAAAGGCAACGATGTTTTACTGCGGAGATGACTCGCAGGCCAAGGAGATCGTCGGTCAGCTCATCGCCGATGTGGGGTTTGAGCCGGTCGATGCCGGGCCGCTGTCTGTAAGCCGCTATTTGGAGCCGCTGGCGATGTTGTACATCCACCTGGCCATCCGCCAGGGGTGGGGGTCGAATTGCGCTTTTAAAATCGTGAAAAGATAATCGACTGAATGTGCTTTTTTGGTGTTCGTCCCTGGGTGTGTGGTTGCCCACGCGCAGGCTGATTCTCTGGAAACCAGGTTGCTTTTTTGGCAATTTGGGGCCAGTGCGAGGCGCATCTCGGGTGCCCTGGCGGGCGCTGTTGCGGTGGCACGGGGCAGTGGCAGCGAAGCGAGCAAGCGGGCGACGAAAGCCGCTACGGCTGAAATTTCCTGCCAAATTGTAGCAATTAGCGCAAGTGGCAATTAGACTAGGCGCGTGCATCCCGGGGACGATCTGCGCCCCAGCGCTCTTAATTGACTCCCAGTGGGGTTCGTGTCGTGAGCTTGCCCAATCGTGGTCGCCGCCCAACTTCGCGTCCGTTCCGTCGCTATCGGTCCGCCATCCGGCGGCCGAGGCTCGAACAGCTCGAAGCCAGACATCTGTTGGCGGGAATCATCCATACCGACCCAGAGGGGAACCTGTTTCCTGGGTTTGAAGGGAATTACTACCCGCCCACACGCGCGCAGGCTGCGACGGCTGGGTTCTTGTCGGCGCCCAGCACCCAGGCTCCGCTGACCATTGCGCAGAGCTATCTGACGCAAAATGCCACCACCTTCGGCGTGTCTGCGGCCGATGTGAGCCGGGCGACGGTCAGCAGCCAGTACACCGACAGCCAAGGCGGCATTCAGCACGTTTACTTGCAGCAGACGTACAACGGCTTGCCGGTGCTGGACGCGGTGGGGGGGGTGCATCTGACGAAGGATGGGGAGGTGATCGCCGCGTCGGTGAATTTCGTCAGTGGACTGAACCACCCGCCGATCGATACGCCGCTCAATCCGACGATTACCCCCCAGCAGGCGGTGACCACGTTTGCCGTTGGCGCAGGACTTCCGACCGATGGCCAGATCGTGGTCCGTGCACCGGCAGCCGGACGCGATCAGAAGACGGTGTTGCAGCAGCCTGCGATTTCGGCCGATCCGATCCCGGTACAGCTCGTGTATGTGCCGGTGCCCGGGGGCGGCGTCGACCTGGCCTGGAAGATGGTGGTCCGGCCGCCGAGCAAGCCGCACTGGTTCGAGGCGGCAGTGGGTGCGGCGGGGACGCGTGCGGGGCAGATCGTGCGCGTCGTCGATTGGGCCGACCAGGCCACGTACAACGTTTTCCCGCGACCTGTGCAAGATCCGCTGTATGGCCCGCGTGCACTGGTCACCGACCCGCACGACCCGATCGCATCCCCCTTCGGATGGCACGACACCAATTTCCTGCCAGGCGCGGATACGACGACCACCAGCGGCAACAATGTCAACGCTTCACCCGATCCTGCGTTCGGGCCGGCGCCCAATGGAGGCGTGACGCTCACGTTCGATTTTCCGTTCAGCCCGGTCGGGCCGAGCGCTGCGAATACGAATGCCGCCACGACGAACCTGTTCTACTGGGTCAATCTGGCGCACGACATCGCCTATCGCCACGGTTTCGACGAGCCGGCCGGCAATTTCCAGCTCGTCAACCGCACCGGCCAAGGGCTGGGCGGCGACCCGGTGACTGCCGTGGCGCAGTCGACACTCGCGTTCAACAACGCCTTCATGGCCACGCCTCCGGACGGCCAATCCCCGCAGCTTGTCATGGGCCAGTTCTTTTCGGCAGCGGGCGTCCGCGATACAGCCTTCGACGGCACGATCATCACGCACGAGTTCACGCACGGCATTTCCGATCGTTTGACCGGCGGCCCCGCCAACACCAGCGCGCTGAACGCCCTGCAGAGCGCAGGCATGGCGGAGGGCTGGAGCGACTGGTTCAGCTTGCTGGTGACGATGAAGCCGACGGATACGGCCACGACCCCTCGCACCACCGGCCAGTGGGTGCTTGGCCAACCGCTGAACGGGCCGGGGGTCCGTCGATTCCCATACTCGTTCGACATGTCGATCGACCCGCTGACGCTGGCCAACTACAACGGCGACCTGTTCCCCCAGCAGAACAACACCGAGGTTCACAACGCCGGCGAAATCTGGGCCTCAGCGCTATGGGACCTGACATGGCTGCTGATCAACAAATACGGCTTCAGCGACGACCTGTATGGCGGCACGGGTGGGCAAAATGTGGCCATGCAGCTCATCTTCCAGGGGATGAAGCTGCAGCCGGCCAATCCGTCGTTCTTGCAAGCGCGCGATGCGATCATCGCGGCTGATTTCGCCTTGAATGCGGGGGACAATTACGAACTGATCTGGCAGGCGTTCGCCCGCCGTGGCTTTGGGGTCAGCGCTGTGGATGGCGGGGCCAACTCGCTGCAAGTCTTCCCGGCGTTCGACACCCCGCGGCCGCTGGGACGTGTGGTGGGCAGTGTGGCGGTCGATTTCAACGGCAACCTCCGCCGTGATGCGGCCGACCCGCCGCTGCCGGGCATCGTGATCTATGCCGATGCGAACAACAACGGCAGGCGGGATGCTGGCGAGCGGTTCGTCACCAGCCGATCCGACGGCAGCTACTCGCTGCCATTCGTCACGACGCAAGCGATCACCGTCCGGCAGGAACTACCCACGATCTATACGCAGGTGCTTCCGGAAAGCAACGCCGGGCGCAGCGTCGCGGTGGTCCGCGGACAGAACACGGCGCCGCAGGACTTCCTCAACCGGGCCACGCCTGGCAAGATTAGCGGCGTGGTGTGGAACGACCTGAATGCCGACGGCGTCCGCGATCTCGGTGAGCCGGGCATTCCCGGCGTGATCGTGTTCGTCGATTACAACAACGACGGCAAGATCAGCGTCCTGGAACCGGCAGGCCAGACCGACTTCTTCGGCAACTACACGATCCAGGGCGTGGTGCCAGGCAGCGGCTACACGGTGCGGGTAGTCGTCACGCCGGGCATGACCGAAACCTATCCTGACCCGGCCGGTCTCAATGGTGGGGCGCATACCGGCGTGACGGTCAGCGCCGCAGCCACCACGCCGGACCTGGACTTCGGCTTCAGCCAGCTTCTCGATTTCGGCGACGCACCCGACTCGTACGGGACGACGCTGGCCAACAACGGAGCGCGGCACGGCATCCTGGCCGGTTTCCAGCTTGGGGCCCTGATCGACGCGGAAAGCGATGGCCAGCCGACGCTCGACGCCTCCGGCGACAACAGCGATGAAGATGGCGTCGTCTTCCTGGGAGGCGGCATCACGCCCGGTACCACGGCCCGCGTGCAGGTGACGGTCCACACCGGCGGCTTGTCGCCTGGCAAGCTGCATGCCTGGATCGACTTCAACCGCAACGGCACTTTTGACGCTTCTGAGCGGGTGCTTGCGAACGCCCGGCTGGGCACCGGCGTGCACGTGCTCACGTTCACGGTGCCGGACGGCATTCCCTTCGGTCAGACGTACGCCCGTTTTCGCTACGGCTACGAGCAAGACCTGGGGCCGACAGGACCTTCGGTGGCTGGCGAAGTGGAAGACTATGTGATCGACGTCTTGCCGGACGTGCCCAGGGCGGTGCCTGACGTCTTCCCGAGGCCCGGGGAGCCGCTGATCAAGCAAGGAACGGTGGACAACGTCCTGGATGTCCTGGCGAACGACACGACGACGACCTTCGGGCCGCCGCGGATCGTGCCGGGCAGCTTCCCGGCCGTGCTGCCCAGCGGCAGCCGTCTGCGGCTGAATGCCACGGGCGACAAGATCCTCTATACGCCAGCGGAGGGGGTGTTGGGTCAGGAGACGTTCTTCTACCAGGTGACCGACGGCAACAGCGTTTCCGCCCCCGGTCAGGTGACGATCAACCTCAGCGTGCGCGACACCAAGGCGATGGACGACATCGTCACGATCCCCGCGGGCACGGTGACCGCCACGACGATCGACGTGCTGGCCAACGACCTGTTCGGCTACCCGATTCCCGCCACGCGAATTACCAGTATTCAGCCGGTGACTCCGGGAGCTAGCGGGCTATCGATCATCAGCGGCGGGACGGCTCTGAGCTACACCCCGCCATCGAGCACCTTCACGGGCACGCAGATCTTCCAGTACACGATCGACGACAGCGACCCGCTGACCGCGCCCTCTTCGGCGTTCGTGACGATCCAGGTGCTCGATCCGGCCAACCCCGCCGCGGCCGGCTACCAGGCGCAGTTCAGCGTCGGGCTGTTCGACGCCACCAGCGGTCTGCCCATCAGCGCGGTGGATGTGGGCAGCACGTTCCTCGTGGTCGTCACCTCGCAAGACCTGCGGGCAGGCGGTACGACAGCCAACCGAGGCGTCGAGGGCTCCTACCTCGACCTGTTGTTCAACCGCAACTTTGTCGAGCCGGTGCTCAATCCGGCCAACCCGCGCGGCTTC
>Ga0101944_10004027_pt1 | contig 19058 bp, 12 predicted proteins | sample DewCreD2012metaG_FD_75245 | JGI IMG/M metagenome (GOLD analysis project Ga0101944, IMG submission 75245) | Hot spring sediment bacterial and archeal communities from British Columbia, Canada, to study Microbial Dark Matter (Phase II) - Dewar... ... | reverse complement strand
TTAATCCCCTTCTCCAAGGCTTCTAACACTAACTGCAATCTCACTTCATACCGGTCTTTACTTTTCCTGATACACTCGTAATAGTTATAGACATACATGGGTACCCTCCTGGTTAAGGTTTGATTCAATCCCATTCTACCCAGATCCGTTGGATCTAGAGTAGGGCCAGGGGGTACCTTCTCTCTTAACACTACAGACGCTTGACTTCCCAAGCGAGCTGCTTCTCCCTCTACCGCCCCAGCGTAACCTCATGTAAAAACGGGGGAAGCGAGGCACCGTCTTCCTCTGCTTCCCCCGATCTATCCATTAGGCACGGACTCCGAAAAGTCCGCAAGATTTTGTCAGACTCCCCGAGTGCAATCCTCTTCATAACCGTTCTCTTTCTCCTGCAGTTAACCGAAGTCCTTCAATATCGACGGTTTATCAAAGAGCAGGCTGTTCCCGGTGAGGCGGAAGAGGCGTTGAACTCTATTTCCCAATTACCCTACCCGATGCGGATGTCGTAAGTCGAGTCGTGAGTTTGTCGAAAATTGTGTCGCAAACCTGTCGCAAAGATCAACCCCGATCCCCAGGCCGACTCATTACCCTTTTCATTCAGCATTACCAATTGCCGCTTGGCGGTTTTAACCATCGGGAGTTCTCATCCTAAATCATCCGGCCCCGATGATAGGTGGAGTCCTTGTCAACCCAATCCTCCTAGGTGCAGGACATGCCTTTGCGCCAAGGAACTTTCCGCGGGGGCCCGGGCCGGTAAAAGGAGCAGCTTTTGGGGCCGTAGCAGAAGGTTTCGAACCCGTATTGTCTCTTTGACGGATTCCAGTGGATATTGGGCAGCCAGAAACCGCCGTCCTCGTCATGATTGTTTAAGAAGCTGACGATCTTCCACAGAGAATGTTTCCGAGTCTTCATTATTCAGCGCCGCCTCCATCGCTTTGCTAATTCTTATCCCTTGGGTGGATACGGGTCCTTGCCGTAGGTGTGCTCCGTTTGAATCGTCATATCCTTCTTGTGGATGACCACCTGTCCTAACTCCTGAATTTTGCAGCTTCCTTGGTGCGGTTGATTGCATCCGCTTTTGTGTCGTGTTTGCTCAGTGCCCTGGACGCGTTTTCTTCCTTGACCTTCCAACCGCCGTCGGTATTGGGTGTCACATGGTAAGTTTTGAGCTTCGACATCTTCATGGCTCCTTATTTGAGTTAAGTTTTTCTTCGTGCCTGCGGACCGCTGTGAGCATCCGATCAATGCATGCATCGACATCCTCTTCGACTTCATGGTGCCACAAGCGGATCACCGTTCATTCCATCTGCCGCAGTTTCCGATGGTTCTGGATTACCACTCCTGTCTCTCTGGTCGAACAACCCGTCGATTCGATCTGCCGCTCTCGCCCTTTCGAGATACGAGGCGTATGCGGCCCGAGCCCTGCCGATCAAGATTTCGTAAGTCAAGATTCTCGAACCGGGAGATACACTGTTCATCGCATCTTCGATCCGTTGAGAGGAATCGGGAGGGTTCGCGCCTACGACGAACACGACTTCGATTTGAGCTCGATCCTTTTCCTCCGCAGGCAGGATATCCTTCATGGCGTCCACGTATTTGGCCCCTTGCCCAGCGAGTTCGTAAATACCGACGCGTACCGACGCTCTCTTCAACTCCACGATTATGTGTTTACCAGCCAAGGTGCTGTAGCGAATGTCGACTCGACCATACTCCTCCTTGGTCCTGTCGTCATCGCGGAATGGATCGTGCATACGCAATCTCCGCTCCATCTCCTCACTGCCCGTGGCGCGTTCCCACGCGGGGTCAAGTAGCCAAAGGTGATCGAACAGATACTTTTGCAGAACGCGCTCCCGGTGATTCTCGTCGACCAATCCCTGGAGTTCCTTGATTATGTCCAATCGATTGCGCACGATATCTCGATAAAAAGACGCCTCCAGAGAGTCCCGGTCGGCCAACAATCGTAGAAGGGCATCCACGCCTTTCGACAACGCTCGTTCAAGCTCTTCGGCGTCCCCACGGAGTCGAAGCCGCTCGAATCCGAAAACTGCATGACGAAGAAGTGTCCTCTGGCTTTCCTCTTGGTCTGCATCGTCCTTTCCGACCTCCATGGTAGCGATGCGTTCGAGAAGCTTTTCCGCTTTCGTTTTCCAACCCTCCTGCAAACCGTCGAGCCATTCTCCTATACGCGGATATCGTCCACGCAATTCACTCGTCTTGTCCGTCGCTCTGAGTTCGCTCCACGTCTCGGCTATCCTACGAAGTGCCTTCTGTAGGAAAACGGTCAGAGCAACGACCCGAGCATCATCCTCAATGACCCTCTGCCGGTTGCTGGTCACGATGTCGGCAGATTCGGATGCATCGAGAAAATCCGCTTCCACCTGGCCGGTCAGATACTTCGTATAGACCTCTGCGCCTACTATCCTCGCCAACACGTCCTCATCCACCAGCCGTCCCCGAGCGAGGACTATAATCGAATTTAGATTTCCTTCCGGCGTGGCAAGGCGTTTAGGACGATCCACAGTGCCAATCCACCCTTGTATTTGCCATTCTGGATTCCATGCTTCGTCACGGCCGTCCAGAATTTCAGTTTTCTTCAGGTTCACGCACGATGTGGTGGCTACTTTCGTGTCGCCAAGTGTCCAAAGATATTCGATGAATTTGAGATCCTCTCGATCTGTTGCAGTTACCTCCACTCCATTCACGAAAACGCGGAAACCCTCACTTCCAATGACGGAAAAGCGGCGGGCCAACCGACGTCTGAGCGACTCTGGTGCCATCTCGCGAAGACGATTGCGTTTCAAGGAAGATGCAAGAATGCGAGTGCCATGTTCGTTAACGAACGTTCCCTGGGAAACCGCTACCGGTTCGGGATTGTATACACTAAGGCCTGTCTCCATCGCCCTTCTCAAATCATTGGATATGATTTTCAGACCGGCTGGTTCCGCACCGTTTGCTTGAGTCTGTATTTCGATCAGGTCAGCGATTGAAAAGAGCGATAGCTTTCCGATGCCTTTCCGGCCCATTACCGATCGTCCACCAGGAGTCGTGTCGCCATCTCTCCGGCGTCGATAGCCGACTCTAAGATAGCGTTCGTTAACAGCATATAGGTCCATCCCGATTCCATTGTCTACGATTTCTATGCGGTCTCTGGAGATATCGAGGTCAATCCTCACTTCGGTCGCATCAGCGTCCCAGGCATTCGCAACGGTCTCCGTAATCACGGCGGCGACACTACTGTATAGGCCGTCGGCCAAATGGTCGAGGACGTTGAGGTCAATAGTCATCCGATATGGATGTTCGTTATCGCTCATCGCGTTTTTCCTTTCCAGGTTTGCCGCCTTCGACGTCGCCGCTCATCTCCAGGTCATGAACCGACACCATATTCGAATAACCGAGCTCTCCGAATCTCTCTTTGGACAATAGCCATGACCGCACGTGTGCACCCAATTTCTCGAGTTCCTCGTGTTTTTTGCCTTTTAGCGCACATTCCCAAACAACCAAAACTCTCCATTCGCTGGCCAGGAGGGAATCGTAGTTCTTTCTGTCACGCTTCCGGTTCGCCTCGAATTTCTCGCGCCAGAAGTCCTTTCTGGATGCTGGCTCGGTAGCGAATTTGCACCCCTTGTGGACATGCCAGAAACACCCGTGCACGAACACCACTGACCTGAACCGAGGAAAGACGAGGTCTGGCGATCCAGGCAGCTTTCGGTCATGTAGTCGATATCGTAACCCCAGTCGATGGAGAGCACGGCGAAGACGCATCTCGGGACCCGTGTCGCGCTGCCCGACACTGGCCATGATTCGTGATCTCGTTCGCCTGTCCACCGTATCCATTCAAATCCGTTCCACAGTTTCAGTCGCCACGAGCGCTTCGAGGTGCCTATGGAGCTCGTCCGGCAGGTGTCCACCCCGCACGAGCACTCCCAGTTCCATGTTTCTTTCCATGGCCGCCGTACTCAGGTTCGCGCTGGTGATGAAGGCCAACTTTCCGTCCGAAACCGCGCACTTTGCATGCACAGACCCCGTGGGGTCGGAGACGCCTTTTTTTCCGTTTCCGACATGCCAAACGTAAAGATTCGCGGAGGGAACGGCGGTCTTCATCGTCTTGAAGGAATCGACCGTTACTTTTCCGCCACGGTCGGTCGAGGATTCCATAAGGATATCCACCTGGACCTGACGGCCTGCCGCATCCTGCAGTGCCTTGATTATCGATGATACCTCGTATGCAACGAAGCTCACGACAAACAGCCGGTTGCGTGCGGACTCGATAACCTCGCAGAGCACCTGTTCCGTGTGTCGGACGGGTACCATTCCCGTCGAAGGACCTGTCCACACCATTTCTACGGAACCATGCCGCTCATGGAGCGCCGCGGTGGCCGAAGCCCCGCGCAAGGCCGCGGCCAACTCGCCTGGACGCACCTGGTTGGCTTCACGCCATGCGGCGTCCAACCGGCCGATCATGGACTTGTCTGCATTGGGACCGAAGACCGGCTTGACCAGTGCGAACTGTTCGACCGATCCCAACGATTCGATTTTCGAAGCGATTGCCGCCACACGATCGGGGTGCAGTTCCAGGCCGAGCTCCGCGATGATCTGCCATAGTTCATTCATTGCCACCGCCTCGCCCTTGGAAGAAAGCGGCATCGCGGCACTCGAACGTGTTCACGAGCAATGCCCTGTCCAGATAACGATTGCCCCGTTCACACGAGGTCTCTGCAACGAACGTGCAGGCGTGACAGGAAGCCACGTGCAAGGAACGATCGACGCTGGGATCGTGTTCGGAACAAAGCGGATCGGAAGAACAGATGGTTGCCCGTTCGAGAGCCTGGCCGATGAGGCGGCCCAGGTTCTCCGATTTTCCCAGTTCCACCAACCCACCGAGGGTTCCATCGGAATCGGCGGCAGCCGTGTAGATGATGACTCCGGCCATGGGTGAATCGTGGTCCGAACTCGCATAGATGCGCTCGCGGATGCTGGCCGCGTTGTATCCACACTCCAATGCCAGCTCCCGAATCAGGAGATGGGCGAACGTGTGGATCATGGCATAGCGGATACCGGGGTAGCCCTCTTCGGGGTCCAGTCCACGAGCGTTTCTCCACCCTCTGTGTCCCGCTTCCAGTCTTTCGCTGCGACGCTTGACCGAAGGAATATCTTCCCAGGTTCGAACGGCCTCCTCGTCGAATCGAATGAAGATTCCCTCACCATGCACCTCGCAAGCGGGAATCCAATCGGGACGTGCACGCGACAACGCCGCCATCGGAGGCCGCTCGTCCGGATCGGTGGTCTCTTCCGGAGCCTCGACTCGGGTGTAACCGATCAATGCGTTCACTTCCCTCAATCTTTCCAGGAGCAGAACGCCTGCGATCTTCCCCGTGTACACGGCGGGCGGGGGCTCCGGTCGACTCATGAATTGAGGCCAATCGGTCGGAGGAGTGGGTGCCGTAAGCACCTCCCATTCGGGAATCTTGAGATCCCCCTCCGTGACGAACGTATCGTCGCCCTTGCCTTCCTGCCGCTCCTGAACGCAGCGCCATACGTCTCCGATGTCGAAACGTTCGATTCCCGGCAGGCTCCCGCTCTTCACCAGAGTCTTGATCACCACTTTCAATTCGTCTGCGGACTCCACGTCCGCAAAATATTCCCAACCGTCGAGGACGAGCTGGCTCAATTGATTCCGTTCCAGGGGGATAGCCAATACCGAAAGAGAGACGGGGAACCAACTGTTGGTGGCCCCGAGCAATACCGCCCGTGGAGATTCCTGGCACGATGCATCGAAAGTGTCGAGATGCGGGTGCCTTCCCCTGCAAGCCGGAAGATTCTGTTGGGCTTCCCGGCCGAACGCGTGAACGAGGGATCGGGCGGCGTCGCACGCATCGCATTTCACCCAGAGGTTCTCCGTCTGGAGCGACGCCCCTCGCTCGAAGAAACGCAGCGTGCCTCTACATTCGGAGGACCCACCGTGAACGAACCAGTGCCATGGAAAATCGTCGAGATGTCCGTTCCTGCATGCCAGCAGAAAGCGGGCCGGTACCGCATCCGCGTTTTTTCCCTTTTCGCAGTTCGAATGCACGAAATGAGTCTGTTCCGGCCTGTAAGGATACGGTTTGATGTCGAAAAGGCCGGAGTCGTATTCCGCCAGCAAACCGCATTTCACGCAGCGCAACCATCGCGGGAACGGCCTGACCGGCACCCCGATCTTGCCCTCCGCCGACATGGGGCTTGCCCCTTCTTCACGGACGAAAGGGGGAACACGCAGACGCTCGACCTGTGGGCCGAGCACCCGGCGAACGGCCGCGAGCAACCTGGCCTCCTCCACCGGCAGACATTGATTGACGTTCCAGCGATCGAGGCCCATCGTCACGACGGACAGGTTCGGAAGATCGACCAGCGCTCCGGGACCGTATGTCCAGAGCAACTGACTCGGGCGGACTTGCCCCACGAGATAGGTACTCATGCCTCACCTCCGTCGCTTTCCGCGTCTCTCGGCCTGGCGCGCCATTGTGGAGGGTCGGAGAGTCTGGCCACGTCCATGACGAGCCGGACACCGGGTTCGACCTCCCTCATCGAAAACGGCACGGTGAATTCGTCCCAGGCCGTCGCACCGGGCTTTTTCAGGAGTGCGGCGACGTCCCCCTGACCGCGCTCGGTCTCGTAACCCAGTCTTCGTCCCGCCTTGATCGCTTCTTTCACCCATCGATCGATGCGATCCGCCACCATCGTGTCGGCACGCAACCGTGCCGCCTTGTCCTTCACTTTCCAGGCACGATCGGAAACCACGGTTCTCACGGTGGAGGCCTCCGGTTTCCCCGAGTTGTCCAGCGTCTGGGCGCCGAGATTCGGATTCAAGGGGTCGTTCACGAGACGCATGAGGCTCACCATCGTTCCAGTCAAACCCCTGTCCAACGCCCTGGGTGCGAAAGGCGTGACGGATTGCGCTTCCACGTGTTTGTAGAAAGTCGCGTGATAGTGTTCGAAGGTCTCGTAGTGCGACAGGTCGCGCGGACGAGACCAAGTCAGTACCGTGCAAACCAGCCCAGGAAAGACACGGCCGACACGGCTGGTGGCCTGGATGTATTCCGCCGTGTTTTTGGGCTGCCCGTTGACGACCATCAGCCCGAGCCGATTCACGTCCACCCCGACCGATAGCATGTTCGTGGCGAGGACGATGTCGATGGCGCGAGTTTCGCCTTTGGCCCAGGCCGCCTTGAACTTGACCTCCAGTTGGTCGAGCTTTCTCGGTATCTCCTTGTTCGAAACTCGAGAGGTGAGTTCGTCGACGTTTCGAATGGAGCGCTGGCTCAGCCCCGGTCGAGACACGTCGCTCATCTGGACACGATAAGAACGGGTCTGGACGTCGTCTTCCGCGAGCCGACGCATTCCGCCCAGTTCGCGTAGCGAATTGAAATAGCCCACCAGGGTCATGTACGGATCGGCCGCCTGCCCGAATCGCTCGAACAGGGATTGAGCGGCCGTGAGCAAAGCCACGTATACCCGGATGAGGACGGCGGGACGCGAGCTACCGGGCGAACAGATGCCCATATACCGGCGTCCGGGGTTCCGATCGATCGATCGCTGGACGGAAAAGAAATTGTCCTCCACGTCGATACCGTGAGGAGGGAAAACCGCCACGCGGCGGAGGAAGACGTTGTTGACCTGTTCGTCGGCCTTGCGGACGGTCGCCGTCGAAGCGACGATTTTCGGCCGGATCTTCTTGCCGTCGAGCGTCCACGAGCAGAGTTCGTCCACGGCCGTCTCGTAAAGACCGACCATGGTGCCCAACGGACCGCTGATGAGGTGGAACTCGTCCTGGATGATCAAATCCGGCGGACGGATCGGCATCGTCGATCGTGGTGTGGTCGCCGGGAGAGCCCCCTTTTTTCGATGAGTGCCGTTGCAATCGGCCCCGGGCCACAGAAGCCCGTGACGCGGACATTCCGTGTCGGCTCTACCGAAAAGCGTTCGCACCTGACCTCGCCAAGCCATCATGGCGAACTTGTCGACCGTGGCGATCAGCATGGAAGGTGGGTGGCGGTATAACTCGTCGTCCACCACGAGTGCCGGTAGACCGAGGTCCGGCGACTTGACCTTCCCGAATTCGCAGTTTCCGTATTTGTCGCCGCAGTAAATGAAGGTCCTGCCAATGTTGCGGTCCACCCTGATGTCGCGCCCGGGTATGATCTCGGAGCCGCACCAAGGACAGAAGGTGAGTTGCGCCGGTGTGGAACCGGTTCCGTACTTTCCGTCCCTTTCCCGCTCGATGGCTTCGTGGCTTTCCTGGGTGGTGTTGGGTGTCACGCGCTGTCCGACCCAGAGCCCGATCGTGAAAGGCGTGGCACCCCACTTGGCGGTGTCCGCACGTCGCAGCACCTCCATGGCGCACATCAAAGTGGTGGCCCTTTGGAACTGCTGGATGGTGAGCAATCGCAACGTGTAGCGCATGATCACCGCCAATCCTCGGCTTCCGTCGAGATCGCCGAGGTTACCCTGCAATCTGCGTATCGCCATAGTTAGAGCGGCCACGCCGAGGTAGGCCTCCGTCTTCCCGCCGCCGGTCGGGAACCACAGAAGATCGGCATAGGCTTCTACCGGTTCGGTGCGGTCGCGATGGAGGGGATTCGTCAGAGCGGGAACGGACAGCAGGATGAAGGCCAACTGAAACGGTCTCCACGAGCGGTTCTCGGGAATGTCGACGCTCGCGAGATCGACGGTTTCCCCCCGCCGCACCTTGAGCGAATAGACGCTGTGGACACGTTGCGACGCCATCGAACGGTTGGCGAAGCGGAACGCTTCGAGCGCCGCGTCGTCCGATCTCAGGACCTCGATCCCCTCTCGAAGTCTTTCGAGAATGGATGCGCATCTGTCGAGGGCGGCCGTCGCCGAGGATTCGTACCCCCGCACGTCGATTCCTATTCTCGCCCGCCGCTCTCCGATCCATGCGGCGTAGTCGTCCGCCAGCGCATCGAGGACGGCGACGAGATCGGCACGTTCCATTTCCGCGAGACGCAACATGTCGAGAGAGCCGTCGGAGACGAGACACTTCATGACGGGTCTGTCGTCCGGAGCGGTTCCGGGTGTCTCGGTGACCGGAACTTCGTACAGGGGCAGAACGCGGGTTCGGACTTCCACCGCGCGTTCCGGATCGTCGGTCGACGGTGTGGCGTGGACGGAAACTCCGTGTCCGATGGCGAACTCGACCCGCCGCCGGTAAATCATCTCCAGCGATTCGCGCTCTTCGTCCGATCCGATGTCGGATAGCAAAGGTCTCTTCCTGAAGATGGATTGTCCTTCCGGACCCCTGACGATCAGTTCGGGTTGGAAAACCCACGCCCGATCTTGATTTTCGTCGGGCTTGGTCTGGCCGTTCACCAGGAAGAGGGTCACCAGCCGGTCGCCGTTCGGCAGCGGATCGCCGACGGTTCCTTGGACGACCACGTCGGGGCAGGCGCTGTCCACGACGATGGGCGCGACGATCCTGCGGTCGAACGAAACGGTCGCGGTACCGCCCGACGGTATTCTTTTCCAGCAGCGGAGAGGCTTTCCGTCTTCGGTCGTCCGCTCGCTTTCGGTGCGTTCGTACCTTCCCCACCTGGCACGGACCTCCACGGCCTTCGCCGATCCGTCGACGCAGAACGTGAAACCGAAAGACGAGGGCACCAACGAGTTGCTGGTCGATGCCTCGGCCTCTCGGTCGTCGCTTTCCGGGTCGGCGGTCGCCGCGTCCGGCAAGTCTTCCACCTGGTCGTCGGACACTCTGGTGTCCGGCGGAGCGAGCTTGCCGACCAGGTACCGGTCCCGCACGCTCATCCCCACGATCTCCTCGACAGGTCCGTCGGCGGGTCCGAGCAAGTCGTCTTCGACCGCCCATTGCAGGAGATCCCTGGTATAATTCTGTTCCTCCGCCGTGTTCCCTTCGAAAACGGGGAGCGCCGGGAAGTCGATGCCAAAGGCCGTCTTCAAGGCCGACTCGAAGGATGGCCATTCCAGACGGGAAACCGCCGAGGTCGGCGGTTGGATGCCGAAATCGCTCAAAGGTCGGGGAGGTTCGACCGGAAGCAGCCCGTCGAGAAGCAGCGTGGTTTCGTCGAGACCTCGCCGCACGCGGTAGACGCGTGCGAAGGAAACGACATCGTGTGTTCCGGATTCTTCTTCGACGAGCAGAAGACCGTCGCCTTCGCGGACGCCGCGCAGGTCGGAAGAAACATTATCGACAGTGATCTTGAATCCATCCGAACGGGCATCCGATTCGACACGAACGAGCCAACTGTTGATGGTCCGCTCTATATTGGATGTAGTTTCACCATTCATCTCTTGTCACCCCCGTCAATAGCCGTTTGAGATTGTCTGATCATCTCGCGTTCTTCTTCCAAAATTCCATATAAGTCATAAACGACATTGTCGATTTCCAACAGTAGTTCCGTACTCACACCCTTTCGCATGATTCTCTCAACGAGCTCTGTAATTCGCACGGCGACATAGTGGTCTATCTTTCGAGGACATGGCAACAACCGTATCGCTGAAATGTGGACCTGGGGGAAAACCTTTCCGGTTTCTTCCGATTTTGCACGGTAAAAGAATCGCAACAAATTGCTGTTCAATAACGCCAGAAGAACTTTACAGGAGTACAGGGAATTAGGATCCTTCGGAAAATGGATGTGCACGGTGTTAAGCGGGAAATATCTATTGCAGTCGAGGGTGGCGATTAGGGTGTCGGCTGTCTGCCTTGATAAAACCTTCTCATCCCTATCGTAGTTTTCTCTGTCCCGGAGTTGGGCACTCCACCGAGTTCCTTTTACGTAGAAGTCCTCCACGTATGCGAGGTCTTTCGTATAACGAAGATAGGTTCCATCCCACGTGACGGCAGTGTAAGCTGCGAAATCCCGACCATTGATCGTGGGCTTGTGGATCTCCGTGTCAAATACTTCCGGTTCGGCGAGAGGATGCGGAAGAAGGCGTCCCTGCCCTGGAAAAGCGTTAGGTATGAATCTATTACCTTCTTTGTGTCCTAAGAAAATTGGGCGGAAATCTCTTCTGCCGGGATTTATTCCATCCCTCGTTTCATAGTAGTCGGAGAGAACTCCGTTCTCTGCCGCAAGACGTGTTATGAGATCAAGTATTGGTGGAGAAGACTCAATTCGAATGGTGAAGTGTTTGTCAGAAAGGATGGCACTATAGTCAAGTCGTGCTGGAATGACAACATGTGGGGAGGCGATATCGATTACATCATAGGACCCAACTGTGGATGATTTACATAGGTTTGATCGGACTACGATGGCGCATGTCTCGACACTCGCAGAACGGAAGAAATTCGATGGCAAGTTGAATATCTTATAAAGTAAGGCTCTTTGCAACATTACCATTCGGCCGCGCCAATATCTCTCATTGCGAAGAAATGGCTTCGGGACCACGAATCCAATACTACTACCGAACCGACAGAGTGATAAAAACCTCTCTACAAAAAGAGTCACGAGGTTGATCTTTGAAGTTCGCGGTTTTCCTATTGCTTTATCTTCCGCCTGAACCGCGTAACAAGATTTGAAATAGGAACGCATGCTATCGGCGAATACTTCTCCCTCCGCAAATGGCGGGTTGGTCACAATGGCATCGAACCCCCCTTTTCTGTCGACAAACACTTCCGGGAATTCCAGTGGCCAGTGAAATGGCTTCCTTGGCGGCTTGTCGGGGGGCAGGTCGAGAGAGAGTGCATCTTTCGCTCTTCTCTCGATATCGACTCCTATTGTCTCGTCGCCGTTCAAATATTGCCCGACCTGCATCGCCAGAGAATCCAAAGCAGAATCGATAGCTCTTGCGTTTCCGTTCGCTCGCAGAACTTCGCCGATCATGGCGTCGGCGACCAATTCCACGGACTCGAGTCGCTTCCTCGCTTCGGCGTCCAAGCGGGCCATGGTCTCGACATCGCGAATGTCCCGGATCGGAACTGCACGCAGTCGCTTCCTGATTTCCACCGCCTCGGCGACCGCACCGGCCACGTTCTGACCGAAGATGCGCTGCTGGTAGGGACCGTCGTCCGGGTTCAGTTTGAGTTTCGTGAGCTGATCGAGCCGGTGTATGCCCAGGAGACTGTCGCCACACCGCAAGTTGTGATCAAGGAATCCGAAGGGACGGCCTTTCGCCAGAGTGACCAGCCAGATGGAGAGCTTGGCCAGTTCGACGGCGAGAGGATTGACGTCCACGCCGAAAAGGCACCGTTCGGCGACGAGGCGTCTCGCGGCGAGAAGACGTTCGTCCGGATCTTTGGGCATCGGGTCGGCTTCGCCGGCTCTGTCCAGCACCTCGCCGTCGGCGGTGACGAACTTTCCCGCCGCCTCTTCGGCGGCCCATGCCTCCACCAAGCGTTCGGCGAGCCATCGGCACGCCTGCACGAGGAACGCTCCGGACCCCATGGCGGGGTCACATATCTTGAGTTCCAGCAATTCCGCCGGAGTTTTCAGTTTCCACTCCTCGCGCGGTTTTCCCTCGGCCGGCCCTATGTAGGCGACCGGTTCCAACGTCGTCTCGACGATGCTTTCGGTGAGCGATTTAGGCGTGTAATGGGTGCCTGTCTCGCGTCGGTCGGCACCCAGGGTGACCATGAAGGCTCCCTCGCGATAGACGATGGGGTCGCCCCATGCGTCGGTTCGAACGAGGTTGGCGAACGGACGGATACGTTCGGCGAGCGTCATGTCGCCACCGCATACCGCGAGCAGCCGTCCGAAGACGGTCTCGTCGACGGGACGAGCCAATGCGTTTCGTATGGCGGACTCGCTGCATTCGGTGGTTTCCTTCACCAGGGCGACGAGGGTGTCTTCACCGTCCATGCGCGCCGATTCCAATTCGGAGAGTGGGAGATTCGGGTTCTTCGCCTTTTTGGAACCTGTCAGCCCTATGGTTACGGATGGTATGCGGGCGACGGTGTGTTCGAGAAGGCCTTCGTAGACGTGGCCGATCTGTTCGACGTCGAGCGCCCTATAGGAGAGCAGAAGAGCACCGCCGTGTTGTTCGCGCAATTGCAGCGAGCCCAGAAGCAGCAGGACCGTCCGGTTGTCTATGGGGAGCGGGGCGGCATCCGATTCGCGCCAACTCGTCCCCTTGGATCGCCCTTCCAGGAACGAAAACCGATCCGGATCGAACAGCGAACCGCCCAGGGCGGGCAGGCGAAGGGACTCGTGGTCTATCCCGCCGTGGACGGCCCGAAAAACCGCGAGAAGGCGGGCCCACGCGTCGTGCCGCCGTTCGAGAATTTCGGGACCGTGGCGATCCGCTTCTTCGGCAAGCTGCGCTCGCAGCGTGGATACGGCATAACACTCGTCGTAGACGGGATCGCCCGAAAGCAGGAGTCCACGTTCTTCGGCGCACAGCACGAACACCAGCCGCATCATGACGGTCAAGCCGGCTTCGTAAAGCTCGGCGGGCGAGACGTCCCGGAGCAACTCTCCGTTGCGATCCGCGTCGGCTTTGTCCAGACACTGGACGAGAACTTCCACCGCACGGCGGACCTGTTCGCCGAGAGTGTCCGTGATCTCCTCGTGATGCTCGAGCGAGCTGTCGAGCAACGCTTCCAAGGTCTCGTCCGACGGGCCGAAACAGCGTCGAACGCTCCAGAGGGACTGGAACGCCTTGAGGGTGACCGGCTCCTGGAACCAAAGACGGGCGTACCAGGAGGCGTGGCTCGACGTCCCTCCCACAGGTGCGTTCACCAGCGTCCACCGTTCGCCGTCGGTGACCACTCCCAGTCGAACGGCGTGAGAGCGACAGAGTGCCGCCATTCGCTCGAGAAGCGACGCGGGCCATCTGTCGTCTTTTTGTACCTTTTCGAGGTCGGTTCCCGGTCGTTGGACGGAAACGAAAAGGCGAGGCTTGCCATCGGATGGCGACACTACCAGCCAGTCGGGAGCGAACGTCTCGGTTCGCTCCGGAGAAGCCACCATGTATGTTTTGGCCTTCTCGGCATCCGTCGTCAGTGTCGAACCGTCGTATTCCAGGATTTCCTTGAACACGAGTCGAATCCACTCGCGATGGAGGTCGTGGAGCAGAGGATCGTCGTCCTCGACTGCATCACACCATTCTTCGTATGCCGCACGGAGGCGCTGCCGTTTCGGAGTCTCGACGACGTCCAAGCCCTGGGGGAACGCCTTCTCCAGGACAGGCACGGCGAGAAACGGCCCGGACACCTCGACGAGGGAAAGCCACTCCGTATGTCTCGAAGGGTTCGTCATGTCGGTCGTACCTTTCCGGTCGAGGAGCGAGGAACGAGGAAAACGACCGCCACGGGGAACGTTCTGGCAGTGGGGTCGGCATAGCGGCTTTCGACGGCGGCAGCCTCGCTTTTCTTCTCTTCGGGGATACGGGCGAGCCTGGCTTTCAACGCCTCGATATCCCTCTTCAACTGGTTGCGTTCTTCCTCGGGCCAGAGCGTCAATTGCACGAATTGCGGTCCCGAGTCGGCGAGTTCTTTCCCGATGGTTTTGGCCAGATCGTCGAGGACGGCCATGAGATCGCCGATCTCGCTTTCCTTTCGGCGATTCAACGTGTTCTCCAGGTACTTCAACCGCTCGCGAGAGCGCGCCTCCACGGCTGCCCGGATCGCTTCCTCGTTTCTTTCGAAACGGTCCTTGAGGATCGCGAAGAGATCGTCGCCGCAAGAAACCGGCTCTGCCTTTTCGACGAGCGCTTCGAGTTTGCCCACCTGGGCGATCCTTCTGAAAGACTTGTGTTCCAGTTCGCCGCCGGAGAGGGTCAATTCCTCGTGGAGCCGATGATGCCCGCCGCCCGTAACTACCAGGCGCGACCAGATGGCCACTGCAGGCCGATCGAGTTCCTCGTCGGGAACCGCTCGTACGGTGACTCGATGTAGCAACTTGACGTCGTCCAGCTTCCATATTTCCTCGCGCAGCAGGCGGAGGCTCATCTGGACCAGCTTGTGTTCGAGGTGGACCAGAACCACGTCGTCACGTCCCTTCGCCACTTCGTGATCGAAGGTGATGGGGCGTCGTACTCCCGTGTGTGGATGTTCGAGTCCGACGGTCGCCCGTCCCCACGAACCGGGCAACACCGGCACTTCGAACGCCTTGCCATTCGGAACGTCAGACAACGAAACCGATTTCAGCGGCGGCTTCTCGGCGAGTTCAAGGGCGATTTCGACCGCACGGTGCACGTTTTCCGGATCGAGATGAAAATCTCTCTTTGCCTCCACGAGTTTCTCGTGTAGACGTGCGATTCTCTCCTGCAGCTTGCGCTCGGCAGCGACGAACCGACGCGCTTTCGCCGCGTTGGCCTCGGCTGCACCGGTGTCCAAACCGGTCCGTCTTCCGAGCATGGCCTCTTCTATCTGTTTGGCGATGACGGGGCCTACGCTGCCCAAATCCTCCCGGATCGTGTCCACCTTGAGGACCGCCCTCATGAGATACTCGTGGTCCCCTTCGATTTCGCCCAATCTCCGGTGTCCGGAGATTTTACGAGGGTCGAATCCTTGGCTCACCGGGTGCCAGATGAAGACTTCCTTCTGCCTCTGGCCGTGACGGTCGATCCTGCCGTTACGCTGCTCCATGACGTTGGGATTCCAGGGAATTTCGACATGGATCAGGTAGTTGCAATGATTTTGAAGATCGATTCCTTCCGAAGCGGCGTCGGTCGCCAACAGAATCCGAACCGGGGCTACGTCCGGATTTGCCTGAAAGGCCGCCTTGACGGCTTCGCGTTCGTCGGGGCGCATGCTTCCGTGCAGGATGGCGAGACGATCCCCTCCGTACCCGTTGGCCGTGAAAATCTGATGGAGCCAGACATGGGTGGCGCGGTATTCGGTGAAGAGGACGACTCTCTTGTCGTTCCACTTACCGTCGGGTTTCAGATAGGTATCGAGCCAGTGGAGGATGGCCTTTGCCTTCGCGTCCACCCGGTTCTTGTGTTTTTCGGCCCATTCGGTGAGGCGGTCGAGCATGGCACGTTCCGTCTCACCGAGCGCTACGGCCATTTCGGTCGCCACTTCGACCGCCTCAAGCTGGGCCTCTTCCGCCTTCTCTTCGTCCGAGTACTCCTCCTCGCTTCGAACGATCGCCTTGCGGAGTATTCGATCGTCCAATGCCGTGGCGATCCGGGGACGACCTCGTAGCAGCGTCTCTCTGTGTTTCGCCAAGGTGATTGCGAAAGCCATCGGAGACGAAAACAGCCGTTTTTTCAACAGCATGTGCACGAAGTCGGTCCCGAACTCGTACCGTGTTCCTTTGACGCTGTGGGCTCTCGTGGCCGTGAATTCGCGCAGCAAGCGATGGATATCCCGTTCTTCATCCGAATAGGCGATTTCCAGGCACTGGAGCCGTCGGACCGGGAAGACCGGCTGACCGTCGGCGTCGACGATGTCGCTCTTCATTCGTCTTACCATGACCCGATGGAGTTGCCTTTCGTCCGGCATCACCGTCCGTGCGAAACGTTGGTCGTCGAGAAGCTCCAGAAGGGATGTGAACGATTCCTGGTATCCGTTGTGAGGTGTCGCGCTCAGGAACAGGCGATGGGAAAAATGGGGAGCCAACGTTCGGATCAATCGCGTGCGTTGGCTTTCCAGCGCGTATCTGGTCGCGGCCGCGGGCGCGACGTTATGTGCCTCGTCCACTACGAGGATGTCGAACTTGCGTGGATAGGTCACGTGAGGAGGAAGAATATCCTTGAGCAGCCGCAGCCCTTCTCCGGATTTTATCCAGTCCATGGAGGAAATGAGTCGCGGGAAAGACGTCCACGGATTGGCGTGGATGCCCCGTTCCCGCCGAAGCGTCTTGACGTAATCGGTATCGACGATACGGAACTCGAGACCGAACTTCTCCTGCATCTCCATCTGCCATTTGACCTGAAGAGTCGCGGGGCAGACGATCATGACGGATCTCGCTCTGTGGCGCACCAGAAGTTCCTGAATCACCAAGCCCGCTTCGATGGTCTTTCCCAAACCGACGTCGTCGGCTATCAACAGATTGACGCGAGCCATATCGATCACGCGGACGAGGGGATCGAGTTGATAGTCTTCAATGGTGATCCCGCTTCGAAACGGTGACTGCAGAAAGGACCTGTCCGCGTTGGTCGCTGCCCCCCAGCGAACGGCGTCAAGGAACGCTTCCAGTTTTTTTTGTATCGTCCCAACCGGTGATTTTCGGTAGCCCCGCTCTTTCCAGCACGCGAGCCCCCGGTTCCAATTCCCACAGGACTTGCAGGCTTTCGCCGAGAGAATCTTCGTCGAGAGCGGCCAGAGTGACGAGGTGCTGCTTTCCGTTTCCCGTCGAAGAGAAAGCCGATGCCTTGACGTCACTCACGACCCACTGACGACGTCTGATCTCGACCAGTTGGCCGGGGTCGGGGACGGAACGGCTCCATACATATCTGTTCGTATAGGATTGCGATCTATCGGGCATTCGCTTCCGCTCCAGTCCTGACTTCCCTTCGAGTTGTCGTCCACCGTTCAACATGGATCATTATGCTCCGTCCGATCACCTCGCCGAGTCTCGGCGGCACGGCGTTGCCGATCAACCTTCCGACCACTTTTTTGTATATTGGGCTCCCCGGGGGGACGAACTTGTAGTCTTTCGGGAAACTTTGCAAAATCGCCCCTTCACGCAGAGAAATCGCACGGTCTTGCTCGGGGTGCCCGAAACGTCCGTTACCGAATCCGAAGAACTGAGTGGTGATCGTGGGAGCCGGCTCGTCCCAGCACATGCGACCGTAGACGCTCGGATAGGTCTTGCCGGTTTTCTTCTTGTGACAGTTGGCTATCAGTGTCTTTTGCCAGTCTCGCCAAGTTCCTCCGGGTTTCGATGCCTTGATCCTCTTTTTGTTCAGGCCCGAAAGGGTAGAGGCCTGATGCAACGGATCTGTCTCTGCCGTCTCGCCCGCTCCTAAAGGCGGTAAATCGGCGATGGCATCTCTGACTGTGGTGCGCACGGCACCGAATTCACCAGGCGACAGCAAACGAATGGGACCGAGCTTCGAAGCCAGGAGAACGAGCCTCCGGCGGTGCTGGGGTATCCCGTACTCTTCGCAGTTCACGGTCTCGATGTGTATGTGATATTTGACGTCGTGGAGGGCCCCGAGAAACTTCTCGAAGACGTCTTGATCCTGAAGCCGTGGAACGTTCTCCATCGTGACGAGTTCGGGAGATATCTCCTTGACGAGCCTCGCGAACTGTAAGAGAAGCCACCACCGTTTGTCGTCCGGAGTCGCCTTCTGATTGTAGGTGGAGAATGTTTGACAGGGAGCGCATCCGGCCAACAGACGGATGCCGTTCTTGGGAAATACCCGTTCGAGGTCTTCCGCCTTGAGGTCTTCGACGGATTTCAGGAGAAACTTCGCGGCGTTGTTCGCAGAGAAAGGATGTTCGCAGGCAGGATCGATATCGACCCCAAGGCGGACGTCGATGCCCGCTCGCTATAGTCCGTACGTAAGTCCGCCGGCGCCGCAAAATAGGTCCACGGCGTAGACTTTGCGCTTCGCTCGGTTCCCTGTCTGTATTCGTTCGATCCGTTCCATGTTCTTCGATATCTACCTACTCGGTCCTCTAGTCGTGTGAGGAGACACCTCCAGCCTTTACCCACTCATCGATTTCGTCTTTTTTGAATTTCCATAGTCGACCAATCCGGTGAGCGGGCATCCGGTGTTTGTCGATCCATCGGTACACCGTGTCGTTGCTGACACCGAGGTATTTGGATATCTCTTCCACCGACAGCCATCGGTCTTCGATCTCGGTCATTTCTCCTTTTCCCGCGGAATGTTGCGGTTCACGACTCACCGCTCGCTTAGGCCGCTCAAAGAGAGAGGGGCGCACATCTCCCATTTCCCAACGGAGTATTATACGCCGATCCTTTCCGATTATCAACCGCAATTTGCCGCAGAAATGTAGTTTTAAGATAGAAGGTACCCCCTGGCCCTACTCTAGATCCAACAGATCTGGATAGAATGGGATTGAATCAAACCTTAACCAGGAGGGTACCCATGTATGTCTATAACTATTACGAGTGTATCAGGAAAAGTAAAGACCGGTATGAAGTGAGATTGCAGTTAGTGTTAGAAGCCTTGGAGAAGGGGATTAA
>Ga0101944_10004024_pt1 | contig 19070 bp, 12 predicted proteins | sample DewCreD2012metaG_FD_75245 | JGI IMG/M metagenome (GOLD analysis project Ga0101944, IMG submission 75245) | Hot spring sediment bacterial and archeal communities from British Columbia, Canada, to study Microbial Dark Matter (Phase II) - Dewar... ... | reverse complement strand
CGACGCACCCGGAGGCGGTGGCGACGCCGAACAGTTGGGGCGCGCACTGGATGCAGTGGGCGTTTGCGGGGCAGTTCAAGACGTACGGGCCGCAGAACGTGCTGATGGAGATATTCAAGATCGCGCACGAGGTGCGGGCGAACGTGCGACACATCGGGCTGGGGATCCTGTTGTCGCTGGCGGTGGTGGCGGTGGTGGTTCCGCCCTTGTACGTCAAGTTGATTTACACGTACGGCTTCGAGAACACGTACCAGGAAGGCATGTCGGTGTACCAGAGCTTTACGCAGTGGAGCGAGCGGGCGGTGAGCTACGGCATTCACAGCACGAGCCGGATCTACATCAACCCCGGCGGGCAGAGCTGGTTCTTCAAGTACCAGCCGCTGATCTGGTCGGCGGTGGGCATCGGGATCGTGGGCGTGCTGACGTACATGCGACGGGAGTACGTGTGGTTCCCGCTGTCGCCGGTGGGGTTCGTGCTGGCAGGCGAGGTGATCAACACGCGCGTGGTGTACATGACGGCGGAGGTGGCGTGGTTCAGCATCCTGATCGCGTGGGTGGTCAAGCGGCTGATCTTCCGGTGGCTGGGGGTGCGGTACTACAACGAGCGGATGCTGCCGGTACTGCTGTATTTGCTGCTGGGGATGATATTCGGGATGTTCCTGTACGTGCTGCGGTTCGTGTCGTTGGGCAAGGGGTATTTGTCGTAGCGACTGCCAATGGTTGACTGTTAATGGTTAATTGTGGACGACTAAGACGGGAGCAGGTGGACCAAACCGGCAGATGTGTTTGCGGGGTGGCAGAGCGGGATTTCAGTCGTGCCTACGGGACTGCAACGGCAACAGCCGTTGCCAGTTGCCAGTCACCAGTTGCCAGTAAGCAACAACAACAGCAACAACGACAACAACAGGATGTAATGGAGCCTTGGGTCCCAGCACTGAAGTGTTGGGCTACTATCGGTCGGTTCCTACGGGACGAACGGCAACGGCCAGAGGTCAGAAGTCAGAGGTCAGCTACGGCCACGGTGGCGGGCGGTGCCCGCCTTACGTGGCTTGGGCTGATCGCGTGTTTGCTGGTGAGCCTTGGGCTGATCGGCTGCTCGCCGAGCAGTCGGCCGGGGACGGCGGGCGGGGAGTACGGGGAGCCGGCGTGGTCGCTGGAGCAGGTGCAGGCGCTAGCCGGGGAGATGGTCGAGCGGATTCGCACGACGGCGGAGCGGATCGCGTCGTTCGGGCCGCGGCAGACGGGGCAGATCGGGTGCCAGAAGACATTCGAGTATGTGAAGGCGGTGTTCGAGGAGCTGGACGGGGGGCGCGGGACGGTCAAGGAGTTCGGCAGCACGGTGACGGTGCCGCTGGATCGGGGGAGAGCCGGGGAACAACAGAAGTCAGAAGCCAGAAGTCAGGGGTCAGCAACTGATCATACAACGCTGACCGTTCACGGTCTGGGGGAGACAGACGAGGTCTGGGACGCCCACTCGTTTTATCCGAACAATGTGCAGGACTGCCGGACGCGGCGAGCCGATGAGACGCCCCGGCGGCTGGTGGACGTAGGGCTGGGCGACTGGAAGGACTTTGGCGGCAAGAGCGTGGCAGATGCGGTCGTGCTGCTGGACTACAACAGCAGCGAGGCGTGGCTGCTGGCCAAGGAGCTGGGGGCGTACGCGGCGGTGTTCGTGGAGCCGTCGTGGACGAACTGGCGGCAGACGGACCTGAAGTACCTGGACATGGTGCCGCTGGACATGCCGCGCGTGTGGGTGGATCGGGAGAAGGGGCGGCGGTTGCGGGAGGCTCTGGCGGACGGCAAGGACGTGCGCGTGACGGTGCGCAGCCGGCTGACGTGGCACAACGTGCACGCGCCGTGCGTGGAGTTCACGGTGCCGGGCCAGGATCCGGATCGCACGTACATCCTGGCCAGCCAGATTGACGCCCGGAGCATCGTGCCGGACCTGGCGTACGGCGGCGACGAGGTGTGGGGGCTGGCGGCACTGATCGAGATTGCGCGGTTCTACAGCCGGCCGGAGAACCGGCCGGCGGTGAACCTGCGGTTCGTGGCGGTCAGCGGCCACTGGCAAGCACAGCGGTGCACGCGGGACTACCTGGCCTACGGCGGCATCGGGTACAGCGAGGTGGGCCAGCCGGTGCAGATGGCGATGGGGCTGGATTTCTCGACGGAAGGTTCGAGCCTGAATTTGATCCGCGAGACGGCCTGGGACGACAACAGCCAGACGAACTACCGCTGGATCAAGGCGCCGCTATTCGGCGAGGGCGGGTGGCACGACCAGTTGTACAAGGGGCTGAACCTTCGCCGGCGTGGGGTGGACCTGTTCGCGGACGAACGGCCGTACATGATCACCACGACCGACGGCCCGATGGCGCCGCGGAACTGGCTGTCGCCGCTGACGTACGCGCCGAAGTTCACGACGGCGAACGAGGCGTGGGCGGCGGTGGACACGCCGACGTTCGCGTTCCAGACGGCGCGGCTGTGGCGGCTGACGCACAACAGCCCGCTGGACCGTTTCGAGGCCAGCAGTGTGCCGGCGAGGCTGAAGAATCTGCAGCCGCAGTTGGAGTTGACGTTGGCAATGCTGGACCGGCTGACGCACGTGCCGGCCAAGAAGCTGCCGCCGACGCACGCGACGCTGAAGCGGCGGGCCAGTTGGGGCGGATACGTGCAGGCGCGTGGGCGGATCCAGACGTGGGATCCGTCTACGGGGTGGTTCAGCACTTCGTTGCCCCGGGGGGAGATGGCTGACGCGGAGATAGAACGGCAAGGCGACGCGGGGTCGGGGGTCGGGGGTCGGGAGTCGGGGGTCGGAGGGCAGAGGTCAGGGAGCCCGGAGCCTGAGCCGGTGGCGCGGGCGTTGCGGACGTTCATCTATGCGTTGAGCACCGATGCGGGGTTCTATCTTGGCGGCAACGGTCGAGAGCGGGGGTACCTGGGCTGGCCGCTGGCGCCTTCGCGCAAGCAGCACCGGGAGTTGCAGAGTTTCATGTTCCGCGAGTTGCGGATGCTGGACGAGCCGTCGTTCCGCATCAACACGCTGTATGCGGCGGTGCCGAGCGCGCAGGTGGACGTGCTGGGCTATGCGCTGGACGAGCAGGGGCGGATCGTATACGCGACGGACTACGGTGTGCACGGCGACGGCAACCCGGCCTTTCAGTGCACCGACGTCAAGACCAATTACTGGGACCTGTTCGTGCCGGTGACGCTGTTTCCGTGCGGGAGCATGGAGTTGTACGGCCTGGTAGACGTGGAGCGGTGGGCATTCAACCAGGTGGTGTACGGGCAGAACTACATCATTTACGGCCCGCCCGGCAACCACGAGGACCGAGGCATCCAGCCGTATCTGCGGGTGATGGAGGTCAAGAACGCCGAGAGCCACACCGACATGCGGAGCTGGGGGTATGTACAGTACGGGCCGACGGCGATGGTCTTTTTGCCGGCCAACACCAGCGACATTCGCACGGGCGGGCATCTGCGGGCGGAGGTGCTGTTGGGCAGCCGGCTGCAGAAATTCACGCCGCTGCTGAATACGGACGCAGAGGGCCGTCCGAAAGGGTACAGCGTGGCGCACGGCGAGACGATCCGGGTGAACCGGCCGGACCAGTTGGCGGCGGGCGCGTATGCCGATCAGTTGTTCCGGTTCGACGCGCGGCGGCTGGCGGAGTTCGCGGCGCAGGATGTGGCCAGCCCGCTGGCGGCGCAGTATCACAAGGAGACGGAGCAGCTGTTGAGCAGGGCGGCGGCGGAGGAGGCGAAGCAGGACTGGTTCCGAGCGGCCGGCGCGTACGCGTGGGCGTGGACGAACGAGGTGAAGAGCTACCAGCACGCGATCCGGCTGCTGCTGGACGTGGTGAGCACGACGGTCTTCTATTTCACGCTGCTGATTCCGTTCGCGTTCCTGGTCGAGCGGCTGATGTTCCCGCAGACCAACGCGGTCAAGACGGGGCTGGTGGCGGCGTTGGTGTTCGGCACGTTCGTGGCGCTGCTGTACGCGTTTCATCCGGGCTTTCGTCTGGCCAGCAACATCGTGGTCACGATCGTAGCGTTCCTGATCGTGGTGATGACGATTCCGGCGCTGATTTTGCTGCTGGTGCGCGGGGTGGGGATGCTCAAGGCGATGGGCAGCAAGGCGATCCTGCTGCAGCGCAGCGAGGCGGAGACGGCGGGGGTGGTGTCGGCGAGCCTGTCGCTGAGCGTCTCGAACATGCGGCGGCGGAAGCTGCGTACCGGGCTGACGCTCTCGACGATCACGACGCTGGTGGTGGCGCTGGTGCTGCTGACGACCTCGACGGCGTTCGAGTACTCGCTGACCGAGCCGCAGGAGCTGACGGCCACGACGTTCCACGGGATCCAGTTGTACAACGCGACGGACCGGCGCAATGCGTTGCTGCCGGAGACGGTGGAGGCGTTGGAGAAGCAGCTGGCGGGGGAGGCGTTGGTGCTGCGGCGGGAGTACGTGAACTACGGGTACGATCACGAGGCGGAGACATGCGCGCTGGAGGTGACGGCGAACGGCCAGCGAGCCGACGTGCCCTACATCCAGATCTTTGCGCCGGAAGACGCGCAGGTGGAGTACCGCCTGCCGGCGGCGGGCCAGCCGGGGGTGTACAGGACGGTGCATCTAGACGAACTGATCCAGGGCAAGGACGGTCATGGGGTCTGGTTCGGTCCGGACGACGTAAACGCCTGCATGTTGCCGAACACGATGGCGGAGCAGTTGGGGGTGCGTGCGGGCGACACGGTGGAGTTCATGGGCCAGACGCTGACGGTGCTGGGCATCTGGGAGGCGCGGACGGTGCAGCGGGACGCCCAGGGCCGGGTGGTGCTGGACGCGCAGGGCCAGCCGATCAGCGCGGTGGGTCCGCTCGATGCGTTGCGGGACCTGGATGCCCAGCCGATCACGCCGTTGAAGTTCGCCGTGGTCAACCAGGGCGAGGCGAACCAACCGCTGCACGTGACGAGTGCGGACATGATCGTACTGCCGCGGCGCTGGCAGCAGGTGCAGCGGATTCTGCCGGCGCAGAGCTGGTCGCTGATCGTGATTCCGAAGGACCCGGGGCGGATCCCGTCGCTGGCGGCTGAATTGAGCAAGCAGGTGATGAACGTCGACGTATTCTACCACTTCAACGACGGCGGGCGGGAGCGGATCGAGATGATTGCGCTTCGCGAGTCGACGAAGGTCAAGGGCAGCGGGATGATGTTCTTCATGCTGCTGATTGCGGTGCTGATGATCCTGGCGATCATGATGGGGACGGTGCACGAGCGGATGCGGGAGATCGGCATTTTCTCGAGCGTGGGGCTTGCGCCGCGGCACGTGGCGGGGATGTTCCTGATCGAGTCGCTGGTGTACGCGGGGCTGGCGAGCGTGCTGGGGTATTTCATCGGCATTGCGGCGTTGTCGTTCATGACTCGGGCGCACCTGCTGCCGGAGGGGTTCTACCCGAACTACCTGGGCGTGTACGTGCTGTATGCGATCGGCGTGGCGATGGCGGCGACGGTGGCCAGCAGCATCTACCCGATCCGGGTGGCGACGCGGCTGGTAAACCCGTCGCTGGAGCGGAGCTGGAAGATCGACAGCGAGCCGGAAGGAGACATGTGGCGGATCTCGCTGCCGTTTATCGCGACCAGCACGGGCGAAGTGTCGGGCATGATGACGTACGCGTACGAGTTCCTGGCGGTGCACCAGGGCGAGCGGAGCGGGCAATTCGTGTGCCAGACGCCGCCGGAGCCGACATCGGAGGCGGGCGTGCTGGGGGTGCAGATGAACGTGTGGCTGGCGCCGTTCGAGCGGAACATCACGCAGTTCGTGATCCTGCGGGCCGAGCCGGTGAATCACTCGAGCCGGTGGGAGTTCGTGCTGTACCTGCAGCGGGTGAGCGGGCCGGAGTACTTGTGGCAGCGAAGCAACCGGGCGTTCGTGGATGCGTTACGCAAGCACCTGCTGAACTGGCGGGCGATGAGCAGCGGGCAGATCGAGCAGTTCGTGGAACAGGCGGGGAGCCTGTTCGGGGCGGCGGTTTGAGGTCGGAGGTCAGAGGTTGGAGGTCAGAGGTCAGGAGGAACGGGACGGCGATCGTCATGCTTATCAGGTCAGCCAAAGATCTGGATGTCTACCGGAAGGCTTACGAACCCGCCATGCTCATCTTTCGAGTGAGTGAGCGTTTTCCAGACGAGGAACGGTACGGACTGACCGGTCAGGTCCGCCGATCGTCGCGATCCGTGTGTATGTGTTTTCGCGAAGCCTGGGCCAAACGTCGGTACAGGGCACATTTCATCTCCCAGCTGACGGACTGCGATGGCGAGAACAGCGAGACGGATACTTCACTCGATTTCGCCAACGATTGCGGCTACATCTCGGTGGAGGAACAAGATGATCTGACCGCCCGCTGCGCCGAAGTCGGAAGGATGCTGGGAGCGATGATGCAGAGGCCTGATCCTTTTCTGTCTGGTGCCGACTCGTGACTTGCGGCGTTTGACTTCCGACCTCTGACTTCTGACGGGTACATGGGCAAAGCGGTACGGCGGTGATCGGATGAGGGTCCCATGAGCGTTGCGGTACAAGCAAGGATGCCCGAGGCGGAGCCGGCGCTGGCGGAGCGGCTGGAGAGCGGGTTGACCAGCCGGACGTGGCCGGTCATTCTCTACGGCGCGCTGATTCTGATGCCGGCCAACATCTACCTGATGCTGGTGGCGGGCCAGTCGCTTCTGGGGCCGATTTCGTTCATCGCGCTGATTTTGTGGGTGGAAGCGGCCCGGCTGTCGCGCAAGCCGTTGACGACGGCGGAGGCGTTCATCGTCTACTCGGTTTCGGCGGTGGCGGCGGGGCAGATGCTGTTCTATCTGTACGCGCTTCACCCGGCGTATTTCCGCATCAGCGAGATCAGCAATTCGACGCTGTTCAGTTTTCGGGATCCGGAAACGGGCGTGCTGAAGACGTTCGGCGAGGCGGCCCCCTTGTGGTGGGCGCCGCCGCGGGAGGTGGTGCTGCAGCGGTCGTTCCTGCACAAGGAATGGCTGGTGCCGCTCTTGGTGGGGGCGGGCAGCTGGGTGTTCCACATGCTGGCGGACCTGTCGATGGGCGTGCTGGGGCGGGAGTTGTTCATTAAGGTGGAGAAGCTGCCGTTCCCGTATGCGCACCCGCCGGCTGAGGCGTGCAAGGCACTGACGCGGAATGCGGCCGAGCCGAAGAAGGTGTTCACGATCTGCGGGCTGGTGGGGACGGTGTGGGGGCTGATCATCTACTTTCCGGTGGCGCTAGGGCAGAAGATCGTCGATTTCCCGACGGTTCCTTCGCACCCCGGCCACCAGTTCGCGGCCGAACGCCACCAACTCCGGTTCGCGCAGCCGGCGGACGAGATCGACGGCGCCGGGTTCGGTCAAATCCAGCAGCACCACGGCGGCGGGCTGGCGGTCGAGTTCCGCGCCCAGCTCGGCGGCCGCGCCTGCGACCCGCAGCGGGACGTGCGCCATCAGCAGTCCCTGCAGGCGCTGCGCCAGCGCCGCGTCGCGCGTCAGCAGCCAAACCATGGCGTCGGCATTCATGCCGCAGACTCCTTCGCCGGGGCGTCGGAAAGCAGCGGCAGAGACACGCGCAGCGTGGTGCCACGGCCGACCTGGCTTTCCACGTGGATCGTTCCGCGATGGTCATACACGATGCCATGGGAGACGGTCAAGCCCAGTCCCGTGCCCTGGCTCTTGGTGGTGAAGAACGGATCGAAGATGCGGGCCAGGTCGGCTTCCTTGATGCCCACGCCGGTGTCGGCGATGTCGATGCGGATGAACGCCTGCCCCCCCGCGGCGCCGGCCGGGCGGCGCGGGGCCTCGCAACGGGTGGCCACGCGCAGCCGGCCGCCGTCGCCCATGGCTTCGTAGGCGTTCAGGAAGAAATTGACGAAGGCCTGGCCCAGCAGTTCCTCGTCGCCGCGGATCAGGTCGTCCGCGGCGGCGTAGTCGCGCACGATGGCGATCTGCTTGCGCTGCAGTTCCTGCGCCACCAGCCGCAGCGCCTTGTCCAACGCCTCGTGCACGTGCATCTCGGCCAGTTGCGGCTTGGCGGGGCGGGCAAAACTCAACACCTGGTTGACGATGCCGTCGATGCGTTTGACCTCGTCGGCCACGAGGGTGACGAAGGTCTCGCGGAAATCCGGATCGTTGTAGCGTTCCGGCAGCAATTGGGTAAAGGTTTTGATGGTCACGAGCGGGTTCTTGATCTCGTGCGCCATGCCGGCCGAGAGCGTGCCCATGCTTGCGAGCCGGTCCGCGCGCCGGACCTGCTCCTGGAGGCGGCGCAGGTAGGTGAAGTCGTGGAACACCAGCAGCACGCCGAGGCTTTCGCCGGTGTGGCCGCGCAGGGCGGAAACGCCCAACCGCGCGAATACCCGGTCCGCCTCGCCCTCTTCCGGGCCGGGAAAGACGATGCACACTTCCTGGTCGCGCCGGTCCTGGCCGGTGGCGTACGCTTCCTCCATGGCGCGGCGCAACGGCTCGGGCAGCACGGCGATGGGCTGGTGCAGGGTTTGGGCGGCCGTCAGACGGGTGATGCGGCCGGCTTCGCGGTTAAAGACGATGATGCGGCGGTCAACATCGGCGGCGATGACGCCGCTGACCAGGCTGTCCACGAGAATATCGTTGTAGATCTTGCGGTTTTGCGCCTCGGTGTAGAGTTTGGCGTTTTCCAGCGCGACGGCGAATTGTCCGCACAGCACGCGCAGGATGTCCTGCTCGGCGACACTATAGACATGCCCCGAGAGCCGCGGCCCCAGGAGCACGGCGCCGCTGAGGGCGCGTTTGTACTGGATGCCCATGGCGGCGGCGAAGCCGAGGTCGGCCAGCGCGCGGGCAGCGTCGGTCCGCAGCGGCTCTTTGTGGCGGCGCAGAATCACTTCGGCGACCAACGGTTCGTCGCCGCGGGCCAGGGCTTGAAACAGGGGGGTGTCCGCCCCGAGGGTCAGGGGCGGGGCTTGGAGCGGGGCGGGGAAGGCCTGCCGGACCCCGCCGTCGTCGGCCAGCAGCAGGACGACGCGTTCGGCGTTCAGCACGCCGGCGAGCATGTCGGCGAAGAGTTGCAGCAACTCCTCCATGGTCGCGATGGTTTGCAGTCTCTGGCCGGCCTGTTGCACGGTGCGGGCAAAATCCGCCGGTTGTTCGCTGAGAAACAGGCGGCGGGCGAGGCGTTGGATGCGGCCCTGGGCCGGGGCGACGGAGATGGCGGTGGCCAGAGTGGCCAAGAAATGCGGCGCTTCCGTGGACGGCAGCGCCAGCGCCCGGAACAGGGCGCGGGCCGCATACAGCGCGGCAAAGTAGATTACCGAAAGGTAACCGGTCAGCAGCGCGTAGCCGGTGGCGCGTTGGAGCACCGCGGCCACGCCCATGATGCGGCGCGTGGCGATGCCGTAGGCCATGATGGCGTTGAGCACGATCACGCCGGAAGGCGCCAGCGGCGCCATCCACGAGGAGCCCGTGGCCGCGGGAATGATGATGGTGAAGGTGAGGCCCACCACAAAGGAGGCGCCCGTGGCGAGCAGGACAAACTGAGTTTCCAGCCGCGGCAGGCCTTGCAGTTGGTGGGTATCGCCGCCCAGACGCACCAGCAGAAACAGCACGTAGCCCACCATGTAAGCACTGACCACGCCAAAGGCCCAGCCGTAGCGCGGATTGACGACGGTCCAGTCTCCCAGCGGGGTCCGGGAAAACTCGACCGCTCGAATCAGCCCATCGGTCTCGCACAGCACGGCAAAGGGCACGACGCTCAGCAAAAACCAGCGGGCGCGCACGACAATCCGCCACCAGGGTTCGGACGGATGCACGATGGCTGCCCGCAGGAGGTAGAACGCGCTGGGCAAAAACGTGCCGCAGAGAAAGGACTGCGAAAGCCAGAACCGGGCCGCCTCGGGAGACGTCGAGAGCAAAACCATGTGCACACAGGTCAGCCAGCAGCCGAGCGCCAGAGCCAGGACCAGGAAAAACTGGTTGACCGCGCGGCGGGCGTTGGTCAGGTAAACCATCAGGCCGTAGCCCAACTCCACGACCAAGGCACTGATGCCCGCCCAATGAGCCAGCGTCATGGCGCCGCGATGCTCCCGACCACCAGACTGCTGTTGCTGCCGCCGAACCCGTGGCCGTTGATCAAGGCATGCCGCAGGGCGGCGCGGCGTGGTTCGACGGGCACGTAATCCAGATCGCAATCCGGATCCGGCGTTTCGTAGTTGGCAGTCGGCGGAACGATCCCGTCGCGCAGGGCCAGCGCGCAGGCCGCCAACTGGAACGGACCGGCCGCCGCGAGGGGGTTGCCCGTGACGCCTTTGACGGAGGAAACCGGCACCCGGTAGGCCCAGGACCCCAGCGTCGCTTTCAACATTTCCGTTTCGACGCGGTCGAGCAGCGGGTCGCTCGGACCGTGCGCGCAGACGTAATCCACGTCCGTCGCCCGCAGACCGCTGTTGGCAATGGCCGCGTTCATGCTCAATTGCAGTCCGGCGCCAGGCTGGGCTCGGTCCGGATCGGCGGCGACGCCGTAACCGCGGATTTCGAGGTAAGGCCGGCGCCCCCGGGCCAGGGCGGCGTCAAGGGTTTCGAGGACCAGCATGCCCGAACCCTCGGCGATCAGGCCCCCGTCGCGGTGCAGATCGAACGGCCGGCTGGCGTGCGCGGGATCGTCGTTGCGCGTGGACATGGCGTTGGCCGCGCAAAAGGTGGCGACGGTCAGAAGCGTAATCGGCGCGTCCGTGCCGCCGGCCACGGCCAGGTCGTATTGCCCCGCGCGGATGCCGGCGGCGGCCAGCGCCACGGCGTCGAGTCCGGCGGGGCAGCCGGTGGAGACCGTGACGGTGCGCGCGGCCGTGCCCAGCAGGGCGCTGATGGCGCCGCAGGCCGCCTGGGGCAGCGAGGAAATGGCCGTGAAGGGACTGGCGCTCTGGCGGCCGTGCAAATGGATGCGCAGCACCTGCTTCTCGATCACGTCGGTGGCGCTGGTGCTGACGCCCAGCGAAATGGCCACCGGCTCGGCCTGCTTCAGCTGGGCGGCGGTCAGTTGCGCATCCTCGAGCGCCAGCCGGGTCGCGGCCAGCGACAGTTGCGTAAAGCGGCCCATGCGCTGGGGCTTCATGGCCGGCGGGATGAAATCCAACGCGTTGAAGTTCTTCACTTCGCCCGCGATGCGCGTTTTCAGGTCGGTCGGATCGAAGAGCGTAATCGGGCCGATGCCGCTCTCGCCCGCCAGCAGCGTCTTCCAGAACGCTTCCAGACCGATGCCGTTGGCGGCAACGATTCCGATCCCCGTCACTACCACTCGGCGATTCAACGGTCCTCCTTCGCGTTGCGCGACAAGCTGTCGGCGTCACCGACCGGTACGGCTGCGCAGAAATGAACGCCGGAAAAGCTTGACGCACAATTTTGTACACGATGCAACCACAGGCTGTAGGCTCCGTCAATACAAAAGCCGCAAGCGGTAGCGTAGGCCGCGGTTGGCATGGCTGTTGCTCAAACTGGGCGCCCGTTGACGCAGTTTAGATCGGTGGCGAGGCGTAAAGCCGTAACAACAAGGAGGCGCAGATGAAACGGGGAAGGATCGGCAGATGGGGCATGTGGGCGGCGGTGCTGGCAGCGGCGAGCGCGTGGGCGGACGGGTTGCGCAACCCGCCGGAAGGCGCGGCCGCGCTGGGGCGTTCGGGAATGCGGTTGACGCAAGGCGATGACGCGACCGCGATCACGCACAACCCGGCCAACCTGATGGACCTGAAGCGGCAGGAGGTCGTCGCGGCCGCGACGATTGGCTACTCCCGCAAGACGCTTACCACGCCCGAGGGGTTCTCGGAAGAAACCGACGATCCGTGGGTGATTCTGCCCGCCGTGTATGCCGCCTGGCCGCTCAAGGGCGGGCAATACATGGCCGGTCTGGGGCTGAACGTGCCCTACGGCCAGACGAGCGCCTGGAAGGAAGACGGCCTGCTGAAAGGCCGCGCGGCGGATTACGGACAAATCCGCACGGTGAACGCGAATCCCACGCTGGCGCTGCGCGCAAATCCGAACTTGACGCTGGGCGCGGGGCTCAACGCCCTGTGGTCCGACTTGACCACCAAACAATGGTTGCCGGGGCCGGGGGGCCTGGCGCGCGCCACCTTCGAAGGCGAAGGCTGGGCCTATGGCGCCAACGTAGGGTTGACCTGGACGCCGGCGCGGGGCCAACGGCTGGCGGCGACCTACCGCTCTTCCATGGCGCTGGACTTCGACGGCGACTTGAGCTTGCGCGGCGCGCCCGCCGCCCAGGACGCCGAGTTGCAGGGCGTGGAGTTTCCCGCCGTGGTCGGGCTGGGATACGGCGTCGAGGTTTCCGCCGACCTGCGCCTGGAAGCCAACGCGGAATGGGTCCAGCATTCGGCTAACGGCACCTGGGAACTGATCTCGGCGACGGGCCGCGCGCCATTGCCGCAGGATTGGGACGACACCTGGACCTTCGGCCTGGGCGCCGACTGGCGGGTGAACAGCGCTTGGACGCTGCGCGGCGGCTGGACCTATCTGCCGACGCCGATCCCCGACGAAACGCTGGTCCCGGTCATGGCCGAAAACGACAAGCACATTCTGGCCCTGGGCGTCGGCTATCGCAAGGGCCGGCAGGCGCTGGACCTGGCGTATGCCTACAACCTCGAGGACGACCGCGCGATCGCGGCGCCGGGCCAACCGTCCGGCGGCCAGTATGAATTCGACGCGCATCTGGCGTCCGTGTCGTATGCGCTCAGCTTCTAGGAGGCCATCATGATTGCCATGCCGGAAGAAAAACCCAGCGTCCTGGTGATCGACGACGAGCGGGGGCCGCGGGAAAGCCTGCGGATTCTGCTGAAGAACGAATTCCGGGTGCATTGCGCCGAGTCCGTGGACGCGGGACTTGAACTGCTGCGCACCGAGCGGCCCGATGTGGTGGTCATGGATATTCGGATGCCGAAGAAAGACGGCATCCAGGGCCTGCATGAGATTCGGCGGATTGACGGCCACGTGTCGATCGTGATGTTGACCGGCTACGGTTCGATGGAAACCGTGCAGCAGGCCCTGCGGCTGGGCGCCACGGACTACATCAACAAGCCGTTCGACACGCAGGAGATGCGCGACATCGTCAGCCGCTACGCGCAGCGCTCGCGGCTCGAGCGCAAACGCAGCGAGATGCTGGCCCAGGTGCAGCGCATGAACGAAGCGCTCAAGCAGGAGCTGTCCGAAAAAGAACGCCTGGCCGCCCTCGGCCAGACCTCGGCGGAGCTGATTCACGATCTGCGCAATCCGCTGATGGTCGTTTCGGGATACGTGGATCTGCTAACCCACGAACTCGAAGCCAGCCGCGAGATGCTGGGCGGCGAGTACGCCCGGGCGGCGGAATACCTGGAGGTGATTCAGAAGAACGTCACCCGCTGCAGCGACCTGGCGCACATGTGGCGGCAACTGAGCCGGCCGGAAGCGGCAAAGGAAGCGCCGTTCCGTCTGGAAGCGGTGCTGGCGGACCTCAAGACGGGCACGGAGCCGATGGCCCTCTCGGCCGGCGTGCGGCTGGAGGTGGTCGGCGAGCCCGCCGAGGCCATGCTCCACGGCAGCCGGGCCCAGTTGTTGCGGGCGCTGCACAACATCGTGGCCAATGCCATCCAGGCCGCGGCCAACGTGGCCGAGGGCCGGGTGCGGCTGGTCTGCCGGGCGGACGACGACAAGGCCACGTTCACCGTGGAAGACAACGGGCCCGGCATGACGTCCGAGGTGCTGCAGCGCGTCTTCGAGCCCTACTTCACGACCAAGAAGAGCGGCGAAGGCCTGGGCCTGGGCCTGGCCATCACCAAACGGATCGTGGAGGAGCATCGGGGCGCGATCAAAGCGGAGAGCACGCCGGGCGTGGGCAGCGTGTTCACCGTGCGCTTGCCGCTGTGGAAAGAGGCGCCCGCGGCGACCGCGACCGTTTAGATTGGACACAAAGGACGAACAGCGAACGTCGAAGTTCGGAAGTCTGACGTTCGCTGTTCGATGTTGGATGTTCGATGTTCATTCGGCGGCCGTTGCCGGTGGCAGAGGGGAGCGACCGTCAGCCTTGAACCGCGTTTTCACGCGCGTGCGCGGGTGAAAACGTCGCGTTCGCACAATGTCGCCAGGCTGTCCTTGCGGTGGTGTCCCGCTCATGCAAGTCGAATGGGGAATCGGATAAGCGTGGCGCGTAAGGGTGGTGAGTAAGCCCGCAAGGAGCAGTTGGCACCACGAAGAGCACGAAGAACACGAAGCAAGACCTTACCGTCGAATATATTGAGAGAGCGATGACGCGAAGAACGGCTTTTACCTCCTGGGTGAAACATGGCGGCACACGGACGGGTTGGTCGGCACCGCCAAACGGCCATCTTTTCCGATCCCTTCGTGGCTCTTCGTGTCCTTCGTGGTGAATCAACTGCTGCGTTTAGGGTAAGTGTCGGGACCGACCGGCTGCCACCTGAACCGCTCCACTTCGTCGTACCCTTCGCCCCCCCCTTGTTTGCTCGGTCTAGACTTACTCCACTCGGTGACTTGATTCCTTCTTCTGGCACGATCCGCCGAAGCGGAAGCCCGCCCCGCCGCGCCGCGCGCCGCCGCCGGGTTGATTGAGGCGGCGGTCTGTGCTTAGCTGTGCGTGGGCCGCGGCCGGCGTCGGCAAACCGGGCGGCCGAAGCGGGGGGGAACGGCGGTGAGCGTGCCCGAGACCGTCCAACGCAAACTGCAGGAGCTGCCGGACGCGCCCGGCTGCTATCTGATGCGCGACCGGCAGGGCCGCATCATCTACGTCGGCAAGGCGGTTTCGCTGCGCAAGCGCGTGCAGTCCTATTTCCGCCGCGCCACGCTGCGCCATGCCGATCCGAAACTGCGCGGGCTGGTGAAGAGCGTCGCGGACCTGGAGTGGATCGTGGTCCGCAACGAAGCCGAGGCCTTGCTGACCGAAGGGCAACTGATCAAGGACTACAAACCGCGCTACAACGTCAGTTTCCGCGACGACAAGCGGTTCCTGCTGATCTGCGCCGATCCCGCCGCGCCGCTGCCCCAGTTCAAGCTGCGGCGGCTGCGGCAGAACGAGCGCGAGCGGGTGTTCGGCCCCTACGCCTCGTCCGCCGCCGCCCGCGCCACGCTGGACTTCGTGGAAAAGCGCTTCGGCATCCGCAAATGCGCGCCGGCGGAGCCGGACGCCCAGACCTACCGCCACTGCATCAACGACGTGGTGCGCTACTGCGCGGCGCCCTGCATCGGCAAGACGTCCCGCGCCGCCTACCGCGAGCGGTTCGAAGAAGCCTGCGCGTTTTTGCGGGGCGAACGGCCGCAACTGCTGCAGGAGGTGCGGGAGCGGATGCGCGAGGCGGCGGCGCGGCTCGATTTCGAACGGGCGATCGCGCTGCGCGACACGCTGCAGATGCTCCAGAGCGCCGTGCGGCAGCGGGCCCGCGTGGTCGCCGCTCCGGAGTTGAAAGCCGAGGAAGGGCGGGCGGCGTTGGCGGCGCTGCGCGCGGCGCTCGATCTGCCCCGCCCGCCGGAGGTGATCGAAGCGTTCGATATTTCGAACATCTCGGGCACCTTCGCCGTCGGCAGCCTGGTGTGCTTCGAGGCCGGCCGGCCCCAACGCAGCCGCTACCGCCGCTTCCGCATCCGCACGGTGGGCGGGAGCGACGACCCGGCCATGATCGGCGAGGTCATCGGCCGCCGCTTCGCGCGGCTGACGCGCGAAGGCGGCCGGCAGCCGGATTTGATCCTGATCGACGGCGGCGCGACCCAGCTTCGGGCCGCGCGCGCCGCGCTGGCCAAACTGAACCTGGCGCTGCCGAGCGCCGGGCTGGCCAAACGGTTCGAGGAACTCTACGTCGCTCCCGAGCGGCCGCCGCTGGCCTTGCCGGCGGATTCGCCGGCGCTGAAGCTGCTGCAGCGCGTGCGCGACGAGGCGCACCGCTTCGCCCTGGCCTATCACCGCCGCCTGCGGGCGCAGCGGCTGCGGGAATCGGCGCTGGACGAGGTGCCGGGGATCGGTGCCGTCCGCAAACAAAAGTTGTTGGCGCAGTTCGGTTCCGTGGCCCGGCTGCGGCGGGCGACGGAAAGCGAAATCGCCGCCGTGGGCGGCATCGGGCGTGAACTGGCCGCGGCCATTCGCGCGGCGCTCGGCGCGCCGGCGCCCCGAGCCGCGCGCGATGTTTCTCTCGACGGGACGGCGGCGGAAAGTCCAGAATGGCCGCTGCCGGATGGGGAGCGCAAGACATGAACCGCTGGCGCTGGGTCAAACGGGGTCTGCTGCGGAGCGGCCTGCCGCCGTGCCGCCGCCTGGATTTTCTGAACGCTCTCCTGGCGTATGGGCAATGGATCCGCCGGCATCCGCCGCCGCGGCATTTTCCCGAGCGCCAGGATTTGTACCGCCACGTGGCCGAGCAGCTCGGCGGCCGGCCGTTCGACTTCCTGGAAGCCGGCGTCTATCGCGGCGAATCCCTGCGCTGCTGGACCCAACTGTCCGATTGTCCGGAAACGCGGTTTTTCGGGTTCGACACGTTCACGGGACTGCCGGAAGCCTGGCATACGGGTCTGAAGTCCTTCCCCGCCGGCCAGTTCGATGTCGGGGGCGTTGTCCCCGACATTCCCGATCCGCGCGTGCGCTTCTACAAAGGCCGTTTTCAGCAGACCGTTCCCGAGTTCCTGCGCGCCTATCGGCCTCAGCCGCAACTCGTCGTGCACTGCGACGCCGACCTGTATTCCTCGACGCTGTACTTTCTGACCCGGCTGCACGATGTGCTGGCGGCCGGCACCTATCTGCTCTTCGACAACTTCTCGGTGGCGCTGCACGATTTTCGCGCCTTTTGCGACTACACCGGCGCCTACGGCCGGGACTACGAGGTCGTGGCCACGGCGGAAATCGACTTCGAAAAGATCGCGCTGCGGCTGAAATAACCGGCGCCGGCCGGGAGGCTGAAGGAGGTGCGGCATGAGCGCACGCCCAGGGCGGTGGAGCAAGCGACAGGGAACGGGCGCCGTCGTGCTGCTGCTGCTGGCAGCGGGAGGGGTGGCGGCCACGGCCGGCATGATTTTCGACGGCGACGGATCGGACGAACCCGGTTTTGTGCCGCCCCCGGTCCGCCCCAAAGCGCCGCCTCCGCCTCCGGCGAACATCGCCGGCGGTGAAAGCTACATCCCCTATCCCGGCCCGCCCGTGGTTCCGCAAAGCCGGTCGGAGAAAAAAAGGCCGCCCTCCCCGCCGGTCATGTTCACGAAACTCACGTCCCCTTACGGCCCGATCGATTGGGCGGCGCGGCCCAACGACCTGAACAACCTGCTGAAGAGCCTGAAGCGGATGGCGGACGTGGACTTCGGCTGCGAGGCCAAGTCGTTTGCCGAAATCGATCCGAATCCGGAACGCAACCCGATCCTCTACCGCACCGGGCATTTTCATTTCTTTCTTTCCGAAGAAGAACGCCGCAAGCTGCGGCAGTATCTGCTGGCCGGCGGGATGATCATCCTGAACCCCGGCATGGGGTCGAAGCCATTTTACGATTCCGCGCGGCGCGAACTGGCGGCGGTTTTTCCGGAGGCGCCGCTGCGACGCCTGGGCGCCGATCATCCGATTTTCCATGCCTACTACGAACTGGACCGCGTCGGCTACCGCAAGGCCGTGCGCGACGCCGGCTACCGCAGCGACGAACCCTGGCTGGAGGGCGTGACGATCGATTGCCGCACCGTGGCCGTCGTCTCGCGCTGGGGCTTGGAAATCGGCTGGGACCCCCTGGAAGACGAGTCCTTGCTCGGCTACGCCAGCGACTCGGCCCAGAAGCTGGGGATGAACCTGCTGGCATACGCCACCGCCCAGCGCGCCTGGGCCAAACAGGCCGCGCACGCCTTGCAGTTCGTCGATCCGCCCGGCGCGGCAGGCGGCAGCCGCGTCCAGGTGGCGCAAGTCATCTACGACGGCGAATGGAAGACGCGGCAGACCGGCTTGTCGGTGTTGCTGCAACAGTTCAATCGCAAAACCGAAATCCCCGTTCAATTCGCCCGCCAGGAACTGCGGCTGTCCGATCGCGCGATCTTCGATGTGCCGGTATTGTATCTGACCGGCCACGAAGATTTCCGGCTCAGCGCGGCCGAGGCCGGCAACCTCCGGCAATTTCTCCAGAACGGCGGCCTGCTCTTCGCCGAAGCCTGCTGCGGGCGGCAGGGGTTCGACCGCGGCCTGCGGCGCGCCATCGCCCAGGCTTTGCCCGGCCGCTCGCTGCAAGCCTTGCCGCCGGAGCATGCGCTCTTTGCCCTGCCCCAGCGCCTGACGCGGCTGGCCGTGACGCCGGCGCTGGCCGCCAGCGCCGGCAACCGTTCGACGCTGGAGCCGCAAATCCTGGGCCTGGAACTCGACGGTCGGCTGGCGGTGATTTACAGCCCCTACGGTCTGGCCGGCGGCTGGGAGCTGGCGCAGAATCCGTATGCCTTCGGCTACGAGGATTCCGCCGCGCTGGCGCTGGGCCAAAACATCCTGATGTACGCCTTGCTGCCGTGAGCGGGGCGGGGGAAAGAAACGGGGCGCTGGCGCCGGGCGCGGAGACGACCGGGCTCGCCGGCTTGCTGACCGCGCGGCAACGGCAGCGCCTCGACCGGCTGGCGTTGGCGTCGCGCTACGTGGTCGAAGGCTCGCTGGCCGGCCGCCACCGCAGCGCCGCGCGCGGGGCCAGCACGGAGTTCGCCGACCACCGCGCCTATATTCCCGGCGACGATCCCAAACGCCTGGACTGGAAAGTGCTGGCCCGCAGCGAACGCTACTTCGTGCGGCGCTATCAGGACGAAACCAACCTGCGGGTGTACCTGGCGCTGGACCGCAGCGCCTCGATGGGCTACGGCTCCGGCCCGCGCACCAAGTTCGCCTACGCCCTGCAACTGGCCGCCGCGATCGGCTACGTGGCGCTCCAGAGCCGCGACGCCGTGGGCTTCTTCGCCTTTGCCGACCGCCTCGACACCGCCATCGGCCCGCGCAACACCTTTGCTCACCTGGATTACGGCCTGCGCGCGCTGCAGCAGCTCCCGCCGACGGCGACGACGGCCCTCGCGCCGGCGCTGCACCGCATCGCGGAGCG
>Ga0101944_10004023_pt1 | contig 19075 bp, 13 predicted proteins | sample DewCreD2012metaG_FD_75245 | JGI IMG/M metagenome (GOLD analysis project Ga0101944, IMG submission 75245) | Hot spring sediment bacterial and archeal communities from British Columbia, Canada, to study Microbial Dark Matter (Phase II) - Dewar... ... | reverse complement strand
AGGCCACGGCCGAGAAATACGGCTTTCGGAAGGATCGGATCAGCGCCACCCCCCAGAACGACATCCTCAAAGAGATGATCGGCCGGGGAGCCTGGATCTTTCCCGTCGAACCCTCGGTTCGCCTCATTGGAGATACGATCGAATACGCGATGAAGGAACTTCCCCGGACGAACCCGGTCAGTGTCTGCGGCTATCACATTCGTGAATCGGGATGCTCGCCCGCCCAGGAGATCGCCTACGCCTTCCAGATCGCCAACACTTACATCGAAGAGGTGCTTCAACGGGGCCATTCGATTGACGATTTCGTTAGAGGGTTCACCTTCAATCTCAACGTGTTCGGAAACCTCTGGGAACAGGTGGCAAAGTTTCGCGCAGCGAGAAAGCTCTGGGCCGTCAATCTGAAGGAACGCTACGGAGCCAAGGACCCCCGATCCCTTTTCCTGAGGGGCATTTTCGGTGGAGGGGGCTATGGGATGACCAAGGCTCAGCCGGAGAACAACATCATTCGGGGAGCTTACTATGCCCTGGCGGCAGCCCTGGGGGGAGCCCAGACCACAGCCCTCTGCTCCTTCGACGAGGCTTACACGATCCCCACACCCCGAGCAGCCCTTCTCTCCCTTCGGACGTTCCAAATCCTGATGGAGGAGATCGGGATGCGGGACACGGTGGATCCTCTGGCCGGTTCCTATTTCATCGAAACCCTGACGAAACAGATGGAAGAAAAAATCCTCGAAGAGATGAAGCGGGTCGATGAGATGGGAGGGATGATCAAGGCCGTTGAAACCGGCTATGTCCAGAGAGAGGTGGCCCGTCAGGCCTACGAATTCGAGAAGGGAGTCCAGAAAGGAGAGCTGATCAAGGTCGGCGTGAACAAGTATACGGAAGGGGAAGAGATGGAGGTCGAGCTTCACGAGTATCGGCCCGAGTCCGCCGAGGAACAGATCGCTCGTTTGCGGGAGGTGAAGCGAGAGCGCGATGGGCGAAAGGTGGCCCAGACACTCAAAGACCTGGAGGGAGCAGCCCGGCAGAAAAGGAATGTGATGCCCTATCTTCTCGAATGTTGTAAGGCGTATGCTACGGTCGGAGAAATGACAAAGGTGTTCAAGGAGGTTTACGGAGAGTTCAAAGAACCGGCCATCTTTTAGATGGGAGTCGCCTCTGCCGGTCGCCTTTTCGGATGATTTTTTATCAAAGGGCGAAGACCCTTAGACGATGTGAGTTCGATGTGAAGGAGGCTCTTATGGCGTTCACACTGTTTGGGAGAACGATTCAAAAGGTCGCGGTGATTGGGTCAGGAAACATCGGTCCGGATATTGCTCTTCACTTCAGCCAGAACCTTTATGGCTATGGCGTCCCGGTGGTGGTCGTCGATATCGTCCAGGCTGCCCTCGACGCGGGCGCGAAGAAGGCCGAGTCCAAGATGGCCAAGGCAGCCGAAAAAGGTGTCTTTGGGAAAGAGGCGGCTCAGGCAATCATTCGAAACATGTCCTTCACAACCGATTACGGCCAAATTGCCGATGCCGACTTCGTCATCGAGGCCGCCTTTGAAACAGAGGAGGTGAAGCATCGGATCTTCGATCAGTGTCAGGCCACCTGTTCGGAGGAAGCGATCTTTGCTTCGAACTCCTCCCATATGGAGCCCGAGGTCATCTTCGAAAAGATGAAGGCCAAACACCGATGCTTGGTCATCCACTATTTTTACCCTGCCGAACGAAATCTCCTGGTGGAGATCGTGCCGGGCAAAGATACCGATCCGGCGCTGACGGATTACTTGATGAAATTCTACGAATTCATCGGCAAAGCGCCGATCCAAGTGAAGAGCCGCTATGGATACGCAGTGGACCCCATTTTTGAAGGTCTCTTTGAAGCGACGGCTCTAACGGTCGAAAAAGGATTGGCGAACGTCAAGGAGGCGGACGTGATCGTCCAGAAGGCGTTGGGCATGGGGGTCGGGCCTTTTACGGCCCATAACCTCGCAGGAGGAAACCCCATCACCCAGCATGGCCTCAACGAAATGCACCGAAAGATCATGCCCTGGTACCGCTCGCCCAGGATCCTGGACGAGAAGGTCAAATCGAAGGAGCCTTGGGAGACGGCAGCCCGAGGAGAGGTCGTGGAGTATTCAGCCGAGGCCTATGAGGCCGTTTCGAAACGAGTCATTGGAGCCTACTTCGGGATGATCTCCGAAGTGGTCGATAGCGGTGTCTCCAACATCGGCGATCTCGAAATGGCTATGGAGGTGGGATTGGTTCTGAACCCACCTTTTGCCATGATGAATCGTATGGGAGTGGAGAAAGCCCTCGAGCTCGTGGAGCGCTACGCTCAGGAAAACCCGGGCTTCAAGGTTGCTGACATCCTGAGGAATCAAGGGGCCTCCGGCCGACCTTGGAAGATCCCCGTTGTCTTCAGAGAGGACCGGGGAGAGATCGCTGTGGTGAAGATCCGAAGGCCCCGGGTTCTCAATGCCCTGAACGAAGCGGTCTTCGAACAGCTTCGGGAAATCTTTACGGCGATCCGGAACGATTCAAAGATCAGCGGAGCGGTCCTCACGGGGTTCGGAACGCGGGCCTTTATCTCGGGTGCAGACATCAATATGCTGGCCCTGCAAAAGACACCCGAGGAGGCAGAGGCCCTTTGTCTCAAGACCCAAGAGGTCCTCAATCTCATCGAGAATCTGGGAAAACCCGTAGTGTGCGCCATGAACGGTCTTGCCTTCGGCGGCGGCAACGAGATCGCCATGGCCTGCACCGCACGGATAGCTCGAAAAGGGCAGAAGGTCTTCGTGGCCCAACCGGAACCGAGGCTGGGTTTTATTCCGGGAAACGGGGGGACCCAGAGGCTTCCGAGGCTGGTCGGGGTGGAGAAGGCGTGGCCGATTCTGCGAAACGCAAACCCCATCTCCTCGGCCCAGGCAAGGGAGATCGGGCTGATTCAGGAGGAAGTGGAGGGAGATCTGATCGAGGCGGCCTTGAACTGGGTGAGAAGGATCTGTTCGGGCGAGGTTCGTGTCCCCCAAATCCCCAAGGGACCGATCCCCATCCCATCGAAGCTTCCTGAGGTGGACATCGGGCATCTCAGCCGAAAGATCGATTCCCTTCTTCAAAAGGCCATCCTTGAAGGAGCGAAGATGACCCTTGAAGAAGGGCTGAAGCTCGAGGCAAAGGTCTTCGGAGAGTGCCTCTTGACGGAGGATTGCTTACCTTACTGATAGGTTCAGGACTGGCTTATCTGGGAGTAAAAAACAGGAAAGATCCTCACAAGAAGGAATGAATTCTTTTCTTCGCAGGCTATATTCCCTTTATCTTTCTTTTCCTCCGTGGAAAAAAATTTTTCTTTCGTTGCTTGCAGTTATCTTTTTTCTTTTTTATGCCGGAGGAGCGAAAGGTTTTATTTTTTCTTATGGGAAAGTAGTGGTTTCAATTGCCCGGCAGGTTTTTTTGCGAATGCACATCCCGGTTGCTTCTTATGACAATGTACTGGTTCTTCCTCAGGCTGTTTTGATGATTCAGCAACGTTATCTTGCCCTGTACTGGTTCCTTGGTTCTTTGTTTTTCATTGCTTTTTTTTCCGGTTCTTTGCGGGCGGTAAGCCGGTATGCAGGATTTCTTGCAGTATTGCATTTTTTCTTGAACATACTGAGAATGGTGATATTAGGTTTTGTTTCCGGTAAGGACATCTCTACACTGCAGCCAGCCACTTCCATTGTTTTTTCGGGGGTAAGCATGTTTTATCTCGTATTTTTATGGACATGGTTCCGTGGTGAAAAAGACAGCATACAGGGAGTGATGGGTACTTTTCCTTTCCCGGCAGATTTAATGAAGTTTATCCTTAAGATTCTTTTCTGGCTTGTGATGGCCGTTAAAGTGATTGCTCCTTTATTGCTGTTGCTGGATTTCCGGTGGCTTGTGGAGGGAATTCTTTATCTCAGCAAAAACATTCTTGGATGGCTGGGTTATCCGGTTGAAACAGGGTATTATTATCTTAAAGGAAATAAAGGAGGAATACGTTTTGCCAGGGCTTGCATTGGAATAAGTCTGATGCTTGTTTTTTCTGTTTTTGTGTGGCTTACAGGCAAGAGCCTGAAAAAGCGAGTCAGCATTATTTTCACCGGTTTGCTTGTGATTAACCTGATAAATGCTTTGCGTATTGTCCTGTTGTATCTTTCGCAGGCATGGCATGGGATGAAGTATGCGGGAATCCTTCATGACACTTACGATGGGGTTATTTATGGATTGGTATTTCTTATGTGGGTCCTGTGGGTTGAACGGTTTTCCGATCATGAAATTGTTCTCCGGTATATAAAGAAAAAGGCGGTGCCTTCCTGAAGGACCGCCTTTTATGATGAGCAGGTTGAAATTCTTTTCTCTACTGGATAATTACCTTGATGGCCGGCGACTCATTGATTTTCACAAGATAAATTCCTTTTGCCAGATGAGAGACATTCACAGACAGTTCAGTCACCGGACCTTGTGTGAGGTATGTCTTTTCCATGACTGCTTTTCCCGTAGCAGAAAGCATGGTAATTTTCCATACCTTTTCCTCGCCGTAGATTAACAATGAGAATATTCCATTGGTGGGGTTGGGATAGATGGCTGCTGAGAAAAGAGATGAGGCATGGAGTGTCACGGTGTCAATTTTGGGTTCTATCAGAATAGAATCGGAAAGAAGAGGACCGCAAAGATTTTTATCGGTCAGATACACTACATATTTTCCCCCTGTTAGGGTGTTAAAGAGCCCTGTGGCGTTGTTGAGGCCTTTAGGCATCAGCAGGAAGTTATAGGGAGCCGTACCTCCTGTTGCCGACGCTTTAATCAGTCCATCGGATCCTGCTTTTTCGTTGGCCACCGAATCTATGGAAAGAACAAGGGAATCAGGTTCATTAATGGCGATGGGCATATCGAACCAGCTTTCACATTTTTTTGAATCTTTGACAAGTACTGAGTATTTCCCTTTGCCAAGACCGGTTACTTTTGCCACTGTGTCTGTGAGCGGGGCTTTCCATTGATAGGAATAAGGAGAGGTTCCACCGCTTACTTTGATTTCTGCCGTGCCGTCATGTTTGCCGTAACAGGAGATATGAGTAATTACGAAGTTGCCATATAACATGCCTGGTTCGTCCACGATATAGCGTTTGGTGGTACGGCAATTTTTTGAATCGGTGATGGTGCAGTAATACGATCCCGGGCGGAGATAATAAATGTCTTTTGAGGAAAGTCCGTTGGACCATTGGAAAGTGTATGAGGGATTTCCTCCCGAAAGAGTCTGTTGAACGTATCCGTCATAAGTTTCCCCGTAGCAGGATACAGGTTGCACGGCAGCAACAACAGTGATGGAATCTTTTTGTGTAATGGTGATGACGGTATCAGCAGAACATCCGCGGGCATCGGTGGCTGTGTAATGGTACGTGCCTGCAATGACATCGGTAAGATTGGCCGAGGTAGCTTGATAGCCTGGTGAGCCTTCACGGGTCCACAGGTAGGTGTAGGGAGTTGTTCCTCCTGCAAGCTGAACATAAACAGCTCCCGTGGCTGTTCCGTAACAGTCGATATGGGTAACTGTTGTACCGGCAATGGTGAAGGCGGCAGGTTCAGTAATTTGAGCTTGGGCGTATCCGTTATGTGTTCCGTCGCTTACAGTCAGATTGTAAGTCCCCGGTCCAAGATTAGCGATGGTATCATTGTTAGGAGCTGAGAATCCGGGATCTCCTGTTTTGCTCCACGTATAGGTAAGCGGACCGCTTCCTCCTGTTACACTGGCCACAAGCATTCCATTGTTGGCTCCGTGACAACTTACAGGAGTGGCAGCAAGAGAAACAGAAAGTTCGTTAGGCTCTTTCACAGTGGCCGATCCATTGGCTGTACAATTTTTTGCGTCGGTCACCAGCACGTTGTATATGCCTGATTTCAGGGAAAAAATATCTTTTGTGGAGGCGCTGAACGACCCATCGCCCACTTTGGTCCATGCATAGGTAAAGTTAGGAGTACCGTTGGTTACATTCATGATAATGGATCCGTCATTTCCGCCCACCACAGACACATCGGTAACATTCATTGAAAGCAGAATAGGAGCAGGCTCGTCCACGCCAATGTTGTTGGATGTGATTTTACACCCTTTGCTGTCGGTTACCGTTACTTTGTACGTTCCTTTGGTGAGGGTGTGCTGGTCTTCAGCAGAAGGGATGATTCCCGATCCGCTCAGGGCTGTCCATGAGTAACTGTATCCGCCATAACCATTGGCTGCAGTAATGTCAATGGCTCCGTCATTGCCCCCGTAACACGAGGTATTGGTGACAGAAGTGATGTTTACAGACACGGGGGTGATGGCCGGTTCAACAAGGTCAACACTGTCGTAAATACTGAATCCAAGTTTATCCTGAAAATGGACATAATACCGTCCCGACCCGATGTTGTAAATATACTGTTCGGTGCTGCTGAAAGAAGCGTCTCCTTTTTTGGTCCATGTAAATGAGTAAGGAGGCACGGTGGTGCCTTTAGGGATGGCAGCTACTGAACCGTCTTTAGCGCCGGGGCAGGTGATCTGGTTCACCCACATGATAAGGCTGGCTTTGGAATACCGGATGATAGCCATGTCTTTGTCGGTATTGGGATTGGTTAAGGTATCCTTTCCAATAATTACCTGCGTGGAATTAAAACGTCCCACCACCAAAAAATCTCCTTGGGAGTTGATCTGTCCTGTTTCAATCACCTCGCTGCCGGTTCCGCCAAATCCAAGCAGGTAAACAAGGTTGTTGTATTTATCCATGACAATGGTTAACCCGTCGGTGCCCGAAGTTCCCTTGTTGGTGATGGAATCATTTTTAAAGACAAGTTTTGGGGTACCAAAACGTCCGGCAATCATCACTGAATTATCATTCGAGACGATCCTGCTCATCTGGTCGTCACCGGCGGTTCCTCCGTAGTTTATCCATTTAAGATTAAACAGGCTGTCGTACAAGGCAAATACAAAGTCGTTTCCTCCTTTGTTGATAGGGTTGGAGGCACTTCCTCTTTGTGTGGTTTGGGTGGCCGTGGAGTCAATTACAAGGTAAGGACTTAGGAAATAACCGCTGACATAAGTATTCCGGTTTTTGTCGGTGGAAATGGAGAGACTTAATTCGTTGCCTGTCCCTGCAATTTTACGGAAAGAACCGGGAATAAAATTAAAATTGGTGTCGGTTTTAAAAAGAACAATATCCTGGTTTCCGCTGTTGGTGACAGAATCGTTGTCAATTTTCATTTTGGTAGCAAAGCGGCCGCTGAGTACGTAGGTTGATTTATCCAGCACCGAAACTCCATTAATCTGTGATGTAGGGGCATCGATCAGTTTGCTTTTCAAAAAGTTTCCGTTCCGGTCAAATTTTGCCACAAATAAATTATAGTTCGTAGCCGTGAGGGAATCGGTTTCGGAAAATTTGATTTTGTACTGGAAATATCCTGTAATGACAACCCGTCTGGCGCTATCCAGGGCGAGATTGGTAATTGTGTGCCGCGAAGCGTCAAGAGAAACTTTTTTCTTTACTCCGAAGGTTCCGTCGCTGCAGGATAAAGAAACAAGGATAATCTCCTGCTGTGTGCCCGATGAAGCATTTGTTACAAGATTGTTGTCTTCATCGGTGAGGGTGGTTGAGGTGGAAGAGAGTCCTATCCATATTTCCTGATTTACCTTATCGCAGGTAATTCCTGCAGCTACTTCTGTGCCTGTTCCTCCAATCTGACGGAGCCATACCAGATTGCCGTCTTTGTCGTACCGGGAAACAAAAATATCATAATCGCCTTTGGAGGTGAGGGATTTGGAAATACCCTCTCCTGGCGCCTGGTTAACAGTACCTTTAAACTGTCCGATGACATACAGATTGTCATTTTTGTCAATGACTGACTGCAAAGGATAATTTTCTCCGGTTCCGGTAAAATGGGAAACCCATTGAACATTCTGGGAGTGAATATTCCCGGTGAAGAGCAGAGCAAATGTCAATAAAATCCATGCTTTTCTTGTCATAAGGAGTTTATTTTAACAGTAAAAAATTTTTTGTATGCGAATTATCTTTTTGTATACGTTTCTGAAATTATAAAAGTTTCACGGTTGTTGTCATTAAAAAATTCTCATTAAAGCCGGTCAGCTTATTCCTCCAAATTCAAAATCATCATCCGGCGCAGAAGCCGCAAGAGTATCATTGATGGACAGGGTGATAAGTTCAGGTTTTTCCCATGCCGGTTTTTTATCATCTCCCATTGTATTCACCTTTTAGTTAAATTTAAAATAAAAGTAAAAATACGTAAAAAAATACATATAATCAAATCCTTGCAAATGTGATTGTTATAAATACCCCTTATTCTTTTTTTACCCTACCATTTAATTAAACAAACTTAGGGGGCAATAAGTTTAAATCCTTTGCCATGGATATTCAGAATTTCCACAGCGGGTTCGTCTTTGAGGTACTTTCTTAATTTGGTGATATATACATCCATGCTGCGGGCATTAAAATAATTGTTGTCGGTCCAGATAGAGCGGAGGGCGAAGTTTCGTTCAAGGATCGAATTTTTGTTGTCGCATAGCAATTTAAGGAGGTCCGATTCCCTGCCGGTAAGCTTCTGGGTTTTCTTTCCGTCGGTCAGGATTTGTTTTTTGTAATCGAAGGTATAGCGGCCAAGTGAATATATTGTTTGTTCGTTTCTTCGGCCGGGCATGGTTCGTTTCAGGATGGCTTCGATGCGGAATACCAGTTCGTCCATATCAAAAGGTTTGGTGAGGTAGTCATCGGCTCCGATGGAAAAGCCTTCAATGATATCTTCTTTGAGCGATTTGGCGGTGAGGAAAAGGATGGGAATATCTTTATTGATTTCCCGGATTTCACGTGCAAGGGTAAAACCGTCTTTGACAGGCATCATCACATCAATGATGCAGAGGTGATAAGGATTTCGCTGAAAATATTTGAAAGCTTTCTCGCCGTCTTTTACCCAATCGGTTTCGTACGATTTGGCGGCAAGATACTCGGTAAGAAGCATGCCAAGATTCTCGTCGTCTTCGGCCAGCAGAATACGGGTTTTTACTTCCATAGCAATTCAGTTTAATGTAGTTAATTCCCGGGGCAGGAATACCTTAAAAGTACTTCCTTTGCCCACTTCACTTTCAACCTGGATGTTGCCTTTGTGTTTGTCCACGATCTTTTTCACGTAGTTGAGTCCCAGTCCGAATCCTTTTACAGTATGGATATTTCCGGTGGGAACACGGTAAAATTTCTCAAAAATTTTTTTCTGCTCTTCCTTGCTTATTCCAATGCCGTTGTCTTGCACTGTAACATATATACCGCGGTGAATGTTTCGTGTAGTGATTAGAATTTCAGGATCTTGGGCTGTGTATTTCAGGGCATTGTCAATGAGATTGGCAAACAGGTTGGTGATATGCATCTCATCACCCTCGATGACCGGATCCTGAGCTTTCAGGTCGAGGGTAATTCTTCCGTTGCGCTGGGATACCTGCAGGTGAAAATTCTCGCTGATGTTTTGAAGGACAGCATGAATGTTTACTTTTTTTATTTTAAGTTTCAGCTGGGTTTTTTCAAATACTGCCATCTGGAGTACTTTTTCCACCTGCAGAGAAAGGCGTTTTGTTTCTTCCCGGATGATTTTTGCCAGATGATCATAGTTTTTCTTTTCGGACGGAATGTTTTTATCGCTGAGCATTTGTGCTGCCAGCGAAAGGGTGGAAATGGGTGTTTTCAGTTCGTGGGTCATGTTATTGATAAAGTCGTTTTTGATCTCCGAGATTTTCTTTTGTCGCAGAATAATCCAGATGGTGATTGAAAAAATGACAATGATTACTGCAGAAAGAATGAATGAGGCAATGACAGTAAGTCCCAGTGAGCGGAAGATGTAACGTGACTGCGAAGGAAAGTAAATTTCAAGGAAATAGGATTTTTCAAGAATGTCTTCAGGGAAGAGATTGGTGGTATAAATCCGGGAAGAATGGGAAGGATGGTATCCTCCGGATTGATATACGATTTTCCCTTCCTGAGTTGTTTCCCTGATGCAAAATTCAAATGGCAGATGGATGGCTTTGGTAAGCAGTTCCTGCCGGATTTCTTCCTGAATTTTTGAGGTATCTATTCTTTCTTCTATTTTAGGGTGATGACTGATAAGTTTATCGATAATCTTTTCGATAAATACCACCTTATTTTGTACTTTTTTAATATATCTTTCCTGTAAATTCTTCCGGGTGATCACATTGTTTTGAATTTCGGCCAGCTTATCATTCATGATTTTAAAGGAATCGGGATCGAGTCCTTCATTTTTGAGACTTTTCCTGGGAAGATGATTGGCGTAAAGAAGAATGTTTTTAAGACTGTCTTTGACGATGTTGGGGTAGAGGGACCGGATGCTGTCCGGATCGGATGAGTTAATTTCTCTGGTTACATGGTAAATGGTTTCTTTGTCCTGAAGTTTTTGTGAAAGATTTCGCATGCTCTGGTAAACGCGATGATCGAAATAATGCTGATTTACGGTAATGGACTGGCGTATCCAGTAGGCCTGGATGGCGATAAGACCTGTCATGCTCACAGAAATCAGTCCGATCAGAAGAATCAGTTGTGTTTTTTTCATCCCGGCAACAGCAAGAAAATTTTTACCCTCTTTATACAAAGATAAGCCAAAGCGAGGAAAGATATGGCTTTTTAACAAAGATTAACAGCCTTTTCAGTAAGGCAATGAGAGATGGTTTATTTTGCCGGCATCAAGGCTAAATATGCCCTGTAACAGCGAAGATGTACGCAGGCAGTCGAGAATCTGTTTCTCGTTTTCCCTGCTCAACGTACCCGATACAATGAATAAAAAATCAATGTTTTTGCAATCCGGCAACAGGTGTCCTTTTGTGCCTTTATTTTGTATCAGGTAGTATGCCCGTTCATTGGCTTCGTCGTCATAAAAGTACTGTGAAAATTCGTTCACCACCTGCCGGGTTTTGTGTATGGTAAGGTTATCTGTTCTGGCCAGTTGCAACGACAGCAGGCGGTTTATTTCCCATCCCACGCGGTAGTCATTTTCGTTGCAGGCAATTCCGATAAGGGTTTTTTGTTTTTCGGGAGGGAGTCCGATATGTATTTTCCTGGCGGCCATGGTGAGGGAATTATGACGTTTGTTCTTCTTTCCGGATGGCGTGTTCGGCGGCATCCTGTTCGGCTTCCTTTTTTGTTTCTCCTTCTCCCTCCGACAGGACTACATCGCCATGATAAATACGGCAGGTGAAGTAGGGAACTTTGCCTTCGCCACAGGATTTTTCATTGCATTCGAAGCGGATTTCGTATTTATTTTTTTGTGCCCATTCAATGAGCCGGCTTTTAAAGTCTGTTTCTGTCTTTTCAATCGTTTCCAGATTCATCTGTCCGCCGATTACCTTTTTTATCACGAATTTTTTCGTAGTCCGGTAACCCCTTTTAAGGAATAAAGCGCCGATCAGGGCTTCGAGCACGTCACCGTAGTAATTTTTCCCCAGTTGTTGTCCGTTGCTTTCGGGAGTTAATTGTGCCAATCCTAACCGGATGCCCGTTTCGTTCAGATGTTGCCGTTTCACAATTTTGGAACGCATCTGGGATAGAAAACCTTCATCGCGGTCGCGGTAATATTTAAAAAGATATTCGGCCACAATCAGATCCAGCACCGCATCGCCAAGGTATTCGAGCCGTTCATAATTAATGAGAGCCCCTTTGTAAACAATGGATGAAGATCGATGAATGAATGGGATTTTATAAAAAGCAACATTCCACGGGACAAAACCAAGCACCGGGTAAATGTTTTTTGCGAATTTTTTTTCTTTACTCAACAACAATTTTATGTTGTCGATGATATTCAATCACGGAATTTTTTAAAAATAACCGAGGAATTATGCCCTCCGAATCCGAAAGTATTGCTGAGGGCAGCATTAACTTCCCGTTGCTGGGCCTTATGAAAGGTGAAATTAAGTTTATAGTCAATTTCCGGATCTTCCGTTGTAAAGTTAATGGTGGGAGGAATGATGTTATGCTGAACCGCCAGGATGCTTGCAATGGCTTCGACTGCACCTGCAGCCCCCAGCAGATGGCCTGTCATGGATTTTGTGGCACTGATGTTCAGTTTGTAGGCGTGTTCACCAAATAATTTTTTGATGGCTTTGACTTCAGCGATATCCCCCAGTGGAGTGGCTGTGCCATGCACATTAATGTAATCAATGTCCGATGGCTGCATACCGGCATCTTCCAGGGCATTTTTCATTACGAGAACAGCTCCCTCTCCTTCAGGGTGGGGCGCGGTGATATGATGAGCATCGGCCGACATTCCTCCGCCGGCCAGTTCGGCATAAATCTTTGCTCCCCGTGCTTTTGCATGTTCATAGGCTTCAAGTACCAGGCCTCCTCCACCTTCTCCCATCACAAAACCATCCCTTGTTCCATCAAAAGGGCGTGAGGCAGTAAGGTAATTTTCATTGTTGGTAGAGAGTGCCTGCAGGGCGTTAAAGCCTCCCACACCGGCTTCGTTGATAGCAGCTTCTGAGCCTCCTGTAATGATAATGTCAGCTTTGTTCAGGCGGATCAGGTTAAAAGCATCAATCAGGGCATGGGTAGAGGAAGCACATGCCGATACGGTACCGTAATTAGGTCCCCGTAAGCCATATTTGATAGCAATATGACCGGCAGCAATGTCACAGATAATCTTGGGAACAAAAAAAGGAGAAAAACGCCTTGCTTGTGGATTTGTTGCAGTAAAAAATGTTTGTGCTTCTTCGAGAAAAGAACTAAAACCCCCAATTCCCGATGCCCAGATAACCCCTGCCTTATCTTTATTAAAGGATGCTTGGTCCAGGCCAGCATCCTTATATGCTTCTTCTGCCGCAATAAGGGCATACTGGGCATAAGGATCCAGTTTTTTTACTTCTTTGCGATCGAAATACTTAGACGGGTCATAATTTTTTATTTCACAGGCAAAACGGGTTTTAAAAGCAGAAGCATCAAAACGGATAATCCACCCTGCCCCGCTTACTCCGTTGACCAGATTTTTCCAGAATTCTTCCACTGTATTACCCAGTGGAGTGATGGCTCCAATGCCCGTTACTACGACCCGTCTAAGTTCCATGCACCTTTTTATTACTTAGCGTTTTCTTCAATGTACTTGATGGCTTCTCCCACCGTGCTGATCTTTTCAGCCTGATCATCAGGAATGGAAATGTTAAACTCTTTTTCAAACTCCATGATGAGTTCAACCGTGTCTAACGAATCAGCTCCCAGATCATTGGTGAAGCTGGCTTCAGGAGTAACTTCATTTTCATCCACTCCCAACTTGTCAACAATGATAGCTTTAACTCTTGATGCAATGTCTGACATAACTTTAAAAATTTAGTTTATACTTTAAAAATTCCGTGCAAAGAAATACAAATATCCTAAATTTTACACAAAATTTTGTTTCTTTTTTTCTAATCTTGTTGTTGATAAAGATAAAAAAATAAATTTTAATAGTTTGATTATGAATAAAATAGCAATTTTTGCTTCAGGTTCTGGGACCAATGCCCAGTGCATAGCCGAATATTTTCATCAACATAAAGAAATAGTTGTATCTCATATTTTTTCGAATAACCCGCAGGCCTATGTATTAAAAAGGGCAGAGAAAATGAATATTCCTGCCGTTGTTTTTACCCGTGAACAATTGTATCAGACAGGAGAGGTGTTGATGAAGTTAAAAGAGGCCGGGATTACCCATATTGTTCTCGCAGGTTTCTTATGGCTGATTCCTTTGTCGCTGATACAGGCTTATCCGCGCCGTATTTTTAATATTCATCCTGCTCTTTTGCCAGCCTATGGAGGAAAAGGAATGTATGGGATGAAGGTGCATGAGGCGGTAGTGAAAAACAGGGAAAAAGAAACAGGCATTACCATTCATTATGTGAATGCGGAATATGACAGGGGTGACATCATTTTTCAGGCAGTATGCCCGGTGGATGAAAAAGATACTCCGGAAGAAGTGGCACAGAAGGTTCATTCCCTGGAATATAAATACTATCCTCGCATCCTCGAGCAGGTGATTCTCGGCAGGGAAATTACGGGAAATTAAACAACAATGTTGATAATTTTCCCGGGTACCACAATTATTTTTTTAGGTTGTTTTTGCTGAAGATATTTCCGGGTATTCTCGTGCCGGAGAACGGTATTTTCAATCTCGGAAACACTCATAGAAAGTGGCAGAGGAAGCTTGTAACGTACTTTCCCGTTGAAAGACACAGGGTATTCAAAGGTGGTTTCGGTGAGGTATTCTTCGTTCCATTTCGGGAAGGGGGCATCGCAAATGGTGGCATTGTTCCCCAGTTGATGCCAGAGTTCTTCGGCAAAGTGGGGAGCAAAAGGCGATAGCAGAATAAGCAAAGGTTCAAGAATCTCTTCTTTGAAACATTTCATGTCGGTGAGTTCATTGACACAAATCATCAGCTGGCTTACAGCGGTATTGAATGAAAAAGATTCAATGTCGGTGGTTATTTTTTTAATTGTTTTGTGAAGGATTCTGAGTTCACTGCTTGTTGGTTTTTCAGAAGAAACTCGCCAGTTGCCTTGTTCATCGTAAAAAAGTCTCCATAATTTTTTAAGAAAACGGTACACGCCGTCAATACCTTTGGTATCCCATGGTTTGGATTGTTCCAGCGGTCCCAGAAACATTTCGTACATACGCAGTGTGTCGGATCCGTATTTTTCAATGATGGTGTCGGGGTTTACCACATTGAACATTGATTTGGACATTTTTTCAATCGCCCATCCGCAGATGTATCGACCATCCTCTTCTAAGATGAATTCTGCATGAAGGTATTCAGGGTTCCATTTCCTGAAAGCCTCAATGTCCAGTACATCATTTTCCACTATGTTTACATCTACATGGATAGGGATATGGTCATACTGGTCTTTTTTTGAAAGAGTAACAAAGGTATTGGTTCCTTTGATGCGGTATACAAAGTTGGAACGTCCCTGAATCATTCCCTGGTTCACCAGTTTTTTGAAGGGTTCATCCTGACACACATAGCCAAGATCATATAAAAATTTATTCCAGAAACGGGCATAAATAAGATGGCCTGTGGCATGTTCTGTTCCTCCGATGTAAAGGTCCACATTTTGCCAGTACAGATTGGCTTCTGTGGAAACAAGGGCTTTGTCATTATGAGGGTCCATATACCGGAGGTAATAAGCAGACGATCCTGCAAACCCCGGCATGGTACTGAGTTCATATTTATAGCCTTCAGGGGTGTGCCAGTTTTTAGCTCTTCCCAGCGGAGGTTCGCCGGTTTCGGTGGGGAGGTATTTGTCTACTTCGGGCAGCGTGAGAGGAAGCTGTGAAAGGTCCAGCGTATAAGGTTGTCCATTTTTGTAGTACACCGGGAAAGGTTCTCCCCAGTAACGTTGACGGCTGAAAATAGCATCACGTAAACGGTAGTTCACTTTCCGGCGACCAATACCTCGTTTTTCAACTTCTTCGATGGCACGATGAATGGCATCTTTTACGTCAAGTCCGTTAAGAAATTCCGAATTGATCATGATTCCCTCTTTGGCATCGAATGACTGATGACTTATGTCACAACCTTCGATGAGAGGGATGATGGGAAGATTAAAGCAACGGGCAAAGACATAATCCCGGCTGTCGTGTGCTGGCACTGCCATGATGGCGCCGGTACCGTAGCCTGCCAGTACATATTCGCTGATATAGATGGGAATTTTTTTCCCGGTAAAAGGATGAATGGCATAAGTGCCGCAAAAAACTCCACTTATACGGCCTGTTTCAGCGATGCGCTCCCGTTCTGTATGTTTTTTTACTTCCTCAAGATATTTTTCCACTTCCTTTTTCTGGCCTGGTGCGGTTAATTTTTCCACCCATTCACTTTCGGGGGCAAGAACCATAAAGGTAACGCCAAAGATGGTGTCGGGACGGGTGGTAAATATTGTCATGGTTTTTTCACCGGCCGGATTTTTATCAAGAGGGAAAAAGATTTCAGCACCTTCTGAACGACCAATCCAGTTGCGTTGTATTTCTTTTACCGGTTCGGGCCAGTCAATCTGATCCAACCCATCGAGTAAACGCTGGGCGTAAGCACTGACGCGGAGTTGCCATTGTTTCATTTTGCGTTGTTCTACAGGATGGCCGCCGCGGATGGAAATACCGTCTTTTACTTCGTCGTTGGCCAGCACTGTACCCAGTGCAGGGCACCAGTTTACCATGGCACTTCCCAGGTAAGCAATGCGGTATTCCATCAGGATGTTTAATTTCTCATCTTCCGGAAAAGATTTCCATTCTTCGGCAGTAAAAGATCGTACAGGTCCTGACGCTGCATTCACTTGCAAGTTGCCGTGTTTTTCGAATTCGGCAATCAGTTGTTCAATGGGTTCGGCCCGCCGGGTTTTGTTGTTGTAATAGTGGTGAAACATCAGGATAAAAGCCCATTGGGTCCATTTATAATAAGAGGGATCGCAGGTGCGTATTTCACGGCTCCAGTCGTACGAAAATCCGATTTTTTCGAGCTGGCTTCTGTACCGTCGGATATTATTTTCGGTGGTGATGGCCGGATGCTGTCCGGTTTGAATGGCATATTGTTCGGCAGGCAAGCCAAAAGCATCGTATCCCATGGGGTGGAGCACGTTGTATCCGCAATGCCTCTTATAACGTGCACAGATGTCGGAAGCAATGTATCCGAGTGGGTGCCCTACGTGGAGCCCTGCTCCTGAGGGATAAGGAAACATATCAAGAACATAATACTTGGGCCTGGCAGGATCAATGTCTACCTTGTAAATGTTGTTTTGCTGCCAGTATTGTTGCCACTTTTTTTCTATCTCCTGAAAGTTATATTCTTTCATGATGCAGGAAGTGTTTGTTGTAAAAACAAGGGATGATACACAGGGGCACAAAGGTAATAATTTTCCTGAGGATGCAAAGGATGTAACGGTTTCACAGGCACAATGGTTTTTTCAATACAGCCATGGCAATGTTTTCTACATGAGCTGTGTGAGGGAACATATCCACAGGCTGGATGGTTTCGATGCGGTACATGTCCTGCAGGAGGTTAAGGTCGCGTGCCTGGGTGGCAGGATTACAACTTACGTAGATGATTTTTTCGGGAGACATCAGTTGAATGGTACGGATTACTTTTTCGTGCATGCCGGCACGGGGTGGGTCGATGCAAACCACGTGTGGCTTTCCATGCTTTGCGACAAACTCCGGTGTGAGGGTGTCTTTCATGTCGCCGGCAACAAAAACAACATTCTCAATTTGATTGATGGCCGCATTGGCCCGGGCATCTTCCACGGCTTCCGGTACCGATTCAATGCCCGCTACCTGCCTGCAATGGCGGGCCAGAAACAGGGCAATGGTGCCTGTGCCGGTGTATAAATCATACACTGTCTCATGTCCCTGAAGCTGAGCCATCTCTTTTATCTTATTATAAAGGCGCAAGGCTTGCAAACTGTTTGTCTGGTAAAATGATTTAGGGCCTATGCGGAAAGAAAGGTCTTCCATGGTTTCCATCAGATGTGTGGCGCCACTGTAATGGACAATCGGGAGATCGTAAATGGCATCGTTTACCTTTGTGTTGATGGCATAATACAGGGAGCAAATTTCAGGAAAGGTATCTCTGAGATGCTTGAGTGTTTTGTTGATGATGTCCTGCTTGTTTTCCCCGAATATCACGATGACCATGAACTCTCCTTTCAGGTTGTTGCGCAGAATAAGGTTTCGCATCATCCCTCTTTTTTCACGGAGGTTAAAAAAAGTAAGATTGTTTTTCAATGCATATTCCTTCAGGGCCAGGCGGATGTGGTTGGACGGTTCAGGCTGAAGGTGGCATTTTCTGATGTCCAGTACTTTGTCGAATTTTTCAGGAATATGAAAACCAAGTGCCTGCGGGGGATGAACAGTGTTTCCGTTTTCGATTTCCTCACGGGTCAGCCATCCTGCATCGGAAAAGGTAAATTCAAGTTTGTTGCGGTATGCCCATATTTTTTCTGAAGGGAGGATGTTATTCCAGTGGCCGGTGTCAAGTTTTCCGATATGTTCAAAGGCATCTTTGACCTGTTTTTGTTTATATCGCAGTTGTTCGCTGTAAGGCAAATGTTGCCAGCGGCATCCGCCGCAGAGACCAAAATGTTCGCATGCGGGACTGATTCTTAAAGGAGAGGGAGTGGCTAAGGCCACAATGCGTCCTTCCATGTATTGTTTTCTTTTTTTTATCATTTCCACATCGCATACGTCGCCCGGAATGCCGTAAGGAACAAAAAGAACCACGTTGTTTACTCTTGCAACGGCTTTCCCTTCGGCACCGATGTCTTCAATGCAGATGCCTGTCAGAATCTCCCTTTTTTTGTTCTTTTTCATGCCTTCAAAGATACAGATTAAGGAAATGATGAAAAATAATCTCTTTTTTTCGGGTGTGGTGAAAAAAAATAACGTATTTTCACACCTTTATTGTTATTGTGAAAAATATACCCACATGATAAAAATGTTTTAATACAAAGGCGGATGAAAAATATCGGGAGAAAATTTTTCCTGAAACATGTGGGATGCATCCGGTCTTTGAAGAATTAAATTTTATTTACATGAAAAAGATATTTGTATTTTGTTTTCTTGTTCTTTTTTCTGTGTGGACAAATGCTCAGGAAAACGCCGGAAAGAAAGGTCCTAAAAAACATAAAGAGCTTAAGACGGAACTGGATTCTGTGTCTTATGCTTTAGGCGTTGCCATAGGTTCTACAATTCGCAACGGCGGTCTTTCAGACATGAATCAGAAATTGTTTTCCAAAGCTTTGCAACAAATGCTCGCAGAGGAAGAAGTATGGATTGATCAGGAACAGGGAGAGCAGATTATTACAGCGTATCTCCAGAAGCTGGAAGCAAAGAAGGGGGAAGCCAATCTGGCTGCAGCCAAAAAGTTCCTGGAAGAAAACAGAAAGAAACCCGGGGTGGTGGAATTGCCAAGCGGACTTCAATACAAGGTAATTACCGAGGGTACCGGCGAAAAACCTCTTCCTGGCGATAAAGTGACAGTGCATTATCATGGAACACTGATCAATGGAAAAGTATTTGACAGCTCGATA
>Ga0101944_10004019_pt1 | contig 19108 bp, 15 predicted proteins | sample DewCreD2012metaG_FD_75245 | JGI IMG/M metagenome (GOLD analysis project Ga0101944, IMG submission 75245) | Hot spring sediment bacterial and archeal communities from British Columbia, Canada, to study Microbial Dark Matter (Phase II) - Dewar... ... | reverse complement strand
GAAGCTGAACAGAGCTAACTTAAATTAATGGTATTTAAGTGTATTTTTGATAGTACTTTTATACTTAAATGCTTGACTTAAGTCCAGGCTAGGCTATAATGACCTTACTATGAATATATACCATTTTGTGCCTGGAGTAGCTGCTGCAGTTTATGTCGTTTTACTGGCGGTCACATTGTTAAGTAGACCCTGGACGAAGCAACATAAATATTTCCATCTTTACATAACCTCTGCATTTTTATGGAGTTTAAGCGATTTCCTCCTAAGAAGTCATTATTTTGAGCAACACAACCTTTTGCTATTTCGAATTGTATTGATCACTACTTTGCTCTGGGCAGTCCAGCTTTATCTATTTTCCAGGAGTTTTCTACATTTAAAGAGTGGAGCTGGAGCCATTTTCGGCTATGTTTCACTTACGATATTTACAGCATTATGCGCTGCCGGTTTGATCCCAACCGGGGTCAGGTTAGAAAACGGTACCATTCAAGCAGAATATGGTTATTGGTTGGCTTTATATCTTATTCCACTTCTGGTTTTATTAATAATGGGTATTTACTCTTTGGTTATCAAATTAAATACAGTAAATAACCCTGAAGATAGAAATAAGATTCTTTATTTTATTTTTGCTATTTGTGTTCTTGCTTTATTTGGTTTCATCAGTATTACTCCTTTTTCGAGAGGATTACCATTTAGTCACATCGGTGCTCTATTGTCCTCCTCAATATTGGCATATGCTGTGGTTACTCACGAATTAATTAGCATTGATCTGGTCACTAGAAGGGCTCTGGGATGGCTGAGTGTTATTATCATTGCGATGGCTTTTTATGAATCTGTTTTACTTGCTGGTCATTTCTTGGGTGGTATGGAATTAACACAAACCAATATTCTGTTTTCAACACTCGCCGCTTTAATAACCGTTTACATCGTATACTGGCTGCGGCCAATTTTCCTAGAAAAAATTGATCAGCTATTCTATCGAAAAAGATATCAATACCGAAGAGATCTCCTTGAATTTGTCTCACATAAGATGAGAGGAGTTCAAAGCCTTCAGGAGCTGGGCGAAGGTCTCTTGACTCCGCTTGTAAAGACCCTGGATTGTCAACAGGCTTTTATCCTTCTTCCTGATAAAGAAGATGGTCAATTCACGGTTAGATTTTATGAACCCCACACAAAGATTAGTGCGCATTCTCTAAAAATCCGAAAAGACAGCCCCATAATACAGTCCCTGTTTAAACAGTATTTAACGCGAAAGGATCTTGAGATTCGGCCTGAATTCCGGGGAGTATGGACCTCTGAAAGATCCGTACTTTTTAGCGCCGGTATTGAATTACTTTTCCCACTCCTGAACCATGATAATCTGGTAGGTATTCTGGCTCTTGGCAAAAAGAATAATGGGAAGTATTCTCTGGAAGACGCAAATTTGATTGAGGGTATCGCTAACCAGGTAGCCATTAGCCTTGAAAAAGAATATTATCAGAGCGAGCTAGCCAAGCGAGAAAAGGAACTTTCGATTATAAATCGTCTCACTAGAGTCATTACTTCCAGCCTGAATATTCAGGAAATTTACGACACCTTCATTGGTGAACTGAGACAGACGGTTAATATTGATTTTGCGGCGATCGGATTAATTGATGATGATAAAATCGATTTTTCTGCCGTTTATAACAAAGGAACATTACCCTGGCATGCTGGCGATAAATTTGACATTCGCGGCTCCGGTCTGGAATGGATTGTAATCGGGAAAAAAAGCCTGATTTATCCTGACTCTCAAATTGATCCGAATTCCACTTTTATCGGGCAATTAGCCAGGATCGGAATACGCTCTGCCGTCTTTCTACCTCTGATTACCAAAGACGAAGTGATAGGTATTCTCACACTTGCGAGCTTTCGGATTAATGCCTATAGTCATGAACAGGTTCAATTCCTTGAACAACTGGCTTCTCAGGTAGCAACATCGGTCATTAATGCCGAATTGTATTCCAAAGCAGAAAAACGAGCACGCATAGATGAGCTTACCCAGCTTTCTAATCGAAGGCACTTTGATGAAATGATTGATAAGGAAATACACCGGCATTTCCGCTATGGTAATCAACTTTCGCTTATCCTGATGGACCTCGATAATTTCAAAAGCTATAACGACCTGATGGGACATATAAACGGAGATAAACTCCTGAAGAGAATCGGCCAGATTATACTGGAGAGTATCAGAAACGTAGACCTGGCATTCCGTTACGGCGGCGATGAATTCGCAATCATATTACCCAATACCCCCGTCGAAGACGGACAAAATATCGCTGAAAGAATTCGGATAAATATAGAGCACGCCATGAACAACGATAATGTCCTGGTTACTGCCAGCATTGGACTGGCTGGCTGGCCCAATGATGGTATTACAACGCAGGAAATCATCACAGCCGCGGACCAGGCTCTATATCATGCTAAAAGAACCGGGCAAAACAGGGTTTGTCTGGCTGCGCAATTGTTGCCATCTCCTCTTGAGCACGCCGGTCATATACAGCCTCTGGAAAAAGAGACTTTAAATACTATTTATGCGCTGGCTGCGACTATCGAAGCCAGGGACCGTTATACTTACGGCCATTCACGCAAGGTCAGAACCTATGCTGTCGCACTTGCTGAAGCCATGGGCCTGTCACCGGAAAAGGTCGCTGTGATCAGCCACGCAGCGTTACTTCATGATATCGGGAAAATTGGAATATATGATACCATCCTGAATAAACCGGGAGCTTTGACCAGCGATGAACGCGAATTAATCAAGAGTCATCCTGAATTATCCCGTACTATTGTTGCTCATATCCCCAATCTGACCCCCTGCCTCCCTGCAATTTTACACCATCATGAGAGATGGGATGGCAACGGATACCCCGCAGGATTAAAAGGGGAAAAGATACCGATTGAAGCCAGGATTCTTACTGTCGCAGATTCTTTTGATGCAATGACTTCGGCGCGACCCTATAGAAATCCATTGCCGGCTGATAAAGTAATTGAGGAATTGAAAAATGGAGCTGGAGTACAATTCGATCCAAAAGTAATCGAAGCCTTCATGCCTATTGCGATCAAAGTCCTCGGAGAACTGGAATCAGCCACCGTAGTTGCTCCCGGCCAGTGAAATATGTGGGCACACCGGAATTCCTAGGATCTGAGAATTATTCTATCCTAATGTGATCTCCGGACATACAGGAAATAAATACTTCCCAGAATAACCAGCACCATGGCTACTACGATAATTGTGATCCAGATCGTGGGAGGCCTGGCTGGAATATGAACCGGTAAAGTTTCAGTTGTAGCAGGTATGATAGTATTAGTCTCGCCAGTTGGAGTAGCAGGAGATAAAACCGGCGATGAGGTTGACTGAACAATCAGATAACTTGTCAAGCCATTAAGATTAATTGTATAGTATCCCTGTGCGAGTCCATTCAAGAAAAATGTTTCTGTTTGACTGGATTGTGCATCGAGAGCTACGTATCTGGTTTCTTGAACCCTGTCATTCAGCTTCAAAGTCAAGAGATAATTACCGGGTATATTCCCCGCATTCTTTGCATTCACCTGTAAAATAATCTGCTCCCCGAGATTTGCATAGCGCGGAAATATAACTAAATCAGAAACAGAAAACTGAGCAGGCACTTTTGCTCTACTAGCCATAATTGAAAAGATGGAAAAATGATTTGCCTTGAACTGTATTGTGTGTGCTTCTTTATCTATTTTGGCATCCGGGATCATTTCCCAGTATGAACCATTCCAGACACCGATACTAAAATCGTTGTTGATGGGGACTCTTAGAGCAAAGCTAGGATCATATTTCAAGGTAATATTTATCGGTGGGTTAAAAGTGGATTTCGCTGGTCCAAACTCAAAAGAATCCAGTATTACCTTTCCCTCTGGAGGAAGAGGTACCAGTTCTGGCCTAACGTAATAGAGGCTGGTAACCGCATGGTTATTTGCGCTTAACATCATGGTGTTTCTGGGAATAAAGATACTCCCTTTCTGATCAATTAGATTCAGGTTAACATCCCTGTCCAGTACTAATCCCCTTCTATCTACCCTGAATGGAACAAAAATCTGGGCAAATCCGCTTAGTCTGACCTCTGCGATCTGACTTCCAATCAAAATGATGTCTTCAACAATTTGAGAATCAACAGATACCTGAACAACATTTGAAGGTTGAGAATCTCCAGCAGAATTGAAAGCAATAACGCGATAATAATATGTTCCTCCTGGAACCAGCCGGTCAGTGCAGATATGGACGTCCTTCTCCGTAATAAAACCGGTGATTGTCCCTTCAAATGAACTGCTGGTTGATCTTTCTATTCTAAATCCATCCTCATTGCCGGAATAATCTGCCCAGGAGAAATCTACTTCAAGACCTGCTGGGGAAGAAGCGTTAAGAAGACCCGGCGATGCGGGGATATAATCTGGAGTTAATACCACCGAAATATTAGACCAGTCTGACTCACCTTCCTCAAAAATTGCTTTTATCCGATAATAGTAGACTGTGAGACGATCTGTGGTTTTGTCGATATAGCTTGAAGTATCTGCTGGTACAAAGAATGAAGTAATACCTTCTGAAAATGAACGGTTATAAGCACGTTCGATTTTAAATTCTTTTTCTCCCCGAGCGGTATCAGTCCAGGTCAATCTAACTTCCTTTGCGCTGGTAGCAGTTGCAACCAGATCTACCGGTGTTGAAGTTGTTAAGGGTGATATTTCATAGCTTCTTTTAAGAAGATTCTCAGGTTCATAGCTGATAGATATCCCGTCAATTGAAGGTTTATCTAAGTATTTCGCCATCACATTAACAGGAGTAACGATAATGAAGCAAGCTATAAGAAGCATAAAAAGGATTGATAATCTGTAATTTCTGTGCAGGTTGGCAAATAGTTTGCTCATTTAGATGCTCCTGTTGATTTAAATAACCCCGTTGAGTCTAAACGAATAAATCAAAAAGCGATTGTCTTAATTATAGCATTGCTTAAGTTTATTGTAACAACAACTAAACTCAATACAATAAATAAAAAGGAGCAGTAATTAAGTACAGCTCCTTTTATTTTATAGATGACAGCAATTAAATCTGGATCGTTTATAAAAATATTATTTCCCTGTTCTGTGCTTCAAATATCCACCTGATAGTGATTGTAATTTCTGGTTTAATTCATTGAAATCTGGCCCTCCAGAATCCCCATTATTTTGCATTCCATAGCTCATGAAAAAATCCAGAAATCTTCTGAGCAATTCTTTCATCTCACGGGTAAATTCTTCAAATTCTGATTTTTCCAGATATCTGTTATTTGATAATACTTCCTCCGTTCTGGTCTGGCTATCAATCAGGAATTTGAGGAATTCTGTCCGGCTCATATCTCCCCGGTTCTGGTCAATCTTCTCCAGAAGTTCACTATCAACTATCAGCATCCTCTTCTCTGTCATCGCCTGTTCCTTTTCCTGTTTTTCTCTGATGCAATCTCTTATAGCTCAAAATCGTCATCCAGCCCCAGCATCTCTTTGACACTGTTCAGTAGCCTGAGTAGCTTCTGCCCCTTCTCCGTCACCCGGTAATATACACACGGATTCCCTATCTTGATCGTATCTATGAACCCTTCACTCAATAGATATCCCAGATATTTCTGTATCTGACTGTAGGACATGTTGACACTGTACATGATCTCCGTCTTACCGGCTCCATTCTCACCTACCTTCAGCATCTCTGCTATGATCTCTATATCGGAGCGACGACGATTTACCCTCATCAGTTCTACCCCTCTTTTACAGGCTAATACTATAGTACTATAAGCTAAGGTTTGTCAAGCCCCCAAAAATAAACTCATATGATCCAGATGAATAAATAGATATAATAATTAATATGGCGCTGGTTAAAATAAATCGAGATAAGGAGCCAGATTAAATGGATGTGCTGGAATTAATAAAGGGTATTTCATTCCCTACTTCAACCAAAATAGTACTGCTGGCTATAGACGGTCTCGGAGGACTGCCTCATCCGGATACTGGGAAAACCGAACTGGAAACAGCCAGAACACCCAATCTGGACAGCATGGCGAACAAGGGCAATTGCGGACTAATGGATCCTGTAATACCAGGTATTTCACCCGGAAGCGTTCCAGGACATCTGGCAATTCTTGGTTTCGACCCCCTTATCCACAACATCGGGCGAGGTGCGATGGAAGCAATGGGTATCAACTTTGATCTTCAAGCTGATGATGTGGTTGCAAGGGGAAACTTTGCCGTAGTTGACAAGAAAGGTATTATCATCGACCGGAGAGCGGGCAGGATGCCACTCAGTCAAACTACTGAACTATGCAAGTTGCTGGATAGAATGGAAATAGATGGGGTCAAGATTTTTGTACATCCGCTGGGAGATTACCGGTTCATTGTGGTTTTTCGAGGAGAGGGACTTGCCTCGGGGGTAACGGATTCTGATCCTCAAATTAACGGCACTGTACCTAAAAAAATTTTACCTCTAACTATGCAGGCAGAAAGAACTGCTTCAGTAGCCAACAAATTTATTGCCCGTGCAAATGCACTGCTGAGTAAGAATCACCAGGCAAATGCAATATTACTGCGTGGATTCTCGAAACGACCTCAACTGCCCAGTTTGTCCGATGTGTATAAAATTAAGGCTGCAGCGATCTCCAATTTCCCGCTCTATAGAGGCTTAGCTCGACTCGTCGGTATGGATCTTCTTGATGCAGGAAACACGCTTGGTGATCTTTTTTCTACTTTACAAAACCATTTTGAAGAATATGATTTCATTTCACTCCATGTAAAGCATATTGATACCGCTGGCGAAGATAAGAATTTCAACCAGAAAGTTGAGCTGATTGAGCAACTTGATCGGCATATTGAGACAATGATCAAACTAAAACCGGATGTAACAGTTGTTACGAGTGATCATTCAACTCCTGCAATCATGGGATTGCATAGCTGGCATCCTGTTCCCGTTATAATCAGCTCTCCATGGTGCAGACCGGATGGAATAACCAAGTTCTCCGAATACAATTGCCTTAAAGGCAGTTTGGGCAGGTTTCCAGCTACTCACCTGATGCCTCTGGCAATGGCTTATGCTCAGAAGCTGGGCAAATTTGGTGCTTAGCAGTATAATCATCTAATAACGACTTTCTAACTATCAGGAGGAATTAATGCGCATCCCTTTAATAGCCGGTAATTGGAAAATGAATACCACTGTCGATGAAGCAACCAGTCTGGTTAAGCAAATGCTGGTTGATCTGGGAAAAATTGGGGATGTCGAGAAGGTAGTTTGTCCTCCTTTTATATCGCTGGTGCCCGTACAGAATTTGCTAAAGGGAACCGATGTTCTGTTAGGTGCACAAAACGTTTTTTATGAGGAAAAAGGAGCCTTTACCGGAGAGATTTCTCCAATAATGCTATCAGGTATCTGCCAGTATGTTATTATTGGACATTCTGAAAGACGGCAGTATTTTAAAGAAAATGGTGAGATGATCAGCAAGAAGGTCAGTGCTGCTTTAAGGCATAATTTACATCCAATTTTGTGTATCGGGGAGAATCTTACGGACTACGAGTCCGGTAATACCAGAGAAGTTGTTACTGATCAACTGCTTTCATCACTTTCAGGGGTAAACCGGGTTGATTCAATAACTATCGCATATGAACCAGTCTGGGCAATCGGCACCGGTAAAGCGGCAAATGGCAAAGAAGCTAATGAGACAATTAAACTCATTCGAAGTTTGATAGAAGATAAATATGGCAAATCTGTTGCCAGCAATATGAGAATACTCTACGGCGGTAGTGTAACCTCTTCCAATATCTCCGAGTTCGTATCACAGGCAGAAATAGATGGTGCTCTGGTAGGAGGAGCCAGTTTAAAAGCACAGGAATTTGTCGAAATCGTAAAACAAACGGCCGAAATAAAAAGGGATTCAATGCAATAATATGATACCTGTGATCGTTATCACCGGACCCACCGGAACGGGGAAAAGTCGGCTGGCAATTCTTCTGGCTCAGAGATTTGATGGAGAAATTATTAATGCTGATAGCCGCCAGATTTACCGATATTTGAATATCGGTACTGCTAAGCCGTCTCCTGCCGAAATGGCTCAGGTACCCCACCATTTATTTGATATTCTCAATCCTGATCAGGAATTCAATCTAGCTGAGTACCTCAGAGTAGTTAAAAAAACTATCGAAGAAATCTATGGAAGACACAAAATTCCAATCCTCGTAGGAGGCAGTGGTCAGTATGTATGGGCTTTGCTGGAAGGATGGTCAATTCCGGCAGTAAAGCCGGATTATGAATTAAGAAGGCGACTCTCTGAATATGCCAGTCAATATGGAGCAGATTCTCTTTACGAGATGCTGGTTCAAAAGGATCCTGCAGCAGCAGCAAGTATTGATCGACGGAATGTCAGACGGGTGATTAGAGCTCTGGAAGTTTCGCAAAGCTCACCCGTTCCTTTCTCTTCTCTTAAAACTAAAAAAGAGCCAGATTATCACAGGTTAATCATAGGACTAACAGCTGATCGCGATGTGCTGTATCAACGGGTTGATTCCAGAGTAGATGAAATGATTAAAGCGGGCCTGATAAGCGAAGTTGAAAAGATACTTGAAATGGGCTACAGTCTGGAATTGCAGCCTTTGCAAAGTATTGGATATAAACAAATAGGAAAATTCCTGAAAGGCGAAATAACCCTGCAGCAGGCTATTGATCTGATTAAAACCGAGACTCACCGCTACATCAGACATCAGTATGCCTGGTTTAAACTGAACGACAGGCGTATAAACTGGTTTAATATTCAGTCCGATGTACTCTTTGAGATCAGCATTCTGGTGGGGAACTTTCTTCATCAGGTTTCACCGAAAGATGAACATCAAAACAACAATTTTCAGAAAAGTAGCTTTATTGATCAATTAATATTAAAATAAATGTTGGAGTTAACTTTACATAACGGAGGGATCAATAAGTAAAGAATTATTTTCAACAATAAAGGAAAAAGAGCAGGCAATACTGGTAGGTGTTGAATCCACAGTCAACCGAAGTAAATGGCCTATTAGAGATTCGCTATTAGAATTACAGGATCTTGCTCAATCCGCAGGGGCAAAGGTAGTGGGACAGGTAACTCAAAAACTTCCTGAACCTTCCAGGATGCTGTACCTGGGTAAAGGGAAAGTTGAAGAGTTAATGGCTTTAAAAACCAAATTGAATTTCAACATAGTAATCGTTGACGATGAGCTAACACCCCAACAGCAAGAAAACCTGGAAGATTTATTACAAACCAAGGTAATTGACCGCGTTACTTTAATTCTTGATATATTTGCCAGACGGGCAAGGACTCACGAAGGTAAAATCCAGGTTGAGCTGGCTCAGCATGAATACAATCTCCCCAGATTAGCCGGGAAGTGGAGACATCTGGAAAGACTTGGAGCAGGTATTGGTACCCGTGGACCCGGAGAATCGCAATTGGAAACAGACAGGCGCCTGATCAAACAGAAGATTACTCACCTGAAGAAAAAACTGGAGGAGATCCGTCAACATAGAAATCTTTACCGGCAGAAAAGAAATAGAACCGGCGTTCCGATTATAGCACTTGTAGGATATACCAACGCGGGTAAAAGTTCACTTTTTAACAGCCTGAGCAATGCTGGTGTACTGGCAAAAAATGAGCTTTTCAGTACCCTGGATCCCACAACAAGAAGATTAGCATTGCCAGATGGCAGGAAAATATTGCTAACCGATACGGTTGGATTCATCCGGAAATTGCCAGCAACTTTAATCGCAGCCTTCAGGGCTACTCTGGAAGAATTATCAGAAGCAGATCTGCTGATTCACGTTATAGACCTCAACTCATTTAATGCTACCGAGCAGAGTGAAACCGTTGAAGATATACTTCAGGATTTAAATCTCCAGGATAAACCAAGAATAAACGCTTTGAATAAGATAGATTTGTTATTGCCAGATAACCGGAAATGGAACGAACAGGGAGCCTTAACTTATATTATTACCAGATGCGGAATGCCGGATGAGGATTCTGTGCTTATTTCAGCAGAGAAAAAATGGGGATTAATTCAGCTTCTTGAGAAAATCGGATCAAAACTTGCAAAAAAATAAAATAAACATCTTTTCAGAGAGTGAATTGTAAAATTTCAATATGCATCAACTACGCACAATATATGTTATGTAATATTAGATGTGATTAATTTCAAAGTATTTATATCGTAATTTATATGAAAAAGGAATTATACCTCTTTTTGATTTGCTTGTTTTCATCAATCAAATGATACAATCGATTACCTGAATTAATCTCTTAATTATTAAATGTTAATCTTATGATGCGGTCGTCATCTGGTCCTGGAGAACCTCTTCCATCGGTGTTGCTGGTTACGATATATATAATATTTTCAGATCCCTGAATAACATCACGTAATCTCCCATATTTATTTCTGAATAATCTTTCGAAAGAAGCAATTTTTAACGGATCATTATCCTGAAACCTGATTTTAAAAAGCGATTCGCCCCTTAAACCAGTGAATAAAAGCAGATTGTTCCATTCTCCACCATTTACAAAAGTCGCCCCGGCTGGAGCCCATGTATCTGAACCACTCTGAATTACAGGGCTCACCATTCCGGATCGTGTTTCATCACCGCGTATGATTGGCCAGCCATAGTTATTACCAGGCTCAATCAGGTTTAATTCATCGGTAGCGCTTGACCCGTGCTCTGTTGCATAAAGAATGCCTGTATCAATATGCCAGGCAAGGCCTTCAGGATTACGGTGACCGTAAGTATAAACCGGAGATCGAGGGAAAGGATTATCTTCAGGAATTGTTCCATCCCTATTCAGTCGCAAAATCTTACCATTAAATGAAGAAAGATCCTGTGCTGACTGTGCATTCCCAGCATCACCGGTCGTCCAGTAAATTTTTCCATCAGGACCAATCTTAACTCTACCACCATCATGAATAGTATTCCCGTTTATCCCATCTAGCAATATTGAATCCATTACTCCACCTGTACCATTATTGCGAAGACGTACCAGCCGATTTTTCAGGTTACCAGATTCGTCCCTGTAAGTATAAGCTACATAAACGTATCCGTTTGTATTGAAATCAGGATCCAGAACTAAACCCAGAAGCCCTCCTTCTCCCACTGCCGCTACGTCCAGGGAAATCCAGGGGGTTGGCATTAAAACGCCATTATTTATAACACGGATATTACCTATTCTCTCACTGACAAAGATTTTTCCATCAGGCGCAATATCCATTGCCCAGGGCACTCTTAAGCCCTTAACATAAACTTCTTCATTTAAGACAGGAGTCGAAGTATTTGTAACATAGATGCCCGGGATTCCCTGATTAATACAACCAGACAAAACAGCGAAAGCAGAAATTAAGGTTAAAATTAGAATTTTACCTTTAATTCTGATCATTTGATTTCCATAAATTTTCTCATGTTTGACTTATAATAAATCTGATTAAAATCGTTATGTAAATCAACGGTGATTTAACATTATGGAGAATAATAAAGATAACAATTGAAGAAACAAAAAAACTCCTTTTTCACAGTTTTCACCGTGACCTGTCGTTCCCTTTCGGGCTGGCTTTGGCACCTTAAAGGATTAAAGGTTGCCCGGTGGATCACAGGGCCAGATCCCTCCCCACCACTCCTGACAGTTTAGAATAATTAACTTCAGTTAATTATTCTGATACTTTAAAATTATAAACCTGTGTGATTTTTCTTCATCCGCTGCTATACTGATTTTTTATACCGTAATTTACTGTTATAGCAGTTCGATTTACTGATCCGCAACAGTTTGAAATACTTTTCACTTTTCTGAGGGAAAATACACTTATAATGAAAATAAAATACTTAAAATTCGCCCTTTAATAAATAATACAGGAGGAGACAAAATGAATAATCAAACCAATAAACAGTCTATAAAACAGGCACTGAAAGATATCATCCTGAGTCTGCATCAGGGTTTATCCCCACAACGCGCTAAAGAAAGATTTGAGAAGGAGATTGGTTCAATCACTTCGGCAGAAATAGCCTCACTAGAGCAGGAATTGATCGAAGAAGGACTCTCACCTGATGAGGTAAGAAAATTTTGCAATGTCCATGCGCTGATCTTTAAATCAGCTCTTGAGCAAAAACCAGCAATAGATACGAATCCAGCACACCCTATCTATCTTTTCAAACTGGAAAACCGCGAAATTGAAAAGGTTCTTGCTCAGATCAAAGAATTAATTCAAAAAAGGAATGAACTCGATATCAGCCAGGTTACCAGTTCTATGAATAATTTTATGAAAAAATTACAGGAATTAGATAAGCATTATACCCGCAAAGAACAACTTCTCTTCCCTTTTCTGGATAAAAAAGGGTTCACCGGACCATCGAAAGTAATGTGGGCAAAAGATAACGAAATTAGAGAGCTATTAAAGACATCTACGTTAAAAATTGATGGTATAAAAACTTTCAATGCTCTTGAACAATATATTGCTGATAACCTGAATCCTTTAATCAATGAGGTCGAAGGAATGATATTTAAAGAAGAAAACATCCTCTTTCCAACCTCACTGGAAAAGCTTAACCCTGAAGACTGGGTTGATATTTTGAAAGAAAGCGATGAAATCGGCTATACAATCATCAAAAAACCGGAGGAAGCTGAGGTATTAAGTCAGAAACTCCAGGAGGCGATCTGCGAAGAGCCAGTCCATCAAGAAGGAAAGATAAGTTTTCCTTCAGGTACTCTTCCTTTGAGTACCTTGATGCACATTCTGAATACTCTGCCCGTGGATATCACATTTGTAGATCAGGATGATACCGTAAGATATTTTTCTGAGAAAAAGGAAAGGATATTCTTCAGGCCCAGAGCAGTTCTGGGCAGGAAGGTACAAAACTGCCATCCACCCCAAAGCGTCCATATAGTTGAAAAAATACTGTCATCTTTTAAACAAGGAAAAAGAGACTCCTTTGACTTCAGGATAAATTACAAAGGCAAGTATGTTTATATACTTTATCTCGCTGTAAGGGATGATCAGAATAAATATCTGGGCACTCTGGAAGTAACTCAGGACATCACTGAAATACACAAACTTACCGGAGAGAAAAGGTTACTTGATCTCTATATTTAAGAGATTATTTAAATTACGATTCGTACCGGAGCCTTCGCTTGCTTTCATCAGTGCAGAAGATTAAAATTAACGCGGAGAACATACTGAATCTCCTGTATGGGGATGATGCGGAGGATCAGAGATGAAAAATCCTTTATATCCGATTATTCTTGAAGAAATGGGACGTATTTTAAGAATTTCCAGGAGAGATCTGGAATATGATATTCGTGGCATAGCTGATTACTGGGAAGCTAATCTGGAGAAAGCACAGATAAACAACCGCGATACAGCCATTTTCGTACTTACATCTCTTGTTACCTGTTACCTCAGAGGTAAAGGATTTTACATCAGTAATTCAAGAAGGCTAAATGAAAACCATGGCATACTTATTACCATGGTTACACTGACAACCCTTTATGCCTGGAAGCAGCCTGAGAGATATTATCCAAGGATTCATGAGCTGGTTCCACTGTATAACGAAGGAGAATCTGAATTACCCTCCAACCACGTATTACGGCAAGCAGAAAAAATTCTCAGGGAAAAACAACAGCAATAAAAAATGGGCTCGGTAGGTATCGAACCTACGACCAAGAGGTTATGAGCCCCCCGCTCTGCCACTGAGCTACGAGCCCGAAAACAAGGAATCGAGTTATAAAAAGCTGAAATTTATCTGGAAGCAGGTTTACTCCTGGTTCCAGATAAATTATAAACTCCCTGCGCTGCAGTGGTCAAGGTATTTAAAGAAGGTTAAATCTCAAATGTTTGGCCCAGTTCGGGAACTATTACTTCGTCAAAACCGGCGTTCTTTAAAGAATCTGCCAGATTAAGAGATGCCGATTCTTCACCATGGACAATAAATATTTTTTTCCAGTTGCCCGGCTTGATCCAGTTGAGCAAATCTTTTAAATCGGCATGTGCACTGAACTCGTCAAATACTTCAACCCTGGCATTTAAATCGTACAATTCGCCAAAGATAGGTACCTTTGGCAACTTATCCTGAATTTTCCTCCCAAGCGTATTTTCTGCCTGCCATCCCACAATTAATACGGTATTTTGCGGATTATCTATGTTATTTTTCAAATGGTGCAATACCCTGCCATTTTCTGCCATCCCGGAACCAGCTATGACCATTAAAGGTCCGTCAATACTATTTAGCATCTTTGACTCTTCAACCGATCTGGTATAATGCAGATGGCGAAAACCAAATGGATCTTCAACATTCAGCATGAATTCTCTTGTATCGTCATCAAAACATTCGGGGTGTAAACGGAATATTTCAGTAGCATCAGTAGCAAGAGGACTATCGACATAAATCGGGAATTCAGGGATTTGATTATTTAGCTTGAGCTTATGTAAAATATAAATCAATTCCTGAGTTCTTTCCAGGGCGAAAGATGGAACGATGATTTTACCCCTTTTGCTTATTGTCTCATTGATGACAGCAGCCAGTTTTTGCTCCCCCGCTTTTATATCGGAATGCAACCGGTTCCCATAAGTACTTTCCGTGATTAATACATCCGCGTCTTTAACCGGTTCCGGATCCCGGATTATCGGTAGATTTTTACGACCAATATCACCAGTGTAGCACAATGAGATTTTTCGTCCGCTGTCATTGAACCTGATCACAGTCAAAGCCGAACCAAGGACATGACCCGCATCCTTGAAAATAGCCTCCATATTCTCAGCTATTTTAAACCAGCGATTATATCCATGTGTATTAAATAATTGTAAAACTGGCGGAACATCAGATGATGTATATAGTGGTTCAACCGGTGGCTCATTATGTTTTCTACGAATTTTGGTAGCGAACGCAGCATCACTTTCCTGAATCCGGGCGGAATCCATCAACATTATTCCAGCAAGATCGGCAGTAGCCAGAGTACAATGAATATCGCCCGTAAAACCGTTTTTTACCAGATTGGGGACATTACCAATATGGTCGATGTGTGCATGGGATAAAATCAGTGCTTCTATGTTTGCTGGATTAAAGGGAAAATTTAAATTGCGTTCGTACGTATCTTTTCTCCTTCCCTGATACAAACCACAATCGAGAAGAATACGGCGGTCGTTGAACTCAATTAAATGACGTGATCCGGTTACATCACGTACCGCACCAGTGAAAGTTATTTTAATCATACTATTGCTTGCCGCCCGATAATAATCTGTCTCAAATACCAGCTTTTGATAATATCGGCTATCTCTTTGGGATCATCACTTAATCTGAGTAATTTGAGATCTTCCTCGCTGATGTAACCATTTGCAAGTGATTTGGTGGTCAGCCAATCCAGAAATCCCTGCCAGTAAGATGAATTAAACAAAACTACGGGAAAAGGCTTGATTTTGCGTGTTTGAATCAAAGTAAGCACTTCAGTCAACTCGTCAAGGGTACCCATTCCTCCAGGAATAATCACAAAAGCTGTTGAATATTTTACAAGCATGATTTTACGAGCGAAAAAATGATTGAAGTTTACTGTGATATTGGCAAAGGCGTTGCAAACCTGTTCTGAAGGCAATTCTATATTTAACCCGACCGATTTTACGCCGGCTTCCTGAGCTCCAAGATTCGCTGCTTCCATCGCACCCGGGCCTCCCCCGGTGATAATGGTAAACCCCTCTTTCCCAAGCAGGTAGGCAATTTCTCTGGTTTTTTCATAATCATAAGTGCCCGCTTTCAATTTTGAAGAACCATAAACAGTTACTGCCGGCTCAACTCCGGATAATTTATCAAATCCTTCTACTAATTCACCGATAATCCGAAATAATCGCCAGGATTCTTCCTTTGCCAGTTCGTTAATTTCATACCTTTCCGCCATAAATCCTCCGCGAAAAAATCATGATCGTCTTAATTTTACAGCGTATATTCATCGCCTAAATATTTAACTCTGCAACGGCTATGCTAAAAGCATATGAACAATTATTCAGACTGTCAAGTTGGCCAAGAAAAAACTCGATTATTTATAATATTATTGATTTATTGGCAAACCATGCTTCTGATGTTATACTGCGATAAGATCAATATGAAAGGAGTCAGTAGTGAAGAGGGCAGATGGAAGGGCTTTTAACCAGATCAGATCTGTGAAAATAACGCCTGGATTCCTGAGTTTCGCTGAAGGATCAGCACTAATTGAAATGGGGAAAACGAGAGTCCTGTGTGCAGTATCCCTGGATGATCGTGTGCCGCCTTTTTTAAAAGGCACAGGGAAGGGATGGGTTACTGCGGAATATTCAATGTTACCGAGAGCAACGATTACGCGTACTCAGAGAGATTCAGTCCAGGGCAGAATAAACGGACGGAGTCAGGAGATACAACGGTTGATCGGTAGATCTTTGCGAGCAGTAACAGATCTGGATGCGCTGGGAGAAAGAAATCTAATTGTGGATTGTGACGTTATCCAGGCAGACGGAGGTACCAGAACAGCCGCTATTACAGGTTCATATGTTGCGCTCTACCAGGCTTTTAAAAATATGCGGTCAATGGGCATTATTTCTTCAATTCCCCTAAAAGTGCAGTGGCTGCTGTGAGTGTTGGCATTGTCAGGACTTATCTTATGCTTGACCTGTGCTATGAAGAAGACTCACAGGCAGAAGTGGATTCTAATGTGGTAATGACAGATCAGGGGACTTTTGTTGAAATCCAGGGAACAGCAGAAAATAAACCTTTTACCAGGCAATCACTTGAAGCTCTGCTAAATCTTGCAGAAAGCGGAATAAAGCAATTATTCGAAATTCAACAGCAGGTAATCAAAACTATTTAATCACAGCTAAGTCTTATGGGGAATCCGTCACTCCGGATCGGTCATCCAGGTCTTATCTGCCCATTACCAAAGATTACCCATTTATAGGTTGTTAATTCTTTTAATCCCATAGGACCTCTGGCGTGGAATTTTTGCGTGCTGATGCCTACTTCCGCTCCAAGTCCGAATTGTCCGCCATCTGTAAAACGGGTGCTGGCATTTAAGTAAACGCAGGCAGCGTCCACCTCATTCAAAAAACGCATACCCGTTGAATAATTCTCAGTTACGATTGCCTCTGAATGTCCTGAACCATACTTCTCAATATGTAACAGGGCTTCATCAAGCGAATCTACTATCTTAACTGCTGCAATCAGAGCCAGGAATTCTTTGCCCCAGTCATCATTTGTTGCGAGTTTAATTTTCAAACGCAGATCTGCTTTTAGGATTTCGAAAGACCTTTCATCACAGTGCAATTCTACACCAGCCCTGTTTAGCTCTTCCGCTACCAATGGCAAGTATTTACCGGCAATATCTTTATGAACAATAATCGTATCAAGCGCATTACATACAGTCGGTCGCTGAACCTTAGCATTGAAAACAATTGCGACCGCCTTGTTTAAATCAGCATCTTTATCAACGTAAGTATGGCATACGCCTATTCCTCCAGTTACCACAGGCATTCTTGCATTTTCGGCGATGAATTTGATCAATCCCGCACCACCACGAGGAATAATCAGATCAATATATTGATTCATTTTTAAAAGATGTTCGACCAGTGATCTATCCGTATTATCCACAAATTGAATAGCACCTTCAGGAATACCGGCATTATATGCTGCATCCTGGATTATTTTGATCAAAGCCAAATTTGAGTTAATTGTTTCTTTGCCACCTCTCAAAATTACACAGTTCCCTGATTTTAAACACAGCGCAGAAATATCGACTGTAACATTTGGGCGACTTTCATAGATTGCTCCAATTACCCCAAGCGGCACCCTTTTTCTTCCAATGATCAATCCATTGGGCAAAGTCCGCACATCAAACATTTCCCCGACCGGATCAGGCAATTCAGCTACTGAATTAACATCCTTCGCAATGGATTCCAGCCTGCTTTGATTTAGCATAAGGCGGTCCAGCATGGCAGGATTCATTCCGGAAGACTCCGCCTGGGTATAATCAATCCTGTTGGCTGCAAGGATCTCTTCCTTCCTTTTTATCAGCTCAACCGAAATATTATGTAAAGCTCTGTTTTTTATCTCTGTGGATAAGAATGCCATTTTTTGGGATGCTATCTTAGCCGTTTTAGCCTTATTTTCCAGAATCTCAAAGTCCTTGTTCACCCCCGGTTCCTCCCATATAAAGCCAAAAATTTGTTACAGAATCAAAAATGTATAAGTATCACAAAATCACGAGATTATTACGATGAACTATTTCAGAGCCATAATCATAACCCAGTATTGATTGGATTTTTCTGGAATGTACTCCTTTTATTTTTTCTATATCTTCCGAACTATAGTTGGTTATGCCTGATCCTAATCTTTGTCCCGCAATATTATATATGTCTACCAGATCTCCTCGTTCAAAATTTCCTTCTGTCTCTACAATGCCGGCAGCCAGCAAACTACGGTTTTCGTTTTTTAATGCTTTGGCAGCACCTTCGTCAATTATTAACCTGCCCTTTACTGACAGTCCAGCTAGTATCCACCTTTCACGGCTTTCCAGCTTATTACTGGAAGGTAAAAATTTGGTTCCTACAGATTCACCATTTGCCAGTTTAATCAGAATATCAGGTTCATCACCTCTGGCAATAATTACCGTTATTCCGCATGCAGTAGCCATTCTGGCAGCTTGAAGTTTGGTATACATTCCCCCTGTTCCCAGACCACTGCGACTCCCTGTTGCCAGAGCAAATACTGCTTCGTCGATCTTCTTTACTTCAGGGATCAAAGTAGCCTGAGGATTTATTCTGGGATCAGCAGTATATAAGCCAGAAATATCGCTTAATATAATCAGTAGATCCGCATCAATCAGGTTAGCTACCATGGCAGATAGATTATCGTTATCACCGAAGCGTACTCCCTGAATTTCATCAATAGCAACAACATCGTTCTCATTAATGATACAAATTACCCCCAGGTCAATCAAAGCCAGCAATGTATTCCTGGCATTAAGATAACCAGCACGATCACACAGGTCTCTTCTTGTTAGTAATGCCTGGGCAATTACGATGTTGTGTCTTTTAAAAAGGTTTTCGTAGGTGT